>JAABUN010006263.1_pt1 | contig 13867 bp, 14 predicted proteins | sample 5559311 | NCBI WGS metagenome assembly JAABUN01 (sample SAMN10711877, study PRJNA513370) | rock metagenome | isolation source: Antarctica rocks | place: Antarctica: Victoria Land, Siegfried Peak sud | reverse complement strand
GACCGGATCGTCGCCGAGCAGATCGTCCCCTGCGGCGAGTGCCGGTACTGCCTCAACGACCAGTACTGGATGTGCCAGCGCCACTACATCTTCGGGTTCAAGCGCCAGACCAACGGCGGGATGGCGAAGTACAACCTGTTCCCGGCCAACGCGATCGTCCACCAGGTGCCGGAGTCGCTGACGATCGGCGAGGCGGCCTACATCGAGCCGATGGCCTGCGCCTGGCACGCCGTCGACCGGGGCGAGATCCGGCCCAACGACACGGTCGTGATCTGCGGCGTCGGCAACATCGGCCTCTGCATGCTCCAGATCGCGAAGCTGCGGCTCAACGGGACCGGCACGCTGATCGCGCTCGACACCAAGCCCTACCGGCTGGAGCTGGCGACCCGGTTCGGCGCCGACGTCGTGATCGACGTGACGCGGGAGAACGCCACCCAGAAGGTCCGGGACGTGACCGACGGCTACGGCTGCGATGTCTACATCGAGGCCAGCGGCAACCCGGCGGCGGTCAGCCAGGGGCTGGAGATGATCCGGAAGCTCGGTACGTTCGTCGAGTTCAGCGTCTTCAACGAGCCGGCGACGATCAACTGGACGATCATCGGCGACACCAAGGAACTCAACATCCACGGCAGCCACCTCGGCCCCGGCGGCTACGCCCCGTCGATCCGGGCGCTGGCCGACCACACCGTCGATGTCCGGCCGCTGGTCGCCGAGGCGTTCCCGCTCGACCGGTTCGACGAGGCGATGGCGGCGGCCCTGAGCGGCGACGTCCTCAAGACGCTGGTCGTCCCGGTCTGAGCGGGGAGCGCCGCGACGGGGATCGTGACCGATGACGTATCGATTCGCCCGTGAGCGGACCGACGACTCGGCCTACGCCAGCGGTCACGTCCTGCACAGCGCCCCCGGTCGGACGGGCTTCCCGCTCCGGCTCGCGACGGAGCTGTTCCAGCGCTGCGCCGCCCAGCTCGCGGCGCGGGGTGTCCGGCCGCCGTTCACGCTCTACGACCCGTGCTGCGGCGCCGGACAGCTGCTGACGACGATCGGCCTGCTGCACCGGGACGCCATCACGGAGATCATCGGCTCCGACATCGACGAGGCGGCGGTGGCGCTCGCCCGGCGCAACCTGGCGCTGCTGTCCCCGGCCGGTCTGTCGGCCCGGATCGCCGAACTCAACGACCTGCATGTGCGGTTCGGCCGAGCCAGCCACGCGACGGCGGCCGGGGACGCCCGGCGCCTGCTCGCCGGCATCACGGCGGCCGGTGACGCCGCGATCTCCGTCTCGGCGTTTACCGCGGACATCACCCGTCCCGGAGCCCTCGCTGGCCACATCGCCGATGCTCACGTCGACATGGTCGTCGCCGATGTCCCCTACGGCAACTGGTCGGCCTGGTCGACCAATGCGGACGGTGCCGACCCCGACGTGTCACCGATCGAGCGGATGCTGGAGACCCTGCGGCCGGTACTGGCGCCCGGCGCGGTCGTCGCGGTCGTCTCCGGCAAGGACCAGCGGGCGACGCACCCCGCCTACCGCCGCGTCGAGCGCTGGCAGCTCGGCCGGCGCCGGATCGAGCTGGTCGAACTCGCCTCCAACAACGCGGGTCCATGAGGCGAAGGATTCGCGACGTGGTTCCGATCCGGGCGACTATCCGGGGCGACGGATCAGCCAGCAGGCCATATCCTTCGAGGGAATTCGACCCAGCGTTCCCCGCGGCCAGCCCGCCGGAAAGAGACCGCCGCCATGACCTTCGACGCCCAGACCGTGCTCGCGGTCGTCATCTTCTTCGTCCCGTTCATCATCTTCGCCGCGATGGCCATCGCCTCCCGCCGCGCCCGCCGCGACCGGGGCTCCTGACCTTTTTCTCCCGCGACAGTGTCAGCCGACGAGCCGGTCCAACTGCCGCGATAGACTGATCGTAGCAGTCGTTGGGGGAGAAGGGACGGACGCTGATCGCTGCGGTGGCGGACAAGCGAGACGAGACCGCGGCGCTGTGCCGAAAGTACGGCGTGCGTCGCCTGGAACTGTTCGGCTCGGCGGCACGGGGCGACTTCGACCCGGAGACGAGCGACTTCGATTTCATCCTTGAATTCGACGCCTCGGGCGGCGACCTCCTCGACCGCTTTCTCGGATTGGGAGACGCACTAGAGGAACTGCTTGGCAAGCCGGCCGATTTTCTGTTCGGGGAGAAGCTGAGGAACCCGTACCTGCGGGCGAGTATCAACCGCAACAGAGATGCTCTATAGCGAGGAGGGACGAAGCCAGCGTCCGGCTATATCACGCGCTTGAGGCGGCTCGCAAGGCGCTGAAGTATCTCGGCGATCAGACCCTGAGCGACTTCTCGCGAAACGATCAGTTGCAATGATCGAGCTGATGACAGCAGATGGTCATCGGGGAGGCGATGAACCGTGCTTCGCAGGAGGAGCCCGAGATCCGCAATGACCTACCGGCCATTCCGGCCATCGTTGGATTGCACAACCGCACCGTGCACGGATACGAAGAGATCAACGACGAGCTGATCTGGGGCGTGGTCCGCAACCGACTCCCTGAACTCATTCTGGAACTCGAACGCACACTTGCTACTCGGCCGGTGCCGGACGACCCGGAGTCCATCAACAGGTGAGTTGGGCTATCCCGGCCAGGGCTTCCCATGCCGGGCGAACTCGATCAGTTCGTCCCGGTCGATCGTCGCGACGCCGATCGCGGTGTCGGCGCCGCCGTAATAGACGTAATACCGGGCGTCCCGCTCCGAGGTGCCGCAGGTGAAGACGACGTTGTCGACGTCGCCCGCCAGCTCCCACGGCTCCTCGGGCTCGAGGATCGCGGCGGCCGGCCAGTTGATCACCTTGCGCGGGTCCTCCAGGTCCAGCAGCGCCACGCCCAGGCGGTAGGGCTTGGGTTTCGTAGCGCCGTGGTAGATCACCAGCCAGCCGTGATCGGTCCGGATCGGCGGGCCGCCGGCGCCGAGCTTCCACCCGTCCCAGTTGCCGGGGCGCGGCCGCATGATCTCGGCGTAGTCGTCCCACTGCCCGTCGACGAGATCGTCGCTGAAGGCCAGCCACATCGACCGCGGGACCCGGTGGAACATCGCGTAGCGCCCACCGACCTTGTCAGGGAACAGGGCGGCATCCTTGTTGTCCGGTCCGGGGATCACGGTCCCGTGGCGCTCCCAGGTGAAGAAGTTGGTCGTCGACGCCATCGCGACCTCGATGTTGCCCTGGGACCAGGCGGTGTAGACCATGTACCAGCGGCCATCGAGATACGTCAGGCGCGGGTCCTCGACGCCGTAGACCTCGGTCGGCGCCTCGGGCACGAAGACCGGCCTATCCAGCCGCGCGAAGGTGACGCCGTCGGTGCTGACGGCGAAGCCGAGCCGGGAGACGTTATTCGCCATCCCCTGGGCCCGGTAGATCAGGACCGTCGCCCCATCGACATCGGCGACAGCGGTGTTGAAGACGGTCCGCCCCTGCCAGTCGCTCCCTTCGATGTGCGACAGGATCGGGTTGGCGCTGGCGCGTTCGAGCCGAACGGAGCCGACGGACGAGCTTGACATGTTCGGAAGACCTCCGGGTTGACCCGACGTCGACTCTGACGCCGCCTGCCGGACATCTTCGCACGGCCGGCGGCCAGTCGGATCAGGGTTCATTGCCGGCGCCGTTGAGCGGAGGACCCGAATGGACATGCCAGTGGAGATGCCTTGAATCCTGGTACCGGCCGAGATGAGTCTGGGCCGCCACGGCCCCATGCTCCTCGAGGACCTGTTGGCTGACGATCTGGATGGCGAGCATCAGGTCGCCCATGTCGGAACTCTGGGAATCGACCTCAAGCAGCGAGGCGATGTGCCGCTTCGGGATCACCACGATGTGGACCGGCCAGAACGGTCGCGTGTGATGGAACGCGAGGACCGTTTCGGTCTCCAGGACACGCTCGACCGGGAGGAGACCGGGCAGGATCAGATCGCAGTAGATGTCATCGCCCGTATAGTCCGTCATGGCTCAGCTTCCGGACCTCTCGTGCCGGTCGGTCGGTTGGGGGACACGACTATCACTCGCCGGGGGCGAAGGCCGCTGCGGCGGCCGGTCACCCCAAGCGGACGCCCCTACGACGACCGTCGCCAGCACGAGCAGTCCTACCCCTTGACGCCGCCGACCGTCAGGCCCTCAATGAAGTAGCGCTGGGCGAGGAAGAACAGCAGCAGGATCGGGGCGGCCATGACGGTCGCCATCGCCATCATGTAGTTCCACTGTGGGGCGGCGTTGGAGAGCGTCGCGCCGTAGAACTGGAGCCCGAGGACCATCGGGTACTTCTCCAGGGTACTGAGATAGATCAGCGGCCCCTCGAAGTTGTTCCAGTTGGCCTGGAAGCTCAGGACCGCGATCGCGAGCAGGGCCGGCTTGACCAGCGGCAGCATGATCTCCCGGAAGACCTGAAAGGTGTTGGCGCCGTCGATCACGGCCGCCTCCTCGATCTCCCGCGGGATCGTCAGAAAGAACTGGCGCAACAGGAAGACGAAGCTCGGACCCCACGCGAACCAGGCCCCGACCGTCATCGGCGAGAAGGTGTTGATCCGGTCCAGCTCCCGCCAGATCAGGAACTTCGGGATCAGCGTCAGGATGCCAGGCAGCATCATCGTCGAGAGCAGGACGATGAAAAGGCCGTTGCGCCACGGGAAGCGGAACCGGGCGAAACCGTAGGCGACGATCGCCGCCGTGAAGATCTCCGCGAACATCGCCAGGACGGTCATGAAGACGGTGTTGATCAGGAAGCGGCCGAAGGGCAGCGCCGTCCAGGCGTCGACGTAGTTGCCGGGTAGGGCGGGCTGCGGGATCCACTGCGGCGGGTAGGCGAAGAGATCGCTGGTCGCCTTGAGCGAGGTCGAGAGCATCCAGAAGAACGGAATCAGGACGAAGGCGCCGCCGAGGGCGAGCAGGGCGTAGATCCCGACCCGGATCGCGGTGTCCCCGGCGGTGCGGCGGCGGTCGGCGTCGCGGTCCCGCGCGGCTGTCGCCGAGGCCGGGTTCGCCGCGACGGACTGGTCGAGCGGGGTCGCCAGTGGACTGCCCTGGAGCTGACTACCCATTGGTCTTCTCCCCCTCGTAGTGGACCCAGGCGGCCGACGACCGGAAGACCAGCAGCGTGAACAGCAGGATGATGAGCAGCATCACCCAGCCAAGGGCCGAGGCGTAGCCCATCCGGTTGCGGTCGAACGCTTCCTGGTAGATGTAGACGTTCATGAAGGTCCCGGCCCGGCGGGGCGTCTCGATGAAGAAGGCGACGGTGAAGCTCTGCAGCGAGCCGATCACCCCGAGGATCAGGACGTAGAACAGGGTCGGGCTCAGCATCGGGATCGTGACGTTGAGGTACTTGCGCAGCCGGCCGGCGCCGTCGACCGTCGCGGCGTCGTAGAGATCGCGCGGGATGCCCTTGAGCCCGGCCAGCAGGATGATCGTGTTGGCGCCGAAGACGCCCCAGAGCCCCATGATGATATAGCTCGGCAGGACGAGGTCGAGATCGGTGAACCAGGCTGGCCGGCCCAGCCCGAACAGCCCGAGGACCGGGCCGAAGATCGAGTTGATCAGCCCGTTCTCGGTGAACATCCAGCGCCAGAGCAGCGCCGTCGCCGCGGCCGGGAGGACGGCCGGCAGGTAGTAGAGCGTCCGCCAGGCGCCAAGACCGCGGACGTCCTGGTTGAGCAGCGTCGCGGTCAGCAGGGCGCCGAGCAGGCCGAGCGGGACGTTGATGACGGAGTAGAGCAGGGTGAACCGCAGGACGTTCCAGAACTGGTTGTCGTCGGTGAACATGCGGACGTAGTTGTCGAGGCCGACCCACTTGGGCGACTGAAGGATGTTGTAGTCGGTGAAGCTGAAGTAGAGCGAGGCGAGGAACGGCCCGGCGTTCCAGACGACGAGGCCGATCACCCACGGCAGGATCAGGCTGTAGCCGGTCGCGGCCTCGCGCTTGACCCCGAGCCGCCGGAGCAGCCAGTTCAGCCCGACCATACTGGCGATGACGAACACTCCGACGACGACGTAATCGACGAGCGTCAGCGTGTACCAGCTGAGCATCGGCGGTCCTCCTCTGCTGTGGGTGAGATGACGGTGATCATGGAATGGGTGTTGGCCGGGCGACCGTCCTCCCGGAAGCAGTCCCCTCCCCAACCCTTCTGCGGGCCCGGTTCGCTCGATCACCGGGCCCGGAGAGGGGCTCCATGCTGGTCGAGCTGAAGCTCTCAGACCGTAGTCAGCATCGGTAGAGCCCGTCTCCCCCTCTCCGGGCGTCCCAAGGACGAACCGCGACGCAGTCGGGGTGAGCCGGGACGCGCCGGGGAGAGGGTCGGGGGGAGGGGACTACCCGGCCAAACCCAACGCGTTACGGCAGCCAGCTCTCCAGCTCGGCACGGGCGTCCGGGGCGAGGTTGGCGGCGGTGTCTTCCTTGAGGTAGAGCGGCTCGGTGTACGTGGCGGCGAAGTCGGTGTCCCAGTCGGCCTGCTGGGGGATGATGTTGAAGGGGCGCATGTCGGCGGTCGCGGCGGCGATAACGGCGGCCGAGCCGGCCTTGCCCGGCACCGACGCGGTGATCGTCTCGACGTTGGCGAGCGACTGCCGTGGGGCGACGATCTTCCAGTGGTGGATACCGTCGGTCAGGGCGACGAGGGCCCGGTAGGCGAGGTCGGTGTTCGCGGCCGCGGCGTTGACGACGGTCGCGGCGGTGTAGGCGAGCGTCTGGCGACCGGCGGCGCCCATCGGCAGGCGAGCGACCTTGATCAGGGCGGCGGTGGGGTCCTTGGTCTGGGCGTAGTCGAAGTCGTCGGTCGAGCCGCCGTAGAACATGGCGACCTTGCCGCCCTTGACCCGGTCACCCGCTCCCTGCTCACCGAGCTGGCCCTGGGACGGGCCGAACTGGGGATTGTAGGTGAGATCGGCCCTGAACTGGGCGCCGGCGATGGCCTCGGCCGAGTCGATCGGGCAGGCGTCGAGCTCGGGGGTGATGACCTCGCCACCGGCCTGCCAGATGAAGATCTGGACGGGCGGCCAGACCTCGAAGGCGAGGCCGAACTGCTGCTGGTCCGGGATGGTCAGCGTCTCGGCGGCCTGCTGGAAGGTCTCCCAGGTCATCGAGTCGTCCGGCTCGGGCAGCCCGGCGGCGGCGAACAGGGCGGGGTTGTAGTACAGGACAACCGGCGAGGCCAGCCACGGCAGGCCCCAGGTCCTGTCCTGATACTGGACGGAGCGGAGCGCCTGCGGCAGATAGTCCGCAATGTTGGCGGCGCCGTTGCCGGAGGTGTCGGCGGCGAGCAGATCGGTGATGTCGAGCAGGGCGCCGTTGCTGGAGTAGTTCGGGATGTACTCCTGCGACAGCCAGAACAGGTCCGGGGCGACGCCACCGCCGATCGTCGCCTGGAGTTGAGTGTAGTAGTCGGCCGGCTTGGGCTCGGAGACGATCTCGAAGTCGGTCGCGGCGGCGTTGATCGGCTGGAGGACGGTGGCGAGCTCGTTGGCCTCGTCGACCCCGGCCCAGTTGCTCAGCCGGACCTGCGTCTTGGCCTGGGCGGAGGCGCGAGGCTGGAAGGTCCGCTCCAGCCCGCCGATCGCCGCCAGGCTCAGGCCGATCATGCCGCCCCTGCGGAAGATCGTCCGGCGGTCCATCCGCTGCCGGGCGAAGTCGTCGAGGTACTCGGCGAACTGGCGGTCGCTGTCAATCTTGCGCTGTCGATCGTGATGCCACATCGTCGAGGTCCCTTCGTAATACCGTCCCCAGCGAATCCAACGATGGATCTCCGACCCGGACCCCGGCGTTGGGGTCGGCGGCCGGCACTGAGGATGATTGAGTTTAGCGTCTCCAGTGCAATCCGTGCGCCAGAACACCATGCCAGCGACGAATGGCCGTCGGGCACCGGTCGCCTCGAACGTCGCAGGGCCGGCATGTTCGGACCGGGACAAGCGCTCAGCATCAGACGCGCATGGCCCGGCGAGAGCGATTGGGTGACCCGAGCGCGGACGGATATGCGGCAAGATCGAAGAAGCTGGAACGGCGCGGATTTCCTACACTGGCAGCCGACCATGTTGCCCGTCTGCCGCAGAACGCGCCGCGAGATGGTCGATCACTTTTGCCGGGAGTCGCTTTCCCGCCACCGGCATCCGAGGACGCAGTCGCGACGCACTGCCCCACCACAAAGGAGTCCGGGTTGGCAAGCACGAGCACGTATCTCAACTTCGACGGCACGACCGAGGCCGCGTTCACCTTCTACAAGTCCGTCTTCGGAACCGATTTCGTCATGGGCTTCATGCGGATGGGCGACGTCCCGGCCGAGGCGGGGCAGCCGGAGCTGAGCGACGAGCAGAAGCGGCTCGTCGTCAATGTCGGGCTGCCGATCACCGGCGGCCACATCCTGATGGGGACGGACGCGACATCGTCGATGGGCTTCACCCTCGTGCCGGGCAACAACGTCCACATCTCGGTCTCGCCCGACAGCCGCGTTGAGGCCGACGCGCTCTTCGCGTCGCTGTCCGAGGGTGGCAAGGTCGAGATGCCCCTGACGGTCATGTTCTGGGGCGACTACTACGGCTCCCTGGTCGACCGGTTCGGCACCCAGTGGATGGTCTCGACGCACGCGACCGAGTAGTCCGCGGACACCACGTCGGTGGCGGCCGATCCCGTACGGCCGACGGTCGGTCCTCAGCGCCAGGGCGAACCGGACGCAATCCACTACCGAACGCAATCGACCGCAGAGAGGATCAACTATGTCTACCGCCGGGACCCCGGAGCGTATCGGCCCCACGTCCACCCCGCCGGTGGCGGACACGGAACGGCAGACCGCCGCGGGAAAAGTGCTCTGGCACTTCACGATGTCGCTGGACGGGTTCGTGGCGGGGCCGAACCACGCGATGGGATGGATGACCGGGTTCTCGCACCGCCCCGGCCTGATCGAGGAGTACGTGGAGACGACCGGCGCCGTGCTGGGAGGCCGAACCGGATGGGACCATTACCCGGACGCCAGCGCCACGTACGGCGGCGCCTGGGACGGGCCGACCTTCGTGCTCACCCACCACCCCGAGGACGCGACGCCCGCCAGCGGCGTGACCTTCCTGAGCTGCGATGTGGCTGAGGCGGTCCGGACCGGGCTGGCGGCGGCCGGCGGCAGGAACCTCGAAGTGTTGTCACCGACCATCGGCCGGCAGCTCCTCGAACTGGGTCTGATCGACGAGATTGACCTGCACATCGCGCCGGTGCTGCTCGGCGACGGGGTCCGGCTGTTCGACAACCCCGGCGGCTCCCCCGTTCGACTCGAACTGACCAACGGCGAAACTCCCCCGGTCGCCGTGAACGTGCGCTACCGCCCGGTGGGGATCGGGTAGGTCGGACAAGTCGGACGCACCTGTCCGTCACGACCCGAATCCCGGTGGGCCCGGAACCTCGGCAATTCGTCGTAAGGACGAGCGTCAGGGCACCCGCTCTGCGATGGTGACCGCTGTGAGCCGGTGGCGATGGTGCCGCCGGCCGCAGCCGGGCTGGCTCCGGTCGACGCCGGTCGGAGCCCAGCCCGGGACGAGGAGGAACCAGAGATGAACCACGCCCATTCCCGTAGACTGACGCGCCGATCCGTCGTCGCGGGCTCCGCCGCCGGAGCAGCCTCGATCGCAGCCCTGGCCACGCTCAACCACGGAGGGACCGCCATGGCGTCCGCCCAGTCCACCCCGGCCGCGACTCCCGGTGCGGCCGGCCTGACCTCGGCCCCATTCGGGACGCTCAATGGCAAGGACGTCGAGCTCTACACCCTGACCAACGCCAACGCGCTCTCGGTCAGCCTGATGACGTACGGCGCGACGATCCAGTCGATCATGGTGCCGGACCGCGACGGCGCGCTGGCGAACGTCTGTCTGGGGTTCGACAACATCGAGGACTATGCGGCGAAGAGCCCGTTCTTCGGGGCGACGATCGGCCGCTACGCCAACCGGATCGCCCTCGGGACGTTCGAGCTCAACGGCCAGACGTACCAGATCGCGATCAACAACGAGCCGAACACTCTCCACGGCGGCAACCGCGGCTTCGACAAGTACGTCTGGGACGCCGAGGATGCCTCCGGCGACGATGGCCCCGCCGTGACCTTCAGCCGCCTCAGCCCGGACGGCGAGGAGAACTACCCCGGCAACCTCCAGGTCTCCGTGACGTACACGCTGACCGACGCCGACGAGCTCCGGCTGGACTACGCGGCGACGACCGACGCGACGACGGTCATCAACCTGACCAACCACGTCTACCTCAACCTGGCGGGGGAGGGGACGGGCAACATCCTCGACCACGTCATGCAGCTCAACGCGAGCAACTACACCCCGACCGACGCCACGGCGATCCCGGTCGGCGGTGTCCAGCCGGTCGCCGGGACGGCCTTCGACTTCACGACGGCCAAGTCGATCGGCCAGGACATCCGGGACGGGTCCGACGAGCAGATCGTGCTGGGGCGCGGCTACGATCACAACTGGGTGCTCGACCGGGACGAGGGCGACACGACGACCCTGTTCGACGCCGGCAACGTGACGGACCCGGCCAGCGGGCGGATGGTGACCTGCCTGACGACGGAGCCGGGGCTCCAGTTCTACAGCGGCAACTTCCTCGACGGCACCTACGCCGGGACGAGCGGCGGCGTCTACCGGCAGGGCGACGCCTTCACGCTGGAGACGCAGCACTTCCCCGACTCCCCCAACCAGCCGGACTTCCCGACGACGACCCTGGAGCCGGGCGACGCGTTCGCCTCGACCACGGTTTTCAGGTTCGGCGTGGCTTCGTAGCCCCACCCCCCAGCCCCCTCCCCATCTCGGCTTCGCCCCTGCGGGGGCTTACCGGATGGAGAGGGGGAGCACTGCGCGGTAGCGGGCGTGGTCAGGTCAGGGCGTTGCTTCGCTGCCCTTAGCGACCGCCGCGAGAATGGTTTCGATCGCGAGTTCCGGCGTCTGCAGGACAACATGGTTCCGAAACCGGATAACGCCGTAGCCGAGAGCGCGGAGTTGCTCTTCCCGCCAGGCATCCTGCGCGAGCGCGTCGTCCGGGTCATGAACGGCACCATCCAGCTCGATGACGAGCAGGGCGGCGGGGCAGCAGAAATCGACGACGAAGCGGCCGATCACATGCTGGCGCCGGAACGACACGCCGAGCCGGTCACCACGTAGCAGACGCCACAGCGCCGCTTCCGCCGGCGTCTGCTCACGACGAAGCTGTCGGGCCGCTGGAACCAGGTTCATCCGCCGTGGCTTGTCCGATCTCAACCCATGTTCCTCCTCGGTCCCGCCAACATGCCTCCCAATGAGTGGGGATGTTCTCCCCCCTCTCCATCCGATTCCAGCGACCAACCCGCTTCGCAACACGAAACTGGAATCGAGATGGGGAGGGGGTCGGGGGGTGGGGCCAGCGCCTACACCTCGTAGACCTTCATCACCTCGTCGCCGTAGTGGTTGATGACCTTGATCGCGATCCTACCCCCCTCGGGTTTGGCGAACGGGCGGCTCTCGGTCCGGTACAGCGACGCCCAGGCGTCCTCGTCGATGTCCGCCCGGAGTGCTCGCTTCAGCTTGTCGTACGGCTGGTCGGCGCCGGTGAAGTAGGCGTGTCGGACGAAGAAGCTCTCCTGGTTGTAGTCGGTGTCGATGAACCAGCAGGCGATGTCGTCGGTCGAGCCGGACCGGACCGCGCCGGTCGTCGGGTCGTAGACGTCGACGCCGTTGATCGTCACCGTGACCTGCCCGGCATCCTTCCGGATCTCGACGTCGGGCTCGCCGAAGACCATGAACAGGTTGCCGGCGCCGGTCTTCTTGAGCAGCTCGTCGCCCATCGCCAGGTCCGGGTTCATCTTGGTCGGCAGGACCTGGAGACGGCCGTAGTTCTTGCGCTCCTCGGTCACGGCCGCGTCGAAGGCGAAGCCGCAGACGACGAGGACATCGAAGCCGACGCCCTTGACGGCCTCCTTGGCCGCCTCCTTGATCTGGTAGGCGCCGACCGTGCCGTGCTCCGGGCCGAGGGAGACGGCGACACTGTGACTCTGGCCGTCGGCGTCGGTGTACTCACCGTTCGCGTTGACCCAGTTCCCGGCGTGGGGGTCGAGCCGGTCGAAGGTCAGGCGCTCGCCCTTGGTCCCGTTCTGGACGCCGGCCCGGCGCAGGTTGTCGAGGATCATCGTCGCGAAGTCAGCTTGCTCGGACTGCTCGCTCAGCGAGACGACGCCATCCATGTCGTCGTCGGCGGTCGAGAGGACGCGGTGCGGCGACAGGCTCTCGACGGTGAACGGGCCGCTGACCCGGACCCGCGTCTTGTCCTCATAGGGCTGGTCATAGAGCGTCTCGCTGTCGGCGTGCCGGGCGATGGCGGCGTCGATCTCGGCCCGGTTCATGCCCTCATGGATGTCCGGGTTGTTGGCGATCGACTTGAGCGTGACGTGCGGCACCCGGCGGTAGACGAAGCCCTTGCGGATGTCGCTCTCGGTCCGGTATTGCGGCGGCGTCCGGCCGGTCAGGTCCGTCTCCTTGCGGATGCCCTCGGCGGAGTCGGCCAGCAGATAGAAGGGGTAGCGGGCCGCCATCAGCCGCGTCCGGGCCAGCGCCAGCGCCACCCGCGACGTGTCGACCGTGATCCAGCGGCGGCCCCACTGCTCGGCGACGTAGGCGGTCGTGCCGGAGCCGCAGGTCGGGTCGAGGACGAGGTCGCCTGGGTCGGTGGTCATTAACAAGCAGCGTTCGATCACCTTTGCATTTGTTTGCACTACGTAAATTTTGGGGTCTCCAAAACCCGAGGTAATCGTGTCCTCCCAAAGATTGTTGTAAGGATACACGGGAAAATCGTCAAAGAACCGTACATACCGGATGTTCTTTCCGATCGCCATCAATCGTCGAGCGTGCTTGAGGCGCTCCATCCCTCTGGCAGTAGTCTTCCATCCACTGTTCCCAGAGTTGTATTTTTGTCCATCAAGTTCGACCTCGAAGAACTGAGGAGCGCCAGAACTTTGAGACGTAAGAGGGTTTTGCGAGAAGATACGAGGACCATTCTTAGGATCTGTAAGCTCGCTCTGGGTGGCTGGGCGTCGAACTCCCAGTTCATCGTCAATCCACGTATACTGCCCCCCTCCATCGCTCCCAATTCCTTTCTCACGATACAGTTGTCGATATTTGATCTTGTCTTTGTCCTTAGCGTACCAAAGAATATAGTCGGCTACAGATGCCAAGACATCAGTTCCACCCGACGGACTTCCCGCACCAGAGGTTTTCTTGAACGGAATCTGCCGAACTGCATTTGCAGACCCAAACACCTCGTCCAGAAGCGATCGAACAATGTGAACATTGTCATCGCCAATCTGGACAAAGACACTTCCCGAATCTGTAAGCAGTTCTCGGGCAGCAACTAAACGGTCTCGCAAGTAGCCCAGATATGAATGGATACCAAGCTGCCACGTATCCCGGAACGCCTTGACCTGCTCGGGCTGGCGGGTGGCGTCGGTGGCGCTGCCGTCCTTGACGTCCCGCTTGCGGGTACTGACCTGCCAGTTGGAGCCGAACCTGATCCCATAGGGCGGGTCGAGGTAGATCGTCTGGACCTTGCCCTTGAGCCCCTCCTTCTCGGCCAGCGACGCCATCACCATCAGCGAGTCGCCCAAAATCATCCGGTTGGACCACTGCTGCTGGTGCTGGTAGAACTCGATCTTCTGGTCGAAATCCGCCTCAGGGCCATCGAATGTGGCGAAGAGGTCGAGTTGCTGGGCGTGGCCCCACCCCAACCCCTTGTATGGTAGTGGGGTGGCCGATGCCACGGCGAGCCGGCAGACCGTCCAACCCACTGGTCGTCAGAGACCGGCTGAGAGCAGGGATCGCCGGCTCGCCTGTCCCGATCTG
>JAABUN010006262.1_pt1 | contig 13868 bp, 18 predicted proteins | sample 5559311 | NCBI WGS metagenome assembly JAABUN01 (sample SAMN10711877, study PRJNA513370) | rock metagenome | isolation source: Antarctica rocks | place: Antarctica: Victoria Land, Siegfried Peak sud | reverse complement strand
CTTGCTAAGGCGCTGACCGCGCTGGATTGCCTGTTCACACAACAGGGGGGGTGCTGGGAACCCTTGAAGGCCTGTGAACCACTCATCTACAGCTTCCTGCACCGAACTCAAGCCTGAGGACAAGCCGACTTGCGCCTCCACTGCCAGCTCAATGCGTGGGCGTTTAGCAGCTGGGGCTTGCATAGTTGAGCTGCTGGCTGCAGGCATGATGTGGTGGGCAGCCAAAGGGCTGTCGAATGGCTGCTTCACACTGAGCTGCAAGAGCGCCACCTGCTCGCTAAGAGAGACGACCTGCTTGCTGATTTTATCAAACGCCTCAGTCAGCTGGGGACTGAGTGGGCGTGCATTGCACTCCATCTCGGCGTTGATGACCTGACACAACAAGACTTTACTTAGTACAACAAAGGTACAACAATAGGAAACATCACATGATGCTTTGCTTTGACTGTTACGGCAAACGGTTGAGACGGCACATGCCTCTCAAGTAGGAGTGCTTTGGCACCTAGCAACAGGTCACAGAAACCAGAACAATGCCATGGTGTTCCACAGCTTCTGTTTAACAGCATTGAAAGACAGTATAGTTGCACCCTATCAATCTTAAAGAGCCTTTTAGCAACAGTCTAGAGATATGCTTTCAGTCTATCTGTTCTGCCATGCACTAATGCTCACCTGCTGCTCAAAGTCACGGAACAAAGTGCTGCCAACAATGGCCCTGACGGCTGGCAGCTGTAACGCCCACCAGCCCAGTCCATACCGTTGCAACATGAAAGGGCTGCTCTGCCAGAATGTTTCAGCCTGTAGCACAACACACTCAGAAGGCTCATGAGCATGGCACAAGTTCTACGAAATTGCGATTAGCAGGTTAGCATGCTCAACATTCAATGTTGAGCATGCACATCACTTCACTGCGTCACATACAATCCGGGTATCGTACCAGGTACAGGATGGACTCAACGGTGTGTTGGCCGCTGAGATCCGCCTTGCCAATGCGCATGCGGTTGCGGAGACGAACAGCTTGTAGGATGACCCGGGCATGCGGCACCACACAGTCAATCCAAGAGATTGGAACCGCAACAGTACCCCGGCCAAACGCGTGGTTGGTCATGAAGTCAGTCCCAAACCCTGCCAGGATGCCAGTTGCTGGCAGTGCAGATAGGGGCGATTTGGGCAAGTAGGATCTACCCATCACCCCTTCTGCCCTTGCCCACCTGCATAACAGTGTGCAATGTCATGACATTGCAAGCAACTTGATGCTCACAAAGACTTCCGGCGAGGCCACCGTTGAGCATTCCGTACTGCAAGTAGAACGTTTGTGACAAACTCGGTCCTGCTGTCTTCAAGACTTCCAGCAAATTTTGTTCCTTGAGCATTGTGTACCCAACTTTGTGACAATATATGTAATGCCAAGGAGAATCTTCATGCCTGCTCTGCACGCACAACAACCAAGTGACCACCAAAAGCAAGTGTACCTGCCCCAAATTCGCATGACATCCATGCTGCAAGCTGCGGCTGCTAGAGTGACTGTTCCACTACACCGCATCAGGTGGGTGACCTGCAGGCATGCCAACAACATTCATGTAACAAATTCGCACAGCACGTCTGCTATGAGTCACATCAACTATAAATATCCAGGCTGATCATGGCTATTGCACTGTGCCAGTACGGCTGGGCAGGTCATGACATCAATGATCAGGCAAACAGGTTTGCTAACTGGCAACAAAGGAATGCTTGATACAATTCTGCCAAACATTGGGTTTCTGTGATGCCAAAAATTGCAGAGTGTGAACCTTGGTGTCGCTCTGTTTTGCCAACAACATTGCAGCATAGCCTCCAGAGTGTCTGTCAGCTTGACAGGTTGTACCTTTGTCTTGACAAGAGCGTCAGGCATGGTTGAGACGACTTTCAGTAACATAGTCGACAGGTCATAGTAGGTTTGCTTGCTCATGGCCATTGAGGGGTCTCGAAAGAACATCCGATACGAGCGCCAGCTTATGTTGTTCTGGTATATCAGAGCCAGCAGCGGGAGCTTGCTGACATTGAGCTGGTGCAACACCAGCTGCGACAGGTATGCCAAGCAGTCTAAATGCGGCTGACGGTGATTAGCCAATGCAGCATAGGTCATCTGAGCATCCTGCACTTGCATGACAGCGATCTAGGCCAGTCAAGGTGTTTGGAGCAAAGAGGGTCTGCAGCTGTAGTTCTGCAGCTGTAGTTCTGCAGCTGCTCACCTGATTTGCTTTGCCAGCGTTGTGGGCCATTGCCAGAATCTGCATGGGCAGAGGTTCTGCAGGCACGCTGCCAACCAACTCCATAAAGTATCTTGTGTCTTGCAAATCGTCTGTACAGCAGCATGTTAGAGAAGGGTCTCGCACCAGTCAGCATAACAAGCACCTAACCTCACCTGAGCGGTATCCTGCTGTCATGCCAATACTGACCATGGCGGCCACACAAAGACCCACCTGCACATGACTGCACAACCTGGACAAGCAAACACCAGCCTAGTGCGTAGCAATACTCGCTGTACAGGTGCCGACACTGCGTGCCTTGGACCACATCATGAGAAAAACACATCAGAAGTTTTACCTGCTTGTCTGGATAGCGCATGGCTGCTTCAAGCAGAGAAGCATACTCCTCATTGCTTAAGGTGCTGGCAGAGCAGCTGGGATCCGCACCTTCACTACATGAAACAAGCCGGCACTTCTCAATCACACCTCAAGAGTGTGAAATGCCATTATGCTTTGCCAGCAAACAGCTACTAACCACTGGCGAGCCTCAGCAGTTGCTGTCTTTGCTCGGCTTGTGACACCAGCTATGTAAGGTTGGCTGGGGAACTCTGTCCCTTCCTCTGGTATGCCGACCTGGCATGCTCTCAAGTGACGCAGAGCCTTCCTTGCAGACTTCACAGCACCAAGCGGGTCTTTGCTGTTGTTGGCAGTGCATTCTTCAAGGATGCTTTGCATGAATGCAGAGACCTTGCTGCTGGGGTATACCAGGTATCCTTCGGGCTGCTCAATATGGTCATCTGTCCACTTCTGTTGGTCAAACAGCACAAAACTCAAACCAGAAAACTCACAGTTTACAGGAGGGCTCTAGGGCAGCTAATTGTCACCTTCCATTTTCTGAGATAGACTAGCCACTTAGTTTTGCTCCCAGGGGCCAGGCTTCCCCAATTTTTGTCGAATAGTAGCTGCCACTTCTGTTCTTTGGTGAGTCTGCAATACAGTTGCTAGCTCAAATCAGCAGTCTTTGTCTAAGTGAGTCTTGCGACAGCGGCAAAGTAGCTCCTGTGATCACAAAACGTTGACTCACGAGGCATCGTTTACAAGAGGCTGTGTGGCCCTTTCGCCGCTGTACTGCAAACGAAACATCGCCAAAACATCCGAATTATCGGCTGGCGCCCTACCTCGACGCATACTGGCGCACAAATGTCACCTAACACAACAAATCCCAAGTGAGGAACAGAAACGCTCGATGTCTGCAGTCGGGAAACGAAATCCTGACAGCCCTCTGCGTATTGACTACAGACGTTCTGCGTGCGGACGTAAAGATCAGGCGTTGATCCTCCAGTCCTGTGGTACTGATCCTGCAGAGTCTGGCCTAGATGCCTGTAGATCATAGATCAATCTCTATTTCTTTAAGTTATGCGCATGGGTAACATAACCCGATCTTTCTGTGCACACAGGTCACTGCAGCTCAGCAGCTCTCTATCAAAACACTATCTTGCAAATTTGGCATGGCCATGCGCACCTTCAACTAAGCATTCGTCAAATAGAGCTGAAGAAAGGGGGGACAGCTGTTGGGATTAACTGCGATCTGGCCTGGGACTTACAGTTGACTGCTTATGCACTAAAAGGCTGGACCCCCTGTTGTTAATGTACAAAAGCCGATTGGCCTGGGTCTGACCCAGGTCTGACCCAGGACTGGACCCAGGTCTGGACCCAGATTTTGCGAGCTGGCATGATGCAATCTGGTTGCAGACGGGAGTTGTGCTGGAATGCAAGTATCTTCTTTGCACTAAATAAGACCGCATTCCAACAGAAGCCAACAAAAGCTGTGTTTCCCCTTTGTTGCGCATGCCTCATCAATGTTGTAACTCACTGTGACTCACTAGGCAGGCAATCAAGACAATCAAATTGACAAGCATTACACAATTCACAATCATTGTTGCCCGGTGAGGGCGATTCAGAACGGAGCGCTATCAAGCCTGTCATGATTATAATCGTAAAGCTGCAATTACATGCACACGTAAATTGCATGCTAGGTCCAGGGTGTTTGATTGTGGTGAGCCTTGGAGTTTGGGAACAAGAGGCGGCAATGGACTCAGTGTGCATGTCGCTGTAACATATAATGCAAGGTGAGTCAGTACACTGCAATCTGCCGGACGTCGAAAGGACGCAAAGCAGATGAACAGGATGCTCAACTTGCACCTCGCTTAGGCATGATGACTTGGCGAAGTTACTCCTGAAAATCGTAGGCCCTTCAGGCGTTTCCGTTACCAAGTTGTTCATTCTGTCAAGCACATAACGTGTGGAGTCCAGCCACCCTGCACACATACTAGATTATGAAAGTATGATCCAGCTTGACTGCAGGCTGTCTGTACTGAAAGTTCGCAATATCGTACCCAGCTAAGCTTTGATCATGCACATTTTGGCATATGGAAAACGCTTGACGACTTTGCGCGACAGCCTGTTACCACCTTGACCAAGGTGAGATTGAAGAGTCTCCAGATCAGGATGAAAGTGACCATCCTTGAGTGACAAGAATACGTTGGCCTGGACATAGCGCTTGATAGCTTTGCGACTGTGGTTGTGCTCCTGGTGTACATGCTGCAACGCAGCATTCACCTCCTTCAACACCGAGTCAGCCTTTCGAACAACGAAACCACAAGCCTTCAGTCTCAGCGGCAGCAGAGCTTCCTCGACAGCTGGACCTATGTCCATAGTGAGGACTTCCAGGACAGAGAAATTAGAAGCGTCGCTTCTGCTCGTAAACGTAGGATTCCTAGCTGTTGGCGCGATGCAAGCTGTGGGCAGCAACGTTGACGCGTGTATAAGCCTGCTAACGATCGAGCAAGTTGCAGGCGGTCCTTCGCTTATACATCTTGTACTCAGCGGGTGGAAATCAAAAACCCACCGAATTCACGGAAAGTTTTACCATCGGTGTAAGTGCTTCTAGCTGTTATCGCTCCGTGACCTAAAAGACCCCATCATAAATTGGGTTGGAGGTCAAGCCCTGGCAGGGTCTTAGTCAGCGGTCTTTTAGGTCACGGATGGGGTCAAGATTTGAAATCTGAATCCTTGCCCCGCAGGCTACCAGCAGAGGGCGTTACACACTGCGCTGTTCTGCTTGGCTCTGCCCAGGCAGAGTTGCTACAGGTTTCAGACTTTTCAACCATTCAAAATATGTGACAATAGATTGGATCCCTATCTGTAGTCAAAATAGAGTCAGTCAAAGGTTGTTAAGGGTTGTTAAGGGTTGTTAAGGGCAAATTGCCAACACTATTGCAGGCTACTGGTTCAGCATTGACTAATATATATCACTGTTGCACACTGCTACTAGTCCAATACAGAATAAATATCACACTGTTGCACACTGCTACTAGTCCAATACAGAATAAATATCACACTGTTGCACACTACTACTAGTCCAATACAGAATAAATATCACACTGCTGCACACTATACTACTAATGCAATATAGAGTGCACCCTATAGAATATCACCTTGTTGCAGACTACACTACCATTTGGGAGTAGATAAGTTGTCCTCACAAAACATGGTATCAATTACCGAAGAAGCTACCAAGGCACGGTCAAGAACTGGCGGAGTCACATTGAAATAATCCACACTGGAACCAACTGGAACAGACGCGTTGAGCACTTCGGGAATCGGAGTAGTGCATACATCCTCAAGCGAAGGGGCAGCAGTGACCAGCTTCATCAATCTACTTGCTGACATGGTCAAATATGAGCTGGGTTGCAGGACCTTCCCACCAAACACTGTGCGAAATTTGCCGGCCATATCAACATACAGGACCACTGCTGTGACAAGAGATATGTAACCGGTGAGCACTCCACATCCAGCTGCGCTGAACAGCTCCATTTGTCGAGGTGTCATAGCTTCATGGAAAGTCCATAGCACTATTATCATTGAGACGGATAGATTCAAAATGCTACAAGGAAACGCTAGCAGCGTGATCCACAGAACCACGTATGTAGACGTCTCCGTCTCCCTCGCGATGTGATTGGGGAGCTCCCTCTTTGCCCTCAGCCTTAAGGTTATCAGGCTAACCTGGTTCCAAAGGCCGGCGGCATACGCGGTAATGGGGATGCTGGCAGATATCATGCTGGCCAGAGAGAAAAACAGGGATGTGACGGCCAGATGAAGCGACTGGACCCTCACGTCTCTTGCCAGCAAAGATAACAAAGTGTTGCCACTTAAGCTCGCCATTGCACTGGCAGTGATCAATATGACGACGGACGCGGTCTGACTCCACTGATACTGGTGTAGAGTGACCTCGCCTAGCAGAGAGTGTAAGGTCTCTGTCACCTGAGCCTCCGAGATCTTAGCTCCTCTATGTACGTTTTCCATGCTGCGTGACAGGTGTAAGTCAGTTGCTCGGCTAGTCGAAGGGTGCAAGCCAAACCTACTCACCCTCGTGTAGACGCCTCCATCAGTGTCATGCTGCGTCCTCTGTCTGCCTGCGCACCTATACGTCGCTTTCTCTTTCTCGTTATGTGACCGCTTGCGTACGGAAGGGGTCTTTTGGATTGGAGGTCTGTAGAGGTCAACGCAAATTTCCTGGAGGTCAAAACTGCTCGAGGTCATCTTTAGGTTCGCGACTGAATTGGCAAGCACAAGCGCTCCGATTCGCTTGTATTCATAGTCCTGTAGGCTTTGATCAGAGCTTGCGTCGCAATGCAGCCTGACTCCTTCTCGATCTTCTGACCCTCATCGGGATTTGGAGTATCACTGAAAACAGTCGCAACAAGTTTTATAGGTCAAAGCGGGCTGAACACAATGCATCATGCTGAAAATACGTCCTCAGCCCCATTTCAGCCTTACACCTGCAGACAGCACAGCACTCTGGAAGCCTGCAGTCACAATAGGTCACAAGCTTGGTATAACAGCTCTGTAGGCTGCAAAATTGAAAAGCCATTCTGGAGTGCAGTCAACTACAAGCAAACCTGTGCACACAGCTGTTTTTGCTGAGATCTGATGGCTGAAGCAACACCAGCTACAGCAGTGCCTAATGCAAGGCTGTCAGGTAGCAAACGCAAGAAGGTCCCAGGTAACAGCAGCCATGCTTGGGATTCATACTTGCACAAAGTTCTGCAAGACAATCATCCAGATGTGAAGATCACCAAGGAAGCTATGCAGGTGTGGGCTGAAGCCCTTGATGCCTGGTTACAACAGCTTGCCCAGGAGATAGTGCAAGAGCATACTTCACAGGCTCTGACTCCAGCAAATGTCCAAGCATCCCTACAGCTCTTGCTGGCAAAAGACACATCTGTGGCGCCCTCAGCACTTACAGAATCCGTTGCCAAGCACCCCAACACAGATCCTTGATCGAATGTACATGCTATTCACTGGCACTTGCATATGTATGCATGCTCCTTGTTTGACTACTGACAGCTGCCTCTCATAGTTCCCCGTGTTTCTGCGGCTCTTGTCTGAGATTCAGACAAGAGCACCCTTATGTATTGCTATGACGATTGGCTGCTACTTTCATGCTGCAATGTACAGCCATTAGTCTGCTCACACGGCCAGGTGAATGACATACAGGATTCACAAGTTGCACTTCAAATAAGAAACTGTTAAGTGTCAAGCAGCAAGAGGAGACAAAACATGTCAGGCAGCATTTGTGCTGTACAGCCATTGGTCTGCTCACATGGCCAAGTAAGTGACATACAGGATCCACAAGTTGCACATCAAATAAGAAACTGCAAGTGTCAAGCAGCAAGAGGAGACAAAACAGTCAGGCAGCACTTGGATGTCTGATCTTCTCTGAACATAAATTTGCACACCTTTGCACACAGCTCTTAGGCTGTGCAGCTGATATACCGGAGGTGTGGTACATGCCGCTTCCCCTTGCTGTCACAAAATGCCCCCAGTAAGGTGTAATACTGCTAAGAATTATGTGTAGACTTGTGTTAAGATATCATGACGCTCTGCAATCATTAGTAGTTGTACCAAAACTGATGATGGACCACCAATAGCTGTCGCCTTCAAGCAACACTTGAAGACAATCTTTGTTGTCTTCGCCTGGACAGGGTGTCTTAGCAGCAACAGTTGCATGCCATTGCTTTGCAGACAGCACTTTTTGGTCAAATCTTCCACTCAGGTGAGCAACTGTGCATACTGACAGGCAATGTTGATACCACATAAATTTGTTTCAAGCGGCAGGTGCTGTTATGCCATTCACAATGGCAATGGCCTTGCTGGCAGCCCGCATGCTGTCACACAGGTGTATGTCTTTGTTGTCATGACCAAACAAGTCTTGACTAGGCACCCTCACTCAGAAGAGCGTTTATTGCTTGGGTGAAGCAATCCTGGTGCATACTAGCAGCATTGGTAGGACAATTGATTAAGCTTGATGAAGTCCTGGCCTGTGAGGAAAATCAGTCTGCGATACATACTTCTCTCAGGAGCAGTGATGGCAGAAAATGGCAATTTGTGACTTCCAAAGTGTGATCACTTGCAACTGTTTCTGTCAAGCTAAAATTTGGACCCTAGCAGGTCTAATGCTGCAGATCCCTGAAGTCTTACAGTGTATCAGATCTAGGTAAAATCCAGGTGGCTGAACTTCAGGGACAGTGGTCTGGTTAACAGCGACAAGTGTTGGGTATCAACGATGTCTCCAGCAGTAAGCACAATTGGGCTGAGCCGGCTGTGCAGCGTCGACCACTGTCAAGAATAGCTTGACACTGGCCCTTGCAGGCACCTCCGGACTTGGTGGGCTTAGGATTGTCGTCACACATCCTGGAAAGACACCGGAAGTACAGTCAGCTGTATGTAGTTGAGTATCAGAACCTGCTACAACTCAAGGTGCAGGGCTTCAACATAATCAATTTTACACTTCAAACGGGGTCAAGCGCGGCACACACTACTCCAGGTCTCAAACTTGCACGGAGGTTACCCTGACTGAATAGCAATATGGTCCAGCGTCAGACGAGCGCACCTTAGGATAAATTCCAGGCAGCAATGCAAAGCGCGAAGACGTTTGTAGGACGCTAGCGAGCTCTTAGCACAGGCAAGGGCTAAGGGTAGCTTGGCAGATCTTCGTGCAGGCTAGCTGTCATAGGTTTGAATCTGGTCCAGGTCTGACCCGGGTCAGACCCAGGTTTGACCCAGTGCCAACCAGGTCTGGACCTGGGTCTGGCTTGAGCTCTTGCGATTCTGCACTACAATGCGAACATGAATCAAAAAGGATCACTGCTATTCTGTGCGATCAACGGTTGCCCCCAAGAGCTGGACTTCAAAACAGGTTGGCGCAAGGCCTGCCACAGCAAAGGAAAGTTCTACGGCACTCTCAAACACAACTGCGGAACGCTCAGTGGAGAGGTGTCCTGTAAATACATCAGCAGGGCCTTGGCGATCGAACACAAGTTCGCGTTTGTCGACAAAGATAGCGAAGAAGGGAAGAAGCTACAAAAAGAGACTGGCTGGCATAGAACAGACTTTGTATGGATTCCAGAAGATACAACGATCAGGCCGATCAGAGGCACTAAACGTGGTCTTGAACACGTGTCTGACATCAACACAGACCAAGAGACAGAGCGTGCGTCAAAGAAGCAGGTGCTATCCTGCCTAGCGAGCTTTTGTCAGTCACAGCTTGTATGCAGGTTGTCTTGCAAACAGTCAATGCGGAACACAGGCGATTGACAGGGATACACACACAGAGAGTGATGAGCTTTGGGCAGATCAGCTGCGCTCAGCGGCCTGCTGCCTGCTTGGAGCCTATGATGGATTGGAGGCCCAGAGCATCCTGAACCAGCTTGTTCATGAGCCTGACGCAGTGCTGGCCAATTCAGACCTAAACACTTGCTTCTGTTCACTGTGTAGAACCTCTATGACAGTGATGGCATACAATGTAAGCAGGTGGCAGACAGGAAACACAAATCAGCAGTGTGCAGGTCAGCGTCACCAGTGTGTTTGCTGGTTGACCAAATGCTGCACCCCAACCCAATGATGAGATTTTCTGGCTCATGTCATAGGTTCCAGGAGCAACTGTGAGCTCTGACACCCTGTGCTGTTCCCATTGTCGCTCCAAAGGCATGGTTGTGGTACGCCTCGCAAGTAAACATCAGTTGAAATGTTGGCTGAAGATCTTGGGCAGCAAGCCAACCTGCAAGGCGCCAGCAAATGTTGAGGTATGCTAGCGGAAGATGTGCAAGGCGACTCTGTACAAACAGGCAACGCAACGTACCTCAATGCCCTGACAGTGTCCAACGTAACGCAATTTCAGCAAAATGTTTCCATTTCTAACAACTTCCTCGTGGGTAATTCGACGACGCTGCGTGGAAACTTGGCGGTGCAAGGCGATAGCACACAAAACGGTAATGCAACGTACTTGAATGCATTCACTGTCTCGAACGTAGCACAGTTTCAGCAAAATGTTTCCGTTTCTAACAATCTTGTGGTGGGCAAAGTGTCGTCAAACGGAGTCCTGACAGTGAAGGTGGGAAAGATTCGCTCGACGTTGCTGACGTCATCGCGAGTCGGAATCAAAGTAAGTCGTTAAAGCTTACTGTAGACTCAAAGCTTCTGTTTGCCTGAACGTGCCTGCTGCAGGACTGAACATGGCACATCCAGAGACTGGACTCTGCAACAAGATTGCTACAGCACTTGCAGCGACGGCGGGTCTTCTTGTATCTATTGGTGGCACTGTGAGCGCAGGACTAGCTTCTCAGTGTGACCATAACGACTCAGCAGGCTTCTCTCACACCAGCGTTTGCGGTCGAGGTCTAGTAGTCAGCATCATTTTCAACAGTATTGGTATCCTGGCTGCAACCATCGCTTTGATTGCCGCAGTGTTTGGTTTTTGGGATTTGTAAGTCGAAAACAGGCCTAGCACCTTGTATCTTTCGAACAATGACAAGCACAACACCTAGTGTTCTCCTTAGTTGTAAGAAATATGCAACAACCAAAACACACAGTTCCTGCAATGCACATCAACAGGCCACAAAAGATACCTCACAAACGTTTTGCACCTTGTACACGATTCTTTTTCCACAGGAGTCACCGAGACACGACCAAATGCCCCTGTCCCCCTTGAGTTGCAAGTTATCCGTCAAGTATTTGCACTCGCGGGCCGGTCACCACAGAAGTCATCGAGAGACGAACACTGATGTACTGCATGTCTGTGAAGTCAATCATCAATGTGCATGATTGAGGTGCATGGCTGAGCAACATGTTCAATGTGCATGTTCAGCAGAAATTGGTGTATGCTGTGCAGATAGAATGGCCAAACATCATTCATGGCTTTTGCGCAAGCCAGAGAGTGGACCCAGCAACACTTTTGAGGGGTCTCACTCCTGAGGCACTGAAAGAGTGGGTCTCTGCCCTGCAAAAAGCATGTTATTGCTAGCAGATTTCTCGCACCCCCTACATGCCGCTTGATCTTCTGACCAATGCTTGTGCCTGCAAGTGGGTTTACACGCCCTGCGGTTGAAGCAGAAGCTGACAAAGCCCTGGCAGAGAGAGACCCCGTTGCAGCAGCTGTCAATCTCTTTGACCGAGGGACATACTTTCAGTGCAACTTTGAGCCAGACACTGCAGTGAAATCAGCTCCGTGTCAGGTTTTGATGAGTGTGAAAGCTGCTCGTCCAGGCAGTCAGGTTTGTGAGGCAGCTCGTGGCCTCACAGACACCAGCCGGACGGGGCTCCTGATGCTGGGCAAGGCTGGTCTTGGCACAAAGTTTCATGTGGACAGGACCCAGGCTGAGAATGTGGCGTTCTCTGTCATTGACAAGCCCAAGGTATATCGTGATCCATACAGTCTGATGTGTTGCGCATGTACATGTTTCAAAGTGGGTGCTTTGACAATGCACACGGCCTTCAATTTAGCTGATTGCAATTTTGCGTCTAGCATCTTGCCTCTTTTGCCAAATGTTCACGTTGCAAGATGCAGTCATTCAATGCTCAATATTTCAATGATGCTTTTACAGGGCAAGTCAAAGGCAACAAGACATGGGAGCCAGGCTCATTTTGTGCTTGCAAGGTGGTGGTTTGTGCACCCACATGTGGCACCAAGATTTGCTGAGTTTGTCAGAGACAGCCTCCATCATGCAGATGGCTTGCAAGACTTCATGCCCAGACCAGAGCACTGGGAGCTCATGCTTGCGTTTGGGAGTATGAATGCCATAGATGGACGAGATGTTGTGCTCGTTCTCAACCAAGGGCCAGGAGACATAGTGTTGGTGCCTCCTGGTTGGCCACATGCAGTCAACAATGTAACGCCATGTTGCAAGCTGGCCTGGGACCACTATGACCCTAGGCACCTCGCTACCTATGCTGCTGTACACAGGGATGTCGCTAGCCCCTTATTCAGAGGGGGCACAGTTGGAGACGATTACATGGCTGTTGGACCAACTGTGAGTCAAGGCATCGAACAAGCCTGCTGACACTTGTGCTGCACAGGACCTTCACGTCGTGGAGTAGTGGCATAGGGCTGAATATTTGTGACAGCCCGGACATTGACATTTTGCAATCTTAGTTGTGCACCGTCAACCAAGATTTGAAAAACTTGGAACACCTCGCTGATGAGATCCCGGCCTGTCATAAACACTCCAGTCAGTGATACATAAATCTCTTAGGAGCAGTATTGGCAGAAAATGGAATAATTGTGACAGCCTGGAAATTGACATTTTGCAATCTTAGTTGTGCACCGTCAACCAAGATTTCGAAAACTTGGAAATGAGGTCCTAGTCTGTCACAAAGATGCCGTGTCATGGTACATACTTATCTCAGAAGCAGTATTGGCAAAAATAGAATATTTGTGACAGTCAAAACATTGATCTGTTGGCAAACGGATCCCCCCTTTTGTAACAAATACACCCAAAGTGTGTTAGTTTACTTGCAAATGTTTCTGCTACTTCCCTGGACGGGAAATGCGGTTTCCAGATATCCACCTGTAGGTGTCTTGAGTTTCTGTGCTATGACACATGTCAGCTGCCAGATTCTCTCTGGCTGCTATTGTGAGTTTGTTCCAATCCATGCTATTTAGGTAGCTGTGTCTCAACAATGTCAAGGTAAGGGGTCTCCCAAACAGGTTTTGCAGCACTGAACAGCACCACTTGCTGAAATGTTTTGCGGTATAGGGCATGCCGGACTTAGTGGTGAAAAGCCATCTCCTTGCCGGCTCAGCCTGTAGAGATGTCCACAGCTCCTGTGTCAGATTCATTGGTAGTGTTCTCCGCCAGATGCCGGCAGAGTTTGCAGTTTTGAACTCTCTCAGCACTAAAATGGCAGGCTTCTTCCTGTCTGCTGGCAAGCACAAAAAGTTGTTTTCCTTCACTGTATCCACGTCATCCTGTGATATGTTGGCTGCAGACGCAGGGCACTGCAGAAGGGCCACCCGGTTGAGATCGCAGCGCAGTGGCGGAATCATAGTGTAAAAGGCTAGTAGGAGGCGTTGACGTGATCCCTTGGCTAGAGTGGTGCATACCTTGATCACCTCTTTGAAGTCAACATAGCCCCGTTGTTGTCTGGCAGAAGGCTCATTTGCTTTTAGCCGCGCTTGCTGCTGAGCTTCAAGCTCTTTGGAAGCATGTAACCATATTGCTAGGGCTTGCGGAGACTGATCCTTGACAGCAGGCATTCGCCTAAGAGCTGCCAACACTGCTGTGACCACGTTCTTCTGCGTGG
>JAABUN010006261.1_pt1 | contig 13868 bp, 13 predicted proteins | sample 5559311 | NCBI WGS metagenome assembly JAABUN01 (sample SAMN10711877, study PRJNA513370) | rock metagenome | isolation source: Antarctica rocks | place: Antarctica: Victoria Land, Siegfried Peak sud | reverse complement strand
CCCGACGGCTACCGCAACCGGGGCAACCACTCCTGTGCCGCGGACCTGGCCGCGATAGCCCGCGCCGTGCTGCGACGCCCGCGCCTGGCGCGGATCGTCCGGCGGCGGCAGGCCGCCCTCCCCTTCCCGATCAAGGGTGGCCGACTCTACCTCTACAACAACAACCCGCTCCTGCGCCAGGGATACCGAGGGACCACCGGGCTGAAGACGGGATATACCGACGCGGCCGGCCGGTGCCTGGTGGCGACTGCTCGACGGGGGCGGATCCGGCTCGGAGTCGTGCTCCTGCACTCTCCCGATCCTGGCAAGCAGGCGACGCAGCTGCTCAACCGGGGCTTCCGGACCGCTCGCCGCCGCTCGTAGGGCAGTCACCATCCTGACCGGTAGGCTGGAGATCGTCCATCCGCTCCGGGAGTCCGTACCCCTCTACGCATGCCTCGAACGACAACCGCCCCAACCTCGACCGCGGATGCGGGGCGAAAGGCCGACCACCTCCGGATCGCCGCCGGCACCGGGATCGTGCACCGCTCCGGCACCGGTCTCGACGCGATCCGCCTGCGCCATCGGGCGCTGCCGGAGCGCGACCTGGCCGCGGTAGGACTCACCACCGAGCTCTTCGGCGCGCGACTTGGGGCTCCGGTCTTCGTCTCGGCGATGACGGGTGGGACGGCGGAGTCGACCACCATCAATCGCCGACTCGCACGAGCGGCCGCAGATCACGGGATCGCGCTCGTGTTGGGCTCAGGGCGCCGCCTCCTGGACGATCCCGCCCTGCTTCGCACCTACCGGCCCGAGGCGGGCGAGCGACCGCCCCTGGTACTGGCCAACCTGGGCGCCGCCCAGATCCGTTCCCGAGACGGCGCTCAACGCGCGGAGCGGCTCGTCGAGCTCCTCCATGCAGACGGGCTCTCGATTCACCTCAATCCCCTCCAGGAGGCGGTCCAACCCGAAGGCGAGCCGGATTTCAGCGGGGTGCTCGACGGGATCGCAGCGGCGGTGGCCCGCCTGGCTCCGCGGCCCGTGGTCGTCAAGGAAGTCGGATTCGGCATGGACGCGGCTGACGTGGCCCTCCTTCGCAGCGCCGGCGTGGCGGGCGTCGACGTCGCGGGAGGCGGGGGAACGAACTGGGCGCTCATCGAAGGCCGGCGCGATCCGCGCGGCGGCGAGCTCGCCGCCGCATTCGCCGACTGGGGCGTGCCGACGGCCGACGCGGTCACCGACGCCGTCCGCGCAGCCGGCCCTGACTTCCCGATCATCGCTTCGGGTGGCCTCCGCGACGGCGTTGACGTCGCCCGGTGCCTCGCGCTCGGAGCCAAGGCGGCCGGACTCGCCAGGCCCCTGTTGGTCGCCGCTCAAGCCGATCGCGCCGGCGAGGCCGTCGCCACGGTCATCGCCCAGCTGCGAATCGCGACCTGGGCGGCCGGCGCGAGCGCGTCGAGCGCCCTCGAGTCCGAGCATCTGCGTGCACCGGCGCGGGAGACGGCGGTGTGAAGGTCGCGGTCATCGGCGCGGGCCTCGGCGGGCTCGGCGCCGCACTTCGGCTGCAGGGCGCCGGCCATGAGGTCACCGTCGTCGAGCAGCGCGCGAAGCCGGGCGGCCGCGCCTACCAGCTCTCAGATCAGGGCTACACCTGGGACATGGGGCCGTCGCTCATCACGATGCCGTGGGTGATCGAGGAGACCTTCGCAGCCGGCGGGCTCGATCTGAGCTCGGAGGTGGTCATGCGGCGCCTGGATCCGATGTACCGGATCTTCTGGGCGAAGGAGGAGCGCCACTTCGACTTCGTCGACGACCGCGATCGACTCCGCGAGCAGGTGGCGAAGTTCTCGGTCAAGGACGCCGGCCGCCTGGACGACTTCCTGGCCGCCCTCGAGCCGATCTACCGCGAGGGGATCGTCGCGGCGGGGCGCAAGCCGTTTCTCTCGCTGGCCGACTTCGCCCGCCTGACGCCGAGCATGGTCAAGCTCGGGGCGGTGCTGCCGCTGCACCGCTTCGTCTCGCGCTTCTTCGAGAACGAGCGGGTGCGCGAGGCCTTCTCGTTCCACTCGCTCTTCATCGGCGGAGACCCGCATCGAGTGCCCGCCATCTACGGTGCGCTGGTCTACCTGCAGGTGCTCGACGGCGGGTGGTACTCAGAGGGCGGCGTCTACTCCATCGTGAAGGGCCTGGCCCGCACGCTCGACGTTCGCTGCGGCGAGGCGGCCGAGGCCGTCGAGCAGTCCGGCGGGCGGGTGACGGGAGTCCGCCTCGCCGGTGGCGAGCGCATCCGGGCCGACGTCGTCGTCTCCAACGCGGACGTCCTCCGTGCCCACGAGCTCCTGGGGCGGCGCGCGCCGCTGCGCAAGCTCGTCCCGACCATGTCGGCCTTCCTCCTGTACTTGGGCACGGACAAGCCGTTCGAGAAGCTCCTGCATCACACGCTGCTGGTCGGCCCCGGCTATCGCGACTTCATCCGGAACGTCACTCGAGGCGAGGCGCTGCCGAGTACCTACTCGACCTACGTGCACGCCCCGTCGCGCTCGGAACCCTCGATGGCCGCCAACGGCGGCGACTCGATCTACGCGCTGCTGCCGGTACCGAACCTCCGCGGCGGGCGCATCGACTGGGAGCGTCAAGCTGACGGGCTGCGCGATGCGGTGGTCTCGGACTTCGAGACCACGTTCGGGCTGACCGGCCTTGACGCCTCCGTCCGGGTCGAACACCGGATGACCCCGCGCGACTTCGAGTCAGAGCTCGGGGCCGCCTACGGCAACGCGTTCGCCGTCGAGCCGACGTTGCACCAGTCGGCGTATTTCCGCCAGCCCAACCGCGACCGGCACGTCAAGGGCATGTACTACGTCGGCGGCGGCACCCATCCGGGCGCCGGTATCCCCGGAGTGCTCTTGAGCGCCGAGGTGACCGCCGGACTCGTCGTGGCAGACCATCCGGCACCCCGGCGGAGCATCGCGTGAGCAACGCTGCGGCCCCGGTGCTGACCGAGGCGCGTGACACGACCCGCCGGGTCGCCCGGACCTTCTCGCTCGCCTGCCGGCTGCTCCCCCGGCCACTGCGCGACGACGTCTATCTCCTCTACCTCGTCTTCCGCACCCTCGACGACCTGGTCGACGACGGTCATCCCGACGCTGCCGCGCGCGTGGCCGGCGTGCGAGCGTGGTGCGGCGGTGCACCCGCCATGACCCGCGAGGCGCTCATCCTCGAGGAGCTCGCCGGGAGGCACGACATCTCGCGGCCGGCCATGCGCGACTTCTGCGCGGGGATGCAGCATGACATCGCCGGCGAGCCGATCCTCGGCGAGGAGGATCTCGATCTCTACTGCTACCGGGTGGCCGGAACCGTCGGCGTGGTGATGGCGGGCGTCCTCGGCACGAGCGACGCAGCGCGCGCGCAGCCCGCCGCCGCAGCGCTCGGCATGGCGATGCAGCGCACGAACATCCTGCGCGACATCGACGAGGATCACGCCAACGGCAGGATCTACCTCGCCACGGAGACCGTGGAGCGCTTCGGCGGCTCGGTCTCACCCGGCGCGCGCGAGGCCCTGGTCCGCGACCAGATCGCCCGAGCCGACGCGCTCTACGAGCAGGGGACGGCCGGGATCGAATTGCTGTCGCATGGCCGCCGGGCGGTCGCGGCGGCCGCGGCGATGTACCGCGAGATCCTGCGCCAGATCGAGCGAGAGGGCTACGGTCGACGCCCGGGCCGTGCGGTTGTCGCCCAACGCCGCAAGCTGGCGATCGCGGCCCGTCGCGGCGCGCTGCGGCGCTGACCGTCGCCGTCTGCACTCGCGGGGCCTGGACGTGTAGAAGCGCCGTAGGACGGGCAGGGTGAGCCCCTAGATGGGGTCGCCGCTGCATCCCGCCGGGACGAATGACGCCACTGGCCGTCGCCGCGTGGCGGCCGTAGCGCTGCTTCTGGCGGCGGTCGCGGTCGTCGCGGTCATCGCCGTCAGCGCGCTCGGCGACGACAAGGACGGCGACCGGAACTCCGCGGGCGGGGCACAGGCGCAGGAGAAGAAGCCGAAGCCAAAGCCAAAGCCGCCGACCCTCCCCACCGGCGGGCGCACGATCTTCCCCGACTATCGGGTCATCGGCTTCTACGGCAACCCCGCGGCCGACGAGCTCGGGATCCTGGGCATCGGTCCGGTCTCCACGGTGGCCGCAAAGCTCAAGCGGCAGGCCAAGCCCTACGCGCGCAAGACCCGGCCCGTCCTGCCGGCCTTCGAGCTGATCTCGACGATCGCCAACGCGGACCCGGGTGACGACGGCCTCTATCGCTCTCACATGCCAGACAAGCTCATCCGTCGCTACCTGAAGGCCGCGCGCAAGGCGAAGGCACTGCTCGTGCTCGACATCCAACCCGGGCGGGCGGACTTCTTCACGGAGACCACGCGCCTGCGCAAGTGGCTCAAGCAGCCGGACGTCGGCCTCGCCCTCGATCCCGAATGGCGCATGCAGGCCAACGAGGTGCCGGGGACGGTCATCGGCTCCGTCCGGGCGCGCGAGGTCAACGCCACCACCGCGTGGCTCGACAAGCTCGTCAGGGACAAGAACCTCCCGCAGAAGCTGGTGGTCATCCACCAGTTCACGCTCGACATGATCGACGACCGCTCCAAGCTGAAGGCCCGCGAGGGGTTGGCGATCACCCTGAACGCCGACGGATTCGGCACTCAGGCCGCGAAGCTCGACAAGTACCGGTCGTTCACACGCGGCCCGAAGCGCCTCAAGCACGGCTACAAGCTCTTCTATAAGGAAGACACCGATCTAATGACCCCGAAGGAAGTCATGAGGATGAAGCCCCGCCCGGACTTCGTCGTCTACGAGTGAAGCCGTTCCGCATCCTGTTCGGCACACTCGTCGCCGCGCAAGTGGCGTACTCACGCCTTCCCGAGCAGCGGCTCGTCGGTGCCACGCGCGCGATCGTCGGCCTCCTGCTCGCGACCTCGGCCGCCGAAGCGGCCGGGGCGCGCGGGTCACGACGCGGAATCACGCCGATCGCGGCCGCCGGAACGCTCGGCTTCGTCGTCGAGCTCTCCGGGGTGGCCACCGGCAAGCCCTTCGGCCACTACACGTACAGCGCGAAGCTCGGGCCCAAGGTGGGCGGCGTGCCGCTTCTCGCTGCCGCGGCGTGGGCGATGATGAGTCGTCCGGCCTGGGTCGTCGGCGGGCTGATCGCCGGCCGCCGGCCCCTGATGCGGATCCCGGTCGCCGCCGCGGCGCTGACCGCCTGGGACGTCTTCCTGGACCCGCGCATGGCTCGGGAGGGGTACTGGAGCTGGCCGGAGGGCGGGCGGTACGAAGGTATCCCGGCGTCCAACTTCCTCGGCTGGTTCGCCACGGGCCTGGGGGTCTTCGCCGTCTGGTCCGCGCTCGATCCGGACGACGACCCCCTGCGGGACGGCGAGGGCGACGGGGCGCTCGCGCTCTACGTATGGACGTGGTTCGGAGAGGCCTTCGCGAACGCCGTCCTCTGGAAGCGACCGGTCACGGCCGCCGGGGGCGCCGCGGCGATGGGCGTCTTTGCCGTTCCGGCGTTGCGGGCTCGACTGCGCTAAGCGGCCGAAAGCCGGGCGATGCGGGCCAGCATGCTCGCTGCCTCGGGCCCCGCTCCCCAGAACGACGCCTGCGCGCGGCGGCCGGCCATCGCGTACGCCTGGGCGAGGTACCACGGCAGGGGATCCCACGATCCGACGTCGCGGACCCAAGCGCCCGAGGCATCCGCGAACACCACAAGTCGGCTGATCGCGCGGCCGAGGAAGTGGCCCTCATGGGTGGTCAGCTCGACGGCGAGCAGCGGCGAGGCGTCGTCCGGCACGGGCACCGGACCGCCTGGGTCGCTCGCGCGAACCGCCGCGTTGAGCCCGTCGGCCCAGCGCTCGAGCTCAGGGCCCGGCTCACGGACGCCGGTGCACGTCACGTAGCCACGGGTGAAGATGGGGAGCTGGGGCGCCGGGCGGGCGTTGACCTCGATCTCGAAGGTCTGGCCCAGGAGTCCGCCCCGCCGCAGAGCCGTGAAGCGCCCGCCCTCGGTCCCGGCGTCCGGCCACCTCGCAGGATCGGACAGGAAGGCCATCGCGCCGTCCGGGTCGGGAACCGGCACGGCCGGATACGTGTGCCAAGCCTGAGAAGCCGATGGAGCGACGGGCGGCGTAAGACGACCGAGTGCGGCGTGGCCGAGGCGCAGCGCCGGATCGAAGGCGTCGCGGTCCTCCAGCGTCGCGAACGCGATGCCGTGCGCTCGCAGCGCGGGGGCGTCCGCCGTCTCGGCGAACCAGTCGCCGAGCAGAACCGCGCCACCTTCGAGCAGATCGTCCCGCCCGAGCGTCAGGCGAGGTCGCGAACGGAGCCGTCGCCGCCCGAAGGCGCGATGGAAGCCGCTCACGTCTGAGGCGCGGAGCCGGCGTTCCGGCCGGCGAGCCCATACCGTGGTGAGCAGGGTGAAGGCGAGGCGGAGATCGTCCACGTCGCGCTCGTCGCCGGGTCGCGCGAAGTAGGCCGAGTTGAGGAAGTCCGTCACCCACCCGAGGGCTCCGGGCGCGGCGATGGACGAGCCTGACATGCGCGCGAAGCGCAGCTCGCCCGGCATCTGCAGCGCCGGCGCGGAGCGGGCGTCGACGGCCTTAGGCTCGGTTGACATCTCGATCCGTCTACGGGCGAGTGGACGCCTCAGACCGGCTCGGCGCGGCGGAACCTCACCCGACCGCCACACTGGAGGCATGGAGATCGCGGTCATCGGCGCCGGGATCGGCGGATTGGCGGCCGGAGTCCGGCTCGCGCACGCCGGCCACTCGGTCGTCGTCTTCGAAGCGGCCGACGCTCCCGGCGGCAAGTGCGGGCGGGTGGAGCGCGACGGCTTCGCGTGGGACTCAGGGCCGTCGCTGCTGACCATGCCGTGGGTGCTGCGCGACCTCTTCGAGCAGACGGGCGCCCCGCTCGAGGACGAGCTCGAGCTGCTGCGCGTGGAGCCGGTGACGCGCTACCACTTCGCTGACGGCAGCCGGCTCGATCTGTCCGCCGACCTGCCGCAGGCGATGGAGGCGCTCGAGGCGTGGTCACCCGGGGCGGGCGCCGACTGGATCCGGTTCCTGGGGATCTGCGGGCAGATGTGGCGGGCGTCGGTGCCGTTTCTCACGGGCCCCCCACCCTGGCCGCCGCGGCGTCCCTCTCCGAGCGGTGCGCCGCCCGATCCACGCGACCTCCTCCGTGTGCGGCCGTGGTGGACTCTGCGCGGCCTGGCCGCCGCCACCGTTCGCGACCCCCGGCTGCGGATGATCATCGAGCGATTCGCTACCTACGCCGGCGCCGACCCGCGGCGGGCGCCGGCCGCCCTGGCGGTGGCGGGCTACGTCGAGCACGCCTTCGGCGCGTGGCATCCACGCGGTGGTCTGTACGGGATAGTGCGAGCGATGGTGCGGCGGCTGGAGCTCCTCGGCGGCGAGCTGCGGTGTGACGAACCCGTTGCCTCCGTCATCCGCCGCGACGGCCGGGCGACCGGAGTCCAGACCCGGGCGGGCGCCCACAGCGCCGACCTCGTGGTCGTCAACGTCGAGCCGCCGCGGTCGCGCGCCGGGCGCGAGCGCTCGCTCTCGGGCTTTGCGCTGATGCTGGGACTCGAGGGGCGGACCCCCGGCCTCGCCCACCACACCATCACCTTTCCAGCCGACTACGACGCCGAATTCGACGACGTCTTCCGCCACCGGCGACCCGTGCGCGATCCGACGCTCTACGCCAGCGTCTCCTGTGTCACAGATCCGTCCGAGGCGCCGCCCGGCACTGAGAACTGGTTCGTGCTAGCCAACGCGCCGGCGCGCACCGATCTGGATTGGAGCACGTACGGCGAGCACGTCCTGGGGCGCCTCGGGGCCGAGGTCGGGGCTCGCGTCCGGGCACGGGCGGAGCGCAGCCCCGCCGATCTCGAGCGCGAGACTGGCGCTGCCGGGGGCGCGATCTACGGTGATGCGCCCCACGGCCGGCTCGGCACGCTCAAGCGCCCGCCCAACGCTGTGCGCGGCACCAGCGGGCTGTGGCGTGTCGGCGGCACCACCCATCCCGGCGGAGGTCTTCCGCTCGTGATGCTCAGCGGTCAGATCGTGGCCCGGGAGATCGGCCCGGCGTGAGGCGATCAGCGTTGGTCGTCGCGGTACTCGCCCTCGCCGCCTGCGGCGGTGAGAGCAAGCAGCGCGCGGACGACCCCGGTCGGATCCTCACGGAGCAGGTCGGCCGTGGACCGCAGACCGCGTTCATCATCCGACCCGACGTCGAAGGCCCGTTGCCGGTCGTGCTCTTCCTCCACGGCTGGGGCGCGACGCTGCCGCCCAACTACCGGCCATGGCTCGACCACCTCGCCCGCAGGGGCAACGTGGTGATCTACCCGCGCTATCAGGACTCCGTGCTCAGCCCGCCCGACCAGGTGCTGGGCAACCTCATCGCCGGCACCCGCCTCGCCCTGGCCAAGGCCGACGCCCGCCCGCGATCACTGGTGGTCGTGGGTCACTCCGCCGGCGGCGCCCTGTCCGCCGACTACGCCGCGATCGCCGGCCAGGCCGGGCTGCCGGCGCCGCGGGCGATCCTCTCCCTCTACCCGGGCAGGAGCCTGCGCGGGGTCGCGGCGAGCATTCCGGAGGTCGCGCCGGAGGAGATCCCGGCCGCGACCCGGATCGTCGCGCTCGCGGGATCGCGGGATACCGTGGTGGGCACGGCGCCGGCCCAGCGGATCGTCGCCTCTGCAACGCGCGTGCCCCGCGGCCGCCGGAGCTACGTCCTCATCCGTGACCCGGCGGTGGCCGACCACCTCGGGCCCCAGCGGGCCGGCCTCGACAGCCGCCGCGTCTTCTGGGAGCGACTGGACAAGCTGATCGTGCAGGCGCGGGCCGATCGAGGTTAGGCTCCGCGCATGACGGTTTCTCCACGCCGCTACGGCGCGCGCATCGACGGCGACTTCGTCGTCTTCCTGATCGGTATGCGCATCAACCGGCCACTCAAGCTCCATCGCTGGGTGCCCGTCTTCGTCGCGATGCCGAAGATGATTCGCGAGCTCGAGCAGCGTCCCGACTCGGGGTTCCTCGGCGCCACGCAGGGGCTGATGACCGTCGGGCCGACGCTGATCCAGTACTGGCGCAGCTTCGAGCATCTCGAGCGCTACGCCCGCGACCCCGGCTCCTCGCACTTCCCGGCCTGGAAGGCCTTCAACCAGCAGGTCCGCAGCTCGGGCGACGTCGGTATCTGGCACGAGACCTACCGTGTTCGCAACGGCGAGTACGAGAGCGTCTACGGCAACATGCCCCGGATTGGTCTCGCGATCGCCGGCACGCACATGCCGCTCGGCTCGACGAGCACGGCTGCCCGCCGCCTCGGCACCCGGCCCGACGACCAGGCGCCGGTCCAGGCCTACTGAGCTAGGAGGCCGCTGAAGATCAGACGTGGCGGGCTTTTCAGGGGACTTCTAGGGGGTCGCGCCCGTTCCAGGTGCCCTCGGCGCCGTGGGGCACGAAGCGGGCGAAGAGCTCCTCGGAGTACCAGTTCTCCTCGCGGGTGCGGGCGATCACGTCCCGGTGGTCTCCCCGCCGGTAGGCGAAGCCCTGGACGTCGTCGAGCGAGCGCCAGAGGGAGAAGGTCGCCTGGCGTGCGACGGGCCATTCGCCCACGCCGACCGATTCGAGGAGGCCGGGAGCCTGCGCCAGCGCCGTGGCCGGAGGGAGGATCGAACCGTAGAACGCGCGGAGGCGCCGAAGCCGGATCGTCGCCCGGGTGAGGACGGCGATCTGGCCCTCGGCCCCGGCGGTCGCGCCGGCTCCGTGGAGTGGATTCTCCCCGCCCCAGGAACCATGGGCCCGCAGCGGCTCCAGACGAACCGTGTAGTGCTCGGCGGCCAGCGCTCGCCATCGCGCCGGGATCTCGGAGTCGGCGAGAAATGCGTCCAGCGCCGCCTCGTCGTCCCACACCGCGAACATCGCCCAGCGGCGCAGGTCGGCGCTCAGGGTCATCGTCTGCCCGCGGCCCGTGCCCATGAGCTTCACGAAGCGCAGCCCCGGGGTGCGCCAGAGCACGGGGCGGTCAAGGCCCATGCGCGACAATCCCTCGGGCGCGGTCGCGCGGCTGTAGCGCGTCAGGTGAAAGGAGGCGAGAACGGGCACGTGTTCACTGAGTACGTAGCAGGAGCGGTCGTCGGCTACCTCCTGGGCTCGATTCCCGTCTCGCTCCTGGTCGGGCGCGCCCACGGGATCGACCTGCGTGAGGTCGGGGACGGCAATCCGGGCGCCTGGAACGCACTCGACCACCTGGGTCCGCGCCGCGCCGCGCCGGCCTTCCTCGGTGACGCCGCCAAGGCGCTGGCGGCGGGCCTCGCCGGCCTGGCGATCGGCGGCTACTGGGTGGCGTTCGCCGCCGTGGCCGGGGCGATGGTCGGCCACGCCTTCCCCGTCTTCGCGTCCTTTCGCGGCGGCAAGGCCGTGATGTGCTTCGTCGGCGGGGCCTTCGCGCTCTCCCCGTTCGCCGCGCTGCTCGCACTGGTCCTGTGCGGGGCGGTGACGGCGGGGGCACGGAGCTTCGGATGGGGTGCCCGAGCCGGCGTGTTCGCCTATCCGGCCCTGCAGCTTCCGTTCGATCCCGTCGACCGGGTCGCCGGTACAGGAGCCCTGATGTGCATCATCGGTGCGCTGTTCGCGCTGGCGCGGCTTCGTAGGTCCGGCCGCGCCACGTCCTCGTCTGCCGCAGGCTCGACAGGGTGAGCCGGACCGCCGTGGCCGGGTCGGCCAGCGGTGAGAGCCAGTATGCGAGCCCCCGTCGCGCGTAGGAGCCGCGCAACGCGACGAGCAGGGCCGCCCTCACCGTGAGCAGAACCCAGTCGAGGGCGCGAGCCCGGCCGCTGAGCGCCCGGATGACCGGCAGCGCCATCGCCAGCCAGACGACACCGCCGTCGGCGACCCGCCACGCGGGCGGCTCGACGTCGGCGAGCGCGAGCGACCGCCCCCACTCCCGCCACGCCTCCGTCGCGGAGTCGTGCATCTTGACCTCGATGAGCTCCGATCCGTCACGGAAGGCGACCCGCCAACCTCGCGCGGCGAGCGCGCGAGCGAGGGCTGCATCGTCGGTCATGTGGCCGACCGAGGCCGCGTAGCCGCCCGCCGCCAGGAACGGGACCCGGCGAACGGCCGTGCACTGCCCGTTGGAGAGGATGCGTGGTGGAGCCTCGACGTCCGAAGGCCCGTACCGGAAGATCAGCGAGGCGAGCATCGAGGGGTGCAGGAAGCGCTCGCCCGCCGAGTCGCACACGAACCGCGTGCCCGCGGTGACCAGATCCGCATCCTCGAGCGCCGCGGCGAGTGCCCGGGCCAGGCCCGGCTTGGGGCGCGTGTCGGCGTCGACGCACACCACGACATCGCCCTTTGACGCCTCGAGCCCCTGCTGCAAGGCCCAGGGCTTTCCGATCCAGCCCGGGGGCGGATCCTCGCCGGCCAGGACCTTGGCCCCGGCGGAACGCGCCACCGCCGCGGTACCGTCGTCGGAGCGGTCATCGACGACGAGCACCTCGGTCACGTCCACATCGTCCGCCAACCCCGCCAGGCAGGGCCCGATCCGCCCGGCCTCGTTGCGGGCGGGTACCACCACGCTGACCCGCCCGGACGGCGGGGAGGCGGCCCCGAGAGCCTCGAGACGGTTGCGACCGCGGGCCAGGCGGGTCAGGACGGTGATAGCGGCGACAGCCTGCAGCACACGGAGCATCGCCACAGCCTCGCACGCGCGTGAGCTACCCTCCAGCGAACACGCGCGTTCCGACGAGAAGACCTGGAGACCTCCCTTGGACTTGAACGACACCCCGGAGCTCGCGGAATACCGCGTCCGGGTCCGGCAGTGGCTCGAAGTCCACACGGTCGACGCGCCCGAGAACCAGCAGCACGAGACCCCGGACGTCATCGTGGCCCGGCGGGCGTGGCAGGCAGAGCTCACCAAGGGCGGATTGAACGGCATCACGTGGCCGGCCGACTACGGCGGACAAGGCCTCGGTCCGCTTCACCAGGTCGTCGCCAACCAGGAGATCGGTCGCGCCGGCGTCCCCGGGATCCTCGACATCATCGGCGTGGGCATGCTGGGGCCGACGATCATCGCCCACGGTTCCGAGGAGCAGAAGCACCGCTACCTCGGCCCCATGCTGACCGCCGACGAGGTGTGGTGCCAAATGTTCTCAGAGCCGGCCGCAGGCTCCGATCTGGCCGGCATCCAGACCCGCGCCCGGCAGGCCGAGGACGGCTCATGGTCGCTCAGCGGGCAGAAGGTGTGGACCACGAACGCCCAGTTCGCCGCCTTCGGACTGCTCCTCGCGCGGACTGATCCGGACGTCCCCAAGCACAAGGGCCTGACGATGTTCATCGTCCCCATGGACGCCGAGGGCGTCACGGTGCGTCCGCTTCGCCAGATCTCCGGGGACGCCCACTTCAACGAGGTCTTCCTCGACGACGTGGTCCTCGAGCCGGGCTCCGAAGTCGGCGCGATCGACGGCGGCTGGGGCGTCGCGCTCACCACGCTGCTCTTCGAGCGCGTGACCATCGGCCTCGGCGGCGAGGGCTTCGGTTGGCGGGCGGATCGCTTCGCCCACGCACTGCTCGCCGACCCGGAGGCGGCGAACGACCCGGAGGTCCGTCACCGCTTCGGCGAGATCGCAGCCGACTTCCTGGCGCTGAGGTTCACGGGCTACCGGATGCTCTCGGTGCTCCTGCGCGGCGGCCTCCCGGGTCCTGAGGGCGGCCTGGCGAAGGTCACCACCATCAAGGCCGCCGTCGAGGCGGGCGAACTCATCGCCGACACGCTCGGCCCGGACGCCCTCGACGAGGACGGATGGGGCCAGCTCGTCTCCGACATGCCCGGGCTGAAGTCCGCCGGCGGCACAGAGGAGATCCTGCGCAACCTGGTCGGTGAGCGCGTGCTCGGCCTGCCTCCCGAGCCGCGGCTCGACAAGGGCGTGGCCTTCTCGGAGCTGCGGGCGAAGGAGAAGGAGGCGCTCGCGTCATGAACTTCGCGTTGAGCGATGAGCAGGAGTTCCTGCGCGAAGCTGCACGTGGCGCACTTTCGCGCTTCAAGACCGTCGAGGAGGCTCGCGGCGCGCTCGAAGGACACTCGCCCACCGACCTGTGGCCGACCGCCGTGCAGGCCGGCTGGCCGGGCCTGCTCGTCCGCGAGGAGCACGGCGGCGCCGGCCTGGGCCCGATGGACGCCATGCTCGTCTTCGAGGAGCTGGGCCGGGTGCTGACGAGCGTTCCGCTCCTCGGTCACGTCGCGGCCTCGTTCCTGCTCGACGCGGGCGCGAGCGCCGACGACGTAGCCCCCTTTGCGTCCGGCGACCGGCGCGCCTGCCTGGTGGCCGCCCAGCCGCCCTCGGACATCGAGCCCGGGTGGACCGTCGAGCCGCGCAAGGGGCTGCGCCGACTGCCGGCACCCGAGATCGGACCGGACGGCGCAGTGACCGGCTCCGTGGCCTGGGTGCTCGACGCTCCGGGCGCCGACGTGCTCGTCGTGGTCGGCGGCGACGGGCGGGTGGCGGTCGTGCAAGCCGGCGACGCGGAGGTCGAGGGGCTCTGGCGCTACGACGCGACCCGCGCGCTCGGTCACGTCACGTTCGACGGAGCGCCGGGCTACGTCCTCGATCTGCGAGAGGGCGACGCCGCCACCGCGTGGTACCTCGCCCAATGCTTCATCGCGGCCGAATCGCTCGGCGTGTCCGACCTCGCGCTGCAGACCAGCGTCCAGTACGCCAAGGAGCGCTTCACCTTCGGGCGCGCGATCGGCTCCTACCAGGCCATCAAGCATCAGCTCTCGGAGATCCTTCGGCTGGCCGACAACGCCCGCTCGCTCATGTACTACGCGGGCTGGGCAGGCGAGGGC
>JAABUN010006260.1_pt1 | contig 13869 bp, 14 predicted proteins | sample 5559311 | NCBI WGS metagenome assembly JAABUN01 (sample SAMN10711877, study PRJNA513370) | rock metagenome | isolation source: Antarctica rocks | place: Antarctica: Victoria Land, Siegfried Peak sud | reverse complement strand
GACGCCCCGGCCGTTTCTCCGGGGGGGGGGGGCCAACTCGTCCATGTCGAGGAGAGCCTGAGCGGGGTCACGCTCTAGCACGGCTAGGACGAAGGACCGCACCAGCCCGAAGGCGACCGGTCGCTCGTACCCGTCCCGTACCAAGTGCTCGACGGCGGCGGAAACGCTGCCTGTTAGGGATTCGAGCGTCGGCTGGAGCAGTCGCTCGACCGCCCGGCGGTCGTCGGGTGTAAACAGGCCGGCGGGTTCGCTACCGTGACGGCCGCGCTGGTGTTCGGTCCGGTCTGAACTCACTTCCCCCCTTGGGTCTAGGCCATTGACGGCAGTATGGGCCAACTCGCGGCCGTAGTCGAGACCGGCCGACCCGGAATCCGACCGAACGCCGACGAGTTCGCCCCACGCACTTTCGAAGACGGGCCGCAGCAGCCGGGCGAGGGCGATTTCGGCCCCCAGCCACCGGGCGTCCGCGTCGCGGCGGTGGTAGCCGATGGCGGACATGATGCGGATGGCGTCGGCGAGCCGGGCGTCGGCCTGGTCGGCCCGCAGCCGGGCGGCAAACAGTTGGCCCTGGAGCAGCCGCAGGTCGACCAGATAGGCCCAGAGGATGCCGTCGGCCATCGGGCCGGGGCGGAGCGGGACTACGTCGGGCCGGTTCAGCAGGACGACGTGTTCGGCGGCCGCCAACGCCTCGCCGGCCTCCTCGACCCGGCCGGCGGCCAAGTAGACCCGGGCGCACTCCAGGTGCCCCACAACAGCCCACGGCCTCTGGTGGGACAGTTCTAGCTGACGCCGCGCCTCCCAGACCCCGGCCGTACTTCCTTCGGGCCCCAGCACGGCGCGCAAGTGCCGCCGCCGGACGGTCGGATCGAAAAGGGCCAGGCGTGCCAGGACGTGACACCGGACCAGCCGGTACAACCCCTCGTCCAGCGGCCGGAGCGGCTGCCCGTCGCTCGTTCCCGTCGCGTCTTGGTAGATGCGCTCGTTCTCCTCGGCGATCCGGTGCAATTCGGCGGCCTCGCCGCCCGCGCCCCGGATGGCGTCCAGCCGCCAGTCGGTCCGCCAGTACCAAAACACCGCCGCCAGGTACGGGAACGTGCCCGCCTCGGCACCGACGGTGTCGAACAGCCGGCCGGCCAACTCGGTCTTCCCGGCGAAGTGGTAGGCCCGGCCGAGGGTCGCGTCGGCGTAGACGCCGACCGGCTCCGCCCGGGTGCCCGACAGGTCGACGAGGAAGTAGTCGCCGACCCGGTCGGGCCGGGGGGCCCCCCGGCCTCGTTGGGACAGCCACAGGTGGCGGGCGAAAATACCATACGAGACGGCTTCGTCGATCAGGCCGAGCACCCCGCAGCACTCGGACCGGTGCCGCCAGGCGTGTGCCGCGCTGGCGACCCAACCGAGGTCGAGGAGGCGTTCTGCGGCCTCAAAAAATTCTTCCTGCGCCCGCCTCAGGTCCGCAACGTGCCAGGCGTTCCGGGCCGGGTAGAACTTGATTAGGGCGTGGATCGCCCGGACTTCGAGCGAGACATCGTCGGGGGCAGCCATCTTGAACGGCCACGCCGCCTGGAACCGCCTTTGGAAAAAGAGGTCCGCGTCGACGAGACCGTGGTGCGTCGCCGCCCGCGCCCGGCTCCCGTCCTGCGACAGCCAGTACGACTTGAACCACGCTGCCAGGGATGTCGCCATCGGCTCGAGCGCACGGGCCCCGTCCCCTTCGACGCGACTCTGCCCGAGGTGGTGCACGCCACGCTGATGGACCAGAAGGTCTTCGCTCAGGTGGGCGACGGTGTCAAGGGGACGGTTTCGGGTCGGACGGCGTTCGCGCCACAGCTTCTGAGCCAACTTCCGGTGGCCGGCCCGCCACTGCCGCGGGTGGCCGGTCCGCAGCCGAGTCGCGTATCGGTCTCGTACCGTTTGGTGAACGTCGACGACGTAGTTGTCGAGATCGCCTTGGAGTACGGCGAAACCGAGTTTGTCTAGGTTTTGAGCCACGGTCCGAACCCGGTCCGCGGTCGGTAGCGATGCCGAAACGCCGAACTCCCGGGCGACGATTTCCAACTCGTCCCGCCGCGCCGGGCGGTCAAAAAAACCGGACAAACGCACCAGCCACCAGCCCCACTCGGGGTCGTCGCCGACCTCGCCCTCCAAGGCGTCGACCACGGTGCCGAGCGGCCCTTCGTTAGAGACAGCTGGCCCGAGCCAGGCGAGCGGCTTAGGTTGCAACCGGCCGCCGGAGGCCTTTACCTCCAGGAGGGCAGCGATCGCACGCCATACGATGGCCTGCCGGCCGGAAAGTTCGATCCGCCTGTCCAGCTCGCCCGGGGTGAAGGTGACACCGACGCCCAAGCTGCCGAGGTACGCGGCGATTTCGTCGCGGCTAAGCAGGTCGACGGGGAACCGCCAGGCGTCGGGCACCAGGATGGGGTCGCGGTGCGTGAGGACGCAGGTGCCTCTAGCGGAAGACAACAGGGACAGCCGGGCGATCAGGTCGGCGATGGCAGGGTCGGCCGGTCCGGTACCGCCGTCCCGATGAGGGTCGTGGACGCACTCGGCCCCGTCCAGTACGAGACACACCTCGGTGTCCCGCAAGACGGCGGCCGCCGCACGGGCAAGGTCCCACGGCTGACTGTCAGCCGCCGGCACCGGACTGTCGGGAGAGGCCCATCCGAGAAACCCCACCAACGCCGCCCGGGACGACTCGCCGTACCGCGGCGGCAAAGCCCGGACGGCCGGGGTGGCCGGCGGGGACTCTTCGACGCGGTGCAGCACAGAGTTATAAAACGACCACCAGTAGCAGCGGCGGCCGCCCCGGCGGCCGGTCAGCGCGTCCTTGACGAGCTGCGATTTGCCGACGCCGCCGTCGCCGGTTACCACGACGAGCGGGCTGTTCGCGGACCGTTCGTCAAACGCATGGAGCAAGTCGTCGCGGGGGATGGCCACAGGGTTACCCGTCGTATGTTCGCCCGTCCCGGCAATGTAACGCTTCACGTAGGGCGAGCAAAACCTCAGGATATGCCACAGGCGGCCCGTCGCACCAGTCCGCTCGTTGGCCTTATACCGAATGGCGTTGATTCCCTATGATGTTCCCGCAACCCAACGTTGCGGGAGGGGGTCCGGTGATTCGACTGCCGTTCGTCCGCCACCTGCCGGTGAGCAAGCTCCGGTACCAGTGCCGGTCCTGCCGGCACCCGGTCGAGAAGCCCCGATGGCACGCCCTCTGGCTCCTCGCCCGGATCGACCCGGAGCGGACCCCGGCCGATGTCGCCGACTTGGTCGGGCTGTCCGCCGTCACCGTCCGGGCCGTCCTCCACCGGTGGAATGCCCACGGCCCCGCCGGGGTGGCCGACCGCCGCAAGGGGAACGGGGCCGACCCGAAGTTGACCGCCCGCCGACGGGCGGCCCTGGACGCCGCCCTCCACAGGCGGCCGCCGGACGGCGGGCTGTGGACCGGCCCGAAGGTGGCGAGGTACGTCAAGGGCCGGTGGCGGGTGACGGTCCGCCCGGAGACCGGGTGGCGGTGGCTGGTGGCCCTCGGCTTCACCCTCCAGGTGCCCCGCCCGAGCCACCCCCGGTCGGCCGGCCGGCCGGCCCGTCAGGCGTGGAAAAAAACCTCCGCCGGCGGGTGAGGCGGTTGCGGGCGGCGAACCCCGGGAAGGCCGTCGAGGTGTGGGCCGAGGACGAGGCCCGACTCGGCCTCAAGCCGATCACCCGCCGGGTGTGGTGGCGGCGGGGCTGTCGGCCCCGGTCGTGCGGACGGACCAAGTACGAGTGGCTGTATGTGTACGGGTTCGCCCGACCGGCCACCGGGGAGACGTTCACGGTCGTCCTCCCCCGGGTCAACGCTGAGCGGATGGCCGACGCCCTGACCGCCTTCGCCGCCCACGCCGACCCGACTGGGGAGAAGGTACTGATCCTGGTGGTGGACAACGCCGGGTGGCACCGGGCCAAGCGGTTGCCGGTCCCGGCCAACGTCCGCCTCCACTTCCTCCCGCCATGCACGCCGGAGTTGCAACCGGTCGAGCCGTTCTGGGCGTTGGTCCGGGAGGCCGTGGCGAACGAGACCTACGACCGGCTGGCCGACCTCCGGCGGGTCATCCGGCGTCGGTGCCGGCGGCTGGCCGAGGACCGGGCGATGGTCTTGGGGGCCATCGGGTTCCGCTGGGCGATCCGCTTGGAACAGTAAATGTTCAATGCAATACGGTTAGGGCGTACTGATTGAAGCTGCGTGGTCTGCGGGCCTACGCGAGCATGATTTCGATCGACGCGACCCACACGAACCCCAGGAAGTTGGCCGCCTTCTTGTCGTACCGGGTCGCCACCCGCCGGTACTGCTTCACACGCGCGAAGAACCGCTCGGCCACGTTCCGCTCCTTGTACAGGTGCCGGTCGTACTCGATCTTGGCCGTCCGGTTCCGCCGCGGCGGGATGCACGGCTCGGCCCCCGCCGCCCGGATCGCGGCCCGGTTGGCGGCCGCGTCGTACCCCTTGTCGGCCAAGACCGCGTCGGTCTGGATCCCGGCGATCAGCCCCGGCAGGCGCGGGCTGTCGGCCGCCTCGGACCCGGTCACCTCCAGCACCAGCGGGTGCCCGAGCGGGGTCACGACGGCGTGGATCTTACTGCCGAACCCGCCCCGGCTGCGGCGAGAGCGCCTCGGCCGCCTGGCCGCCGGTGCCGTCCCGTTTTTTTTCGCGCCGGCGGCCGCCCCGGTGGCCCGGACGCAGGAGCTGTCGACGCTCACCCACTCGGTGTCGTCGTCCCGCAGGGCGGCGGCAATTCTCGCCCAGACGCCCTGCCGGCACCACCGGTTGTACCGCTGCCAGACGCTGTTGGGCTTGCCGTAGCAGGTCGGCAGGTCGGCCCAGGCGATGCCGGTCTTGGCCAGGTATCGGACGGCGTTGACGAACACCCGGTTGTCCGCCCCGACCCCGCCGTGCCCGCCGGCCCGGCCGGGCAACAGGGGTTCGATCCGGTCCCAGTCGGCGTCGGGCAGATCGTGACGGCTAAGCATACCAGGTCTCCGGGGCCGAAAAGGCGACGCCCGGTGTAGCAAAACCGCCCGACTTCAGTCAACACGGCCTAGGAGTTACGCAGTTGGGGACGAGAGCTGCCGATCCCTCAACATCAGGCAACGGGATCGTGCGGCTATACGCGAACTACGGGCGCAGAAACCGACCAAACCCAACGAAAGCGATGCGTTCGTGCGGCAACTGCGTAACTCCTAACGGTATTACACGTCTAATCACCCGCCGGCCGCCGGCAACTGCGGCACCTCGGGACCGACCCCGGCACGGGTATCTCCGTGTCGTTAGGTCTAACCGGGTGTACGCGCTGTACGGAAAACCGGCCGTGACCAGCACCGGCCTGACCCAGGCCGAGGTCGCGGCCGGAGTGGGGCTGGCCGAGAAGACCGTCCGCCTGGCCGAGCGGGGCCGTGGGAACCTGGGTTCGTGGCGGACCGTTCTGGGCCACCTCGGCCTCGACCTGTTCGGCCGCAACCTGCCGCCAGGGGCCTCGGTCGGCGGCCGATTGATCAGCCTCCGGCACCGCCGCCGCGTCACCCAGCGTGACCTGGCCGGGCTGGCCGGCGTGACCCCGTCGACCGTCGTGGCCCTCGAGCGCCACGGCCGGGGGCGTGTTCGGCCGGTTCGACCTCGACCCGTGTGCCCCCCGCAAGACCCGGACCCGGGTGCACCTGACGGTAGACGACGACGGGCTGTCGGTCGCCTGGCACGGCGTCGTGTTCGTCAACCCGCCGTACGGCCGGGGGCTGGCCGCCTGGGTGGCGAAAGCCCACGGGGAGGTCGAGGCCGGCCGGGCGGCGGTGTTCTTCCTCCGCGGCCGGCTGCGGTTCGGGGCCGGGACGCAGTCCGCGCCGTTCCCGTCCGCGCTCGTCGTCTGGGGTGCCACGTCCGAAGAACTCGCTGTTTTGGGCTCTACGCTGCCTAACGCATGGCGGGCCGGGTGAGGGTACCGATGCCCCGATTAGAAACGCCGCCGCCCCGCCGGTCGACCGGCGGGGCGGCGTACCGGATTCGGCCCGGGGCTACTTGGTCACGTCCAGTTCGACCGCCTTCTCGGTCGTCGCGTCGCCCAGCTTGTAGCTCACGACCACCTTGACCTTGCCCGGTTTGTCGATGCGGAAGAAGTAGCGGTAGAGCGACGCCCCGACGACCGGGCGGCCGTCCACCCGCACGAGCCCAGAGAACCCGTTGAACGGCACCGCCTTGCCGGCCACGGTGACCGCGAAGTCGGACGGCATGACCGGGAGCACCCCGTACGTCGTCCGGACCTCGACCACCTGCCCGGCCTTGGCCTTGCCGCTGGTCGCGTCCTTTTCGACCACCACGTCCGCCTTGAGCCACAGCACTTTTTCCGCCTTCCCCGCCCCTTTCACGCGGACGCCCTTGAGCCACGGGGCCGCCTTCTTGTACCCGGCCCACTCGGCCTCGGCCGACACCTCGGCGAGCGCCTGGCCGGCCGCCCCGTCCGGCGGCACGACCGTGAACGCGAAGTCCTGCACGCCGTCCTTCGGCGGCTTGGCGTGCAGGACCCGGGCGAGCGTCGGGGCGGTGTACCCGAGCGACGGTACTTCGCCCGTGGCTTTGACCGCGAGCTTCTCGGGCTTCTCCCATTCGAGCACTTCCAGGCTCGCGGTTTTGACGACCGGCACGGCGACGGGCGTCTCGCCCGCGGCCGCCACCGCCGACCCAACTACCAACAGTGCAACAGCGAGGTTCATGGCAAGCCCTGACGTGTTTGGCCGAACCGGCGCGGGCAACACACCCGGTCTCCTGTGTCCTCGCCCGGGCGTGCCAGGGCGTGGTACGGATTCCCCGGGCCGGCCGTCAATCGTCGTCGCGGTCGCCGCCCCCGGCCTCGTCCGGCACCAGGAACGTGAGCACGCGGCCGGTGCGGCCGAGCGGCATCGACTCTTCCCAGAGCCACCCGCACCGCGGGCTGTCGAACCAGACCCCGGCGTCGACCCGGCCTTCGGCCACGCCGGCCGGACCATGTTTCGAGTGTCGGGACCCGACTTCAGCCGCCCGGCTGGGGGCCGGCACGGGGCTGCCGACCGGTATGTACGAGAGGCCCAGGGGTCGCATGCCGAGAGAGAACAGCGCCCACACGACCCGGCCGGCCTCGCTCATGACCATCCCGCACGGCTCACAGTCGAAGGCGCAGTACCGCCGGACGGTACTCGTCACGGATGTCTGGAACGTCTGGTCGGCGAGGCGGCAGAGGTCGGCGAGGGAGCAGACGGTCTGCCCCCGCCGCCCCATCGCGTCGAAGAACAAGTCCCGGGGCATCAGTAGGGCCGAGGCGAACTCGTCGGCCTCGGCCTCCCGCGGGTCGCGCGACCGGAAGTCCGTCACCGAATTATGCGTGTGACCCCGGAGCAAATAGAGGCGGTGGGCGGGCAGGTAAAAGTGCCCGAGCTCGTGCGCCTGCGAGAATCGCACCCGCCCGGGGGTCGGACCGTGTTCGGCCGTCCGGTAGTACAGGATGAACGTGCCGGGCGGGTCGACGTACTCGATCCGCGCGTCGAACGTGTCGCTGTAGCCGCCCGGTGCCAGCTCGATCCCCTCTTCGCGGGCGATGGCCTCCGGGTCGACCGGCAGGCGGTACAGGCCGAGCGCGAGGAGCGTGGACCGGGCGACCTCTTCGATGTCATCCATCGGCCGGCCCCCCGTCCTGGTCGCACCGCTTGCGGCCGGTGATCTCGCGGCGCTTGCGCTCGATCTCGGCGGCGGCGGCTTCGTCCACCGCGTCGGCCCTGTTGAGGCCACGCTTCGACTCACCCGCGGCACCACACGCCTGACCCGCGTCAGCCGGACGTTGTCGGCGACCCGCCGTCTTCCGGGGCAGCGGGTCGCCGGCCAACAGCCGGCTCATGAAGTCGGCACCCAGGGCGGCCAGCGCCGTTTTCTCGGCCGCCGACAGCTCGGGCAACAGCTCGACAGCCAACTTGTCGTCGTCCGCGGCCTGACGCAGGGCGGCGGCGAGCAGAGCCTCGGCCGCCCGTTCCTCACGTTCCTTTGACCCCTCCCCACGCATAACTCACCCTGTCTGGATTTAGTTGAAGCCACGCCGCGCCAGCTCCGGAGCGATTTTCTTCCGGACCACGTGCCACGCACTTTTCACACTCGCCACCGTCTCTTGTCCTCCGGTGACCCGCCTCACGGCCTCGGCCAACGGCAGATAACTGTTCTGGGCAATCACGTCCTCGAAACAGTCCACGAAGCACCGTGCCACGATCCGCTGCTGGTCCGGCAATTCCTGCATGGCGGCCAGCACTTCCTCGCGGAACTCGCGCCGGTCGGCCGGAGCGAGTAGGTCCCACCGGTGACCCGTTTCGGTGCCGGCCAGAGCATCCGCGGCGGCCGTAAGAGCCTGGTCGTCGTAGGCCCTCGGCCGGTGCTTGAGCGCCCGCAACTGGTCGAGCCCTTTGTTCCGTGCGACTCGGTACACGAACCGGAGCGGGCGGACCGGGTCGAACCCGGCCTGGCGTGCCTTCACGAGCACGGCCAGAAGCGTTTCCTGATAGACGGCGATCAGCTCGTCCGGGGGCAATCGTCCGTGCGTCACTCTCTTGACGTACCGGACTATCTGCTCCGAGTACCACTCGTGCAGGGATTCCACCCCGAAATCGGGCGATGCGCGGAACGCCTGCTCGAGGTCCTGTTCGCTGACAGGGTTCGTCGTTGCCATGAGGTTGACAGTCCTCACATCCGGTTGTCGCCGGGGTACCCCGGCACCGCCAGCTCTAGCTACCTCGTTCGACGTAGGGCCAGCGTGTTACCGATTCCCTGATCCGGGCAAAGTTTCCTGCGCACGGTCTCGGTGACCAGTCGGCTCGGCGACGGTCACATCCCCAGCCCGCCGTCAGCTCAACCCCCATCCGCCCGGCCCCGTCGCGGGTAGATACCGCGCTGCCGCACATGCCGCCCCCGGGCATGCCGGGAGCCGAACGGTGTACCGGCTATTGTGCCACCGCCCCGAGCCCGGTCCGGCGGTCTTGTCCTTGCCGGCATCGCCGCCGCCGGGCACTGGGTCGTCGCGCTGCAGACGGCCATGCGGCATTACACGAGTTTCGCCGCGCGGGCTCGGACCGCCACCCGGTCGGAGCTGACGGCCCTCGCCGCGGAGTACGCCCGACGGACCGATGCCCAGGATTGGAAGATGCTGGAACGGCCGGCCGCGATCTGGCCGAGCCGGCGGTCGCCGTCGTAGGTGCCCTACCAGCCCCCGGTGAGCTTCGGACCCTGACCGACGGCGATCATCTCCCGGCCGACCCTGCTTCCGCTTGCGCCAGGTCGGTTTGTACCCCATAAAGCCCGTTATGCACGGCTAAAACTCGACGCCCCGGCGGGAATGTGGTACGCTGGAACGAACGACTTCCAGGAGGCCGCTATGCCGACCATCTCCGTCCCGGATCACACCTACGCCCGACTCGCCGCCCGCGCGACCGACCTCGGCACCACCGTCGACGCCCTCGCCGCCCCGGCCCTCGAGGAGCTTGTCCGCGCGCCGGCGGGGAACGGCCCGGCCGCGAACCAACCGGCCGTCGAGTGGGTGACGAACTTTAACGCCTGGATGGCCGCCGTCGAAGCCCGGGGCGACCAGTACCCGCCGGGCCATGTGACCGACGTGAGCCGCGAGAGCATGTACGAGGGATGCGGCGAATGACCGCCCGTCCCACGCATCGCAGACGACCGGCTTTGCCAGCACCCCCCGGGACGAGGCCGCGATCCGGATAGACTGGACCAACGATTAGACAGGAGACAACCCGATGCAACTGACTCTCGACATCCCCACCGACACCTACGAGCGGCTCGCCCGCAAGGCCGCGACGCTCGGCATCACGCCCGAAGCGCTCGCCCTCCCCGCTCTCGAGCAGGCGGCCGCCGATCCACACACTAACGGACTCCCGCCCGGCCACCCGGCCGTCCTCCCACCCGCCGAGTGGAGGCGGCGGTTCGACTCCCACATGCGGGCGGTGGAGGCCCGGGCCGACCAATACCCGCCCGGCCATGTGACCGACGTGAGTCGGGAGGCGATGTACGAGGGGTGCGGGGAATGAGGGTGCTCCTCGACGCCAACATCCTGCTCCGCACCGTCGACCTGACCGCCCCGCTCCGCCCGACGGCGATGGCCGCCGTGGGCACCCTCAACGCCCGGGGCGACACGCCGATTATCGTCCCGCAGTCGCTCTACGAGTTCTGGGTGGTGGCCACCCGGCCGAAGGATAAGAACGGGCTGGGTTTGTCGGTACCGGAGTGTCAGGCCGAGGTCGCCACCTTCAAGACCTACTACCCGCTCGTCCTCGACATGCCCTCCCTGTGCGCCGAGTGGGAAGCACTCGTCACCGCCCACGCCTGTCACGGCAAAGTCGCCCACGACGCCCGGTACGTCGGGGCCATGAACACCCACGGCCTCACCCACGTCCTGACCTTCAACGGCACCGACTTCGCCCGCTACCCCGGCATCGTCGTCCTCGACCCGCACGCCGTCGCCGCGGCCGCCGCCCCGGGGGTGACGCCTTGACCACCACCTCGCGATCATCGAGTGCGGCCGGGGGCGAGGCATGCTGACCGGACCCGACAGCCGCCGGCCGGGCACCGACGGGGCGAGCCTGGCCGACCGCCCGGCGGCGAAGTACTTCGGCGTCCGCACCCCGGACGGCGTGACCGTCGCCCTCGAAGATGCCGCCGGCGGCGTGCGCCCCTTGGCGCTCCGGCTCGACCTCCGCAGTCACAGCCCATCCGGTTTCGAGTGGGGGTACGCCGGGTCCGGCCCGGCCCAGCTCGCCTTCGCCGTCCTGGTCGATGTCGTCGGCCCCGCCCGGGCCATGCCCCTCTACCAGGCGTTCAAGGCCCGGGTCGTCGCCGGCTTCGGGGGCGACCGCTGGGAGCTGACGCGCGAGGATGTCTTACGCTGGGTGGCCGCCGCCGAACGCCCCGAGGGAACCGCATGACGAACCCGATTGTCGTCCTCGACGAGACCGAGGCCCCGATCCTGCTCGACCCCCGGTCGGTCCTGCCGCCGGCGGTGCGCCGGGCCGGCCCCCGGGCCGAGGAGAAGTTCGCCGAGTTCTTCGCCGCCACCATCCGCAACACCAACACCCGCATGGCCTACCTGCGGGCGGTGCGGAAGTTCTTCGCCTGGACCGAGGCCCGCGGCCTCGAACTCACCCTCCTGCGCCCGCTCCACGTCGCCGCCTACGTCGAACAGCTCACGGGCCAACACTCGGCACCGACGGTCAAGCAGAACCTGGCCGCCGTCCGGATGCTGTTCGACTACCTGGTCGTCGGCCAGGTCCTCGACATGAACCCAGCGGCCGCGGTGCGGGGCCCGAGCTACTCGGCCAAGAAGGGCAAGACGCCGGTCCTCGACGAGGGCGAGGCCCGCCAACTCCTCGCCGCCATCGACACGACGACGGTGGTGGGCCTGCGGGACCGGGCCGTCGTCGGCCTGATGGTCTACACCTTCGCCCGGGTCGGGGCGCTGGTGGCGATGAACGCCGAGGACTACTACCCCCAGGGCAAGCGGTGGTGGGTCCGGCTGCACGAGAAGGGCGGCAAGTTGCACGACGTGCCGGCCCACCACAAGCTCGAAGAGTTCCTGGACGCATACATGGAAGCAGCCGGCCTGTGGGAGGCGAAGAAGGGGCCGCTGTTCCGGACTACCCAGGGCCGGACGCGGAAGCTGACCGCCCGGCGGCTGACCCGCCGGGACGTGTACGAGATGGTCAGGCGGCGGGCCATGGACGCGGGCATCGAGACGGCCATCGGCTGCCACACGTTCCGGGCCACCGGCATCACCAACTACCTCGTCAACGGCGGGACGCTCGAGAAGGCCCAGGCCCTCGCCAACCACGAGAGCGCCCGGACGACCAAGCTCTACGACCGCCGCGACGACACACTGTCACTGGATGAAGTGGAAAGGATTACGATTTGAGACCCCGCCTCGGCACGAACCATTCCGTCGGATTGTCAGCACGCTGATTCGGAACCCGTCATTGGAGTCACCACGGACGGCAGGGCGAACGCATCTAATCTGCCGTGAAACCTCGTAGCACTTGCGTCAGGTAGCCCTCGTCCCAGCCGGCCTGGAGTCGCTTCGCCTTGATGCTGCCCTTGGCCGGGTCTTGCCGGAGTAGGGACGTTGCCACCCGCCGGACCAGGCCGAGGTTCGCCCCGCCGTGACCCGCCGCCGTCTTGTTCGAGTCCTCCCGGAAGGTCACGTCCAGAGTCCAATGCGGCTCGTTCTCGATGCACCTGCCACACTGGCCTCCAAGTTACAAGTTGTGCGCGGGCCGGTCCCCGACTTCGTGACGGGGCCGGCCCGCGATGGACTCTTACCCACGCGGCGATGGCACCCGCAACTGCGTTAGACGCGCCCGGTTCGCCCACACCCGCGGACACGCCTTCAACTCCCGCAGTCGGGTCAGCTCCGAGCCACCCGCCCACACCGCCCACGGGCCGCCGCGACCGCCGAGTTGCCGCGCGTGCAGCCACCCCTTCTTCCGCCACCCGTGCAGCGTGTGCGGCGACACGCCGAGTTGCCGCGCCAACTCGTGCAACCACCCCTCGCCCTCGGTCCGCGGGCCGACCGGGCTCGTACTTCGCGGCACCCGCGGTCGCAACCCGAGTTCGTCCAGCAACCGGCGCACCATGCCGGCGGTGAACGCGCCGGCTCGCTTGGGCACCCGGAACCCCGCTTGGTTCAGCGCGGTCGCGATCGCGGCGGGCGTCTGGCGCTGCTCGTGAAGGGCCGCCAGCCGGGCGGACAACTGCGGCCAGTCGCGCAGGTGCTGGTACCCGCGCACCGCGCGGCGGACCGTCTGCTCCCGCACCGCCCCACCGGACCACTCGACCCGCACCCCGACGCGGTCGTCGTTCGGCTCGACCGTCAGCACCACCCGGTCGACCAGCAACCGGACGATCTGCCGCCGGTCCGCTGCCGTCGTGGTCGGGGCGTGCCACATCGCCGGCACCTGCTCGGCCAGCCGCCGGACTCGGTCCCGATCGGCTTCTCCGAGCGGCCGGGGTTGGGTCCGGGTGAAGCGATCGAACTCCGCTTCCAATCGAACGACGTCCCGGAGCGACTCGTCCCAGCGTTGCTCCAGGGCGCGGGCTACTAATCGGTTCTCTGGCTCGCACGCGTGGTACTGCCGGGCCGCCCGGCCCGCCTCGTACTTCGCCCGCTCGACCCGCTGCTCCCAGTGCCGGGTCAGCTGCTGGCGCTGGTCCTCGACCGCGGCCGCCGCCGTCAGGCTGGCGTCCAGCGCCGCCGGCTGCAGGGCCGACAGGATCTGCTCGGCCACCCACCCCTCGACCCCGCCCGCCGAGGTCGACTGGCACACCGGCCGGGCGTAGTCGGACCGCAGGGTGCTGCACACATACGCCGGCCCTTGCCCGGCGCGCCCGTACCGGACGTACATCCGCTTCCCGCACCGCCCGCACCGGACCACCCCGGCCAGCAGGGCGGCCCCGTTACGCACTGCCCCCGCCGACCCGGACCGCGAGCGGTTCGCCGCCAGCCGCTCCTGGTTCGCCTCGAACCGGTCCCACGTGATGTACGCCGGCAACCGGTCCTTGAGGAACACCAGGCAGTCCTCGGCCGCCCGCCCGCCGCCCCGCCCGCCCCTCGGATGTCCCGCCGTCCGCCGGCGTGCGTCAGTCGGCCGGTGCCCGTACCGGTAGGCGCCGGCGCACATGGGGTGGCGCAGGATCTGGCGGATCGTCTCCCGGCCCGGCGAACGCCATTCCAACTGCCCGCGGGTCGCGGCGGCCTGCGACCGCACCGGGAGCCGGACCTCGTTGGCGATCAGGTGGCGGAGGACGGCGTGGACCGTGCCCTGCCGGTCG
>JAABUN010006259.1_pt1 | contig 13870 bp, 13 predicted proteins | sample 5559311 | NCBI WGS metagenome assembly JAABUN01 (sample SAMN10711877, study PRJNA513370) | rock metagenome | isolation source: Antarctica rocks | place: Antarctica: Victoria Land, Siegfried Peak sud | reverse complement strand
AGCAGATCGTGCGCGGTGTGCGCCGTGCTCAGGCCAACGCAGCGGCGGAGCTGGACCCCGAGGCGGCGTCCTGGTCGCTGCGGACCCGCGTCCGCTACGACGAGGCGGGCAACTTCACGTTGACCATCAGCGGCCCGGCCGAGCACCTGCCGGTGGTCCAGGCCGGGATCGAGGCGAAGAGGGCCGAGCTCCAGCGGCAACGGGATGCCGAGAGGGAGGAGCAGACGCAGGGGGTGGCAGTGGGGCCGGGGGACGTGAGCCCGCCGACGTCGACGCCGCAACCGCAACCGGATGCGCAGCCGGAGCCGGGCATCGAGCCCGAGGACGTTTCCGCGGAAACGTCGTCCGAGGTCGATCTCGATGAGCAGGCTCCGGGGTGGCCGCAGGGCACGACGTGCCGTGACGTCCGGGCGGCCGCCGGGTCGTTCCTGGCGGCGGTGCAGCAGTGGCGGGAGCCGGACCCGGAGAATCCGGACCCGACGGTGGAGCGGCCGGCTGCCGAAGCACCGGATCCTGCGCCCACGGCCGAGGACGTTCCCGCGGAAACGTCCGGTGCCGCGAAGGTCACCGACGCGGAGGCACTGCTGGCGCTGGCGCAGGATGCGCTCGCTGGCGAGCAGGCGGCGCATCCGGGCATCGCCCGCCGTCGCCGGCCGCAGCTGACCGCGCAGATCGACCCGATCTCCGGCTGGGGACGCCTGGCCGACGGCGAGCTGCTCCCGCCGACCAGCCTTCGTGCCGTGATGAGGTCGCTGCCTGGCCGCCAGGGTGTGCTGCGGCTCCGCCCCGTCACCACCGCCGATCTGCGCCGGCACGACCTGGGCCGCACGTCTCGGGAGGCCAACGCCGCCCTGCGCGAGCTGCTCGGCACGCTCGACGGTGAGCGCTGTCGCTTCCCCGGCTGCACCCGGCACAAGAAGCTGCACGCCCACCACGTCCTCTACTGGTCCGGAGGCGGGAGCACTGACCTGGACAATCTGGTGCTCGTCTGCAGCCGGCACCACACCCTGATCCACAGCCAGGAATTCCGCCTCGTGCTGCACCCCGACCGGCGGCTGGACCTCACCACCGCCGAGGGCGTGCCGCTGCTGCACCACCCCGCCCAGCCCTGGGGAGATCCGACCGAGCTCGCGACTGCCTGTGGGCAAATGGTTTCCGCGGAAACGCTCCAGCCCGACCACTGCGACGGCCGGATGGACCTCGGCTACGTCGTCAGCGTGCTGATGGCGCAGGCGTCCTGACCGAGCACCACTCTCGACGCGAGACAGCAGCACAGTGGTGCCCGTCTGCACGCCGCACGGGCGCCTGCCTTCCCCGCGGCACGCTCTCGCTCGGCCGCCATGTCGCCCGCGCGCTCTGCTGCGTGAGCGGGCGTCCCCTTGGCCAGCCTTGGCCGTTACATGTAACATTGACGCTATGGCTGTACGAGAGCGGGTCAGTGCGTATCGGGCCCGGATGCGGGCCCAAGGGCTACGGCCTGTCCAGATTTGGGTACCCGACGTGCGCTCGCCAGATTTCGCCGCTGAAGCTCACCGCCAGTCCGCACTGGTTGCGGCCGCTGACCACGCGAGTGACGACATGAACTTCGTCGAGGGCATCTCCGACGAATGGGAAGAATGAGCCGCGGGGACATCGTCACCGTCACTGGCGGTGCCTACGCGAGCAAGCCGCGGCCGGCCCTGATCGTCCAAGACGACCGATTCGACGCGACTGACTCGTTGACGGTCTGCCCATTCACGAGCACCGACGTCGACGCGCCTCTGCTGCGGATGTCGGTCACTGCGGACGAGGAGAACGGCCTCGACCAAGGCAGTTTCCTGATGGTCGACAAGATGACTACTGTCCGAAGGAGCAACGCGCGCACAGTCGTCGGAAGGCTAGAGGCAACGACCTTGGTCGATTTCGAGAGGCGACTTCTCGTCTTCCTCGGCTTCGGCGGCTGAGCTGCCCGAGTCGCGGCATGAGCGGACGTTTGCCAGGGGCACTCGGAGTTTAGGCCGTACGGGCGGCGCGCTCGACGGCGATGTCGGCCATCAGGCTCTGCAGCGTGCGCGTCTTGAATGGCTTCGCGCCTTCCGGCAGGTAGCGGTCGTTGATCATCTCGCGCAGGTCAAGCGCACGCTGGAGCCGGTCCATCTCGGCCTTCGCGCGCCAGGCTGCGGCGGGCTGGGCAAGCATGTCGGCCATTTCGGCTGCCCTTGCGTGCAGGTAGTGCATGCGAGGATCGTTGCTCGGGCCGGCTACGCTGCGGCCGCAGCCGTCGATGCGGCAGCCGATCTTGGTGCGCACGTCAGTGTTCTCCAGCAGCGCGCGCCCGACCTTGCGCGGGAGCGTGAGGGACAGGCCCGCGAGATAGATCCCGCCGACGGCGACGCCCGACCGCTCCTCGTCGTCGATCGGCTGGCGCGGAGGCTGCTTCTGCCGCGAGATCATGCCAGCGTGGTTGAACTGCTCCCTCATGCCGACGCCGACCGAGTAGCCGTCAGCGTGGCCGAGGGCGACGGCTGCACGGCCGATGTTGCCGGACTGGCCGAGTGTGACGTGCAGCCCAGCTGCTTTGAACGCGTCGGCGATCTTGAACGCCGCCTTGATCTTGGGTACGCCCTCGTCCTCGCCGCCCAGCGGCGACAGTCGCAGGTCGATGTGGCGAACGCCTGCGGCGTAGTACTCACGCGCCAGCCGGTTGGCCGTCCTCGCGCCGTAAGCCTTGGGCATCACGACCGGCGCGCGGACGGGCAGCACCGTCGCGTGCGTCATGGCCTCCGCCAGCGTCACGTTTAGCAACGCGGACCGATCGTCAGACGCGTAGAAGTAGGGCGGTGTCGCGACCGTCACCAGCTCGGGGTGCGCGAGGGCCACCCCGGCGACGAGCCGGTCACGCGATGCAGCGTCGACCGCGAGGCGGTCGACGTCGTACATCAGCCCCGGCCGGTAGTAAGCGAGCCCGGGCAGGTCGAAGCCGGGGTCGCACAGCCGATCGGTCTGCGGGTCGAAGATCACGTCGAGGTCGGCGTCGCGCGCCGCTTCCGCTGCGCCGGTCTGGTGGCGGGCCGCCTTGGTGTCGAGCACGATCGATGAGACGCCTGCGGGCGACCGCGAGAGGAAGTCCTCGACCTTCTTGTGGTCCTGGTGCCCGAGTCTGAACTCAACGCCCACGACGCTCCCTAAACCTCGACTCAAACCGCCTGATGGCATACGGTACGACAGAGTGCACGACAAAGGGGCGACAACATGCCGGACGTTGCGAGCGCACTAGCGCACAAGGTGACCGATCTGATCTCAACGCTAGGCCTGACACAGGACGAAATCGGGGAGATCGTCGAGGCGTCCGCGCGTTCCGTATCGCGCTGGTCCAACGGCGAGGTCGTGCCGCAGCGACTAAACAAGCAGCGCCTGATTGAACTCGCGTACGTGGCGGAAGCCGTCACGCAGGTTTTGCCGCGCGAGCGGGCGAACCTCTGGATGTTTACGCCGAACCGGATGCTTGGCCACGAGACGCCGGCAGGGCGGATCCGCGATGGCCAGTACAAGGACGTGCTCGACCTCATCGAGGCGCTGGCCGATGGCGTCGTGGTTTGACGTCGCCGCTGGATGAACGCGTCGTCGAGCGAGTTAACGAGCTCGGCAGCACCGCCTGGAGCGGTCGCGCGTACCGCTACTCGAAGCATCGGCGGGACCCGCTGTCAGGTGAGGGCGCCAGACGCTTCGGAGGTCGCTGGAACCGAGCTCGACCGCGCCGCAGAGGCAGCCGCGATCGAGCCGCTCGTCATGCTGGACGCGGGCTACGACCTCCATACCGTCGATGTTGAGGCGCTACAGGTGCTCGACCTGCGCAAGGAGGCGGCTCTGCGCCACGTGGGGCTAGCACCGGAGGACGTCATCGACGAGGACCGCACTGCTTGTCAGGCGGTTGGGCACGCGGCCTGGTTCTTGGAGATGCAAGGTGTGGTGGCGCCATCAGCCTCGGGCGTCGGGCTCGTCATCACGGCGTTCGAGACCCGCGTTCCCGTCGGTGCGCTGGCTCTGATCGACAGCGTGCCGTTCACTCGCGGGAACTACGTCCCAGCGGGCGCCTAGCGAGCTGCACCGATGGGCCGGTGGCGCCACCCGCGCGCTCATCGGGCACGAGCGCCCATCGCGGCAGATGAGGATGCTGTACAGCAACCGCAAGACGCCGCGCGATCCGGCACACGTCCACGGCTGTGCTGGGCCAGGTACGGACTAGACGGCGGACGATCAGGGCGCGCGCGGCGACAAGGAGTTGCCCGCGGCTGCGGGAGCGGTGCCCATACCGGTCGCCGGCAGGGCCCGCGCTGCAGTGCTCCGAGGAGTCGTGGCGGCGTCGACGCGTGCAGTCGCGGCCGGTGCGGCCCCGACGCCTTCGCGGTCCTCGTGGCCGCGGGGATCTCTCCGGTGTGTTTCCCGGCACCGGGTACGGTCACCGTCATGGCCACACCCGGCACGCCCGCTGCGCTTCCCGTCGGGCGGCACGCGCTCGCGTCGTACTCCCAGTACGAGCAGGCACAGGCCGTCGTCGACCACCTGTCCGACCGCGGGTTTCCCGTCGAGACGGTGACGATCGTCGGCGCCGACCTGCGCCTGGTCGAGCAGGTCACCGGCCGGATGACCACCGGGAAGGCGGCGCTGGCCGGTGCCGCGTCCACCGGATGGCTGGGCCTGCTGTTCGGGCTGTTCGTCGGCCTGTTCGCCGAGTCCGGGACGGCGCTGCTGGCGCTGGCGGTCTACGGCCTGCTGTTCGGTGCGCTGTTCGGCGCGGTGCTCGGCTTCGTCGCCCACCGCGCCACCGGCGGACGGCGTGACTTCAGCTCGACCAAGGGCCTGGCCGCGACGCGGTACGAGATCCTCGTCGACCCTGCCCGCGCCGAGGAGGCGGAGCGACTGCTCGCGCAGTACAAGTCCGGCGGCTGACGGGACTCGGGCTCAGCCAGCAGGGTCCAGGTCGAGGACGCGGACGCGCGTGGTCCGACCGGCGCCTCACCCCGACGCCCGTCTCGATCGACCCAGACGTCGCAGACGCGCCCCTTCAGTGCCGGGCCAGCGCTCGGTCTAAGGGGGTCGTTCGCGACGTCACCCGGAGCCGGCCGAACGCCACACGCGGCATGAGCGGACGGTCGCGGCGAGCCGGGAGGCCGAGGGACACCGCGCCTGGTCACCGCCGAGAGCGGGCGCGCCCCCCAAGCGTGGCGCGGGTGATATTCCTCGCAGCGTTGGGTCCTTGAGGCACTCGCCGGTTGCCCTGCGGCAGCAGACTCAGAGGCTCGCGGCAGGTGCTGCCTCCTGCACCGGGACAGGGGCTTCCGCTGTTCTCGGTTCGGGAACGAGCGCGGCTGGCGGATCCCATGAGCTCCGCGATCTGGACGGCATTCCGACTGTCCATGCCGCGGTACAGCGGTTCAAAGTCAGGCCGTGTGGCGGCCGGCCGATCTCCTGCTCGCGGCCTTGGCCTCGTACGTGAGCACGAGGACGTCGTCCTCGCTCGCCGACAGGCCGAGGGGCGTCAGCTGGTGAGCCCCGCGAGTCGCGGCGGCTTCGGTTAGTCCTGCGTGCCGGGTGTGCGTCAGTACGAAGCTCAGCACCCGGGGAAGCCCCGAAGAGCTCTCGGGGTCCGCCGCCCAGACAGCCGGGAACGCCGACTGCAGTTCTCCGTTCGACTTAAGCCGTCGGAGGATCTCGTCACGGCGCAGGGGTCCTTGAGCGGCTCGCAGAAGGGAGACGACGGGCCAGCTGAGGCGCCAGTGCGCGCCCTGGCCGTGCGTGGAGGCCGGCAGGCCGTTCATGCAAGGACTCCTCGACTACTTCTGCTGAACCGACGTTGCTTCACGCGGAACTCCACCCTGCCACCATCGGCCAGCGGCAGTTGAGTGTGGGCACGGGAAGCTCGTCACTCCGTCGCGAAGATGTGGGCGGCTCGCCGTGCGCGAAGCAGTAGCACGTCTGCGGCGGGACGAGTAGTCGACCCTGGCCGGCCCGGCTGTCCTGGCCGGCAGAGGTAGGAGCGGTGTCGCGTGGGAACACCTGGGGCGTCCACTACTACGAGAGGCGCTTCCGTGTTCAACCTCATCGGTCTGCTCATCGTCGGCCTGATCATCGGCGCGCTGGCGCGGCTGATCAAGCCGGGCCGTCAGCGGCTCAGCCTGCTGGCGACCCTGGCGCTCGGCGTCGTCGGCGCCCTCATCGGCGGCATCGTCGCCAGCCTGCTCGGCACCGGTGACATCTTCGAGCTCAACGTGCTCGGCTTCGTCGTCGCCGTCATTGCGGCTGTGCTGTTGGTCGGCGCCGCGGAGGGCATGTCGAGCAAGTCTCGCTCACGCCGTTGACCCTGCGCTGCCGTCGCGGTCCCGCAACCCCTTCCGGGAGGCGGGTCCCCGCGCTTTCGGACGACGTGCGAACTGACGGCTGTTTGCAACACGCTGCGCACCTGAAGCAGACAGGCTGACGGCCCCCCGGCCGCCAAACGGGCCTCCCGCATGAAGCGCCGTTTCCGTTTGCGCCTTGTAGATGCGCCCGCTCATCGACAGCAGCGCCGTCAGCGGCATGAGCGGACGTTGCCCAGGCCCGCACGTGTGGCCGACTCGGTCCTCTGTCGGCGGCGACTCACGGGCATCGCCCGCGGCTCCTTGGAGTAGCGCCGCGCTTGCTCGGCCCGGCTTCGAGGCCGACAGGACGTCCGCGTGGACGAGGTGGTTCGGTGACATCCTCAGCAGCCAACGGGAGGGAGAGGTCGGTGCGCACGTGGCTGACCGAGCGGTTCGGCTTGTCGGTTCCCGTCGTGGCGGCGCCCATGGCCGGCGTCAGCACCGGTCGACTGGCTGCAGCGGTGTCCGCCGCCGGCGGGCTCGGCATGCTCGGTGTCGGGCCGACGTTGACGCCGGACCGGGTGCGCGAGCAGTGCGCTGTCGCGCGGGAGGCGGGCCAGTTCGGTGTCGGGTTGATGGCCTGGGCTCTTGCGCAGGACGACGCGCTCGTCGATGTCGTTGTGGGTGAGGCGCCGGCACTCGTGTCCGTGAGCTACGGCCCGTACGAGCGGTGGATCGCGCCGCTGCAGGCCGCAGGCATCGTCGTGGCGACCCAGGTCGGCACGCTGCAGGAGGCTGTAGCCGCCGAGCGGGCGGGTGTTGACGTGCTCGTCGCTCGCGGCGGTGAGGGCGGCGGCCACGGACGAAACGACGTGGCCACGCTGCCGCTGCTGCAGGCGGTCCTCGACGTGGTGCAGGTCCCGGTGCTCGCGGCCGGTGGCATCGGCACGGCCCGCGGCCTTGCCGCCGTGCTCGCCGCCGGTTCGGCCGGCGCGTGGGTCGGGACCGCGTTCCTCGCTTGCACCGAGGCGGCCACCTCGGCAGGCGCGCGCGAGCTGCTCCTGGCGGCGGCGGAGACGGACACGGCGTACGGCCGTGTGTTCGACGTGGGGCAGCGCCTGGCTTGGCCACCGGAGTACGGCGGTCGCGCCCTGCGCAATGCGTTCTTCGACCGCTGGGTCGGCCGTGAGGACGAGCTCGCGGGCGATGAGGTGGCGGCAGCCGAGCTCAGTGCGGCCCGGAAGCACGGCAACTTCGATGTCACATGCGTCTACGCCGGTCAGGGTGTAGCGCTGCTGCGCGCCGAGCGGGCAGCCGCCGACGTCCTGGGCGAGCTCGCCGGTGCCGAGGGCTTGCTCGACCGGGCCGCCGGCCGAGGCCGGAGCCAGGCTTCCACCGATCACTAGGGCCTGGACGCTTGACCGCAAGTGCCGCCGGTCGGTCGGTCCTCGCGCAGTTCAGGTTTGCGGTTGCCAAGGTGATCGGCAACTGATGCGCTACGCGCATGACCGAGCACTCTGTACCCACACGCCGCGCCTTCTGGGTCGACCCAGATAGTGACCCGCGCGACACGGGCGAACTACCGGCGGGCGAGATGACGACTCTGCGTCAGTACCTCGACCGCTACCGGATGACCTTCGAGATGAAGTGCGATGGGCTTTCCCCGGAGCAGATGGCCACCCGGTCGGTCCCGCCGAGCACGATGAGCCTCCTGGGGCTGGTTCGGCACCTGGCCAAGATTGAGCACCATTGGTTCCGGCGCACGCTTGCGGGGCGGACGGACCTCGCTCACCTCTACTTCAATGAGGAAGACCCCGACCTCGACTTCGAGAGTGCGATCGGGACCGACGAGTGCGTGACGGACGCATGGGAGTCGTGGCAACGCGAGGTGGCGCACGCGCGCGAGGTCTATGCACGCTACGACGACCTCGGCGACACCTTCATCCCGGGTGAGCCGTGGGAGGCGCGCGGAGTCATCGTGCACATGATCGAGGAGTACGCCCGCCACTGCGGCCACGCCGACCTGTTGCGCGAGTGCATCGACGGCCGCACGGGCCAGTGACCCTCCCGTCGCAAGGTCCGAACACGCCGAGGTCACCGATCCTCACGGTTCGGGCCCATTCATGCGGTACTCGTCATGACGTCCTCAATTCGGCATGAGCGGTCGCAGAGCCCAGTCGCTCACTGCGATTCCTAGAGGTGACCGCCGAAGGCGGCAGACAGGACTGCACGACGCAGACCCTCAGCCTGACCCATCGCCCGCCTCGCCTGTTCGGACGTTCTTCCTAGCGCGCTGAGATCTTCCTCGAGCTCCGCGAGTCGCCCCTGCTGCTCAGCCAGCGGGACGCGCGGAACGGGGACCGACTTGATCCCCTTCAAGCCGAGTCGCTGCCGACCGACGCCCTTGAGCAGCTCTGCGGCATGCCTCTTGGCGCGGCGACTGCGGCATGCGTAGACCAACCAGCGCGGGTCGACGTCCGGGTCAGGCCGAACGCGGATGCAGTCAGCCTTCACGATGGCCGGTGCACGTAAGTCAGGGACCACGGCCGCCCGGGGCAGTCGGTCCCCGAGCGACGCGACAACAACGTCACCAAGGCGCACGTCGTGCGCCTTGAGCTTCTCGTAGTGGTCGAGCGAGACGAAGGCCTCGGCGTTCTTGAACTCACCGTCACCGATGTTCTGGAGGCGGACTACGAGGGCCCCTGAAGCCGTGTAGTGCGCGCTGGTCAGGTTCGAGCCGAAGGGTCCGTCCGTGATCGCCCTCGAGGTAGTCGCGAATGCCTCAAGCGGCTCGACGGGCCACTCGAGATGCCGAGCGACCTTGAGGAACAAACCGTCGATCAGCGCTTGTTTGGTTACTTCGGTTCTCCGACGACCCGCGCGCAGGTAGTCGGTACCAGCGCCGAGGCGGGAGAGGTGGTCTTCCAGCGCGGTCACGATCCGGTGCTGCTCGTCCAGGGGTGGAACTGGCATCTCTATAGTCCTGAGCCGAGCCAGTGAGAGGTGCGCGATGTTGGTGGTGATGCGGCTTTCCCGAGTGAAGCGACCACCATGCATGTGCGCGCGGAACACCAGCAGCGCCCACTCGGGGAGGACCTGAGGACCAGCCTGGAAACGGATGAGGCTGTTCGTGAACGCGCAGTCTTGCGGCTCGCCTCGGTACAACGCGGGTCGCCCGAGCAGCTCAGGCGTTTGCCCCTCATTGAGCAGGACGTCGCCGTGCACCAGCTGGTAGCGCTTGAACTCTTCGGGCTCGAAGTGCATCTGCATGACGTCCGACGTGTCGATTCGGTCCTCGAACACGTTGGCCACACGCAGATATGCCTTCATATTCGAGCCTGTGTGGTACCTCGGGGCTCGCTGACGTCCGAGTTGGAGGCGTCCCGCCTGCTCGACCGTGGTCCAGAACCAGCCCGTTGGTAGATCAGGGAGACTCACGCCGTCAGCTCCGCGTTCATCGACTCCAGCAGCTGCCCGACACCGGGCCCGAGAACCCTCACAGCCCCGTCGATCCCGCCCTCTTCGGCGAACGGCGCGTTCTCCAGGTCATCGGCAGACACCCCAGCCGACTCGGCGATCGTCTCGGCGATGCGGTCGAGCCACCAGCGCTGCTGCTCGGTGAAGACGGCACCCGCCTGCTCCTGCTGCGCCAGCCAGGCGGCGTACCGCTCGCGCACCGTCTCGGCGTAGGGCACCAGCTCCTCCTCCTGGCCGAGGGTGAAGCGGACCAGCCGGATGAGATCGGTGACGGTGTGCCGGTCGGAGTGCCGCACACGCCCGACCTCGAGCGCCTCATAGGCGTTCCAGAGCAGGTCCGGTGTCCACCCGTACGGCGGGCGCTTGATGCGCTCAGCCAGCTCGCGCAGCTCGGCGTAGTCGACGCGGCCGTGTGGTGTCGCGTCGTACAGCACCTGCAGGGCGGTGATCTCCGAGCGGTGCTCGTCGAGGTAGGCGCGCCAGGACTCGACGACGGACTTGGCTCGTCCGGTGTCCACCACGCCGCCGGCGTGCAGGAGGGTGTCGGCGCTCAGGTCGTCGATGACCAGGTCGTGGCTGCGGCGGATCTCCAGGATGCGCCGGCGCAGCGGCTCGTTCGACGCCAGGGGACGCAGCGCCTCGTCCAGCAGGTCCTGACGAACGACCTCAGGGTCCGAACCTGGAGCCGCAGCCACAGCAGCGGCCTGCCGGTCGGGGTCCACCGCGTCCACGAGGCCACGGGTGATCGACCGTAGGTCCTGGCCGGCGACGCCCGCCAGCTCGGCCCGCTCGTCGCCGTTCAGCTGCTGGTCCAACCGGGCCAGACGCGAGGCCAGCGTGGACACCTCGTCCTCGGTGAGGTCCAGCGCGGCGGCCTTCTTGAGCAGCTTCTCCAGCGACGCCGACCGGTCGCGCTGCAGCGGCGTCGCGTCGATGAACTCGTGCTCGGTCACGCCGACGGCGTCGACGATGACGAAGCGGTCCTTGGTCTTCGCGTCCGGCGTCACGGCCTGGAACGTGGTCTGGTCGATGGTGCGGGCGCCGCGCCCCTTCATCTGCTCGAAGTAGGTCGCGCTGCGCACGTCGCGCAGGAACATTACGCACTCGAGCGGCTTGATGTCGGTGCCGGTGGCGATCATGTCGACGGTCACGGCGATCCGGTGGGTGGGGGAGGTGCGGAAGGCCTTGATCAGGTCGCGCGGCTGCTTGGCCGAGTAGGTGATCTTCACGGCGAAGTCGTCGTCCTGCCCGAAGACCTGCCGCGCGAGCGTGACCACCTGCTCGGCGTGCGCGTCGTCCTTGCAGAAGATCAGCGTCTTGGGCACCTCGGTGCGGCCGGGGAAGATCTCGGTCGGCAGCCGGTCGCGGAAGGTCTCCAGCACCAGCCGGATCTGGGCGGTGGAGGTGACGGCGCGGTCCAGCTGCCGCCCGCTGTAGGTCAGGTCCTCGTCGAGGGCCTGGTAGCGCTGCACGCGCGTACGGCGGTCCATCACCGGCACGACGCTGCTCGCCTCGACGGTCGCGCCGTTGGAGGTGATCTCGGTCGCGATCCGGTAGACGTCGAAGTCGACGTTGACGCCGTCGACCACGGACTCGGCGTAGGTGTACTCGCTGACCAGGTTCTGCCGGAAGAAGCCGAACGTCTGCTTGACCGGTGTCGCGGTGAGGCCCAGCAGGTGGGCGTCGAAGTACTCGAGCACGCCGCGCCAGACGCCGTAGATCGACCGGTGGCACTCGTCCACGATCACCAGGTCGAAGCTCTCCGGCGGCATGCTCGCGGAGTAGGGCACCTCGACCGGCGCGTCCGGGACGTAGGAGTCCAGGTCCGGGTCGTCGTCAGCCGTCACCTGGCGGCCCTGCAGGACGGCGTGCACGCGTTGGATCGTCGAGATGACGACGCTGGTCGAGTCCAGCATCCCGGCGGCCGTCAGCATCGCCGTCGGATACAGCTCGGTGAACTTCCGGCCGTCATCCGGCGTGACGAAGCCCTCGAACTCGCCCTTGGTCTGCTCGCCGAGGTTGGTGCGGTCGACGAGGAACAGGATCCGGCGCATGCCGCCGTGGCGGAGCAGCCGGTAGCACTCGGACACCGCCGTGTAGGTCTTGCCGGCCCCGGTCGCCATCTGCACCAGCGAGCGGTCGTACCGGCCCTCGCGCAGCGACCGCTCGATGCCGGCAATGGCGACGGTCTGCGCCGGCCGCATTCCCTCCTGCCGACCCGGCACCGGCGGCATCGCCTGCACCCGGGCTCGCCAGGTCGGCGCTCCCGGGTTGGTCTCCAGGTCCCGCAGCCAGCGCGCGAGCGTCTCCGGTCGCGGGAAGCCGGCGAAGCGGCGGGCGCGTCGCAGTGGCTCGAGCCCGTTGGTGAAGTGGGTCTCGCTGCCGGACGCCTCGAAGACGAACGGCAGGCGCCGGTCCACCTCGACTGCCCGCCGGCGCAGCGACTCCGGAAGCCCGGCGGCGTACATCGCCGACTGCCACTGCACCCCCGACAGCGGCGTCCCCTCGGGTTTGGCCTCGATGACGCCGACGACCTTCTTGTCCACCCGCAGCAGGTAGTCGACCCGTCCGTGGCCCGGCGCCATGATCACCTCGCGGACGGCGACGCCCCGCCCGGCGAACAGGTCCTCCGAGCCACTGTCTTCCACGAGCCACCCCGCGGCCTGCAGCTGCGCGTCGATGCGCAGCCGCGCCCGCTGCTCGGCCGCCAGCCGCGACGCGTCCACACCGCCCGGGTCGTCCACAGTCCCGACGACGCTAGTGCGGACCTGGCTGCGGCGTGGCCACCTTGCTGACATGGCCGACGGACGGGAGCACGATGGCAGGCATGACGACCATCCCGGTCGAGGACGACTTCCTGGCCGACGACCTCGCCGAGCTGCCGGATGACGGCAACCGCTACGAGCTCGTCGACGGGCTGCTGCTCGTGAGCCCGAGCCCGACCGAGCGGCACCAGCGCGCGCTGGGCAACCTCTACTCGATCCTGCGGTCGTCGGCTCCTGCGCACCTGCGCGTCTACATCGCCCCGCTCGACGTCCGGTTCTCACCGCACGTCCAAGTGCAGCCGGACGTCCTGGTGGCACAGGACGGGCCGGCGCGAGACAAGCTCGAGCGGCTTCCCCTGTTGTGCGTCGAGCTGCTGAGCCCCGGCACCCGCCGGCATGACCTGGTTCTCAAGCGCCGGGCGTACGAGCGCGAGGGCGTCCGCTCGTACTGGATCGTCGACCCGAAGCGGCCCTCGCTGACCATCCTGGAGCTGCAGGACGGGGCCTACCGCGAGGCGGCGCGGGTCGAGAGAGAGCAGACCTGGACCGCGGCGCTGCCGTACCCGGTCACGATCGTGCCGGACGACCTGCTGCGCTGAGTCCACAGCGCCGAGCTCCACGGAGCGGCATGTCGATGCAGCCTGCTGACATGACCGAGCGAGGGGAGCACCATGACGGGCATGACGACCATTCCGGTGGAGGACTGGTTCACCGCCGACGACCTCGACTCGCTGCCCGATGACGGCAACCGCTACGAGCTCGTCGACGGCGAGCTGCTCGTGACGCCGAGCCCGTCGGTCCGGCACCAGGCGCTGCTCTTCCGCCTGGCTACCGTCCTCGACCGCGCCATCCCGCAGGGCCTGCGCGTGCTGATCGCCCCGATGGACGTGCGCTTCGGCCAGCGGCGCCAGGTGCAGCCGGACATCCTCGTCATCCACGACGAGGGTCTGGACGCGGTGCGGGTCGAGTCGGTGCCGCTACTGGTCGTGGAGGTGCTGTCCCGCGGCACGCGCAGCCGCGACCAGGTGACCAAGCGTCGGGTGTACGAGCAGGCGGGCGTCCCGGCGTACTGGATCGTCGACCCGAAGCGGCCCTCGCTGACCGTCCTGGAGCTGCAGGACGGGGCCTACCGCGAGGCGGCGCGGGTCGAGAGAGAGCAGACCTGGACCGCGGCGCTGCCGTACCCGGTCACGATCGTGCCGGACGACCTGCTGCGCTGAGTCCACAGACGGCGGCCGACGACGTCCACTTGGCGGCCAGGTGGTGCAGCGTGCTGACGTGGCCGACGGACAGGAGCACCATGACGGGCAT
>JAABUN010006257.1_pt1 | contig 13873 bp, 13 predicted proteins | sample 5559311 | NCBI WGS metagenome assembly JAABUN01 (sample SAMN10711877, study PRJNA513370) | rock metagenome | isolation source: Antarctica rocks | place: Antarctica: Victoria Land, Siegfried Peak sud | reverse complement strand
ATGTCGCCGTACGGTCCGTAGAAGGGAAGGATCCCGGCACCCGCGCACGCATCGACCATGCGGGCGACCGTGTAGTGCCACGGATCCTGCTGAAAGGACGCTCTCACGACGCTCCCGTCGCTCGGATCGGGGTCGGCGATGGTCCGATAATCCGGGTGCCCGCCTCCGACACGGGTCGTCTTCATCCGCCGCGAAGCGGCCAGGTCGGCCGGGCCGAGCGAGATTCCCTGCATGCGTGGTGACGCCGTCGCGATCTCCTCGACGTTCGTCATCCCGAGCGCCGTCTCGAGTATGGCGTGGACCAAGATCGGGCGATCCAGGTTCGCCCGCGCCTCGAGCTGGGCGAGCAGGCGGTCGACGTAGTGGATGTCCTGGGCGCCCTCGACCTTCGGGACCATGATGACCTCCAGCCTGTCGCCGATCTCACCCACGAGGGTCGTCAGCTCGTTCAGGATCCAGGGGCTTTCGAGGGCATTGACCCGGGTCCAGAGCGAGGTGCCACCCAGTTCGGCTTCCCTTCCGACCTTCACGAGCCCGGCGAGCGCGGCGTCCTTTCGGTCTACGGCCACCGCGTCCTCGAGATTGCCGAGCAGGATGTCCGCCTGGCCGGCCATGGCCGGCACCCGCGCTACCAGCTTCTCGTTGCTCGGATCGAAGAAGTGGATGCAGCGTGACGGCGTAAGCGGGATCTCGCGGAGCGGATCGGGCGCCCCGATCGCGAGCGGCTTGAAGAAGTGGCGGGGGTTGCGCATGCTCCACACCATGCCCGAACTCGAAACCCAGCAGGCCGCGCGCGAGGCGTCAGGCTCCCATCCCTACGGCCGCTACCTCGAGGAGTTCGAGGTAGGAGCGGTCTACAAGCACTGGCCCGCCAAAACCGTCACCGAGTCAGACGATCACCTCTTCTGCCTCATCACCATGAATCACCATCCGCTCCACCTCAACGACGTCTACGCCGCGCAGTCCCAGCAGGGGCGCAACGTCGTGGTCGGGCCGCTCGTCTACTCGCTGGCACTCGGGATGAGCGTCTCCGACGTCTCGGGCAAGGCGATCGCGAACCTCTCGACCGAGGAGCTCAAGCACCCTGCCCCCGTCTTTCACGGCGACACGCTGTACGTGGAGTCAGAGGTGCTCGAGCGGACCGAGTCGCGCTCCAAGCCCGACCGGGGGACCGTCAAGGTCCACACGCGGGTGCTCAATCAGGACGGTGTGCTGGTGGCCGAGTTCAAGCGCCTGGTGCTCGTCCCGCGCCGGCCGTGAGACGTTGCCCTTCCGCATCGTCGGCGGGTATGCGGCAGAATCAACCCGATCCACAGCCCTGTATGACCGAGAGGTGTTAGACACCCCGTGATCGATGAGAATGTCGCCGCACTGACCAAGAACGCCAAGCTGTTGTCCTGGGTCGAGGACTTCGCGGCCTTGGCGGAACCCGATTCGATTCATTGGTGCGACGGCTCCGCCGAGGAGTACGACGCACTGTGCAAGGCCCTGGTGGAGGCTGGGACCTTCGAGCGGCTGGCCGACGCCAAGCGCCCGAACTCCTACCTCGCCCTGTCAGATCCAGAAGACGTGGCGCGCGTCGAGGACCGCACGTACATCTGCTCCGAAGCCGAGGGCGACGCCGGCCCGACGAACAACTGGACGGACCCGGGGGAGATGCGCGAGACCCTTGCCGGCCTGTTCGGCGGCACCATGAACGGGCGCACCCTGTACGTCGTTCCGTTCTCCATGGGGCCGCTCGGCTCGCCCATCGGTGAGATCGGCGTCCAGCTCACCGACTCGGCGTACGTGGCGGTGAACATGCGGATCATGACCCGGATGGGCAAGGGTGCGCTCGACGTGCTCGGCGAGGATGGCGACTTCGTTCCGTGCCTGCACTCGGTCGGCATGCCGCTCACCGAGGGCGTCGAGGATGTCCCGTGGCCGTGCAACAACGACACGAAGTACATCGTCCATTTCCCCGAGACGCGTGAGATCTGGTCCTATGGCTCGGGATACGGCGGCAACGCGCTGCTCGGCAAGAAGTGCTTCGCGCTGCGCATCGCTTCGGTCATCGCACGCGACGAGGGCTGGCTGGCCGAGCACATGCTCATCCTCAAGCTGACCTCGCCCGAAGGCCAGGTGAAGTACATCACGGGTGCCTTCCCCTCGGCCACCGGCAAGACGAACCTCGCCATGCTCGTTTCGAGCCTGCCCGATTGGAAGGTCGAGACCGTCGGCGACGACATCGCGTGGATGAAGTTCGGATCCGACGGTCGGCTCTACGCCGTCAATCCCGAGGCGGGTTTCTTCGGCGTCGCGCCAGGGACAGGCCCGAGCACGAATCCGAACGCCATCGCTGCCATCCGCAAGAACTCCATCTTCACGAACGTGGCGAAGACCGACGAGGGCGACATCTGGTGGGAAGGACTGACAGAGCAACCGCCGTCGCACCTGATCGACTGGCACGGCAACGATTGGACGCCGGATTCGGACGACCCTTCCGCGCATCCGAACTCTCGTTTCACCACGCCGGCGGACCAGTCTCCGTCAATCGCCTCAAACTGGGAGGACCCGGCCGGCGTGCCGATCGACGCGTTTTTGTTCGGCGGTCGCCGCGAGAGCGTGGTGCCGCTGGTTCACGAGGCGTTCGACTGGGAGCATGGCGTCTTCCTTGCGACGACGATGGCGTCCGAGAAGACGGCGGCGGCGGCCGGCAAGGTCGGCGAGCTGCGCTTTGACCCGTTCGCGATGCTGCCGTTCGCGGGCTACAACATGGGCGACTACGTGGCTCACTGGCTCAAGATCGGGCAGCGTGAGGACGCCGTGTTGCCGAAGATCTTCTACGTCAACTGGTTTCGCAAGGACGACGGGGGCAAGTTCTTGTGGCCTGGGTTCGGGGAGAATTCGCGCGTCCTCGAGTGGGTCTTCCGCCGCTGTGACGACGCGGCGGAGGCGGTCGAGACGCCCATTGGGCTCATCCCGTCTCGCGAGGCGCTGAATCTCGACGGGCTCGTGCTCTCCGAGGCGAGCCTCGATGCGCTGCTCGAGGTGGATCCCGACGCGGTGCGCGAGCAGCTACCCCAGTTGCGCGAGCATCTCTCCGCGCTCGGCGACCGGCTGCCGCCCGAGATGACGGCGCAGCTGGACGCACTCGAGCAGCGGTTGGCTTGATCCGGGGGTGGGGCGGCGCCGGGAAGCCGCCCCACCGGTCTGGATCGGTCGGCTAGCCCGTGATGGTCGCGTAGAAGCGCTTGCGCGGCGTCTCGACGGCCGGGACTGCGGGCGTTCCGGTACCGACGGGGCCAGTCAGAGTGCCGTCGCTGTTACGCGGCGTAACCACGAACGCGTTGACGTTCTTTGAGTTCGCGGGAGCACAGTCGACCACGCCGGGAATCTGGCAGCGCGACGCCGTGACCTCTCCCGAGCCACCCTGAGCGGCGGTCTGAGTCCCCTGGTTCTGCGTCGCCAACGTCGCGGTGATGCCGTTGTCGACCAGGCTCTCGCCTGCGTCGATGTAGACGTTGTCGTTGGTGGTGTAGCCGTCGAGGATGGTGAAACCACCCGACTGCGACTCGATCTGCCCGTCGCCGTTGACGAGAACCCACCTGGTGCGGAGCTGCGCTGCTTCGAGGCCGTCCACGCGGTCGGCATTGAGGCCGGTCGCAACGCCCGTGGCGTTCGTGGTGAACGGCTTGGTGCCGTCGCCGCCGTTGCCAACCGTGATGATCCCGGCGAGCAGGCCGAACGACCTGAATTCAAATGCCCTACCAGTGCTCAGGTTGTTAGCCCTGACACAGGGCCTGCTGCTGGCCGACGTGGAGCGGCAACCGTAGATGGCGCCGCCGCCGGTGGTCGACTTGTTCGACTGCCGCGTCGAGTAGCCGCCGATGTTGGAGATGATCTGCGTCTCCCTGGTCGTCGTGCCGTTGCGGACGCCTTCGCGCAGAGGATCTCCCGTACGTGCGTCGGCGACCGAGCTGAACCCGCAGCCGAGTCCCAGAACTACGCCGGTCGCGAGGACCGATCGTGTGCGATGCATGCTGCCGCCCTTTCGGAGTGGTGTGGGGTTGCAATGATTCGCACATCGCTGCCCCGCTGGTTCAATTGCACACTTCTTTGCAGTTCGTAGGCGGACACGCCGGCCGCGGTCCTGGCACACTCTCCGCACCGTGAGCACCGTGACGCACCGCGACGGCGGCTGGGAGGAACTGGCCGAGCGCGACGGGCGGCTCGTGGCACCGGGCGAGGAGTGGCGCTCGGAGCTCTACCGCATCTCGAGCGCGCAATTCATGCGCTGTGCCGACGTGCTGGGCCTGCCGGAGGATCTCCGCGCCCGGCTCATGGAGCCGCGCCGGTCGCTAACGGTGAACTTCCCCGTGCGCATGGACGACCACACGGTGCGCAACTTCACGGGCTACCGCGTTCAGCACACCTTGACCATGGGCCCCACCAAGGGCGGGTTCCGTTACGCGCCGGGGGTCTCACTCGGGGAGTGCGCCGCGCTCGCCATGTGGATGACGTGGAAGTGCGCGCTGCTCGGGCTGCCCTACGGCGGCGCCAAGGGCGGTGTGCGATGTGACCCGCGCCTGCTCTCAGACCTGGAACTCGAGCGCATCACCCGCCGGTACGCCGCGGAGCTGATCCCGGTGATCGGGCCCGATCGTGACATTCCAGCGCCGGACATGGGCACGGGCGAGCGCGAGATGGCGTGGTTCTACGACACCTACTCGCAGTCCGTCGGGCACTCCGTGCCCGAGATCGTCACGGGGAAGCCCCCCGTTCTCGGCGGCACCAGCGAGCGCCGTCCTGCGACGGGCCTCGGGGTGGTCTACGTCATCGAAGGAATCATGGAGCGGCTGAGCTGGAGCCTGCGTGACCAGCGCATCGTCGTCCAGGGCTTCGGCAACGTCGGGGAGGTGGTCGCCGCGGAGCTGCACGCGATCGGCGCGACCGTGGTCGGGATCTCTGACGCCACCGCCGGACTCGTCAACGAGGACGGGATCGACGTCCCCGCGGCGATCGCTCACGCCCACGGGAACCGCGGGCTTGCGGGGTTCGAAGGTGGCCGTCCCATCGGGCGCTCCGAGGTGCTCGAGGTTCCCTGCGACATCCTCGTGCCGGCGGCGCTAGAGCGTCAGATCACGATCGAGAACTCGCCACGTCTGAAGTGCAAGCTGGTCGTCGAAGCCGCCAACGGACCGACGACCCCGGAAGCCGACGCCATTCTGGCCGACCGCGGTATCCAGGTGGTGCCCGACGTGCTGGCCAACGCGGGCGGCGTCTGCGTGTCCTACTACGAGTGGGTGCAGGATCAGCAGAAGTTCTCCTGGGACGCGATCGAGATCCAGGAGCGACTGCGGCGCCAGATGCGCACGGCGCTCGCCAAGGTCTGGGACGCAGCCCAGACGCGGGAGGTCGATTGGCGCACGGCCGCGCTCACCGTGGCGGTCGAGCGGGTCGCCGAAGCCGCCCGCCTGCGCGCGATCTACCCCTGAGCGGGTGTCGCTGCCTGCTCCGCGCGGTACTCGTCGGGATCGGGTGCACACGTTCTGCGAAGCCACCAACCGACGTAGCGGTAGTTGAAGAAGATGGTCGCGGCGAAGGCGGGCCAGCCGAGGACGAGGACGACCGCCCCGAGCCACTCGGCCTTGCCGGCCAGGATGAGCACGGTGTAGACCACTGCGCGGACGCCGAAGAGCACCACCCACGCGAGGCTCGCGACCGTGAACGCGGGCCGCACGCGCGGATCGCGCGTGTAGCCGCTCGGCCACTGGTAGACGGCTTGGACGATCACTCCCACCAGCGGCCGACGGATGATCACCGAACCCAGGAAGACCAGCCCGTAGGCGCCGTTCTGGAAGACCTTGGGCCAGAAGAAGCCTTCCGCGGTCCCCGTGCGCAAGGCGATGTAGACCGCGAATCCCGTGCCGAGCAGCCCCCCGATCGCGTTGACGGGGGAAGCGCGGCGGATCAGGCGCTCGAGCATCAAGCCGACGGCGACCACACCAGCGGCGACCGCCGCGGCGTTCAGGCCGGCGAGCGTGTTGACGACGATGAACACGATCGGCGCCAGGCCCGTGTCGACGATCGCGCGTTTGTCGCGCAGCATGTCGGCCGGCTGGTACGGCGCTCCCGGCTCGCGCTCAGGTAGTGCGTAGGGCGAGCGCTTGGTCACCCGGACGAGGGTACTCGCGCCGCGGCCCGGCTCAGTGAGGGTCCGAGCCGGTCGCCGCAGGCGGCCGGGACTCCTCCGCGAGCGACGTGATCGCCAGCTGGCCGCGCGCGGCGTCCTCGAGGACCTGGGTGGCCTCTTCAGGCGAGCGGGCGTAGAGCTCGACGAGCAGGTGGACGACGATCTGCTCGTCGTCATGCTTGTGGAAGCGCACGTGCGTGAAGAACTCGCGCGTGCCGAAGTCGCCGAACGCCGCGTAGGCCAGGGCGTCGGCCGCTTCGGGGCCTGAGCAAGTCTCCACGGACTCGGCCTCGACCGTCACGGTGCACGACGCGACCCACGGCGTTCCAGCGATCATCCGCTCCCAGCGATCCTCGATCGGCTCGATGCGGCCGTTGTGGAAGCCGAGGTGCGGCTGGTCGTGCATGCAGTCCAGGCACTGCACGACGGCCTCCTGGATCTCGTCGACCACTTCCGCCCGCTCACCCGTCAACGGGTCGATCCGGTGAATGCCCTCGTAATGGACCTGGACCTCGAGCTCCTGGGACCAGCAGCGGTAGCAGCGAAGCCACGCTCGGGCGGTCTGTTCTCCGGTGGATCCCTCCATGCGTTCATTCTATGGCGAGGCGGGCATTGCGCCGCGCGCGCCATTGACTTTGCGGTTGTGCCGGTCAGCACCTACTCTCGGTGCACCAGAGGGATCGAACCGGAGGAGACGGTATGGCGAGCCACGTGCACGTGCGCATGAACGTGAACGGAAGTCCACGCGAGGCCGAGGTGGAGCCACGGCTCCTGCTCGTCCACTTTTTGCGCGAGAATCTCGGCTTGACCGGGACGCACGTAGGTTGTGACACTTCCAACTGCGGAGCCTGCACCTGCCACGTGGACGGCGAGGCCGTGAAGTCCTGCACCGTGCTCGCCGTCCAGGCTGACGGCGGGGAGGTCACCACCATCGAGGGCCTGGGCTCTGAGGGAGACCTCCACCCGATGCAGCAGGCCTTCTGGGAGAAGCACGGCCTGCAATGCGGCTACTGCACTCCAGGGATGATCATGGCGTCCACGGACCTGCTCAAGCGCAACCCCGACCCCAGCGAGCACGAGATCCGCGAGGCGCTCGCCGGGAACCTCTGCCGTTGCACGGGCTATCACAACATCGTCAAGGCGGTTCAGGAAGCCGCCGGCCAGGGCGCCCGTCAGGAGGTCGGAGCATGAGCATCACGGAGCCGCCCCCCGCACAGCAGGGCTTCGTCGGCCGCCCGATGAAGCGCAAGGAGGATCCGCGCTTCATCACCGGCCGCGCGTCATACACGGACGACATCACCTTGCCCGGCCTGCTCTACGCGGCCGTCGTCCGCTCGCCTGAGGCCCACGCCCGCATAGTCTCGATCGACACGTCCGCTGCCAAGGAGCGCGAAGGTGTCCACGCGGTGCTCGTCGCGGCGGACCTCGAGCTCGAGTCAGGCCTGCCGATGGCCTGGGTGCCGCCGGGCGTCGAGGTCAACACCCCGGAGCACTGGCCGCTGGCCAAGGAGGTCGTCAAGCACGTCGGCGATGCCGTCGCCGTCGTGGTGGGCGATGACCGCTACGCGGTGGTGGACGCCGCCGAGGACGTCCTCGTCGAGTACGACCCGCTGCCGGTCGTCGTCGACATCGAGAAGGCGCTCGAAGACGGCTCTCCGCTCGTCCACGAGGAGTTCGGGACGAACAAGGTCCACGAGTGGTCACTGGGTGGCGGCGACCTCGAAGCCGGCTTCGCCGAAGCCGACCTGATCGTCGAGCGGCGGGTGGAGAATCACCGCATGTCGGGCGCACCGATCGAGCCGCGTGCCGTGATCGCCGACTACAAGGCCGGGAGCTTGACGCTCTGGTCGGCGACCCAGGTCCCGCACTTCGTCAAGCTCTTCCTGGCCCTCATGCTCGGCCAGCAGGAGGAGAAGATCCGGGTCATCGCCCCGGACGTCGGCGGCGGCTTCGGCGCCAAGCTGCAGATCTACGCCGAAGAGCCGCTGATGGCGCTCTGCTCGAAGGCGACGGGCCGCCCGGTGAAGTGGGTGGAGACGCGCTCGGAGCACATGCAGGTCTCCCACCACGGCCGTGACCAGATCGCCACGGTGCGCCTAGGCCTCAAGCGCGACGGCACGATCACGGCGATCCACTCGAAGATCATCGCCGACATGGGGGCCTACCTCATGCTGCTCACCCCTTCGGTCCCGTCGCTCGGCGGCTTCGTGATGAGCGGGTGCTACAAGATCCCGGCCGTCCAGACCGACATCACCGGGGTGTTCACCAACAAGGTGTCCACGGACGCGATCCGGGGCGCCGGCCGGCCCGAGGCGACCCACATGATCGAGGTCACGCTCGACCAGGCCGCCGACGAGCTCGGGATGGATCGCCTCGAGCTGCGCCGCAAGAACTTCATTCCCAAGGAGGACTTCCCGGCGACCACCGCGCTCGGGATCGTCTACGACTCGGGCGACTACCACGGATCGCTGGACCTGCTGCTCGAGCACTTCGACCACGGGGCGTTCAAGCGCGAGCAGGAGGAGGCGCGCGCCCAGGGCCGGTATCTGGGGGTCGGCTTCTCCACCTACACGGAGATCTGCGGCCTGGCTCCCTCTCGGGTGACCGGTCCCAAGGGGTTCGGCCTTCAGACCGGCCTCTGGGAGTCCGCGATGGTGCGGGTGCATCTCACGGGAGCGGTGACGGTCTACACGGGAGCGTCTCCGCACGGGCAGGGTCTGGACACGAGCTTCGCCCAGATCGTGGCCGATCGCTTCGGCATCGATCCCGAGCAGGTGGAAGTCGTCCACGGCGACACGGCCACGGGGCCGCAGGGCCTCGGCACGTACGGCTCGCGATCGCTGTCGGTGGGCGGGGAGGCCATCGTGCGAGCGGTCGAGAAGGTCACGGACAAGATCAAGAAGATCGTCGCCCACGAGCTCGAAGCCGCGCCTGAGGACGTCGAGCTGCAGGACGGCCGCTTCGCGATCAAGGGCTCGCCCGACAAGGGCATGACGCTGGGGGAGGCGGCGGGCGCCGCCTACATCCCCGACACCATGCCCGAGGACATGGAGCCTGGGCTCGAGGAGACGGCGTTCTATGACCCGGCGAACTTCGTGTTCCCGTTCGGCGCCCACGCCTGCGTCGTCGAGGTGGATGCGGACACGGGGAAGGTGGACATCAAGCGCTACATAGCGGTCGACGACTGCGGGCCGGCGATCAACCCGATGATCATCGACGGACAGGTCCACGGCGGCATAGCGCACGCGATCGGTCAGGCGCTGTACGAGCGCATCCACTACGACGACGAGGGCCAGCTCGTGACGGGCACGTTCGTCGACTACGCGCTGCCGAGCGCCGCCGACGTGCCGTCCTTTGAAACGGACCGGACGGAGACGCCGTCCACCACGACCTCCATGGGAGTCAAGGGCGTCGGCGAGGCCGGGACCATCGCCGCGACGCCGGCCATCGTCAACGCGGTGATCGACGCACTCAAGCCGCTCGGGGTGAGCTACATCCAGATGCCGCTCTCGCCCATGCGCGTGTGGGAGACGATCCAGAAGGGGGCGCCCGTCTCTGACCCGGGCGGGTCCGGCGGGACCTTCGACGAGCACGGGGACGGCGGTGGCGGGTCAGGCCCGTCACGCCCGGACCAGGGGGAAAAGGCATGATTCCCGTCGAGTTCGACTACGTCGCCCCGACCTCGCTCGACGAGGCGATGACGGCACTGCGCGACGGCGGCGAGGACGCCAAGGTCCTCGCCGGCGGGCACTCGCTGATCCCGCTCATGAAGCTGCGGCTGGCGGCTCCCTCGCTGCTGGTCGATCTGCGCAGGGTCGCCGGGCTCACCGGCATCCAGCGCGAGAACGGGCACTACCGGATCGGCGCGATGACCAAGCACTACGCCGTGTCGCAGGAGGCGGGCCTCGGGCTCGCCGCGTCGGCGGCCGGCACCATCGCGGATCCACAGGTCCGTTACCGGGGCACGCTGGGCGGCACCCTGGCCCACGGGGATCCGGCGTCGGACATGCCGGCGATCCTCCTCGCAGCCGAGGGCTCGGTGACCATCCGGGGTGCCGACGGCGTCCGCGAGGTCTCGGCGGAGGACTTCTTCGTCGACTACCTGACCACCGCGGTGGCCGAAGGCGAGATCCTCACGGAGATCCGCCTGCCGGCTATGGAGGGCTACGGCCACGGATACGAGAAGTTCAACCGCCGCCAGGAGGACTGGGCGATGGCCGCGGTCGCTGCGCTGGTCAAGAAGGCGCCCGACGGCACATGTGAGGACGTCCGCGTGGGCCTGACGCACATGGCCGGCGTCCCGCTCCGTGCCCGGGCGGTCGAAGACGCCCTCCGCGGGCAGGCGTTGACGGCAGAGTCGATCGCCTCGGCGGCCGAGCAGGCGGCGGAGGGCACAGACCCACCCGGGGACCTCAACGCCACCCCGGAGTACAAGCGCCACCTCGCGCGGGTCTTGTGCCGGCGGGCGCTGTCGCAGGCGGCTGAACTCTGAGTGACGCCGTTTGACTCGGTGGAAGGGGTGGAGCGAGCCCTGGCCGGCCAGGACTACCTGGCCGACCGGGCTCTCGCGACCGCCTCCTTCCTGGCCATCGACCTGGGCAGCCCCCTCTTGCTCGAGGGGGAGGCCGGGGTGGGCAAGACGGAGGTGGCCAAGGCGCTCGCGGGGGCGCTCGGCGCCCGGCTCATCCGCTTGCAGTGCCACGAGGGCATCGATCTGCACCACGCGGTGTACGACTGGGACTACGGGCGGCAGCTGCTCGCGATCCGCGCCGCCGAGGCGGGCGGTGAGGCGCACGAGCTCTACGGCAAGGAGTTCCTGCTTCGCCGGCCGCTGCTCGAGGCGCTCGAGCAGGACGGCCCGACCGTCCTGCTCATCGACGAGATCGACCGCGCCGACGACGAGTTCGAGGCCTTCCTGCTCGAGTTCCTCTCCGACTTCCAGGTCTCGATCCCCGAGCTCGGAACGATCACGGCCGCCCGGCGCCCCGTGGTCGTGCTCACCTCCAACCGCACGCGCGAGCTGCACGACGCCCTCAAGCGACGCTGCCTCTACCACTGGATCGACTATCCGGGCCCGGAGCGCGAGGCCGAGATCGTCAAGGCGCGGCTGCCCGGCGTGCCCGAGGCGGTGGCGGCGCGGGTCTGCGCGGCGGTGGCACGATTGCGCGAGGAGGAGCTCTACAAGCTGCCAGGAGTGGGGGAGACCATCATGTGGGCGCGTGCCCTGCTGGCTCTGGGCGACGACGCCGGCCTGGACGAGACGCTCGGGGTGGCGCTGAAGGTCCGCGAGGACGTCGACCGTATACGCGCCGCGGGGATCTTGAGTGGCGCCTGAGCCTCCGCCGGGCGCAGACGCCGCGGTGGTCGAGCGCGTCGGGGCGCTCGCCCGGCGAATGCGCGATGCCGGCTCGCACGTCGGGGTCGCGGAGGTACTGAACGCCCACCGCGCCCTCGCGGCGGTGGATCCGACGCGCCGCGAGGACGCCTACCACGCACTGAGGGTGGTGTACTGCGCTCGGCGTCGCGACCTCGCTGTCTTCGACGCCGCCTTCGCCGCCGTGTTCACCGGCCCGGCCGGCGATTCCGGAGCAGTCTTGCACGAGCTCATGGACGCCGCCCGGGCCGCGCTCCCGCGCACGGGAGTACCGGCGGCCGCCCCTCCGCCGCCCGCACCGGCGGCCGCTCGCGACGAGCCCCATCCCGTAGCCGCCGCCTGGAGTGAGGTCGAGCTGCTGCTCGAGAAGGACTTCGCCCTGTACTCCGACGCCGAGCGCGCCGCCGCCCGCCGAATCCTCGCACTCCTCGCGCGCCGCGGACCGCTCCGGCGCTCACGGCGCACTCGCGCCAGCCGCCGCCGGCAGGAGCTTCATGACGTGCGCGCGACGGTGCGGGCGTCCTTGCGCCACGGCGGCGAGTTCGTCGAGCGCCGTTACCGCGCCCCGACGCGACGACAGCGCCCGCTGGTGCTGCTGTGCGACGTCTCGGGCTCCATGGCCCCGTACGCCCGCATGCTGCTCCAGTACGTACAGGCCTGCGTCGCGGCGCGCAAGCGCGTGGAGGCCTTCGCCTTCGGCACCCGCCTGACCCGCCTGACCCGCGAACTCGAGGGCCGCGATCCCGACGCCGCCCTGGCGCGTGCGGCGCGCAGCGTGGTCGACCTCTCAGGCGGCACCCGCATCGGCGATGCCGTGGGCGAGCTCAACCGCGTCCACGGCCGGCAGGTCGGTCGTGGGGCCACCGTTGTGGTGCTCTCGGACGGCTGGGATCGAGGAGAGCCAGAGCTCCTCGCCGACGAGATGGCGCGCCTGCGCCGCTGCGCCCACCAGCTCGTGTGGCTCAACCCGCTCAAGGCCGACCCGCGCTATGAGCCGCTGACCCGTGGGATGCGTGCGGCGCTGCCGTCCGTCGATCACCTGCTGGCGGGCAACTCCCTCGCGTCGCTCGAGGCGCTCGCGGCGCTCATGGAAGAGACGTCTTGAGCATCGGTGGTCTGGTGCTCGCGGCGGGAGAAGGTCGGCGCTTCGGAGGTCCCAAACAGCTCGCGAAGATCCGCGGAGTGGCCGTCCTCGAGCATGCCCTGATGGCCATGCAAGCGGTTCCGGCCATCGACCCGATGGTTGTCGTGCTCGGCGCGCGGGCCGCTGAGATCCGACCTCGGATGCAGTTCGGAGCCTTCAAGATCGTCGTGGCCGAGGATTGGGTCGAAGGGCAGGCCGCGTCGCTGCGCGCCGGGGTCGCCGCCCTGGATGGCGCCGACGCCGTCCTGGTCTGCCTCGGGGACCAGCCCTTCATCACCTCGCAGGTGATCGCCCGCACGCTCGACGCGGATGATCCGCGGGCCGACGCCATCCGCACCGCGTACAAGGGAGTGCCCGGCCACCCCGTCCTGCTCAAGCAGAGCCTGCTCGCCCGCGTGCCAGAGCTCAAGGGCGACGTGGGCGCTCGCGACCTCCTGGCCGGCGCGCGTGTGAAGACCTGGGAAGCTGGGCACTTGTGCGATCCAACGGACATCGACACGCGTGAGCAACTGGAGGCAATAGCGACATGAAGCTCGAGCAATCCTTCGAGGTCAAGGCTCCGATCGAGGAGGTGTGGTCGGCGCTCATCGACCTCGAGCGCGTGGCGCCGTGCCTGCCCGGCGCAGCCATCACCGGCCACGACGAGGACGGGACCTACCACGGCGAGTTCAAAGTCAAGCTCGGGCCCACCACCGCGTCCTACCGCGGGACGGTCCTGATCGAGGACGCCGACGAGGCCTCCCACCGCGCGACCATGCGCGCAAAGGGCACCGACAAGCGGGGCCAGGGCGGGGCGGCCGCGACCATCGTCAACACCCTCACGAGCGTTGACGGCGGAACGCGCGTGGACGCGGTGACGGACTACACGATCACGGGGCGCCTGGCCTCCTTCGGGCGCGGGGGCATGATCCAGGACATCTCCAACCGGCTGCTCGGCGACTTCTCCACCTGTTTGCAAACCCAGCTCGCCACACCCGAGCCGGAGCCGGCGCCGTCTTCGGCGACCGACACGCTCGCCGCCGAGACCCCGGCCCCCGCACCGCGCCCGGCGCCGCAGCCGGCGAAGCCGATCAACGGCATGGGGCTGCTCGTCTCCGTGCTCCGCAACCGCGTCGCCGACCTGCTCGAGGCGCTGGCGAAGCTGCTCCGCGCCTGACGGTCGCGAGAGGACATGTCTGCG
>JAABUN010006256.1_pt1 | contig 13873 bp, 10 predicted proteins | sample 5559311 | NCBI WGS metagenome assembly JAABUN01 (sample SAMN10711877, study PRJNA513370) | rock metagenome | isolation source: Antarctica rocks | place: Antarctica: Victoria Land, Siegfried Peak sud | reverse complement strand
ACAGACCGCGCGGCGCGACGATGTAGCGCTTCTCGCCGTCGGCGTAGTGCAGCAGCGCGATGCGCGCCGTGCGGTTGGGGTCGTACTCGATGTGCGCGACCTTGGCCGGCACGCCGTCCTTGTCGTGGCGCCGGAAGTCGATGACCCGGTAGGCGCGCTTGTGGCCACCACCCTGGTGCCGCGTCGTGATGCGCCCGTAGGAGTTGCGGCCGCCCTTGCCGTGCAGCGGGCGGACCAGCGACTTCTCGGGGGTGTCGCGGGTGATCTCGGCGAAGTCGGCGACAGAGGAGCCCCGTCGGCCCGGTGTCGTCGGCTTGTACTTGCGGATGGCCATGTCAGTCCCTCGTCGTCTTCGTCGTCTCGATCTCGTCGGCCGGTCCCCGCTAGGAGACCGGGCCTCCGAAGATCTCGATCCGGCCCTCGCGCAGCGTCACGATGGCGCGCTTGGTGGCCGCGCGCTGGCCGAAGCCGGCCCGCGTGCGCTTGCGCTTGCCCTGGCGGTTCTGGGTGTTCACGTCGCTGACCTTGACGCCGAAGACCTTCTCGACCGCGATCTTGATCTGGGTCTTGTTGGCGTCAGGGCGCACCAGGAACGTGTACTTGTTCTCGTCGAGCAGGCCGTAGCTCTTCTCGGAGATGACCGGCGACAGCAGGATGTCGCGCGGATCGGTCAGGTCGCTCATGCCGAGCCCTCCGTGCTGTCGGTCTCAGGGCTGTCGGTCTGGGGCTGGACGACCGACGGGACGTCCGAGTCGAGCTCGTGGGTGGAGAGGTCCGTGCCTGGGGTCCCGCCCGTGACACCGGCAGCCTCGGTCGAGGTGGCGCGGGCCTTGGCCCGACGGCCCTTGGGGCTGCCCGTCAGGAAGGCCGACAGCGCCGCCTCGGTGAACACGACGTCGTCGCTGATGAGGACGTCGTAGGTGTTGAGCTGGCCGGGGCTCAGCATGTGGACGGCCTGCGCGTTGCGCAGGGACTTCCAGCTGATCGCGTCGCTGCGCTCAGCGACGACGAGCACGTGCTTGCGCTCGCTGATCGCTGCGAGCAGCTGCACCGCCGTCTTGGTCGACGGCGCGTCCCCCGTGGTGAGGGAGGAGACGACGTGGATCCGTCCGTTGCGGGCTCGGTCCGACAGGGCCCCGCGCAGCGCGGCGACCTTCATCTTCTTGGGGGTCCGCTGGCTGTAATCACGCGGCTTCGGCCCGTGGACGACGCCACCGCCGACGAACTGCGGCGCGCGGGTCGAGCCCTGACGCGCCCGGCCGGTGCCCTTCTGGCGGTAGGGCTTGCGCCCACCGCCGCGGACCTCGCCGCGCGTCTTCGTGCTGTGCGTGCCCGCACGGGCTGCGGCGAGCTGGGCGACGACGACCTGGTGGATCGTCGGGATGCTGACCTGCGCGTCGAAGACCTCGGCGGGCAGCTCGACGGTACGGCCAGCGGGGCCCTCCGGGGAGCGGACGTCGACGGTGATCGCGGCGGTGTCGGTGGTCGCGGTCATCGCGGCACACCACCCTTCCCGAGGCCGCCCTTGGCGGCGGTGCGGACGAGGACCATGCCACCGCGGGGGCCGGGGACGGCACCCTTGATGAGCAGCAGCCCGCGCTCCACGTCGATGGCGTGGACGGTGAGGTTCTGCGTGGTCGTGCGGATGTTGCCCATCCGGCCGGCCATGCGGGTGCCCTTGAAGACGCGACCCGGGGTGGCGCAGGCGCCGATCGAGCCGGGCTTGCGGTGGGCCCGCTTCACGCCGTGGGCAGCGCCCAGGCCCTTGAAGTTGTGGCGCTTCATGACACCGGCGTAGCCCTTGCCCTTGCTGGTGCCGACCACGTCGACGCGAAGGACCGAGCCATCGGCGGGGGTGAACACCTCGGCGCTGATCTCCTGGCCGACGGTGTACGACGACGCGTCGTCGGTGCGGATCTCCACCAGGTAGCGGCGCGGCGGCACGCCGGCCTTGGCGAAGTGCCCGGCCTCCGGCTTGTTGACCTTGCGCGGGTCGATCACGCCGTACGCGATCTGGACGGCGCTGTAGCCGTCCTTGTCGGGGGTGCGGACCTGGGTGACCACGCACGGCCCGGCCTTGACGACGGTCACCGGGATCATCCGGTTGTTCGCGTCGAAGACCTGGGTCATGCCCAGCTTCTCGCCCAGGACGCCCTGAGAGTTGTTCGGCATCGTCGTCCCTACAGCTTGATCTCGATGTCGACGCCCGCCGGGAGGTCGAGTCGCATGAGCGAGTCGACCGTCTTCGGCGTGGGGTCGAGGATGTCGATGAGGCGCTTGTGCGTGCGCATCTCGAAGTGCTCCCGCGAGTCCTTGTACTTGTGCGGGGAGCGGATGACGCAGTAGACGTTCTTCTCCGTCGGGAGCGGCACCGGTCCGGCGACCGACGCACCCGTGCGGGTCACCGTCTCGACGATCTTGCGCGCCGAGCTGTCGATGACCTCGTGGTCGTAGGCCTTGAGCCTGATGCGGATCTTCTGTCCCGCCATGGGTGTACGTCCTTGTCCTGGTGTCGCTTGAAGTCTGTCGGGGCCCGGTCGTGCTGAGCCCCGGGGTGGAGCGGTGCCGGCGGCGGGGCGAGCTGAGTCAGCCCCGCCGCCGTACCTGGAACTACTTCGTGATCTTGACGACCCGACCGGCGCCGACGGTGCGGCCACCCTCGCGGATGGCGAAGCGCAGACCCTCCTCCATGGCGATGGGCTGGATCAGCGTCACCGTCATCTCGGTGTTGTCGCCAGGCATGACCATCTCGGTGCCCTCGGGCAGGTCGACGACGCCCGTCACGTCCGTGGTGCGGAAGTAGAACTGCGGGCGGTAGTTGTTGAAGAACGGCGTGTGGCGGCCGCCCTCGTCCTTGCTGAGGATGTAGACCTGCGCCTCGAACTCGGTGTGCGGCGTGATCGACTTCGGCTTGCAGACGACCTGGCCACGCTCGACCTCCTCGCGCTTGATGCCGCGGATCAGCAGACCGACGTTGTCACCGGCCATACCGGAGTCGAGCAGCTTGCGGAACATCTCGACACCGGTGACGGTCGTCGTCTGGACGTTCTCCTTGATCCCGACGATCTCGACGGTCTCGTTGACGTTGACGATGCCGCGCTCGATGCGCCCGGTGACGACGGTGCCGCGACCGGTGATCGTGAAGACGTCCTCGATCGGCATGAGGAAGGGCTTCTCGGTGTCGCGGACGGGCTCCGGGATGGAGTCGTCGACGGCGGCCATGAGCTCGAGCAGCTTCGCGCTCCACTCCTTGTCACCCTCGAGCGCCTTGAGCGCCGAGACACGCACGACCGGAAGGTCGTCGCCCGGGAACTCGTACTCGCTGAGCAGCTCGCGGACCTCGAGCTCGACGAGCTCCAGGATCTCCTCGTCGTCGACCATGTCGGCCTTGTTCAGCGCGACGACGATGTAGGGCACGCCGACCTGGCGGGCCAGGAGCACGTGCTCCTTGGTCTGCGGCATCGGGCCGTCGGTGGCGGCGACCACGAGGATCGCGCCGTCCATCTGGGCCGCGCCGGTGATCATGTTCTTGATGTAGTCGGCGTGCCCGGGGCAGTCGACGTGCGCGTAGTGGCGGTTCTCCGTCTGGTACTCGACGTGCGCGATGGAGATCGTGATGCCACGAGCCTTCTCCTCCGGCGCCTTGTCGATCTGGTCGAAGGCCGAGGCCTCGTTCAGGTCCGGGAACGCGTCGTGCAGCACCTTGGTGATGGCAGCAGTCAGCGTGGTCTTCCCATGGTCGATGTGACCGATGGTGCCGATGTTGACGTGCGGCTTGGTGCGCTGGAACTTCGCCTTGGCCATCTGGCCTGTCTCCTTCAGTGCGGTGGTTGCCGTACGACGTCTGCGTCGAAGGCCGGGTGTCAGGCGGTACGGGGCCTACTCGCCCCGGACCTTCGCGATGATCTCCTTCGCCACATTGCCGGGGACCTCGGCGTAGGAGTCGAACTGCATGGAGTAGCTGGCCCTGCCCTGGGTCTTGGAGCGGAGGTCTCCGACGTAGCCGAACATCTCCGACAGGGGCACGAGCGCCTTGACGACACGGACGCCGGCGCGCTCGTCCATGGCCTGGATCAGGCCACGGCGGCTGTTGAGGTCGCCGATGACGTCGCCCATGTTCTCCTCGGGCGTGGTCACCTCGACCGCCATCATCGGCTCCATGAGGGCCGGGTCCGCCTTGCGGGCCGCCTCCTTGAAGCCCATCGAGCCGGCGATCTTGAACGCCATCTCGGAGGAGTCGACGTCGTGGTAGGCGCCGTCGGTGAGCGTCACCTTCACGCCGACCAACGGGTAGCCGGCGAGGATGCCGTGCTGCATCGCCTCCTGGCAGCCCTGGTCGACGGCCGGGATGTACTCCTTGGGGATGCGACCACCGGTGATCGAGTTCTCGAACTGGTAAGTCGGAATGGAACCCGACTCGTCCGGCTCGGTGATCGGCTCGACCCGGATCTGGATCTTGGCGAACTGGCCGGTGCCGCCGGTCTGCTTCTTGTGCGTGAAGTCGAGGCGCTCGACCGTGCCGCGCAGGGTCTCGCGGTAGGCGACCTGCGGCTTGCCGACGTTGGCCTCGACCTTGAACTCGCGGCGCATGCGGTCCACGAGGATGTCCAGGTGGAGCTCGCCCATGCCGGCGATGATCGTCTGGCCGGTCTCCTCGTCGGTGTAGACCTTGAACGTCGGGTCCTCCTCGGCGAGCCGCTGGATCGCGGTGCCGAGCTTCTCCTGGTCGCCCTTGGTCTTCGGCTCGATGGCCACCGAGATGACCGGCTCGGGGAAGCTCATGGACTCGAGCACGATCGGGGCCTCCTGGCCCGCGAGCGTGTCGCCCGTCGTCGTCTGCTTCAGGCCGATGACCGCGCAGATGTCGCCCGCCTTGACCTCGCTGATGTCCTCGCGCGAGTTGGCGTGCATCTGCATCAGGCGGCCGATCTTCTCCTTGCGGTCCTTGGTGCTGTTGAGGACCTGCGTGCCCGCGGTGAGCGTGCCGGAGTAGACGCGGATGTAGGTGAGCTTGCCGACGTGGGGGTCAGTCTGGATCTTGAACGCCAGGGCCGACAGGGGCGCGTCGAACTGGGGCTCGCGCGTCTCGAGGACGGCCTCGTCCTTGACGCTGTGGCCGGTGACGGCGCCGATGTCGAGCGGCGACGGCAGGTAGTCGACGACGGCGTCGAGCATGGGCTGCACGCCCTTGTTCTTGAACGCCGAGCCGCAGAGCACGGCGGTGACGGTGGCCTCGGTCGTGCTCGCGATGATCGCGCGGCGGATGCCGGCCTTGATCTCGGCCTCGGTGGGCTCCTCGCCCTCGAGGTACTTCTCCATCACCTGGTCGTCGACCTCGGCGAGCGTCTCGATGAGCTTGCCGCGCCACTCGGCGGCCTGGTCGGCGTAGTCGGCCGGGATGTCGACGACGTCGTAGTGGTCGCCCTTGCTCGTCTTGTCGTCGTTGGCCCAGTGCAGGCCCTTCATCTGGACCAGGTCGATGACACCGGTGAAGTCGGCCTCGGTGCCCCAGGGCAACTGCAGGACGAGCGGCACGGCGTGGAGCCGGCTGACGATCATGTCGACGGTGCGGAAGAAGTTCGCGCCCGTGCGGTCCATCTTGTTGACGAAGCAGATGCGCGGCACGGAGTACTTGTCCGCCTGGCGCCAGACCGTCTCGGACTGCGGCTCGACGCCGGCGACGGAGTCGAAGACCGCCACGGCGCCGTCGAGCACGCGCAGCGAGCGCTCCACCTCGACGGTGAAGTCGACGTGGCCCGGGGTGTCGATGATGTTGATCCGGTGGTCGGCCCACTGGCAGGTCGTCGCGGCCGACGTGATGGTGATGCCGCGCTCCTGCTCCTGCTCCATCCAGTCCATCGTGGCAGCGCCGTCGTGGACCTCGCCGATCTTGTACGCACGACCGGTGTAGTAGAGGACGCGCTCGGTCGTCGTCGTCTTGCCCGCGTCGATGTGCGCCATGATCCCGATGTTGCGGGTGTTGGCGAGGATCGCGTTGCTGGCCACTGCTGGATCTCTTTCCCGGGGTCTGGGGACTGCCTGTCTCGTTGCCGGGGTCACCGGCGTGGTGCTGGTCGTGCGTGCGTCGCGCCGGAGGCGCGCCGTGTCACCTACCAGCGGTAGTGCGCGAAGGCCTTGTTGGACTCAGCCATCTTGTGGGTGTCCTCGCGGCGCTTCACGCTGGCGCCGAGGCCGTTGCTGGCGTCGAGCAGCTCGTTCATGAGGCGCTCCATCATCGTCTTCTCGCGACGGGCGCGGGAGTACTGGATGAGCCAGCGCATGGCCAGCGTGGTGGAGCGGCCGGCCTTGACCTCGATCGGCACCTGGTAGGTGGCACCACCGACGCGGCGGCTCTTGACCTCGAGCGTGGGCTTGACGTTGTCGAGCGCACGCTTGAGCACGATGACCGGGTCGCCGTCGGTCTTGGCGCGGCAGCCTTCGAGGGCGCCGTAGACGATGCGCTCGGCGACCGAGCGCTTGCCGCCGACGAGCACCTTGTTGATCAGGCTCGTGACGAGCGGGGAGCCGTAGACCGGGTCGGTGACGACCGGGTGCTTCGGGGCAGGACCCTTGCGAGGCACTAGCTCTTCTCCTTCTTGGCGCCGTACTTGCTGCGAGCCTGCTTGCGGTTGCGCACGCCCTGGGTGTCGAGCGAGCCACGGATGATCTTGTAGCGCACGCCCGGCAGGTCCTTCACGCGGCCGCCGCGCACGAGCACGATGGAGTGCTCCTGCAGGTTGTGGCCGACGCCCGGGATGTAGGCGGTGACCTCGATGCCGCTGGTGAGGCGCACGCGGGCGACCTTGCGCAGGGCGGAGTTCGGCTTCTTCGGCGTGGTCGTGTACACGCGCGTGCAGACGCCTCGACGCTGGGGGCTCGCCTTGAGCGCAGGCGTCTTGGTCTTCTCGACCTTGTCCTGCCGGCCCTTGCGGACCAGCTGCTGGATCGTGGGCAAAGCGTCTCCTGCTCGTCCTTCGAAGGTTCTGGACCCTGCTCCTGCGCCCCACGCGGTCGGGTGTGTCGCCCGGCCGTTCCTGCCCGCGTGGAAGCCACGCAGAGAGGTGGTGCAGAGGTTCGTGCTCGAGCTGCGGCTCGACGTCGTACTCAGTCGTCGAGACACCGTCGTACGCGGCCCGCCGGCCCGAGAGGGCGCGAGCGACCCGGGTCGCCCAGGCACAAGAGGGAACAGTACCTGTCGTGCTCCCGAGGGTCAAAGTCGTGCCGGTCCTGCCACCCCCTGTCAGCCCGACACGCCGGGGAGCGCCGCACCCGGTCCTCCCCGGCGACGCCGCCGGAGGGCGGTGACGTGTCGCGACCCACCCCCGACCAGCTGCAGCGGGCGTACGGCCGGACCGTTCCCGACCTCGTCCAGCCGGGCCTTCGCGTCCTGCTGTGCGGGATCAACCCGTCGCTGTGGTCGGGAGCGGTCGGCCTGCACTTCGCCAACCCGAGCAACCGGCTGTGGCCCACCCTCCACGCCGCCGGCTGGACGCCGCGCCGGCTGCAGCCGACCGAGACGGGAGCCCTGCTCGAGGCCGGCCTCGGCATCACCAACCTCGTCGCGCGGGCGACGGCACGGGCCGACGAGCTCGACGACGAGGAGGTCCGGCAGGGCCTGGCCGTCGTGGCGGCGCTGGCCGAGCGGGTGCGACCGCGCTGGGTCGCCTTCCTCGGCCTCACCACCTACCGCATCGCCACCGGGGACCGGCGCGCCGAGGTGGGACCGCTCGCCCGGGGGGTGGGACCGGCCCGGGCGTGGCTGCTGCCGAACCCGAGCGGGCTCAACGCCTCCTGGCAGCTGCCCCGGCTCGCCGAGGCCTACGGCGCGCTGCGCGAGCAGGCGCTGCACGACGGACCCCCGCCGTGACGGCTCCCCCGACCGGCGACGCCGCCCCGCCCGAAGCGCTGCCGTCGCGGAGCGGACGCTCTCGCACACGTCCCGATCATCCGCAGCCCCTCAGGGGGCCGGCTGAGCGTGGCCGTGGCGCGATGTGGATCACGATGTGTGCGGGTGAGCTCGGTCGTCGACCGGAACGCTGCCCCATGCGGCAGCGGCTGCGCTGCATGACCCAGCCCCGCGAACGACGAACGGCCGCCCCCGCGAGTGCGGGAGCGGCCGTGTGTCGTTCGTGCGGGTCGAGCCGGACGTGACTAGGTGCGGTAGGCGTCCCGGTTGCCGTAGTCGAAGTCGTCCAGCGGGACGGCCTGGCCGCCGCCGCCGCCGAACGCGAAGTCCGGGTCGTCGTAGCCGGCCATCGAGTAGACCTGCGCGCGGGCCTCCTCGGTGGGCTCCACCCGGATGTTGCGGTAGCGGCTGATGCCGGTGCCCGCCGGGATGAGCTTGCCGATGATGACGTTCTCCTTGAGCCCGAGCAGCGAGTCGCTCTTGGCCTGGATCGCCGCGTCGGTGAGGACGCGGGTCGTCTCCTGGAAGGACGCCGCCGACAGCCACGACTCCGTCGCGAGCGAGGCCTTGGTGATGCCCATGAGGACCGGACGACCGGAGGCCGGCTCGCCGCCCTCGGACACGACCCGGCGGTTCTCGGCCTCGAACACGGCGCGCTCGGTGAGCGAGCCGGGCAGGAAGTCGGTCGAGCCGGACTCGAGGACGTTCACCCGCTTCAGCATCTGGCGGATGATCACCTCGATGTGCTTGTCGTGGATCGACACGCCCTGGGAGCGGTAGACCTCCTGGACCTCGGCCACCAGGTGGAGCTGGACCTGGCGCGGGCCGAGGATGCGCAGCACCTCGTGGGGGTTGACCGCACCGATGTGCAGCTTCTCCCCGACCGTGATGTGGTCGCCCTCCTCGAACAGCAGGCGGGCGCGCTTGGACACCAGGTAGGAGATCTCCTCCGAGCCGTCGTCCGGCGTGATGGTGACCTGGCGGCCCTTGGCGGTGTCCTCCAGGCTGATCCGCCCGTCGACCTCGCTGATCTGGGCCACGCCCTTCGGGCTGCGCGCCTCGAACAGCTCCACCACGCGCGGGAGGCCGTGGGTGATGTCCTCCCCCGCGACTCCACCGGTGTGGAAGGTGCGCATGGTGAGCTGCGTGCCGGGCTCACCGATCGACTGGGCCGCGATGATGCCGACCGCCTCGCCGACGTCCACGGTCTTGCCGGTCGCGAGCGAGCGGCCGTAGCAGCTCGCGCAGGTGCCGACCTTGGAGTCGCAGGTCAGCACGCAGCGGACCTTGATCTCCTCGACGCCGGCGTCGATCAGCGTGCCGATGTTGACGTCACCGAGGTCGGCGCCGGCGGTCAGGACGGTGGTGCCGTCCTTCTCGACGTCGGCGGCCAGGGTGCGGGCGTAGACGCTGGTCTCCACGTGGGCGTCCTTGACGAGGACCCCGTCGGCGTTGACCGAGCCGATCCGCATCTTGACGCCACGCTCGGTGCCGCAGTCCTCCTCGCGGATGATGACGTCCTGGGAGACGTCCACCAGACGACGGGTGAGGTAGCCGGAGTCGGCGGTGCGCAGGGCGGTGTCGGCCAGGCCCTTGCGAGCACCGTGCGTGGAGATGAAGTACTCCAGGACGGTGAGGCCCTCGCGGAAGTTCGCCTTGATCGGGCGCGGGATGATCTCGCCCTTCGGGTTGGCCACCAGACCGCGCATGCCGGCGATCTGACGCACCTGCATCATGTTCCCTCGGGCCCCGGAGTGGACCATCATCCAGACGGGGTTCTCCTTCGGGAAGTTGGCCTCCATCTCCTTCGCGACCTCGGCCGTGGCCTTGGTCCAGATCTCGATGAGCTCCTGCCGACGCTCGTCGTCGGTGATGACGCCGCGCGAGTACTGCTTCTCGATCTTCTCCGCGTCGCCCTCGTACTTCTCGAGGATCTCGGCCTTGCGCGGCGGGGTGACGACGTCCTCGATGGAGATCGTCACGCCTGAGCGCGTCGCCCAGCGGAAGCCGGTCTCCTTGAGGGCGTCGAGCGTCGCAGCCACCTGGACCTTCGGGTAGCGCTCGGCCAGGTCGTTGACGATCGCACCGAGCTCGCGCTTGGAGATCTCCTTGTCCACGAAGGGGAAGTCCTCGGGGAGGGTCTCGTTGAACAGCGTCCGGCCGAGCGTGGTGGTCAGGCGTACGCCCGAGCCACCGGCCTCGACGGTGTCGCTGCTGCCCTCGGCGGCCACCCAGTCGCGCGGCGGGACGACGTCGCGCATGCGCAGCTGGATCTTCGCCTGCAGGTCGAGCTCACCGGTGTCGTACGCCATGATCGCCTCGGCGAGCGAGGAGAACGCACGACCCTCCCCGACCGCGCCGTCCTTCTGGCTGGTCAGGTAGTAGATGCCGAGCACCATGTCCTGGGTCGGGCTGGTGATCGGTCGGCCGTTGGCCGGCGACAGGATGTTGTTGCTCGACAGCATGAGGATGCGGGCCTCGGCCTGCGCCTCCGCGGACAGCGGCAGGTGGACGGCCATCTGGTCGCCATCGAAGTCGGCGTTGAACGCCGTGCAGACGAGCGGGTGGATCTGGATGGCCTTGCCCTCGACCAGCTGCGGCTCGAAGGCCTGGATGCCGAGGCGGTGCAGCGTCGGTGCGCGGTTGAGCAGCACCGGGTGCTCGGTGATGACCTCCTCGAGCACGTCCCACACGACGGGACGGGCGCGCTCGACCATGCGCTTGGCGCTCTTGATGTTCTGCGCGTGGTTGAGGTCGACCAGCCGCTTCATGACGAACGGCTTGAACAGCTCGAGCGCCATCTGCTTGGGCAGGCCGCACTGGTGCAGCTTGAGCTGCGGGCCGACGACGATGACCGAGCGGCCGGAGTAGTCGACGCGCTTGCCGAGCAGGTTCTGGCGGAAGCGGCCCTGCTTGCCCTTGAGCATGTCGGACAGCGACTTGAGCGGGCGGTTGCCCGGACCGGTCACCGGCCGGCCGCGGCGGCCGTTGTCGAACAGCGCGTCGACGGCCTCCTGCAGCATGCGCTTCTCGTTGTTGACGATGATCTCAGGGGCACCGAGGTCGAGCAGGCGCTTCAGGCGGTTGTTGCGGTTGATGACCCGGCGGTACAGGTCGTTGAGGTCCGAGGTCGCGAAGCGGCCACCGTCGAGCTGCACCATGGGGCGCAGGTCCGGCGGGATGACCGGGACGCAGCCGAGGACCATGCCCATCGGGCTGTTGCGGGTGTTGAGGAACGCCGCGACGACCTTGAGGCGCTTGAGTGCGCGGACCTTCTTCTGGCCCTTGCCCGAGCGGATGGTCTCGCGCAGCGACTCGGCCTCGGCGTCGAGGTCGAAGGTCTCCAGCAGTCGCTGGAGCGCCTCGGCGCCCATGCCACCGGTGAAGTACTGGCCGAAGCGGTCCCGCAGCTCGCGGTAGAGCACCTCGTCGGCGATGAGCTGCTTCGAGTCGAGCTTGCGGAAGGTGTCGAGCACCTCGGTGAGCTTGTCGAGCTCGCGCTGGGCGCGGTCGCGCAGCTGGCGCAGCTCGCGCTCAGCGCCCTCGCGCACCTTGCGGCGCACGTCGCCCTTCGCGCCCTCGGCCTCGAGGGCGGCGATGTCGTCCTCGAGCTTCTTCTGACGCGTCTCGGCGTCGGCGTCGCGCTTGTCCTCGATGCGCTTCATCTCCACGCCCATGGACGCCTCGATGCTCGCCAGGTCGTTGTGGCGCGCGTCGGCGTCGACCGAGGTGATCAGGTAGGCCGCGAAGTAGATGATCTTCTCGAGGTCCTTGGGCGCCAGGTCGAGCAGGTAACCCAGCCGCGACGGCACGCCCTTGAAGTACCAGATGTGGGTGACGGGCGCGGCCAGCTCGATGTGGCCCATCCGCTCACGACGCACCTTGGCGCGCGTGACCTCCACGCCGCAGCGCTCGCAGATGATGCCCTTGAAGCGGACCCGCTTGTACTTGCCGCAGTAGCACTCCCAGTCGCGGGTCGGGCCGAAGATCTTCTCGCAGAAGAGCCCGTCCTTCTCCGGCTTGAGGGTGCGGTAGTTGATGGTCTCGGGCTTCTTGACCTCGCCGTGGGACCACTGACGGATGTCGTCAGCAGTGGCGAGGCCGATGCGCAGCTCGTCGAAGAAGTTGACGTCGAGCACGGTGCCTTCTCTCTACAGGGTGGTGCGAAAGACAGGGGGGCCGGGCGTCCGGGACCGCTGCGCCAGGAGGCGGCAGCAGCCCCGGGTCCGGGTTCTAGACCTCTTCGACGGACGACGGCTCGCGGCGGCTCAGGTCGATGCCGAGCTCCTCCGCGGCGCGGAACACGTCCTCGTCGGTGTCGCGCATCTCGATGGACATGCCGTCCGAGGACAGCACCTCCACGTTGAGGCACAGCGACTGCATCTCCTTGATGAGCACCTTGAAGGACTCGGGGATGCCCGGCTCGGGGATGTTCTCGCCCTTGACGATGGCCTCGTAGACCTTGACGCGGCCGAGGACGTCGTCGGACTTGATCGTGAGCAGCTCCTGCAGGGCGTAGGCGGCGCCGTACGCCTGCATGGCCCACACCTCCATCTCGCCGAAGCGCTGGCCGCCGAACTGCGCCTTGCCACCCAGCGGCTGCTGCGTGATCATGGAGTACGGGCCGGTGCTGCGTGCGTGGATCTTGTCGTCCACGAGGTGCAGCAGCTTCAGGATGTAGATGTAGCCGACCGAGATCGGGGCCGGGTAGGGCTCGCCGGAGCGGCCGTCGAACAACCGCGCCTTGCCCGACGCCTTCACCATCTGAACGCCGTCGCGGTTCGGCAGCGTGCTGCCGAGCAGGCCGGTGATCTCGTCCTCGCGGGCACCGTCGAACACCGGGGTGGCCGTGTTGGTGCCGGCCGGGGCCTCGGCGACGCCGATGTCGTGCAGCCGCTTCTTCCACGGCTCGGCGCCCTTGGCCGTCGCGCCGTCGACCGTCCAGCCGGTCTTCGCGATCCAGCCGAGGTGGGTCTCGAGGACCTGCCCGACGTTCATGCGACCGGGGACGCCGAGCGGGTTGAGCACGACGTCGACGGGCGTGCCGTCCTCGAGGAACGGCATGTCCTCCTGGGGCAGGATCTTGGCGATGACGCCCTTGTTGCCGTGGCGCCCGGCGAGCTTGTCACCGTTGCTGATCTTGCGCTTCTGGGCGACGTAGACCCGGACCAGCTCGTTGACGCCCGGGGGCAGCTCGTCGCCGTCCTCGCGGGAGAACACGCGGACGCCGATGACCTTGCCGGACTCGCCGTGCGGCACCTTGAGGCTGGTGTCGCGGACCTCGCGGGCCTTCTCGCCGAAGATGGCGCGCAGCAGGCGCTCCTCCGGGGTGAGCTCGGTCTCGCCCTTCGGCGTGACCTTGCCGACGAGGACGTCACCGGGGGTGACCTCCGCGCCGATCCGGATGATCCCGCGCTCGTCGAGGTCGGCGAGGACCTCCTCCGAGACGTTGGGGATGTCGCGGGTGATCTCCTCGGCACCGAGCTTGGTGTCGCGGGCATCGACCTCGTGCTCGTCGATGTGGATCGAGGTGAGCACGTCGTCCTGCACGAGGCGCTGCGACAGGATGATCGCGTCCTCGTAGTTGTGGCCCTCCCACGGCATGAACGCCACGAGCAGGTTCTTGCCGAGCGCCATCTCGGCCTCGTCGGTGCACGGGCCGTCAGCCAGCACCTGGCCGGTCTCGACCCGGTCGCCCTCGGCCACGATGGGCTTCTGGTTGATGCAGGTGCCCTGGTTGCTGCGACGGAACTTCGCGAGGCGGTAGGTCCGGCGGGTGCCGTCGTCGTGCATGACGGTCACGTAGTCGGCGGACAGGTCCTCGACGACACCGACCTGCTCGGCGACGACCACGTCGCCGGCGTCGACTGCGGCGCGGTGCTCCATGCCGGTGCCGACCAGCGGCGCCTCGCTGCGCAGCAGCGGGACGGCCTGGCGCATCATGTTGGACCCCATGAGCGCGCGGTT
>JAABUN010006255.1_pt1 | contig 13874 bp, 12 predicted proteins | sample 5559311 | NCBI WGS metagenome assembly JAABUN01 (sample SAMN10711877, study PRJNA513370) | rock metagenome | isolation source: Antarctica rocks | place: Antarctica: Victoria Land, Siegfried Peak sud | reverse complement strand
GTGGGGGCTGCGCTTGGTGTGCACCTTCAGGATCGCCTCGTAGCCCTCGAAGACACCCAGGCGTGCGAGGTCGACCAGGGGTCCACTGTCGCGCCCGTGGTTGGCGACGTGGTGGATGCGGGCCTTGGGCATCCGCTTGTTGATGTGGTGCTCCAGGGCTTCGGCGCGGCCCCTCACCAGGGTGACGACCAGGTCGAAGTCTTCCGGCATCCGCGCGAGCCGGTCCTCGATGTCGGTCCAGACCTCGGGGTAGAAGACGTGCGCGACGACGAGCACGGCGGCGCCGCGCTCGTGCTGGTCGCGCTGACGACGAGCCGGTTCGGCGCCCGGCGTCCTCGGCTGACCGATCAGCGGCGAGGGGTCGGAGTAGCCCGAACCCTCTCGTCGCCCGGTCGGCGGGAAGAGCCCAGCGGTGGGAGCCACTGCCGCGCCAGCGGGAGTCACCAGGCGTCGTGGCAGCGCGCGGGTTCGGCGACGAGCCAGCCGGAACTTGCCCGCGACCCCCCGGAACGTGGCCGTCGCCCGCCAGGAGGCCGACGTCAGGACCTCCGCCATCTGTCGGCGGTACTCCATGGTCGCGGCCTCGAGCTCTTGGATGCGGACCCGCAGTGCGTCGTTCTCGGCGCGCAGGGCCTCGACGAGGTCATCCTGCTGCTCCTGTGCCGTCACAACGGTTCTCCTCGTGGTCGATCAGCGTCGTCGTCACGCTTCGGTCATATACTGCCGAATGTAGGGCACTCCGGAGCATCGCTAGACGGGACATCACATGTCACAAACGGACGACTTCGGTGGGCAGCCGCCGAACCGACCCTCGCGACGCCGCCTGCGGCTACCCGGGTACGGTCGTCGACTGAGCCCCTCATCCGACGGGCTGATCACGATGTCGGACGGCAGCACCCCCACCCTGGACCCAGTGTTCTACCGACTCTATTACCGTGACCTCGAGCAGCTGAGCGATGACGAGGCGGCCGAACACTACCGGCTGACGGGGTTGGTCGAACAACGGCTGCCCAACGCCGACGTCCTCATCGAGCTCGAGGAACGGCGCACCGGGATCCTGCCGCCCGACTTCAACGAAGAGCTGTACCTGCGCTACAACCGCGACATCGCCGAGATCTGGCGCTTCCCGCGGGCTGGCGCGTTCCACTTCCTCAGGTTCGGTCGGGCGGAGGGGCGCAACCACCGACCGCAGGTCTTCGACCAGCACCATCTGCACCTCGTGACCAACCGGATCTACGACCTTCCCGAGATCGTGGTCGACCCGGACGAACCTGCCCGCATCAACGTGCTGGTGCCGGCCTTCGACTTCGGCACCATGTCTGCGGGGTTCTTCGGCGTCTTCCAGGTGGCCCGGTTCGTCGCCTCCCAGGGCTTTCGCGTGCGTCTGGTCATGTTCGACAACTTCTACTGGAACGAGCACGAGTTCCGACTGAAGCTGCAGGACTTCCCGGGCATGGAGGACCTCTTCGACGAGCTCGAGGTCGAGTACATCGGTGAGCGGCTCGAGCCACTGATCGTCTCCCCACAGGACAACTGCATCGCGACGGTCTGGTACAGCGCCTACCTTGCTCGAAAGATCATGGACCTCGGCAGCAAGCGCCCCTTCCTGTACCTGATCCAGGACTACGAGACCAACTTCTACGCAGGGGGCTCCCTGCGCACCTTCGCCGAGGCCTCCTACGACTTCTCTTATCACGCACTGTTCTCCACGCAGGCCCTGCAGCAGACGTTCCTGAGCGATGGGATCGGGGCCTTTCGGGAGCCCACCCTCAGCCATGAGTTCTTCAACAACGCGGCAGCGAGCACCTTGCCGGACAAGGAGACTTTCCTGGCGCCCCGCAAGGACGCCAAGCACAAGCTGGCGTTCTACTCACGGCATGCGGTCAACCGCAACATGTTCGAGCTCGGCGCGCTGGCCATGGGTCAGGCGTTGCAGTCCGGGACATTCGGTGAGGGTAACTGGCAGTTCTACGGAGTCGGCATCGGTGAGTCGGCGATCGAGCTGGCACCGGGGACAGAGATCGAACAGCTGCCGCGGATGAACTTGAAGGACTACTCCGACATGATCGCCAGCTTCGACATCGGCCTCTCGCTGATGGCCTCGCCGCACCCCAGCCTGCTGCCCTTCGATCTGGGCGGCTCGGGTGCCGTCGTCGTCACCAACAGCTATGGCGTCAAGACGCAGGAGTACTTCGACGGACTGTGCGGCAACGTCATAGCCTGCGAGCCCACCGTCGACGACATCGTCGACGGCCTACGCCGCGCGGTTGAGCGGGTGACTGACCTGGAGGCCCGCTACGCTGCCGCCGAGAGCATGGTCTACCCACGATCGTGGGCAGAGACCTGGACCCCTCGACATGAGTCGTTCATCAAGGACGTGTTCATGGCGACACCACAGTGGGGACATCAGCATGACGACGAGCGACGCATCCCTGCCGACGTTGCACGAGCTGGGAGGTCGGTACCCGACTGACAAGTTCGCCATCCACCACTACGACGACGTCTACGAGGCGTTCTTCGGCCCGCTGCGGGGCGACCCGATCACGCTCCTGGAGATCGGCGTCGGCGACGAAGACTACGCCCTCGGGGGCGGGTCACTGCAGCTGTGGGCCGAGTACTTCCCGGCGGCACGCATCGTCGGCATCGACCTCTACGACAAGTCAGCGCTCGACGACGACCGGATCACCACCCGGGTCTGCGACCAGGCGTCCATCCCCGACCTGCAGCGTCTTTCTGGCGATCTGGGGCCCTTCGACATCGTCATCGACGACGGCAGCCACCACGGGCGTGACGTCAACCTGTCGCTGTTCGGACTGTTCCCGCTGCTGCAGCCCGGCGGCCTTTACGTCATCGAGGACCTGCAGACCAGCTACTGGCCGCACTACGGCGGATCCTCGTTGGCCCCGTGGGCGCATGACACGGCCGTCCGCTGGGTGAAGCTCGCCGTCGACATCGTCAACCGTCCAGAGGTCCTGGCACCCGGCGTCTTCGCGCTGCTCCCCGCCCTCGACATCGCCGAGGTCCATGTGTTCCACAACATCGCGGTGCTGAAGAAGAGTGACGGGGTCCCCACGTCCAGCGTGGTGCTCACCCCTGAGGTGCGCGCCGAGTACCTGGCCGAGGACGTCAAGATCAACGGACGGCGCGCCGCTGCCCACGACGAGCTGGTCGCCCGTCCAGATCAGTTCGGGCACCTGCTCGACCTGATCAGCGACAGTGGTGGCCTGGACGCCCTGCTCGCCGCTGGCGCAGGCCGCCAGAGCGTCCCCGATCAGGACTGAGCGGGGACGACGACGCCGTTCTGGTGGTGCGACTGCTCCGTGGACGACAGATCCACCACGACGTCGAGCCAGGCTCGCAGCGCGGCGGCGCTGCGCGCGGACAGGTCTGCGGGTAACACCAGGGTCGTCAGGCCCTCCTCCAGCGGCAGCGTGGCACTGCGCCCGGGCGTCGGCAGTGGCACGGCGACTGGCATGGCGACTGGCACGGCGACCTGCGGTGGTGCGGCCAGCTCAGCCACTGCGACGGCGGCAACGTTCGGCTCGGGTCGACGGCTGGCGTGCTCGATCACCATCTGGTTCAACAGGCGCTGACGCTCGGCGTGGACGCCGGCGGTGTCCAGCTCGATACGTCCGGGCTCCAATGGACGAAGAACTCCGAACCCTCTCCGTCCTCGATGCTGCGGATCCGAAAGTTGATCAGACCCAGCACGTTGAGCTCGAGGACAACCAGACAGAAGTTGGCCGGCATGAAGATCCAGGTATGAGCATCGATGTACGGGGCTGACTCCTGGTCAGCGTCGAGCTCCTTGAGATAGACCTTGTATGCCTTCTCGATGGTGACGACCAAGTTGACGGCGCCTGGATTTTGACGGGTCCAGGCGCCGCTGTCACCCACCCAGCTCTGGTAGGCCTGCGCTTCGAAGAGGGTCTCCGGTGCGTGCCTCGTCCGCTTCTGGCGATGGGCCAGGAGCAGGTCGTCGGTCATGGTGGGCGGTTTGAAGTAGTCGAAACAGAACCGCAGGTCCGGCATGGCCAGCGAGATCACCCCGCCGGGGGCGATGAACTCCTCGCACTGCTCGAGCAGACCGATCAGGTCGGGCACGTGCTCGAAGGCATGACTGGCAATCAGGTAGTCGAAACCTTCGGGTCGCAGCCCCAACAGCGGCTTCCCGAGGTTCTGACCGGTCGACACCACGTCGACGTCCTCGACCAGGTGGGCGGCCGCCCTGATCGCCGCGGCCTCGTGATTGCGGGCCTTCTCGCGCAGTGCCTCACCCGTCGTGAAGTCGACCACGAACGTTTGCCAGCCCTGCGCCTTGGGCGCGATCGGACTGAACCACGGACCGATCTCGAGACCCACCATGCTCTCGCGGTCCAAGCCGCGAAGGAGCATGTCCTGCCTACTCACATGCATGGTGGACCTCTCCGCCGAATTAATGCAGGCCGCCAGTAATTCCCAATCAGGACTGAGCGGAGACGACGCCGTTCTGGTGGTGCGACTGCTCCGCGGACGACAGATCCACCACGACGTCGAGCCAGGTGCGCAGCGCGGCGACGCTGCGCGCGGACAGGCCTGCGGGTAACACCAGGGTCGTCAGGCCCTCCTCCAGCGGCAACGTGGCGCTGCGCCCCGGCGGCGGCAGTGGTGCAGTGGGCTCCGGTGCTGCGATCGGCTCCGGTGCTGCGCTGACGGCGGCGGGTGCGGCGTCCGGCCCGCGTTGACGGCTGGCTTGCTCGATCACCATCTGGTTCACCAGGCGCTGACGCTCGGCGTGGACGCCGGCGGTGTCCAGCTCGACGCGCCCCGGCTCGAGCTGGGCGAAGAACTCGGATCCTTGACCGTCCTCGAGGCTGCCGCGGATCCGGAAGCTGATCAGACCCAGCACATTGAGCTCGAGGATGACCAGACTGAAGTTGGCTGGCGTGAAGACCCAGGAATGAGCATCGATGTAAGCGGCTGACACCTGGTCGGCGGCGAGCTCGTCGACGTACCAGGCGTACGCGTGCTCGATGGTGCAGACCAGGTCGACCGGGGCGGTCTCCTCCCGGCTCCACGCGGCTGCGCCCTTCAGCCAGCCCTGGTAGGCCTGTGCCTGGAAGAGCGTCTCTGCGGTGTGCCGCTTACGGCCCTCGCGGTGCGCCAGGAGCAGATCGTCGGTCATGGTGGGACGTCTGAAGTAGTCGAAGCAGAACCGCAGATCCGGCATGGCCAGCGACATCACCCCGCCCGGCGCGATGAACTGCTCACACTGGTTCAGGAACCCGATCAGGTCGGGGACGTGCTCGAAGGCATGGCTGGCGATCAGGTAGTCGAAACCTTCCGGGCGCAGCGCCAGCAAGGGTTCCTGCAGGTTCTGCCCGGTCGTGATCACATCGACGTCCTCGACCAGGTGGGCGTTCGCTCTGATCACCTCGGCGGTGTGGGTGCGCGCCTTCTCCCTCAGTTCCTCGCCGCTGGTGAAGTCGACCACGTACGTTCGCCAGCCCTGCGCCTTCGGCGCGATCGGGCTGAAGAACGGACCGATCTCGAGACCCACCATGGTGTCGCGGTCCAGGCCACGAAGGAGCATGGCTTCCCGAGTCAACGTCATGGTGGACCTCTCCGCCGAATCCGCATCTACAACTCGCCTGAACGGGTACTTCGCCTGCCCGCGCACTCTAGCGTTGGTCAGCCGGCGAGCAGGCGCAGGATGACGTAACCGACGATGCCGGACGCCGCGAGCGGGCTGACCGCCAGCGCGAGCCACCCCGGTGCCCAACCGGCCGCCGGCAACACGGCCAGCAGTCGGTGCAGCATCAGCGCGACGCTCGCGCCCAGGCCGCCAGCCACTGCCCCGGCGACCGAGGTCGGTCCGTCCACGAGGCCGCCGAGCAGGGCGCCGACCAGCACCGCCGCGAGGGTGCCGATGCCACTGGTGATCCGAGCGGGCATGGGCAGCAGGGCCAGGGCCAGGGCGACCGTGACCGGCAGGACGGTCACCGTGACACCTGCGGCGCCGGAGGCGGTGCGTGGCAGAGCTACCAGCGCACTGAGCGAGGCGATCAGGGCGACGGCCACCAGCGCACCGGTGGACGACTCGACCACCCGGGGCCGCCCGTCCCGCCGGGCGAGCTGGTGCACGAACTCGGCCACCACCGACCCGGCCAACGCCAGCGAGAGCCACTGCAGCAGCGGCTCGTCATGAGTGAACCCGACCGCCGCCACACACATCGCGCCCCCCACCGCGATGACGGTGGTGGTGCCCCGAGGGCTGGGCAAGGCGAGCAGTGCGGGCCAGCCGAACGCCAGCACCCCGGCCGCGAGGACGGTGGCCGCCATGAGCGGGCCGGTCCCGGCGTACGCACCCAGGCACAGCACCCCGGCCATGGCCGTCGTGGCGCCGACCGTCCACCACCGGACGTGACCCGTCGGCAGAGGGGGCAGGTGCGGGACCATGCTGTCCGCCGCCGCGGGCTCGACCGACCTGCTCACCCGGCTCATCCTGCCACCCGTCAGCCGCCGGCGAAGGGGGGCAGGACCTCGACGGCCTGGCCGTCGGCGAGCGCGACGTCGGATCGGACGACGAGCCCGTCGACCAGCAACGAGCTGAGCGCGAGCACCGGGGCCAACGCGGGCGTCCTGGCGCCGAGCCCGGCCACCAGGTCGCTCACCGAGGCGGCCACCACGACCTCGTCGTCCCGACCGGCCGCTTCACGAGCACCCGCCCAGTACCGCACCGTCACGGTGGCCACACGTCCTCCTGGTTGCCTGCAGGTGTCCGGTAGGTGTCTCACCATCCGGTCAGGGGGTCACAGCGCGAACCCCCGGCAGTTATTCTCCACCCGTCGGCCGGCGCCGCCCGACCCCAGGGTCGGGTATACACGCCTCACACGTGCCCCGGCTGGTCTCCTGCCGAACGGACGGGCACCCCCATGGCCAGACTGCTGCTGCTGACCAACGACCTCACACCCAGTGCCGAGGTGCTGCCTGCGCTCGGGCTGCTCGGACATCAGATCCGGGTGCTGCCGGCCGAGGCGTCTGCCCTGGTCGAGACCCCGCCCACCGACGTCGTCCTGGTCGACGGGCGACGAGAGCTGGCCTCGTCGCGGTCACTGTGCCGCCTGCTGCGAACCACCGGCGTCTCCGCACCGCTGCTGCTCGTCGTCACGGAGGGCGGTCTGGCCGCCGTCACCGCCGAGTGGGGCATCGACGACGTGCTCCTGGTCAGCGCCGGGCCAGCCGAGGTGGAGGCCCGGTTGCGGTTGGCGATCGGACGCTCGTTGGCGTCCGAGGAGACCGACGACGGGCTCGCGCCCGAGATCCGCGCCGGCGACGTCGTCATCGACGAGACGACCTACTCGGCACGGGTGCGCGGCCGCTCACTCGACCTGACCTACAAAGAGTTCGAGCTGCTGAAGTACCTGGCGCAGCACCCGGGCCGGGTGTTCACCCGGGCCCAGCTGCTGCAGGAGGTGTGGGGCTACGACTATTACGGCGGCACCCGCACCGTGGACGTCCACGTCCGACGACTGCGGGCCAAGCTCGGCCCCGAGTTCGAGCAGCAGATCGGCACCGTGCGCAATGTCGGCTACCGGTTCGTACCGCCCACCCGCGGCACGATCGACGTCCGCGACACCGTCACCGCCTGACGTCCTCCGCCCGCCCCGCGTTCCTCCCCCGAACCGGGTTCCGGTGACCGAAATGTCGGAATCGGAGGCGGTTGAGAGGAGGAACTGGGCCGGTGCTTCGCCGGCGTGGCCAGCCCGGCACTTAGGCTCCCAGGTATGGCCGACCACCTCGAGGTCCGCGTCGAGACGACCGACCGGCTCGGCGTGCCAGACCTGGACGCCGTCAGCGCACTGGTCGAGTCGGCCACCGAGACCGACGGGCTGCGTCCCCTGTCCGAGCACGTCATGCTGCACCTGCGGTTCGGTGGTGAGGGTCCGGCTCGCCACTTGCTGGTCTTCGCGCACCCAGGCGGCGGGCCCGAACGGCTCGCGGCCTACGCCCACCTGGACCCCACCGACGCCGTCGAGGGCAGCAGCGCCGAGATCGTGGTGCACCCACAGCTGCGCCGGCACGGAATCGGCCGGTTGCTCGTCCACGACCTCGAGGACAAGGCGCCGGACGGCCGGCTGCGGTTGTGGGCCCACGGCCAGCTGGCAGGTGCCCGGGCGCTGGCCGCCGCGCTGGGTTACGAACGCGCCCGCGAGCTCTGGCAGATGCGCCGCTCGCTGCACGCCCCCCTGCCCCCCGTCGAGCTGCCCACCGGGTTCACCCTGCGCTCCTTCACCCCGGGTGCGGACGACGCGAGCTGGCTCGCGGTCAACGCCGCGGCCTTCGCCCACCACCCCGAGCAGGGCGGCTGGACCCTGGACGACCTGCACCTGCGGATGGCCGAGCCATGGTTCGACCCCGCTGGGTTCCTGGTCCTGGACGCGCCGGACGGCTCGATCGCCGGGTTCCACTGGACCAAGGTGCACGGCGGCGACCACCCAGCGCCGACGCCCACCGCGGTCGGGGGGTCGCACCCGCCGGAAGGACATGGGCACGACCCGATCGGTGAGGTGTACGTCGTCGGCGTCGCCCCCGCGCACCAGGGGCAGCACCTGGGTCGGGCCCTGACCATCGCGGGCCTGCGGCACCTGCGCCAGACGGGCCTGCCCCAGGCCATGCTGTACGTCGACGCGGACAACGCGGCCGCCATCCGCACCTACACCTCACTGGGCTTCACCCGCTGGGACGTCGACGCGATGTTCGCCCGCCCCCGGCCCGCAGCACCCGGCCCGGACTACCGGTTGTTCACCGCGCAGTGACACCATCGCCCCATGACGAGCGCGACCGGGGTGGACAGCCGAGGCGAGCAGCAGACCTACGCCGCGAGTCGTCGCGGGCCCGACGGCCGGTTCCTGCCATCCACGACCGACGGGTTCACCGCCGGTCCGCCGCTTCCCGTCGACCGGTTCCTCGACCGCGAGATCAGCTGGCTGCGGTTCAACGAGCGGGTGCTCGAGCTGGCCGAGGACGTCGACGTGCCGCTGCTCGAGCGGTCCCGGTTCCTGGCCATCTTCGCCAGCAACCTGGACGAGTTCTTCATGGTGCGCGTGGCCGGCCTCAAGCGGCGGATCGCGGCCGGGCTCGCGGTGCGGTCGCCGACCGGCATCGAGCCCCAGGAGCTGCTCGACCACCTCGCGGGGCTGGCCCACCAGCTGATGGAGCGGCACGCGCGGTTGTTCCACGCCGACGTGCGGCCGCGCCTCGCCGAGGCCGGGATCACCCTGGTGCGCTGGGACGAGCTGTCGCCGCCCGAGCAGGAGCGGTTGCAGGAGATGTTCCATGACCAGGTCTTTCCGGTACTGACGCCGCTGGCTGTCGACCCGGCCCACCCGTTCCCCTACATCAGCGGACTGTCGCTGAACCTCGCCGTGGTCGTCCGTAACACCAAGACCGGCAAGGAGCATTTCGCGCGGGTCAAGGTGCCACCGCTGCTGCCGCGGTTCGTCGCCGTGGCCGAGATCGGCGGCACCGCCACCGCCGTCGAGCCGGCGGGCGCAGACCCGTACAAGACCCGGTTCGTGCCGCTCGAGGACATCATCGCTGCCCACCTCGACCAGTTGTTCCCCGGCATGGAGGTGCTGCAGTCGCACACCTTCCGGGTGACCCGCAACGAAGATCTCGAGGTGGAAGAGGACGACGCCGAGAACCTCCTGCAGGCGCTGGAGAAGGAGCTGATGCGGCGACGGTTCGGCCCCCCCGTGCGCCTGGAGGTCGCCGAGGACATCGACGACTACGTGCTCGACCTGCTGGTGCGCGAGCTCGGTGTCAGCGGGTCGGAGGTCTACCAGCTGCCCGCCCCGCTCGACCTGCGCGGCCTCAACCTGGTGGCCGACCTCTCGCGCAGCGAGCTGAAGTTCCCGCCGTTCGTGACCACCACCCACAGCGACCTGACCGAGGGCGTGGAGACCAGCAAGCCTGGCGACATCCTGGCTGCCGTCCGCAACCGGGACGTGCTGCTGCACCACCCCTACGACTCGTTCTCCACCAGCGTGCAGGCGTTCCTCGAGCAGGCCGCCGCCGACCCGAGGGTGCTGGCGATCAAGCAGACGCTCTACCGCACCAGCGGCGACTCGCCCATCGTGGACGCCCTGATCGACGCCGCCGAGGCCGGCAAGCAGGTGCTCGCGATCGTCGAGCTGAAGGCCCGCTTCGACGAGCAGGCGAACATCAGCTGGGCGCGCAAGCTCGAGCAGGCCGGCGTCCACGTCGTCTACGGCATCGTCGGCCTCAAGACGCACTGCAAGCTCTCGCTCGTCGTGCGTCAGGAGCCGGACGGGCTGCGCCGCTACTGTCACATCGGCACCGGCAACTACAACCCCAAGACCGCCCGGTTGTACGAAGACCTCGGTCTGCTCACCTGCGACCCCAAGATCGGCGAGGACCTCACCCGGTTGTTCAACCAGCTCTCGGGTTACGCGCCGCGCACCCGCTTCAAACGCCTGCTGGTCGCGCCCAGGTCGCTGCGCAGCGGTCTGGTCGAGCAGATCGAGAACGAGGTGGCCCACCACGAGGCGGGTCGGCCGGCCGCGATCCGGTTCAAGCTGAACTCGATCGTCGACGAGGCGATCATCGACGCGCTGTACCGCGCCTCGCAGGCCGGCGTGCCCGTCGACGTCGTGGTGCGGGGCATCTGCGCGATCCGGCCCGGACTACCGGGCCTGTCCGAGACCATCCGGGTGCGCAGCGTGCTCGGCCGGTTCCTCGAGCACTCACGGGTGTTCCTGTTCGAGAGCGGGGGCGACCCGACCTGCTGGATCGGCAGCGCCGACCTGATGCACCGCAACCTGGACCGCCGGGTCGAGGCCCTGGTGCGGCTCGGTGACCCGCAGCACGTCGCCGAGCTGCAGTCGTTGATCGAGACCGCGATGGACGACGGCACCTCGTCCTGGCACCTGGCCGCCGACGGCACGTGGACCCGGCACTCTCGGGGCAGTGACGGCGTACCCCTGGTCGACCTGCAGACGCAGGTGGCCGAGCAGCGGCAACGGCTGCGGCGCAAGGCCCGCCGACGGTGACCGAGAACCAGAGCAGTTCGGTGCGGGCCGCCGGGGCACTGCTGTGGCGACGCGAGAACCAGCTCGAGGTCGCCCTGGTGCACCGCCCCAAGTACGCCGACTGGTCGTGGCCCAAGGGCAAGCTCGACCCCGGTGAGTCATGGGCCGGTGCCTGCGTCCGCGAGGTGCGCGAGGAGACCGGCCTGCAGATCACCATCGGGCTGCCGCTGCCGGACGCCAACTACGCCGTGGGCACCAACGGCACCACCCGGCCCAAGGTCGTGCGGTACTGGGCGGCGCAGGCCCTCACTACCGCCGGGCCCACCGACGACGAGGTCGACCAGGTCGCGTGGCTGGGGGTGGACGAGGCCGCCCAGCGGCTGGACTACCAGCGCGACCGCGAACAGCTGCGTGCGCTGGCCGCCGCCGACGCCCATGACCGGTTGACCACCTGGCCGCTCGCGATCGTGCGGCACGCCAAGTCGGTCCCGCGCAGCCGGTGGAAGCACGAGGACCGGCGCCGGCCGCTGGACGACGTAGGAGCCCGGCGGGCGGTCGACCTGGTTCCGGTGCTGGCCGCGTACGGCGTCCGGCACCTGGTCTCGTCACCGTCGGCGCGCTGCGTGAGCACCGTCGAACCGTACGCGCGGGCCGCCGGGGCACGCCTGCGGCTGCGCGAGGGCCTGTCCGAAGAGGGCTTCGGCGAGGACCCGACCTCCGCCATGGCGGTGATCGACACCCTGCTCGCCAAGGGCGCCCCTGCGGCGGTCTGCTCCCACCGACCGGTGCTGCCGACGATGCTCGCCGCGCTGGCCGACCGCTGCGCTGACCCGGCCCTGGCCCAGGCGCTGCGGGAGTCGGCCGGCCCGGGGATGGTCAAGGGAGAGGTGCTGGTCGCGCACGTCGCGGGCCGCGATGCCGATGCCCGTGTCGTCGCCGTCGAGCGGCACGACACCCGCTGAACCCGCGTTCATCCGGCGATCAGCCTGCATACGTCCGGGGTTCGTCATCTCGTCGGGTTGCGTTCACTCGTCGTTCACCCCCGACCAGCCAGGCCTTCACCCGACTTACCTACCGTCTGCGGTGACACGGCAACAGCCGTCTCGCCAGCGACGCACGGGAGACTCGAACAGTGACCCTCACTCGACTCGGACGCCTCAGCGGCGTCGCCCTCGTGGGCGCCCTCGCGCTCACCGCGTGCGGTTCGGACAACACGTCCCCGCCCGCCGCCGGCGGTTCCTCTTCCTCCTCGGCGGCCTCTGCCGACTGCGGCACCGGCCAGCTGAAGGCCGAAGGCTCCTCGGCGCAGAAGAACGCGATCGAGGAGGCCATCTCGTCGTACTCCTCGGTCTGCTCCGGGCTGACGATCAACTACAACCCCACAGGGTCGGGCACCGGGCGCAAGCAGCTGATCGCCGGCCAGGCCGACTGGGCCGGCTCGGACTCGGCACTGAAGACCGTCGCCGTGGCCGGGGTCATCGAGCAGACTGCGGCCGACAAGGCCTGCGGATCGCCCGCCTGGAACATCCCGATGGTGACCGGCCCGATCTCGGTGCCGTTCAACGTCAAGGGCGTCGACAAGCTGATCCTGACCCCGGAGGTCATGGCCAACATCTTCAGCGGCAAGGTCAAGATGTGGAATGACCCCTCGATCGCCGCCATCAACAGCGGTACGACGTTCCCCGCCACCGCCATCAAGGTGTTCTTCCGCACCGGTGAGTCCGGCACCACCGAGAACTTCAGCAAGTACCTCAAGGCCGCGGCGCCCAGCGCCTGGACCCCCGAGACCTCGCAGAAATGGGCTGGTACCGGAGAAGGCCGCGACGGATCAGCCGGCGTCGCAGACAGCGTCAAGAAGACCGACGGCGGCATCACCTACGTCGAGCTGTCCTTCTCCAAGGACAACCAGCTCACGTACGCGCAGGTCGACAACGGCTCGGGACCGGTCGAGCTGACCGGCGAGTCGGCCGGTAAGGCGGTCGCGGCGGCTGAGGTCACCGGCCAGGGCAACAACCTCTCGCTCAAGCTCGACTACGCCACCAAGGCGCCCGGGGCCTACCCGATCATCCTGGTGACCTACGAGATCGTCTGCTCCAAGAACAAGGACACTGCCAAAGGCACTGCCATCAAGGGGTTCCTGAAGCACTTCTCGTCCCAGCCGGTGCAGACCTCGCTCGCCGACATCGGGTACGCACCGCTGCCGGCCGACATCCAGACCAAGGTCACCGCCGCCATCGACGCGCTGTCCTGACTCCTCACTGCGTATCGCGATGATGCGCCCTGCTCGTGGCCTTCACCGCCCCGGGCAGGGCGCATCCTTGCCTCGCCGGCCCCTGTGGTCGACCATCGTCCCGTGACCGAGAGGTGAGCCGATGTCCTCAGTGACCGGGGTCTCGACCGCTGACACCAGCGCAGGCGGCCCCCAATCCACCGGTGCCAGCACCGGCCGGGTGGCCGACCGCGTGTTCAAGGGCGCCGCCACCGGGTCCGGGGTGATCGTCATCGCGATGGTCACCCTGCTCGCGGTCTTCCTGATCAGCCAGGCGGTTCCGTCCCTGCTCGGCGACAAGGTCAACTTCTTGACCTCGCGCGAGTGGAACGTCGACGACACGGGCAACCTGCGGTTCGGAATCGCCCAGCTGCTCTACACGACCGTGGCGATCTCGATCATGGCGATGATCCTCGCGGTGCCCTTCGCCATCGGGGTCGCCCTGTTTATCACCCAGTACGCGCCGAAGCGGGTGGCCAGCCCGGCGGCGTACCTCATCGACCTGCTGGCCGCGGTGCCGTCGATCATCTACGGTCTGTGGGGTCTGACCGTGTTCGCCGGCAAGGTGGGCG
>JAABUN010006254.1_pt1 | contig 13878 bp, 15 predicted proteins | sample 5559311 | NCBI WGS metagenome assembly JAABUN01 (sample SAMN10711877, study PRJNA513370) | rock metagenome | isolation source: Antarctica rocks | place: Antarctica: Victoria Land, Siegfried Peak sud | reverse complement strand
CCATGAGCTCGATGACCTATGACCGGCCCGCGCCGCGGGTCCGGGTGGTTCCCGACAACGTCGACAACAAGATCGGCTACTCCAGCCTGCTGGCTGCCCGTGACGCCCTGACCGCCAAGGTCCGCGGTGTCGGCACCTTCATCGCCTCGGTGACGGCTTCCACGATGCGCCGGGCGCGGACGCTGGCTCCGCCTTGATGTCGGCGTCCGCGAAAGAGGCGGCGGCCTGGTCGAGACGTACCGGCTGGCCCGCCACCCGCGGGTCCGGCGCCACTTCACCCCGACGTCGGGCTCGTGGCTCAACCTGGTCGAGGTGTTCTTCGGGATCATCACCCGACAGGCCATCCGGCGCGGCACCTTCACCAGCGTGCCGGACCTCATCGCCGCCATCGAGACCTACATCGACGCCTGGAACGACCGCTGCCAGCCCTTCACCTGGACCAAGGACGCCGACACCATCCTCGCCAAGGCCGTCCACCCGAAGCAGCGCAAGACACAAGACGCGTCAGTTACACGACACTAGCTCGTTGGGACGACATCGATGAGCTTGCTCACCTCGGAATGCTCCCGCACCAATATATGCACCTGGTCGTACTCTGTCTCCGTCTGCCGCTCGTAGTGAACAGGCACCTCGATCAACACGGTGGTCTTCACCGGATCGTCCTGTTCAGTTACGACTGCATCGATCATGAGGATGCGCGGGTTGATTCCCTGCGGACCGTCATGGTCGGTGAGTTCCACGGTCCAACCGCTCTCGTCGAAGCAGACGCACCCATCGACGCGAAGCGTTGGCGCCTTCCCGGGCATGCGGTCAAGGTTCGCCGACCAGTCGCGACATAACTCCATGTTGAACTCCTGTCAGATGTCTCGATCTCTCGCCAGGACGCTGTTACTCTCCCACATGCCGCTCGCCCCCGCTCCGATATATTGCAACGCGCCGAGAATTGTCGACTCGTGCGAGACGCCGGTCGCGAAGCTGTAGCCCCAGGATGACTCGGCGAGCGGAGCTTTGCTGGCTCTTCAAACTTGAGGGGGCAAGACACGATCTTCGTGCTGTGAGCTGAGGGCTCGCGGCCCCTCGACACTGGCTGGTGTCTGAAATCAGCTGGTGGAGGAGCCGCGAGCATGGGAGACGGTACGACGATCCTGTTCGGCCTGCCCGGAGTAGCAGTGCGTGACGTCGGCGCCCCGGAGACGGCGCTGGGGGTCTACCGGTGCCGTCGCCGACTGCAAGGATGAACGGGTGCGAATCGATCCTGACCCTGATGGTTCCGAGTTCGGCATGCTCTCCCAGTACCTCGATTACCAGCGCGAGACGTCGTGGTCGACCACTTCCACCTGGTCCGGCTGGCCAACCTCATGGTCACCGACGTCCGCCAGCGGGTGGCCCGGGAGCAGCTGGGAAGGCGCGGGCGGAAGGCCGACCCGGCCTGGGCGCACCGTCATCTGCTGCTGCGCGCCGGTGACCGGCTCTCCCCGCCGGCGCGGTCCCGGCTCCTCGAGGTGCTGGACCGCGACGATCCCACCGACGAGATCGGCGCCGCCTGGGGCGTCAAGGAGCTGCTGCGCCAGCTGCTCGCGGCCCCGGTAGCCGCTTTGTCGCAGTACTCATCGGTAGAGGTCGAGTTGAGACGTTGGTTTCGGACATAGGTTCTGAACGCTGTTCACGGTGCTTGATATCGGGCTGTTTGGTCTGATGCGCAATTCCTCCTTTCTGGGACGACGCTGCTCAGGGCCTAGAGCCGGCTGAGCCGTTCCATCGGCACGCCGGCTGACGGGTCATCATTCGGCTCTTGGAACCCGCCTACCGCGGCAGCCGCACCGGCATGATGAGGCCGCGAAAGCGCTCCCCGATCTCTACCTTTGCCGCCTTGGCCGGTCCCCGGGTGGTGAGCTTCATGGGGTCGCTCGGGTGCTCGCGGACCTTGGCGAACCGGCCCAGGTACTCGGGGTTGAACCCGATGACGAGGCCGTCGGGACCCGGGTGGAGGTCGGCGGGTGTGCCCTCGAGCAGGCGGCCCCAGTCGGGATAGCTGCCGGTCTCGCCGCTGCAGCGCAGGCTGCCCGCCAAGGTGTCGATGGTCAGCTCGTTCCGGTGGTAGCCGAGGACGGCGGGGTGGCCCGGCCCGGGCCTGCCGATCAGGCCCAGGATGGCCTTGGCGTCTTGGCGCTTCAGCAGGAAGCCGTCGGCCGCCGCCTGGTTGTCGGCCGGGATGGTGCAGACGCCCAGGGTGTAGCGGCCGGTGCCGGCCAGGGTGACCTGCCCCGGCTCGACCGTCAGCTGGATGCAGGTCAGCAGCGCGGCCCCATGGAACCGGTGCAGCCGGTGGGAGATGGTGTGTCTGTGGGTGGCGGCCAGCAACCGGCGCAGCATTCCTTGACGCCCCAGGCAGCACCGATCTCGTTGTTCGGGTGTCGCGCGCAGGTGGCCGAACCGTGCGCCTCACTTCGATGAGCGCGCGCTGCTGGAAACACTCAGGCGGAAACCGGTCCCGAACCCCTTCGGCGCCGGGAAACTCTTCGAGCAGCTGGCCGGGGGTGCGTCACTGCCACGGACTAATCGCGCCAGTGGTTGGAGATGTATTGATGGGCTTGTTCGCCGTCTAGCGGCTGCGTCGAGTTGCCGCTTCGGATGTAGAGCACTCTGTCGTTGCCGCTTCTAACCCAGACTGGTCGCGGAGCAGCAGGAATCCGCAATGCACACACCTCCGTCCCGTCGAGTGCTGGGAACTCGATGCCAACCCGAGCACACAAGTCAACGCCGATCGCCGAGTTCAGAAGAGTGCGTAGAAACAGTTGGTACCCATCCAGATTCGACTTCGAGAGCGTGGCTAGATCGCGCTCCAGCCCCTTCGGGCTTCCAGCGTCGTCCACCCCAATCACGAGCGTGCCCCCATGGCCGTTCAGGAGAGCTGCCACCGTCTTCACTACGACGACTTCCATCACCTTATCTGGCGCGCCCGTCCGCACGTTGAACCTGGCAGTCTCCTTGAATTCCACGGTGGGACCCTCCCCACCGGCCACCAGCCCGACGACATCGCTTGCCCCGGTGGTGCCTTCGTTGGCCACGTTGTCCAAGAACTCGTTGACCATGCGGGCGAGCTCGGCCCGTCGGTACTCAAGGAAGGACTTGAAGTTCTCCAGGCGCCAGAGGTCGGGATCGAGCGAGATGCCTTGTGCGGACAGCGCTGACTGGCCACGACTCTTCACGATGTCGGGCAAGTAGACGTCGGGCCCCTTTGAGCCAATGGCCCGGTTGTGACTTCCACTGATGAAGGCTAGGTTTGCTATCTCGTTGACTTCACTCAGCTCGTAATCCTTGGTCATGGCCTTAGGAAAGATGTGGTGAGTTTGGATGTAGTGGTATTTGCCCGAATGGGTGAGGGAGATGGCGAGCCCGCTCCTCCAGTCCTTGGCGCCGGCGTGCCTCACGGCGAGATAGGCGGTCTGGTAGAGCGGATTTCGGCTGCCGCGCCCAGCAAAGTCAGCAGCAGAGAAGCGAATCCGCCCGAATTGCTGCTTGACGAGGTCGAGGAGCTCAGGGGCGCCCCCTTCCCGCCGAAGGATGGTGGTCAAGTCCACGTCGAGCAGAGACTCGCTGGAGCCCCGGGAGTAATGGCCAGTCGCGTTGGCTACGAACAACCAGTGAAGCAGGTCACGCTCGTCCTCATCCGAGAACTGAAAGTTGTTTCTCACCGCCATGACCGCAATGGGGATGACGAGCAGCGGCGACGACAGCAGTGACTCATCCTCGATTCCTGCGTTTGCCCGAAGAAAATTGATTGCGAAGCGAAGACCGTCCCTTGTTTTTTCCCATGACTGCTCCATGGTCGGGACGCCAATTCCGGCGACGGTACGGAACCTGCTCTGGCCCGTGGCGAAGACGACCAGAGTCCGCACGAGCAGTCCCGGGTCGAAAGTGAACCAAACCTTTTCGCACTCTTCAGCGAAATCCTCGAATTTCTCCAGAGCTCCCGGCCAACGAGCCGTGATTTGCGCCATGGCCAGGTCGGACCCCCGCAGCTTCATGCCCAAGGAGTTCACGCGCACGAAGATTTCGGCAACCTCTTCGTAGGACAGATCCCGTTCCAGTAGGTGCATGACGTACTGGTAGTCGCCCATTTTCTTGACCCGCTGCAGTCGCTGGCTATAGCGCTCGTAATCTGGGTGATCGGGTGAGTCGACGAGCTGCTTGAGAAGATCCCACTCCCGCACTTTGGGATTGAAGATATCGGACACTTTGACCCAGTGTGATTCCGCCAGCAGCGCGCGTGAGGCGACGACGAATGTGCGGTTCTGGACCCGCTCCTGGACGCTGCGACTGTCGCTAGTCAGTTCGGGATCGTCCTCGAGGGCCCCATCAGCGGGCGGTTGGTCATCTTCGACCTCGGTCACCTCGGTCGGGGGTCCTTCAGGGTGTTCCAGATTGAAGGCGATCTCCACCGGACGGACCCGGTTTTTGAACTTGAGCGGTTGGCCACGGAGAACCGCCGACAGGGACGTCAGGCGCTGTTGGCCGTCGAGCAGCAGCTTGTGGCTGCCGAAGGCGCTGACCCGCTGTTCGATGGCCATGTCCCGTGACGGCGTATCGGCCGTCGTCTCCCAGACCAGGATCGCCCCTGACGGGTAGCCACGGTACAGCGAATCCAAGAGGTCACGGACTCGAGTCGCGGGCCAGACGTAGCGTCGCTGCAACTCTGGAAGTCGCAGCTCGCCTCGGTCGACCATGTCGACCAGCTCTCGCACTGTGATGTCGATCTTCGGCATGGTTGATCCTTGGCTGGCGGCGGGGGCCTCATGGCCGGGGAGACCGGCAACGAGCATCTCGGGGTTCGGGCGGAACGAGCGCTCTGGGACTTACGCCTTCATACACCGAACTTAGCGGGAGCGGGGTGGCTGTCTAGGAACCGTCGTGTAGCCCCAGAAAGCGCCAGTCGCCCCTGGAGATCTCCAACACTGCCTACCAGCCAAGGACATCGCCGTCTGTAGCCGCGGGCCAGATGGGCTGGAAGGCGTCAAGGCAGTCGACCTCGGGTCGCTTGCGGGTCACCAGCCCGGATAGCGATCCCACCAGCTCAGCGGCGGATCACCCCGCTCCTGAGCGGGCGTCTCAAACCGCTCGCGCCACAAGTCGTCCGCCACTTGGGTGACGATGTCGGCGACGTCGAGCGCCGACGCCCACTCCGGAGGGCACGCCTCAGACCCATGCGTGACGCCGATGAGGTTGCCGCAGATGGCTCCCGTCGAGTCGCTGTCGCCCGAGTGATTGACCGAGGCGAGGAGTGCACTTCGGCCGTCATCGACGGCGAGGGCGCAGCAGACTGCGATTGCCAGCGCCTCCGGGCCAACCCACCCCGAGCCCAGTTGTTCGAGATCCTCGGGAGTCGGCAGGCCTGCAGCGGCCAGCGCGACAGCGTGATCGAGGGCGCGCGCAGTCTCCGCAGACGCCGGCCGGCTGGCCAGCATCCGACGCGACAGGTCAACCGCTGCGCCGAGGGACTCACCGTTCACCACGAGGGCAACCACCGCGGCCAGCACCCCAGCGGGAAGCCAGCCGCCGGGATGGCCGTGGGTCAGCGCGGCTACTTCACAGCCAAGCTGGAACGCCTGCTCGGGGTCAGCAATCAGCAGCCCGACGGGGGCGGCGCGCATGGCACCGCCGCAGCCCTTGGAGTCGTTCAGCGGCCGATCGATGGAGCCGGCCCTGCCGGAGTGCAGCGCCGACAGACAGGTGTTGCCGGGTGCTCGGCGTCGATGCAGGCGCTGTTCCATCACCAGCCACCCGTCGAGGTCAGCACCGCCGAATGCGGCGCTGGCCTGGGCCCAGGGAACGCCCTGGGTGTAGAGCCACCGCAGGTAGGCGTGGTGGACGACGCCGGGCGCATGGCAGACGCCCCTAGTGCGAGCCCGGATCGAGGCCCGAATCAACCCTTCGGCCGTAAACAGAGTCATCTGGGTGTCGTCGGTGATAGCAGGCTCACCATTGACGTAACCGGACACGCCGTCGGGCCCAAGGCGCGCGCGGATCTCCGCCAGGGACCAGAACTCCACGGGCGCACCTAGCGCGTCGCCGATTGCACCGGCCAGCAGGCAGCCTCGGAAGCGCTCACGCATGTGCATAGCTGGGACGCTATCCGCTGGCCACAACGGCGCAGTAGGGCACCGATCACATGAGTCAGGCCGCAGGACACGACCGCCGCGGACGTAGGGGGTACCTCCCCCTCGACCGCTTGAAGGCGGCGAGTCCTGGCCCAGGTCAAGCGGTCAGGTGCCGCTTGGTTGCAGTCCAGCCTGGAGGTTGGGCATCGCGGGCCCCGGAGGCTGCTCCTGCTCGGGATCCGTCGAGCCAGGATGAATCTCGAGATCCACGGGGGCCGAGCGCAGCAGAGCGAGGACGCCGGCAAGGACACGCTGCGCCCAAGCTGCCGTCGCCTCGGGATCTCCGTCGAGGTAACCGCCGGACGGATGCCGGATGACGAAGGAGGAGGACTCCGCCCCCGCCTGTGCCGCCTCCCAGTTCACGACGTCGTCGGCGTCCACGAGCGACTGGATCCCGGCCGCGTAGGCGTCTCGCAACTGCAGGAGGACCGCGTCGTTGGCCTCCTTCGACCCCGCCCGGGAGATGCGGACTCGCACCTGGCAGGTCGACGCCTGCGGTCGGACGAAGGCAACGCGGTGGGCGACCGGGGTGAACCACAGGTCGCTCGGCCAGCGAGCCCACACGTACCCGGACACATGAACGCCGGTACTGGCGAACCCGGCGCTCCTCAGCGGCGCCTCGAGCCGGGCCAGGAGGGCAGCGCCGTACTCGTACCTCGGCGTCGCCTTGCGAGCTGCCGAAGATCGCTTTCCGGCGTTGTCAAAGGCATTCGGACGAGCCACGACCTCGAAGTGCACCTGGTAGGCGTTGTCGCGGCCGTGGGTGAAGCGGACCCGGACGAGGAAGAACCCGACCTCCGGGACGGTGGCCTTGTTCAGGAAGTTGACGGCGGACAGGTGGGCGTCGTGCACCTCCTCGGTCACCCAGACCGCGTAGCCGCGGCCCTGCTGAGCGAGGTAGGTGAGGAGCTGGCCGAGGTGACCGTGGTCGGTCCGGCCGTACTGGTTCTCCACGACGACCGGGACGGTGCCCCCCTCCAGGTCAACTGCGGACGCCAGGATGTCGAGCCGCTTGTCCAGCACGTCGTGCTCCGTGCCGACAAGCTCGAGCTCCTCGAGCCCGAGAGCACGGCCCAGGAGCTCAAGGTTCTTCGATAACCAGGGGGTGAAGTGCACTGCTTCACTGGCAAGGACGGAGGAGGCGGGCAGCCACTCCACGCTCGAGATCAACACTGAAGAGTCCGGCATGCGGTCGTCGTACCCCACGTGACGGCACTGGCACGCACACCCACCCCCGTCAGGGCCTTCGGCGCGGCGGCGATCGGCTGCCGGGCCGACATCCCCGCGGTCGCTCGGCTCCGGCTCCTCGGCATCAGCCAGCGACGTCATGCGGTGGATGATTCTGGTTCTTCGCCAATCCGCGAGCGGGACCACGCGGCGGTTGTCCGCCGCGCCCGGCCTCCCCCTCGAAGCGTCAGATCGAGATGTCGGCCGCCCGGGCGCCGTAGACGTCGCGCAGCGTTATCAACGTCAACCGGACTACCTCGTACACCGGAACTGGGGCCGTCCAGTGACGGGAGTAGTTCAGGACGTCGTCACCGCCCCACCCCTGCCATGGCGGGTCCCATCCGAGTGCGGCCAGCTGGGCGTCCTGCTCCGCGCTGATCGCCCCCACGCCGTACGCGCCGGAGGATGCCTCGGCGTAGAACTCCCGGCCGTGCTCCCCGTGCCACTGCACGTAGTGGCTAGATCTCGGGAAGTCGAACACCCGAAACGACGTCGGGTCGTCCAGCATGGCGGCAGCCGTGCGGCCGAGGCGGTGCCCCAGTCGCGCCCAGGCAAGCCCGTCATTCCGGTTGTCCACGGATCCGTTCTACCGCGGGATGCGAGTGGACTGAAGGTCGCCCAGCTTGCCGCACGGGATGCGGAAGGGCACGTGCCGTACCACCTCGGAACCTCCTTCCACAAGCGGGTCGCTCCCGCTACCTCGTGGCACCGCCGATTCTCCTGAACAGTTGCCGCTTCCCTCACTCCAGCGGTGCCTTATTGCGCCCTGCTAGCCCTCCCAGGGCTTCGGTACGTACGGGAGCTTGGAGCAGTCACCCGGGGTGGCGTCATCCATCCAGAAGTAGTGCCCGCCCGGATATTGGCCGGAAGGCCACAGGCTTCCAGCGCTTCCTGCTCCGAGGCGTACGCGTAGAGCGGATCCCAGTAGGAGTCGAAGACGACGAACGCTCCCATGCGCTTTCAGCGGCCCTGGAGGGTGCCGTAGGGAATGACCTGGTCGCATCCTCGCTTCCACCGGTCGCCTCGACATAAGCAGCGCGAAACAGGTCCAGCAGCTCGTTGTCGTAGTCGCCCTTCAGGTAGTTCCCCTGACCGATCAAGGCCTCGGCGTCACTGACCTGCTGCAGCATGGCCCGAGTCCTCGGTGGTGAACCTGGACCTTCCCCGGGGTGGTTGTGCCTCCTATTGAACGGGCGACGTCGCTGCACCGGCTGGGCAGACCGGCATAACCAGCCGCGGTGAATCGCCCCTGGTCCCGGCGCAGTGGCGTGGTCTTGCCACGACGCAAGTAGTCGGACCGCGGCGGCGGCAGCGGCTTCTCCGAGGCTCCCCGCCCTCGCCTGGCACCCGATTGCCGCCAATCCCGTCCACCTCGGAGCGCCTCCCAGGGTCCGGGGGTACTCAGACATAGGCCTAGACCAGTTGGAGTGTCAGAGTCTGGCATTGCGAAGAAGCCGACGGGCGAGCGACATGGATGGGCTCTGCCGCAGTAGGCCCAGCCGGGCGCCAAGCAGGCTGCGAGGCCTGGCCTAGTGGGCCGCCGCGTGATGCGGCCACGGCTGACGTTGTGCCCGTTGGCCAAGGCCCCACCGCCACTTGACGTCCTGTACGTCCCATCGATGCTTGAGGGTCGCGGCACCGAAGCCGGCGATGATCGCCGCCAGCACCGCGCCGCCGGCCGCTATGAGCGTCAACACGATGCTGGAGTCCGCGATGACGGCTAGAAGTACTTGAGCCTCGTAATACGGACCGGGTGGTACGCCTCGGCGATCATGACGCCATCGATCCGATCTTGCTGCTTGAGCACCCGGAGGGCGTTGCCCACTGATGTCTCGTCCAGCGCCTCGGCATCCAGACCCGCCGGGTGCTCGGCGCCGCGCGCACCGGCGACGGTCGACCGGGGCGCCGGATGAGCGACGCCGCCCAGGCACTGCACGAGCGGACCGGTCTCACCGCCGGCAACGGCGCGCTGATGCGCACCGCGATCGTCGGCCTGTCCGCTCTGGGCGAGCTGGAGCGCACTGCGGCCGCGGCCCGAGCCGTGGCATCGCTCACCCACGCCGACCCGCTGGCGGGTGACTCCTGTGTGCTCTGGACCGCCGGGGTGGCCACGGCCGTGTTGGAAGGCAGCTTCGACGGGGTGCGCCGCGGGCTCGACCTGCTGCCGGCCGAGCGCCGGGACCGCTGGGCCGGCTGGCTGGACGAGGCGGAGGCGAGCCCGCCCGCCCAGAGCCGCACCCCCACCGTGGCCGCGCGGTACGCCGTCCTCCGCGGGTCCACCGTGGAGCAGGCACAGGCAATGGTGCTGCGGGCGCTGCCGGACGCCAGCCCCAACCCGACGCTGTGGAAGGCCATGGCGGCCCTCGGCGAAGGCTCGGCGCGGGACCTGTTCGAGCCGACGGCCACCGACCCGCGGCCGTAGCTCCGCCGGGCAGCGCCCACGCCGGCTTGATCAGGCGCGCTCCTCCGCTTCGGCCTCGACCTCGCGGGCGAGGTCGTAGAGCTCCAAGAGGGAGAACGGGTACTCCAGCACCGTCCCCTGGCCCGTGACGATGAGTTCGACGCCCTCATCGCGGACGTCGACGTCCCCGTCGTAGTCGAGATGTGCATAGAGGTGGTCCTCGACGTCGCCGCCGCACAGCCGCAGCACCTCTGCCCGGTCCCAGGCCAGCCGGTCACCGTAGCGCTCGGCGTACTCCTTGGAGGTGATCCTCGGGTCGCAGAACAGGGCACTGTCGAGGGAGAGGAAGCGGTCCGGCCGGCGCAGCAGTCCTGCCCACACCTCGGCGACCGAGGCGCCGAGGTCCCGCTGCGCGGGCCGGTGCATCGACTGCTGGTAGGCGGTGTTGGCCGCCGGCAGCACGTGCGCGACGCGAACACGGTCGGCGCCGTGGACCCGGTCCTTCTCCAGCTCGTGGGCGAGCAGCTGCTGACGCATGAGCTGGTAGAAGGGCTCGTCCAGCAGGTCAACAATGTCGAGCAGGTCGTCGCGGACCGGACCGTCGGGGGCGGTCAGCGCAGCCTGGTAGCGCCTGCGGTGGACGGCGTCCTTGGCCGAGTTAGGCACGCGCAGGCGGTAGGACTCGGTGTACTTCCACTCCAGCAGCACCAGCTCGACCACGCCGTCCCCGGTTCGGTGCAGGAAGGCCGCGTCGACGCTGGTGCAGTGCGCTCCGCGGACGCGCTGGCCCGCGCGGGCCTCGTTGAAGTAGTCCGTGCCGCCGATGTACTCGAAGGTCAGGAAGCGGCCGGGCTCAACCTCGAGGACCTCGGAGGTTCCGAGGACGTGGGCGAAGGCACGCTGGAGCCGGTCGGGGTCCCTGACCATCTGGCCGAGCGCGTTGACACACTGCACCTGGGAGTCCAGCAGGTGGTTGCTCGGCCCGTCGCCGACGCCGGCGTGCCAGGGGATGCCCAGCTCGGTGAACAGCGACAGAGCCATCGCCCGCACCTCCGGCAGCAGGGAGCAGGCGGCGTACTCGGCCGGCAGGCAAAAGTCATAGAGCGGCCCTTCCACGACGCCGTCCTTGCCGACGTACGGCGCCGGCATATTGGCCTCGGGCGGGAGGGTCCTCGTCGAGCGCTTCCAGGCGTGCGACCGAGCCCGTTCTACCTCGGTGTAGGTCGGTCGGTTCGGCATTGCCCTCACCGTAGGACTCGGGTACGACAGCCCTCAATGGATGGCATCGCTCTACAGGTCAGCACTGTCTTGGCGGCCCTGTTGGCGTCACGCCCGATGCTGTCCTCGGGGCGGGATCAGGCGAGGAGCGGCAGTATCGGACGTCGCGGTCGGTCGAACGAGACGCCTAACGGGTTCGTTCGCGTCAGACTCGCTCCGGATGCTGCTCGATGAGTCAACGGTGGCCTACTTGCACGGAGCGGCCTCCTTTTGGGGACCCGCTTCCCGCCGACCCGTGCGCCGTCCAACACTCTGCGAGGGCGCCGGGGTACTTGGATGGTAGGCGCTGCGTCGGGGAACGAAAGACCCTTCTCAGGCCAACGGCAACGCGTGCATGTGACGAGCAGCTCGACGTCCAGGAGTGCGCGCTGAAGATCCTCCAGGGGCACAGCCTACAAGCGAGCCACACATGTCAGCCTGGATTGGAGGTACGTCGTGATCGACGAACCGTGGCTGGCGCGCAAGATTGCAGATCCGGAGCGACCTGGGGACCCCGAGGCGGTGTCGCGCCTACGCGCCTTGCTGACCGGCTGGGCCATGGGGTTTGCGGAATCCCGGCCCGACGTCGCATCGGCAGCGGTCGCCTGGCCGCAGCGCGGGATCCACCCCGATGAGGCCGCCTCCTTCCTGCGCGCTGTCGACCTGGGCCACGCGACCGTCAGTTCCACCGGGCACGTCAGCCTGCACCGCGTGCGGCCGAAGGCACCGACCGGCCGGTACGCCTTGCTCAGCAAGAGCGGGGCCGGGGTGTCGGTGAACCTCGAGTATCTGATCCAGATTGGCGCCGTCGCCGAGTTGGTCGAGGACCTCGGGTGGCCACCGGAGGCGCTGGACTTCGAGCGCGGCGAGTTCGATGCCCTGGGAACGGCTCGTGATGACCGCGTCACGCTCGCCGTCGAGGCCAAAGCCCGGGTCACCGGCAGCGACGGCCTGGAGAAGCTGCTAAGCCAATGGCTGGTACTGGCGAGCGGTCCCGAGCCCTACCTCGAGGACAACGCCGGGCGCAAGTACCGCCAGCTGCGCACCTTCTGTGAGGCAGGGCCAGTGACCGCGTGGCTGGTCGCTGCGGGTGCTCGCTGGGCCGTGCGAGCGAGCCTCGCGGAGGGCGTCATGGAGCTTGAGCCAGCCCCGCAGCCCGCCTACACCAGCGTTAACGGCATAGAGGACGGCAGCGGACGCCAGGTGCGCTGGGTGTGTCCGTTCGACGCCCGCCTGCACCAGCGCGGAACCCTGGCCAACAAGGGCCAGTGCTCGTGGTTCTGCCAGCAGCGAGCGGTCCACTCTGTCCACGTTACGCGCTGGGAAGCCGAGAGCCGCGACGAGCATGCTATGCGGATCGACGTAGCCGGGTGGTTAGACACCGAAAGGGCACCGGCGCCAGTCCTGTTCATAGAGGCGAAGGTCTCCGCGCTCTTCGCCCCCCGGCAGATATCAACCTACGTCGAGTCCCAGAAGGATCGCCTACGGAACGTTGGTCTTGCCCATGGCGCCCTGGCGGTCCTCCAGCTGCCCGACCGGGATCACCAGCGTGGAGATGCCGTCGTTCTTCAACGCCCGAACCAACGCCGCGCCGAAGACCACGCCGACCACGAGACCGAGCAGCGCACCGAAGACCGAGATGATCACGGACTCCAGCCGGATCATCCGGCGCAGCTGCCGCCGGCTCATGCCGACTGCGCGCAGCAGTCCGATCTCCCTGGTCCGTTCGATGACGGACAGGGCCAACGTGTTGACGATCCCTAGTACGGCGATGAGCACGGCCAGCCCGAGCAGCGCGGTGACCAACCCGAGCAGCTGGTCGACCTGCTTAGACTGGCTCTTCTTGAACTCGGTCTGGTCCTCGACGGTGACGTTGGGGAAGGCCGCCGCGGCCGCGGTCACGGCGGACATCGTCGTCTTGGCCGGCACGCCGTCCCTACCCGCGACGAGCAGGACGTTGTCCAGGTGCGAGCTGAAGTTCCTGTCGTAGGTGGCGGTGGAGATCAGGTACTTCCCGGCGAGCTGGTTCTCGCTGTAGGTGCCGGCGAGGGTCAGCTGCTGCCGGCCGGTGCGCGCGAAGGTGACCGGGACGACCTGCCCCACCCGCCAGTGCTTCTCCTTCGCCACTTTCTCGTCGACCAGCAGCCCGCGATCACCGACGCCCGGCGATGCTGCCCTGCACGAGGTGCAGATTGAGCGCGTCCTGCACCCCTTCTGGCTGGGTGGCGATCACGTCGGTGTTGCCGCCGGTCCCGACCTGCATCTTGCCGAAGCGCAGGGTGGAAACCGACCGCACGCCGGCCGCGGCCGCCACCTTGCTGAGGTCCCGTCCGACACCACCACCGGTGCCATCAAGGTCTGCAAGATCGCCGGGTCCGGCGTGACAGTCGGCACCAACTTCACCTTCACCGTCGGTGGCCGGACCGTCACCGTGCCGGCCGGCCCGGCCAGCCAGGGTGGCACCTGCAAGATCGTCGGCGGCTTCACCCGCGGCTCCAACGTGACCGTGACCGAGGCGGCCAAGGCCGGCACCCATGTCTCTTCCATCAAGGTTCAGCCGCTGGACCGTCAGGTCTCCAAGAGCACGGCGAACCGCACCGCCACCGTGAAGGTCGCTCGGACCCTCACCGTGGTGACGTTCACCAACGCGGCGAACCCCGTCTAGCGGCGACCGGCACGGCAGCCCCACAGGAAACCGCCCCGTTTCTGCTTCGGCAGGCGGGGCGGTTTCCTGGGCTTAGCCCGGCTGTTGCAGTAGCGGCCGATCTTGTTGCGCGACACGGGCACTAGAAGCGCGAAAGTGCCTGCTCAGGCTGGGATTCTGGGACTTGCTGA
>JAABUN010006253.1_pt1 | contig 13879 bp, 10 predicted proteins | sample 5559311 | NCBI WGS metagenome assembly JAABUN01 (sample SAMN10711877, study PRJNA513370) | rock metagenome | isolation source: Antarctica rocks | place: Antarctica: Victoria Land, Siegfried Peak sud | reverse complement strand
TCGGCGACATCTGGGGGCAGCGTCGCCTCTACCTCGGCGGTCTGGTCCTCTCCGTCGTGGCGTCGCTCGCCTGCGCCGCCGCCCCCACGATCGGTGCGCTGATCGCGGCGCGGGTGCTGCAGGGGATCGGCGCAGCGATCATGACCCCAGCCACCCTCACCATCACCACCCGCGCCTTCCCCACCAGCGAGCGCGGGATGGCGATCGGGATCTACGGCGGCGTCGCCGGGGTCGGGCTCGTCGCCGGGCCGGTCCTCGGCGGTCTGCTGGTCCACGGCGACAACTGGCGCGGGATCTTCCTGATCAACGGCCCGGTCGGGCTCGCCGCGATCGTCCTCGCCCTCCTCTTCGTGCCGGAAGCGCGCGACGAAAATGCCCCGCCCGCCGTCGATTGGTGGGGACTGGCGCTCCTTTCGTTTGGGCTCGGCGGCCTGATGCTCGCCCTGACGCTGATCACCTCACGCCCCTGGTACTCGCCCGCCGTCTGGGGTTCGGTCGTCGCGGGGGTCGCGCTGCTGGCGGCGTTCGTCGCGGTGGAAGCGCGGGTCCGCTGGCCGCTGATCGACCTCGCCATCTTCCGCAACGGCCCGTTCGTCCTGACCGCCCTCAGCTTCTTCCTCTTCTCCGCCGCCCTCTTCGGCTCCCAGCCGTATTGGAGCCTCTTCATGCAGAACTATTGGGGGTTCACGCCCCTGCAAGGCGGCCTCGCGTTCGTCCCGGCCACCGCCACCATCGCCATCCTCACCCCGCTCACCGGGATCATCGCCCAGCGCGCCGGGACCAAGCTGCGGTTCTACGCCGCCGCCGGGGTTTTTGCCCTCGGCGTCGGGGGGGGCTACGTGGCGCTGATCGGCCCGACGAGCACCTACGTCAGCGGCCTGCTGCCCGCCCTGTTGGTTCGCGGCATCGGCATCCCCCTCTTCTCCACCTGCGCCACCCTCGCGCTGCTCAGCGCCGTCCCGCAGGGCCAGGCAGGGCTCGCCTCCGGCACCCTCGGCATGGCGCGTAATATCGGCACCGCGTTCGGGGTCGCGACCCTCGGCGTGATCTTCAATCGGCAGATCGCGACCACCCTCCCCGCGCAACTCGGCGACCTCCCCGCCGCAGAAGGGGCGAAGATCGCCGCCGACGCCGCCAACTTCTCGGCAACGGGGGTCGGGCAGGCGCACGAGATCGCTGCCGCCGCGATCCTGCATGGCTTCGCGACCCTCGGCGTGATCACCGCAGTCTTCTGCGCCCTCGCCACGGTCGCGGTCCTCTCCCTCAAGCCCCGCCCCGCCCCGCAGGAAACCGACACGATTGCCGAGAATCCGTCGCACACCACGCCGCTCATTGCCGCGACGGAGGACTGATCGCAAGCAGGGCGGCGCAGCCAGGGCATGACCTCAGTTGTGGTAGGCTCCCGTGTATGGGTATTGCGCCCATACGTCGATCCAGGCCAGCGAGGTGCCGACCATGCTTGACCGACTCACTGGTGAGACCCGATTGTTCCCGATCATCGGCGAACCGATCCGCTACGTCCAATCCCCCGCACGCCTGACCAGCGGTTTCGCCGCACGGGGACACAACGGCATCTGTCTCCCAATGCAGGTGCCAAACGGCGAACTGGGGCGTGTGCTACACGGCCTCGCCGGTATCGCCAACGTCGATGGTATCCTGGTCACCATGCCGCACAAAGGGACGGCCTTTCACCACTGCGCGACCAGCTCCGAGCGGGCGCGGCTGCTGGAAAGTGTCAGCGTGATCCGGCGCAACGCGGACCGCTCATGGCACGGTGAGATGCTCGACGGACTCGCCTTTGTGCAGGCGCAGCGGCAGGGTGGTGCCCAACCGGAGGGCGCACGGGTGTTGTTGGTCGGGGCGGGCGGGGCGGGCGGGGCGATCGCTATCGCGCTGCTGGCGACGGGCGTCCGCGAACTGCTCATCCACGACACGAATCCGGCGCGTCTCGCCGAAATCCTGGCGCGCACGGCGGATGTGGGTCGTGGCCGGGTGACGGCTGGTTCACCCGACCCGACAGACTGCGACATGGTCTGTAATGCGACGCCGCTGGGGATGGCCGACGGCGACCCGCTGCCCGTCGCCGCTGACTTACTCGCGCCATCGATCTTCGTAGGCGATGTCATCGCCGGACATGGGGAAACCCCGTTGTTGGCCGCCGCCCGCGCCGCAGGCTGCAAGACCGCGAATGGCGATCAGATGGTCGAGGCGGTGCAGGAAATGATGCTCGATTTCCTGCTCGGCGCGACGGTGTGACGCAACTCGCGCCGCTGCCTCAATTGACGCAGTAGCCGCTTGGGGCAGGGGCGCGGCGAACGCTCACCACATAAGGATCGGCGCGGGGATTGCTCCCTGCACCGATCGTTCTGCTATAGCATTGAGGCAGCAGCATTCAGGCAGCGCCCGCAGCACATGGCGTTCGCGGCGCTCACCAACAGCGCCGGAGCGCTGCCCGCGCCGCGTGATAGCCCGCCATCCCGTGGACACCGCCGCCCGGCGGTGTCGAGGCCGAGCAGAGGAAGACTTGCGGCAGCGGCGTGGCATAGGGGGTGCGGCGGACAGCCGGACGGAAGAGCAACTGGCCGAGGGTCGATTCGCCGCCGCCGATGTCGCCGCCGACCAGATTCGGGTTGTGCTGTTCGAGCGCGGCGGGGCCGAAGGTGTGGCGCGCGAGGATCTTGCCGCCGAAGCCGGGCGCGAACCGCTCGATCTGCGCCTCGATCCGCGCGGTCATATCGACGGTGCTGTTCAGCGGCAGATGGCAATAACCCCAGGCGACGTGCTTCCCTTCCGGCGCACGCGATGGATCGAACGGCGTCGGCTGGACGAGTAGGACGAACGGCTCCTCAGGGATCCGCCCCGCCGTCTCCGCGCGCCGCGATGCCACGATCTCGTCGAGCGTGCCGCCGAGGTGGACCGTCGCGGCACGCTGACATTCCGGGGCCAGCCAGGGGATCGGCCCGTCGAGCGCCCAATCGACCTTGAAGGTGCCGAGCCCGTACTCGAACCGCGACAGTTGGCGGCGATACCCCGCAGGCAGCCGCTCCCCGCCGATTCGCAGGAACTGCCTGGGCGTCACATCGAGCAGGATCGCCCGCGCGTCAGGCAGATCGGCGAGGTCCGTGACGAGGGTGTCGGTGACGATCTCCCCGCCGAGCGACCGCAAGTACGACGCGAGGGCGCTCACCAACTGCTGCGAGCCCCCACGGACCAGCGGCCAGCCGACGGCGTGCCCGGCGATGGCGAGCACGAAGCCGAACGCGGCGGAGGGCGACCGATCGAGCGGCAGCGTGACGTGTGCGGCGATCCCGGCGAAGAGCGCCCGCGCCGCATCGTCGCGAAAGGCACGCCGCGCGAGGGTGCTGGCCGGGAGGAGCGCCGGGAGCCCAAACCGCGCCAGCAGGAACGGATGGTGCGGCAGGTGGATAATCGGCCCGAGAATCTCGGGGGCCAGCGTCTCCCACCGCGCCGCGAGGGGCGCGAACAGCGCCTGATACGCCACGCCATCCCGCCCGAGCAGCGCGGCGGTCGCCCGTACCGAGCGTTCCAGGATCGCCGCCTCCCCGCCAGCGAGCGGGTGGGCCACGGCGGCGGGGGGCTGGATCCAGTCGAGCCCATGCGCGGCCAGAGGCATCCGCCTAAACGCGGGCGAAGTGATCCCCAGCGGATGGACCGTCGAGCAGATGTCGTGGACGAAGCCGGGCAAGGTCAGTTCCGCCGAGCGTGCGCCACCCCCGATGACCGACGCCTGTTCCAGCACCAGCACCGCGCGTCCCGCCTCGGCCAGCGTGATCGCCGCCGTCAGCCCATTCGGGCCGGCCCCGACAACTACCGCGTCATACATCCGCCCTCACATTTCTCTCAGCGGTCATCGCGCAGCCAGCAATGCCCATACGCCTACCGGCGCTCGCGCAGCCCACGATACCCATAGGCGACGATCAGCGAAAAGCTCAACACCGAGGTCGCCTGGACCACCCAATCGCGCCAGCCGCGCCGCGCGGGATGCCGCTCCGCGCCGGTCGCCGTCCCCATCCCGATCCGCGAGAACGCGAGGGTGTAGATCACCGCGCCGAGCAGGCCGCCGCTGACCGCTGGCGGCACCCGTCGCCCATCCAGCGCCTCGACGGCTGCGGCATGGGCCGCCCCCCACCAGGCGGCGTACGCAAAGTGGAAGACCATCGCCAGGGTCCAGCGGGCCGGGCGCGATAGCGATTGCCCCAGATGCTCGGCGGCGTGTTGCACGAAGCGCGGGGCGATATCCGCCCGCTCGCGACGACCCAACACCGTCGCCACGACTTGCGCCGCCATTACTTGCGGGACACCGGCGAGAAACCCCACCGCCAACCCCACCGTCACACCACGTGCCAGGGTCCAGGTCTGTGCTGTGTCATCGCGCTCTTCGCCGACCATGGTGCATCCTCGCTCCCACTCGTCCGCCAATAGCCCCACCAGATACAGCGCACTTCGCAGGGGGTATGCCACGCACAGGCGCAGAATTTTACCCGACACTAACAGGCCGTTAACACCCCCTTAAGGGACTCCCGCTACAGTTAGCCCCGGCGCGGTACAGAACGGCCCGATCAGGTGATGCAACCGCTGGGGGGCGTGTGCAGCGGCGGGCGGCGCGATACGTCGGCCAGACGCTCGTGAGCCAGGAGCAAGCGAAGGACAAAACCGCCGGAGCAACCGGAGGGGTGCTGTTTTGCCCAATGCGGCCCGCTAGGGGTCGTCACTAGCGACACGCCATATGTGAAAGGAGGAGACGATGCGGCTAGCCAATGGCGAAAGTCTGATCAGGGAGCGAGACGCGACCAAGACGGCAGCGCACACAGCGACCAGCAGCGCACGGGCCAGGGCGCGGCGCGAAACCGGCATCTCGCTCCTCTATCTCGTCCCTTCGCTGCTCGTCTTCGGGGTCTTCGTCTTCTATCCCCTCTTCAAGTCGATCTACCTCAGCCTCTTCGCCAGCGACCCATTCGGCCTCGGCAGCACGCCGTTCGTCGGGCTGAAGCAATACCAGATCGCCCTGCGCTCGCAGTCGTATCGCGACGGCCTCGGCGTGACGCTCCTCTACACCCTCTACACCGTGCCGCTCGGGATCCTGATCGCCCTCGGGCTGGCGGTGCTGGCGAACTTCCGCGTCCGGGGGATCGGCTTCTTCCGCACCGTCTTCGCCCTGCCGATCGGCGTCTCGGTCGGGGCCGCCTCGATCGTCTTCCTGCTGCTCTACAACAGCCGCGCCGGGGTCATCAACTACTTCCTGAACGTCATCGGCCTGCCGAGTATCGAATGGCTCACCGAGCCGCGCGCCGCCCTCTGGGCGGTCGCTATCCTCTCGATCTGGGCGGGGAGCGGCTTCAATTTCATCGTCCTCCTCAGTGGCCTGCAAGGGGTGCCGGAAGACCTCTACGAGAGCGCGCGGATCGACGGGGCCAACAACTTCCGCATCTTCCGCAGCGTCACCCTGCCGATGCTGATGCCGACCCTCTTCTTCGTCCTGATCGTCTCGACGATCAACGCCTTCCAGTCGTTCGCGCAGATCCACATCCTGACCAAGGGCGGCCCGGCGAACGCCACGAATGTCGTCGTCTACTCGATCTACCGCGAGGCGTTCTTCAATTTCCAGACCGGCTATGCCTCGGCGCAGGCGGTCATCCTCTTCGTCATCATCCTGATCCTCACGGCGATTCAATTCCTGGTGATCGAGCGGCGCGTCCACTACGCCTGAGCGGGCCACCGGCGTTTTCCCGGCGATCGAGCGGCGGGTCCAGCACACATGAGCGAACCACAGACGGCTTCCTGGTGATCGAACGGAGGGGACACCACGCATGAGCGAGCCACAGACATTCGGGCGACGTGCTTTCCAATTGACGATCATTTACGCCCTGCTGATCGCGACCTCACTCTTCCTGCTTTTCCCGCTCCTCTACGGCCTGGCGATCAGCTTCATGACCGCCGACGAGATCACCGTCTACCCGCCCAAGTTCCTGCCCGACAGTCTGAACCTGACGAGCTACCAGACGGTGCTGAGTCGGCTGCCGATCCCGCGCTACCTCTTCAATTCGCTGCTGATCTCCACCGCCGTGATGCTCGGCCAGTTGGTCACGGCGAGTCTGGCGGCCTACGCCTTCGCCATCCGCCGCTTCCGGGGTCGCGGGCTGATCTTCGGCCTCTTCCTCTCCACCCTGATGATCCCTTGGGAGGTAACGCTCATCCCCAATTTCCAGACGATCCAGGCGTGGGGCTGGACCGACAACTACCTGAGCCTGATCGCGCCGTTCGTCGCCACCGCCTTCGGCACCTTCATGCTGCGCCAGTTCTTCCTGACGATCCCGCAGGAGTTGCACGACGCGGCGGTCATCGACGGCTGCGGCAGCCTGCGCTACCTCCTCCAAATCGTCCTGCCGCTCTCGCGCCCTGCCCTCGGGACGCTGGCGATCTACGGGTTCCTGCAAACCTGGAACCAGTTCCTCTGGCCGTTGTTGGTCACTAATCAGAAGGAGATGCGTACGATTCAGATCGGGCTGAACTATCTGCTCAACGAAGAGACGATCTCGTTCAACAACACGATGGCCGGGGTCATCCTCGCCATCATCCCGACGGTGCTCCTGCTGATCCTCGGCCAGCGCCAATTGGTGCGCGGCCTCACCGCAGGCGCGGTGAAGGGGTAACGACAGAAGACGATCAGCAAACGGCGACGACACACAAGAGCGAAAGGGACAGAACACCGTGACCCAGCGCACACCGATCACCAGGCGCTTCCTCCTCAAGGCCGGCGGCGCGGCCCTCGGCACCGGCGCACTCGCCGCACTCCTCAGCGCCTGCGGCGCGGCAGGGACGGCCACCGCTGTGAGCGGCGCGGGTGGCTCCGGCGTGGCGACCACCGCCCCCACCCGCCCGCCAGGAACCACGGCAGCCGCCGGGAGCAGCGCCCCCGCCGCCAGCGGTGCCCCTGCGGGCGGCGGCGCGGCACCCGGTTCGACGGCGGCGGCGCAGGGGACGCCGGTCGGCGTCTCGAACCTGAAGCCGCCGAAGAACCCGAACGCGATCAAGGTTTCCTGGTGGTTCGGGTTGGGCGGCGTACTCGGCAAGGCGATCGAGACGCTGGCCGAGCAGTTCAACGACAGCCAGAGCGAGATCTACGTCGAGGCGATCTATCAGGGCAACTACGACGACACGCTGAACAAGTACAAGGCCGGCCTGCCGGGCAAGCAGACACCGAACCTCCTCCAGGTCTACGATGTCGGGCTGCGGTTCATGCTCGACTCCCAGTCGGTCGAGCCGATGCAGGGGCTGATCGACGCCAGCAAGTTCGACATGTCGAACTTCGAGCCCGCGCTACTCAACTACTACTCGATCGACAAGAAGCTGGTGGGGATGCCGTTCAACTCCTCCACGCCGCTCCTCTATTACAACAAGAAGCTCTTCAGCGAGGCGGGGCTCGACCCGAACACCCCGCCGAAGACCTGGGAAGACGCGCTGACCTTCGGCGAGAAGCTGACCAAGAAAGACGCTGCGGGGAAGGTCAGCCAGTACGCGATCTCTATCCCGATCGATAGCTGGTATTTCGAGCAGTGGATGAACACGCAGAACGCGGTGCTGGTCGATAACGAGAACGGGCGGGCGAATCGCGCGACCAAGACATCCCTCAACGGCGAGAATGGTGTCAAGATCCTCGAATGGTGGAAAAGCACGATCGACAAGGGGGTCGGCACCAATCTCGGTCGCGGCGGCTCGGAGACGCAGAAAGCCTTCGCCGCCAGCCAGATCGCGATGACCTTCGACTCCACCGCCTCGATGCGCGGGATCGTCAACGGGGTCGGCGACAAGTTCGAGGTCGGGACCGGCTACCTGCTGCGCCCCGCCGCGACGCTCGACCAGGGCGGCGTGACGATCGGCGGCGCGTCGGTCTACATCATGAAGGACAAGGCCGCGCGGGAGAAAGAGGCGACCTGGAAGTTCGTGCAGTGGCTGGTGCAGCCGGAGCAGCAGGCGGCCTGGCACGTCGCCACCGGCTACTACCCCGTCCGCAAGGAGTCGTATAACCTCCCGGTGGTGCAGGAGAACACCAAGAAATATCCGCAGTTCACCACGGCGATCGAGCAGTTGCGGGCCAGCAAGCAGACCCCCGCCACCGCCGGGGCGGTGATGGGGCCATTCACCCAGGCCCGCGCGCTCATCAACACGGCGATTGAGGAGGCATTGCTCGGCAAGGCCACCCCGAAGGCGGCGCTCGACAAGGCCACCTCCGACATCAATCAGGCGCTTGACCTCTACAACGCCTCAGTACGATAAGTCATTCAAGCGGCCCGCTCGCGCCAGCAGCGCGAGCGCAAGATAGCCGATGCAAGGCGGGCGGCACCACTGTGGTGCCGCCCGCCCTGTGTATGTCACGCACGCGCAACCTGTACCCAGCACGCACCAGGAACTTCGCGGCTGCGCGACCAATAGGTCATCGGACCGTGCGTGCAGCACGCTCCTCCCGGTAGCAGTGCCGCTGACATGGCGAATCAGGGCTTCTGCGTGAGTACGGCGGGCGGTTAATGGTCGTGGCGAACTCAAACGGACTATGAGCAAACTTCACCGCCGCAGGGCGGGTCATTGTGCCGTTCAGCGGTATTCAACCGCCAGCCATGCACCGTTCAAGTTTGCCACGACCATACACCGCGCATAGGGGCTGCGCCTCACGTATAAACCCTGTATGGCGAATGATCGCCTATTGGCAGGGTTGGGGCGCTAGACTATACTACGGTGAGAAATGTGGGCGGCCAAGCGAACAAGTATTCTGGCAGATGATGCCTCGAAAGGGTGTGACGTCAGTGGTTGCGATCACCGAGCGTAGCGCTGCGCCAACGCGTAAGGGACGCCCCTGGCGCGACTATCTATTATTCCTGGCGTTCATCGCCCCCAACTTCATCCTCCTGGGGATATTCTCGTACTGGCCGCTGCTCTATCAGGCGTATCTCAGCTTGACGCGCTGGGATATGATCGCGCCGACCAAGGTCTTCATCGGGGCGAACAACTACCGCTTCATGTTCGCCGAGCCCGGCTTCCACCGTGTCCTCCTGAACACCGCCTACTTCAGCGGCGCGATCGTGATCGGCAGTCTCGTCATCGGTCTGGCCTTGGCGCTGCTGCTGAATCAACGCCTGCGTGGGCGGACACTCGTGCGCGGGATCGTCTTCGCCCCGTATGTCCTCAGCGGCGCGGCGGTCGGGCTGGTCTGGTCTTACATCTTCGATCCGGTCTACGGGCTGATGCGCGTGATCCTCGATTGGTTCGGCATCGGCTCCCCCGATTGGCTCGTCAACACCACCTGGGCGATGCCCGCCGTGATCATCGTCTACCTCTGGAAGAATGCCGGCTACAGCGCGATCATCTACCTCGCCGGGCTGCAAAATATCCCCAACGAACTCTACGATGCGGCGAAGGTCGATGGCGCGACCGGCTGGGCAACCTTCCGCTATGTCACACTGCCGCAACTCTCGCCAACGACCTTTTTCCTCACCGTGACCACCATCATCTTCTCGATCCAGGCGTTCGACATCATCGCCGTGATGACCGAAGGTGGCCCGATCAACGCGACAACAACCCTGATGTGGTACCTCTACCAGCAGGGATTCGTGGCGTTCCGCGCCGGTCTGGCCGCCGCCGCCGGTATGGTCTTGTTCGTCCTGCTGCTCGTGATCACCCTGATCCAGGTGTTCATCGTCCAGCGGCGCGTGCATTACAGCTAGGGGCTGTCGTGGAAATATCCGTGCCGAAGTCCGCAACAAAAACCGGCCAACGTGCGACCATGCAGCACTATGGCGTCACCGCGCTGAAATATGCGCTGCTGATCTTCGTCGGCATCATCTTCTTCTTACCCGTCTTTTGGATGTTGAGCGCCTCCCTGAAGGATCTGCGCGAGATCTATACCTTCCCGCCGCAATGGATCCCGCTCACCCCGCGCTGGCAGAATTATATCGATGCCTGGAATGCCGCGCCGTTCGGGCGTTTCTACATCAATACCCTGATCACGACAGCGATCGGCGTCGGCGCGGAACTGCTGTTCGGGACGATGACCGCCTACGCCTTCGTCTTCATCCCATTCCCGAAAAAGAATCTGCTCTTCCTGCTGATGCTGGCGGCGCTGATGATCCCGATTCAGGTGACGATGCTGCCCAACTATCTCACCGTCGCCAATCTCGGTTGGCTGAATACGTACGCCGGCATCATCGTCCCCGGCGCATCGGTCGCGTTCGGCACCTTCCTCCTCCGTCAGCACTTCCTGACCCTGCCGAAAGAGATTCTCGAGGCGGCGCGGCTCGAAGGCGCGGGACATTTTCAACTCCTGACGAAGATTGTCCTGCCGCTCTCCCGGCCGATCTTCGTCACCGTGGGCCTGATCGCCCTCGTCACCAAATGGAACGACTTCCTCTGGCCGCTGATCGTCACCAACCGACTCGAGATGCGGGTATTGCCGGTTGGCCTGGCGTACCTGTTCGATCAGGAAGGGAATAGCCAATGGGGGGTCATCATGGCCGCGACCATCTTCGTCGTCGCGCCAATCCTCCTCGTCTTCGCCTGGGCGCAGCGCCATATCATCGCCGGCCTGACGGCCGGTGCAACAAAAGGGTAGTGCGCTGCATCGCGCAGCCGCGACTGTAGGACTGGTCGGCATACACAGGTGCCGTCACGCGACCGTGGGACTGGTCGGCATACATAGGTGCCGTCAGTGGATTACTAAGGGGTGGTTGGCATGGCAAGTTTCTCACGACGGCAATTCCTCTCGTTCACCGGCGGTGCGATCGGCGTGCTGGCGCTCGCCGCGTGCGGCGGCACGAGCACACCGACCACGGGCAGCACCGGTGGTACCGGCAGCACCGGTGGCTCGACTGCTCCGGCGGCAAGCGGTGCCGCCACGGCGCGGGCAACGCAGAGCAGCGGCCCAGCCCCGCAGGCCGGGCAGAAGAAGGTCACCTTCTGGTCCGCCTTCGGCGGCAAGAACGGCGAAGCGCTGACCAAGATGGTCAACGACTTCAATGGGTCCCAGAAGACGGTCTTCATTGACAACCAGTTTCAGGGTAACTACGACGAGACGGCGCAGAAGCTGGCCGCGTCGATCGCCGCGCGTCAGGTGCCGGACATGGCCTCCTTGTCGGAGGTTACCTGGAATCGCTTCTCGCTCAACAAGACCCTCCAGTCGCTGGATGATCTCCTGGCCAAGGGCGGCGTCGATTCGAAAGACTACGTCGATTCGCTGATCGCCGAGGGGACACGGCAGGGCAAGATCTGGTGGATCCCGTTCGCGCGCAGCACGCCGCTCTTTTACTACAACCGCACCCTCTTCAAGGAAGCGGGTCTCGAAGACCGCGCGCCGAAGACGTGGGCCGAGGTGCGGACATTCGGTCTGGCGATCCAGAAGCTCAACAAGCCGGACCTCAAAGCCTACGCCTTTACCAACGCCAAGAACTTCAACGCCTGGCACTTCCAGGGGAATGTCTGGCAATGGGGCGGTTCGTACTCCGATAAGAACCTGGATATCGCCATCGACCAGGCCCCCGCGATCGAGGCCGGGGAGTGGCTGCGGAAGTTCGTCCACGAGGACAAGCTCGCGTACATGGCCCCGGATCAGTCGATCGACTTCAGTAACGGGCTCGCCGCGATGACGCAGCAGTCCACTGGTTCACTCGGCACGATCTTGACGACGGCGAAGTTCGATGTGGGCACCGGCCCCCTGCCGGAGATGAAGAAGTTTGGCTGCCCGACCGGTGGTGCCGGACTGGCCCTCCTGGCGGCGGCCCCGGATGACCGTAAGCAGGCGGCGATCGAGTTCATCAAGTTCCTGAACAAGCCGGAGAATGTCACCTACTGGTCGAAGCAGAGCGGCTATATGCCGGCCACCAAGTCGGCGCGCGATGCGGCGGAGATGCAGCAGCACTTCACCGCGAACCCGAATTACAAGGTAGCGGTTGATCAGTTGCCGAAGACCCAGCCGCAAGACACCGCGCGCCTCTTCATCCCCAACGGCGATCAGACGATCGGGACCGGCCTGGAGCGGATCATCGTCAACAACGAGGCGGCAGGGACCGTCTTCAAAGCGGTGGCCGAGCAACTGAAGCGCGACTCGCAGGACATCAGGGATCAGGTCAAGGACCTCGGCCTTTCGTAAGGCAGACTCCGGGCCACAACCTGACTACCAAATGACTTGAACTTCCGCCCGCCCTGACGTCAATATCAGGGCGGGCGGCGCGTATCACCCCCCAGGGCCGCGTCGGCGCGTGCTGCGGTACCGTCACAATAGGCGACTAAACATGAACGCTCATCTCGGGCTGCCACTGATGGATGCGCTGCTGCGGCTCGTAGTAGCGACATTGCTCGGCGCGATCGTTGGCCTGGAACGGGAACGGCTGGAGCGCGCGGCCGGACTGCGGACTCACGCGCTCGTCGCGCTGGCCTCCGCCTTGATGATGCTCGTATCGGCGTATAGTTTCGCCGAACTCGCGCCGGCACCCCGCGACCCGACCAGAATGGCGGCGCAGGTGGTGAGCGGGATCGGCTTCCTCGGCGCAGGGGTGATCATCTTCCGCAAGAACGCGGTGCGCGGGCTGACGACGGCGGCAAGCATCTGGGCCGCCGCCGGGCTTGGCCTCGCCGCAGGCGGCGGGCTTCTCAGTATTGCGGCGGCGAGTATGGTGTTGATCCTGGTGATTCAGGTTGGTTTACGGCCCTTAGAGCAGCGCTTTTTTGCCCACCACCGCGCGCATCGCCTCGAACTGCGGCTCCTACGGGGCAGTGACAATCTCGCGGCGGTGGAGCGCGCGATCGTCGCCGCCGGGGTCCAACTCCGCGGCTTACGTGTCCGTCCGGCGCGCGGCGGACGAGAGGATCGCCTGGAAATCGAACTCGGGCCAACCCGCGACACTACGGCTACCGCGCTGCTCGACACGCTGCGCAAGCTCGAAGGGGTCCGCCTTGTCGCCTACACACTCGGGGCCACCCGAGCGCCACGCCCCGCACCTGGAACCGCAGCGGCGACAGATCCGGTCGATGACGACGAATATCTCGATGAAGAACTGGACGATAGCGCCGAGTTCCGATAATACCCTCTCTCGTGCACCACGCCCACCTTCGGTCAGCTTGCTGCCACCGGGCTCGTGCGCTACGGAGCAATAGAGATGACAGCGTACCGCGCAACCGATCTACCCGATTCCCGTACATAGACCTATCAGCGCGGGTGTTGACACGTTCGGGATCGGAGGGGGCGATGGTCGATCTGGAACTCTACGGTGCGGTCACACTTCCAGTATGGGGCCAGTTCGTCGAGATCTTGCGGGCCGTCCTCACCTTGCTGATCAGCCTCACCGGCAGTCCGGGCCTCGCGATCATCCTCTTCACGGTGGCGATCCGCGCGCTGCTCGTACCGCTGGCCGTCTACTCACACCGCGCGAACCAGCGAATGCAAGCGCTCAAGCCGAAACTCGAGAAGCTTCAGCGGCGCTATCGCCATGACCGGCAAAAGCTCTCCGTCGAAACGATGCGCCTCTACCGCGAGAACCAGATCAATCCGTATGCGACGATCTTGCCCGCCCTGATCCAAATACCACTCCTGATCGGGTTGTACCAGAGTATCACGGCGGTCGCCGCCACGGGGATGCAGGGCTTCCTCTGGCTCCCTTCACTGGCGCACGCCGATCCCTGGCACCTGCTCCCGCTCCTGGCAGCCTTGTTCCAGCTCGTGCAGGCACGGATGGCACTCCCCAGCGCACAGGCACTCCCGCTCGACGCCCAGCAGCAGCTAATGCGGCAACTCACCCAGGTACTGCCGCTCACCGCCCTCGCCTTCGGCTGGGTCGCCGCCGCTGGCCTCGCACTCTACTGGGCAACACAGGCAGCA
>JAABUN010006252.1_pt1 | contig 13882 bp, 11 predicted proteins | sample 5559311 | NCBI WGS metagenome assembly JAABUN01 (sample SAMN10711877, study PRJNA513370) | rock metagenome | isolation source: Antarctica rocks | place: Antarctica: Victoria Land, Siegfried Peak sud | reverse complement strand
AAGTTCCGTAGAGGTAGCCAGAAGCGGGTAAACCTAGCCTCCCAGAAGCTCCCGTACATAAAACGACGGCTTTTGCCTGAATAATGACAAAATCACCGTTTCGCACGTCAAAACCTACTGCACCGATTGCTCGTCCGTCTTTAACTAAAACGCGGGTAGCCATTACTCGATTGGTAACTCTGGCTTTATGGCGCTTTACTTGTCTAGTCAAAATTTGCTTGAGGTCTTTACCTTCGGGCATGGGTAAAACGTATTTACCAACTCGATGTACCTGTTTCAAGTCGTACTCGCCTTGAGCATCTTTTTGAAACTTTACGCCCCAACTTTCAAGTTCCTGAATGACCTCAAAACCTAATTTTCCAGTTTGATAAACTGCTTTTTGATTTAGGATACCGTCGTTAGAAATAGTGATTTCGCGGACGTATTGTTCGGGGGTAGAATTACCAGGAATAACCGCAGTATTTACGCCATCCATTCCCATGGCGATCGCTCCACTGCGGCGAATATTTGCTTTTTCTAAAATCAAAACATCGCCTTGAGGATTCGCTTGTTTTGCTTTAATTGCTGCCATTGTTCCGGCGGTTCCACCACCAACAATTAAAACATCTGTCTTCAGCCATTGAGTATTCACTTCTTCACCCCTCTTTGTCGCTACAAAAAACCTTTTAGAGATATCAAAAAAAATCAATTACAACTTGTTTTCGCTTTCTTTATCTTAATCAAATATTTAATTAACTACAAGGCTATTTTGTAACAGGTAATACTGTCTTTTATACTTATCTTTTATAGAATCATAAAATATTTTTATAAATCTTTTTTAGAAGCTAGCGGAGCTAACTGTTGTGGAAATTAATCAAGTTAAAGCGTTTTTAGAAGTTGCAAGGAATCTTAGTTTTACGGAAGCCGCCGATGCTTTGAATCTTACTCAGCCTGCGGTTAGCGTTAAAATAAGAACCTTAGAAGCAGAATTAAAAACACCGCTTTTTTATCGATTAGGACGCAAGATTCAATTAACAGAAGTAGGAGCTTTTTTATACGAAGAAGGTTACAGATTAATTGAAACAGAAAAACAACTACTAACAAAGATTGAGGAAATAAAAAAAGGTAAGTTTGGTCATTTAAAGATAGGCTGCACGGCAGCTATTGCTAATGAATGGTTACCAGAAATTATCTTTAAATACCGCCAACAGTATCCGGGGATTACAACTCAATATGTAGGGTTTGAATCGGTAGAGTTTCTATATCGGGCTTTAACAAGCAGCCAGATTGATGTAGGAATTTCAGATATTGATTGTTTTGAATTTGATGAGGTTTCCGCAAGGGCGATCTCTACTATTGACTATCGCTTGCTTGTTGCCTCTAATCATGTCTTAGCTAAAAAAAATTGGTTGAGCTTGCAAGAACTAAAAAAAGAGCCTTGGATCATGCTACCTGCTGGCTCTCCTAGTCGCTTAGTTTTTGAATCTCGCTTGCAAGAACTAGGGTTAACTCTTGATGACTTTCCCCTAGTAGAGATAGTAGATACTTCCGCTTTGATGCGAACCTTTATTACCCAAGGAAACTATTTAGGTTTTGCCTCTAATTTAGAATTTACAACAGAATGCCAATCGGGAAAATTAACTGCGATTCCACTTCAAGAATTTGCTCTATCAAGTAACATTTTTGTGTTACAATCTCGACGTTTAAACCAGAGCGCGATCGCCCAGGGAGATCGACAAACAGCGCGACGTAGTTCAAATCCAGTGCAGAAGTTTGTCGCTTTGCTGGAAAATCAGCAAGCAGAAATTCAACTAGATCGACCGAAACCTGCACGTTGGAGATCGCCTAGTCTAGTGCTTCGTCCTACCCCTCAACGTCCTGAAACCATTAACTTGTCAATCGGGATTCAAAACAGTACCATCACAACGGTAACGGCGGGGTTGATAATTCAACGCCTGGGATTGCTAGAACACTTTTTACCAAAAACAGGACGCTACAGTTCTACTCAATACCAAACTCGCTGGTGTAACTACTCTACCGGAGCGCCCATCGTTCAAGGGTTGCATTCTGGGGACCTAGATATAGGTATTTTGGGCGACTACCCTTTATTACTCAGCGCCGTACAGCAAGGCGCTACAAAACAAACTCGCTTAGTTAGCTTTGTCTCTACAAATCCCGATGGCTCCTGCAATGCTGTAATTGTGCCAAATGAGTCCAAAATTCAAAGCATCGAAGACTTGCGCGGGAGAACTATTGCTGTACCGTTTAGTTCTTCCGCTCACGGGATGGTAATGCGAAGTCTCAATTTTGCTAACATCCTGACGGAAGTTAAGCTTGCGGCTTTAGAAAATTCAGACATTGCTCATCCCTTTGGCTCTCCCACCGTAGCAGATGGATACGCTCACTTTGCTCCTTTTCACGATATTGCCTATCACCAAGGGAAGTTTCGTTACTTGCAAGGCAACAATTCAAGTATCCTACCTGCTTTTTATGGTGTAGTTGTAAGCGCCTCTTTAGCAGAGCAGCACCCAGAAATTGCGGTCGCCTATCTTAGAGCTTTGAGTGCAGCCCAATATTGGTATGCAACTACTCCATCTGCACTTTCCCTAATTAGCCAATGGTCAAATCTAGATAGCGAAATAATTTCTCGCTTACTTAGCACTAGCTACCACAAGAATCAGCCAGAGCGCTTTTTTTCGGAAGTTATAATCCGTCCCGACTGGATTAAGGGACATATTGCCCAGCTTAGTTTAATTCCAGGTAACGAAAGCTTAAAAACAATTAACCTCGATCGCTGGATTCAACCGGAATTTCTGCAAAAAGTGCAGAACTAACTTTAGTCAGCTTCCATACTTATAAGAGTTTCCTCGCGAATCAACTCAAATACTTGACGGTTGAGGGCGATAAAGTCTGGTGAAATTATACTATCTGCATGACGGGGACGCGCTAAAGTGACATCTATTTGCTGCTTAATTCTGCCTGGATTTACACCCATGACAAAAATGCGATCGCTCAAAAACAAGGCTTCCTCAATATCGTGAGTGACAAAAATAACCGTTGTTTTTAAGTCGCTCCAAATCGATAGCAAAAGCTCCTGCATCATGTGTCTTGTTTGAGCATCTAAGGCGGCAAATGGTTCGTCCATCAGTAAAACTGAGGGAGAATTGACTAAGGCTCTAATAATACTTGCCCGTTGTTGCATTCCGCCGGAAAGTTGGTGCGGATAGGAATGACGATGCTTGGACAAACCAACCAGATTGAGATAGTAATCTACTAATTCCCTTCGTTCTGCCTTGGGCGTTCCCTTAATTTTTAGCCCAAACTCGACATTTTGAAAAGTTGTCTTCCAAGGTAATAAAGAGTATTGCTGGAAAACAAAACCGCGATCGCTACTAGGCGCATCGACATGACGCTTGTTGACAAACACAAAACCGCTAGTAGGTTGAATAAATCCGGCGATCGCATTCAAAATCGTTGACTTCCCACAACCGGACGGGCCTAATAGACAAACAAATTCACCAGGAGTTATCTTAAAATTCACCGATTCCAACACCTGAACGCAATGCCCCTTGCGTTTGAAAGAAACTGACAAATTTTCCACCTCTACAAAGCCTCTGACCCTTTGTACTAGGTTTTTTTCTACCACTACTGCCACAATATTTAGACCTCCAATCAACCTTAAACGCTTTTCTTTTTCGTAATTCGCCAAGGCATGAGCAAACAAGTCAGGCGATCGACGGCATAAGCACTAAACGCACCCATCAAACCAATCAACAACATCCCCATCACAATTGGCGGGTAGTTTGAAGTGACATAAGATTCCCAGGTAATGTAACCCACGCCGTACCTACCTGCTAATATTTCCGCCGTAACTAGGCAAAACCAAGAGTTGCCCATACCAATTACTAACCCACTAGCAATACTGGGCATCGCTCCAGGAACGACGATATCTTTAAAAATATGCCACTGCTTTGCGCCCAAAGATTGACCAACCCGTAGCAGTAACATATCCGTGCTTTCTACACCGCGAATAGTGCTAATGAGAATTGGAAAGAAAGCACCCAAAAAAGTTAGGTAGATCATCCCAGCTTCTGCATTGGGAAACATCAGAATTGCTAAGGGTATCCAAGCAACCGCAGGAATTGGTCTTAATATTTCTAACGGGAGAAAGATTAAGTCTTCAATTTTTTGAAACCAGCCGATCGCAATTCCCAAGCTAATACCCAATACCGCCGCCGTTGCAAAACCTGTTATCACTCTAAAAGCACTAGCTTGGATGTGTTTGGTAGGATTGCTCTTAACAAAATCTATGGTAGCGCCGACAACTTCTATCGGAGAGGGTACATTTTCAAAATTGATGAAAAAGTTGAACTTGAGATGACATAGTAATTGCCAAATCCCGAAGAACAATACTAGAGACAAACCGCGTCTGAAAGTTTTTGGGTTAATGAGCAACTTCTTACTTGCACGAGCGCCTTTTTTGTACCGGGCGATCGCTGCTGTCAAGTTGCCTAATAGAGAACGTTTTGTTGATGAACTAGCCATATCAATTCGCTCCTAATAATACAGGCGTTTTTTGAGCTATAGATTGCTGGAGTCCTTGAAAATTGGCAACTTTAGCCCCCGATTTATTAGCAAATGCCTGAGCTTCTTGCTCGGTTAAAAAAGCAGAAATTTCCTTCCCGTTTTGGACAAAGAAAGAATTTTCAGCAAATAGCTTCCAACCGCGATCGCGATCGTGGACGAATATAGCGCCCGCAGTTTCTTTCCTTTCTGCTTTAAGCTTTTGCAACATTGCCATCATGTTTGTAATCGAGGCAAAATTCCTAACTTTATCCTCGCTTTCGAGCCAGATTTGAGCCGCCATTTTCGGGTTAGCAATTTCTTCATTAGTTTGAGCATCTTTACCGCTAACAACTAACGCCTTCGCTTTAGCTACCTTGTCATAGTCAAGTCCCATTTCTTGCATAGCTTGGCGTAAATAGCTATCATCTGCCCATTTAGTCACATCTTCTGGATTAACGCTGTCATCCAACTTACCTAACTGCTTTAAAGTGACAACGCTATTTTTGAGCGCATCAAAATTAACTTGGGCGATCACTGGATTCAATTGTTGCAATCCCGAAGGTCCCAAGAACATATACACTACTTCGCGTTCTACGCTAGACCATTTTTCTACCTTAGTAGCGACGGCTTCTGGTTGCTCTTGAAACATTTTATTTGCTGTCAGCAAAGCTTTGAGATAAGCCGTAACTATTTCAGGATTTTCTTTAGCAAAATCCGAGCGTACTAAAACACCGTGAAAGGTTGGAGTTTCTGTTTGAGCGCCATCAAATATTTTTCTGGCAAAACCGCGATAGGCAAACAATTCCCCAAAGGGAACAAAATCAGCATGAGCTGCAATTTGCTTTGTTTTCAAATTGCTTCCTCCTACTTCTGGTGCTTGGCTAACTAAAGTTAAATCCTTTTGTGGATCTATTCCTTCATTTTTCAGCGCCTTAAGTAGCATTCCATGAGCCGCCGAGCCAAAGGGGACAGAAACTTCTTTGCCTTTTAAATCTGCTAGGGTTTTTACGGGGCTATCTTTAGGAACTAATACGGCGTTTCCTGCTCCAATTGGGCTATAGGCTAAAGTAGCAATATAAAGTGTTTTAACTCCATTTCCCTTTTTTTGAAACGTAGTCATGTTAATAGTCGCTGGAAAATCGCCCATCATGCCGATATCAATTTGATTTGCCAGCATTTTATTAGTAATTGGTGGACCAGAGGTATAGCTTGACCACTCAATGTTGTACTCAACATTTGCATACTTTCCTGTTTTAGGTAAATATTTTTCGAGGAGTTTTTCCTCGCGAATAACCGAGCCACCAGTAGCAGTATTAATTGTTTGATCTTGAGTTGCGATCGCAATCCGAATTACTTTTCTATTAGCAGTATTACCTGAAATATTAGCTGAAGTTTTACTACAAGCACCTGCAAACACTAAGGAGATCAGCAGCAAGCAAGACACTAAACCTCTACGAGGAATTTGCTGTTTATTCATAATCAAGCCCTATTTCTAATTTAATTTCATAAGTTTATTTAATAGAGTTATTAGACCTACATCTGTAAAAAGATATACATCATTGATAAAAAATACAAATCAACCTATACATTTAATTTATAAGTCTATAAATTAAAAATACTCAATTTTATTTAGCAATAACTAATAGACAAAATAATAAAATAGATTGATTTACTTTAAAAAATCGCGCTATTAAATAAATAGTAAAATGTTATCAATGCTAGAGATTGAAGCGTGAGCAATTACTTATTAAAATAAAACTCTTACACGAATCAAGATTCGTGTTGCAAAAAACTGAGCAAGATGAAGTTCCCATCCGAGTTTATCTCGTTGCGAAACAGTTTTAATGCTCAAAACACACTCATTCAAGGGGTGGCATTTTCAATCCTGGACAGTTGAAGTTAAGGTAGCAATACTTGGGGGCTTCCGCTACTTCTTCAGTTTCGTCGCTTAATGTATGAAATTACAGATCAAACTAAATCTGCCAATAAATCTGTAATCTCTGCCTGATGATTTAGTCGGTTATCATCATAAATCATCAATGTGTTCAAGTTAGCGTGGCGAGAGAGCTTCTGTACCCGCCTAACATCGCCACCTGTTGCTTCCAGCGCCGCCGTAATCCCAGAGTGTCTAATCCGGTGAGGGCTGATAGTCTTGCTAATGCCAGCCTTAGCTCCTGCTGCTTGGACAATTTTGTAAATAGCAGTTCCAGTGAGCCGATGCCCGTAACTAGCTCGGTCTAAGGCAATAAATAGCGGCTGGTTGATATTTAATTCTTTTCTTGCCAGCAACCATGCTTGCAGAGCTTTGACTGTAGAAACCGATAGCGAGACTGATTCCTTCTGACTACCTCTCCCTTTACCAATAATCCAGAGCTTCCTTCCTTCTAAATCCAAATCTTTCAGGTCAGCGAGTGCTATTTCACCGCGCCGGAGAGCATTGTCCCACAGTAGGCGCAACAAGGCATAATCTCTTTTCCCCTTGAGCGTATCAGAATTACTTGTAGCTAAAATCCCTTTAAACGAAGCTGGTGCAATCCCGGTAGTATCGCGGTAGGGCTTTACCTTCTCGCTTTTGATGTCGGCTAAACTCCACTCTAGTAATCCTAGCTTCCGGGCATGATTAACCAATGCCTTGATTGCTGCCAACCTTCTATTAACAGTAGCTTCCTTTAGTCCCCGATCTACTAGACTAGCTTTATACCTCAGTACCAGTGCGATCGCTTCAAAACGAGAAAGCAGCAAAAAGCTCTGCACGATTGCTGGACTAGCCGCAACACCAGCTACATACCTAAAGAAATCTCGCAAATCTTTTTCATAGGCAGTGCGGGTATTGAGACTACGCTTATCGCACAGTAGCTCCTGGACTACATCTAGCTCCTTGGCGAGGGGCTGAAAACCTGGTGGCATCGCGCTAGTAGTAACAAGCATTGGCTCAGTCATGGATATGATGGTTACGATAATGCGTCTTTCCGTAACCTAAGTTTATCACTGCGTTACCCCGCTTTTTGAGTAGGTGAGCGCACTCAGACCTTGCGCTACAAATTTAGTGATAGCTGCATTTGCCGGGGAGCATTAGCTGATTGTGGCAGAGGTTCGGGCTGATCTTGCACCGCCGCGCAGTAGCGATTAAAGCTACAGATTTCGCACTGTTCTCCAGTTTTTGCTTCCCAAAGCTCGTCAGTACGCAATTTCAAAGCTAATTCACCGATAACAGCTTCTACCTGCTGTTTATGTTCGCCACTAGCTTCAAAAACAATCTTCTCACCTGTCCGCAAGTAAAGTAAGCTCAACTGCCGCAAGCAGGATTGATATCTTTGCTCCAAAGCTATGTAGTACAGACCAATTTGCAAGTCAATTTCATCGGGCTTTGGCAATTTGACTTCTTTGGTTGATTTATAGTCGATTAGTTCCAACCCGTCTCCCAGAAAATCTAGGCGGTCGTAGCGTCCAGAAACTTTAAATTCTAAGTTGTTAACTAACAAGCGTCCTTTAATTAATCCTTCTACTGCTAAAGGTCGAGCGATCGCAGTTTCACCCGCAATGAACTGGTAGTAATAATTTTCTAAAATCTCTTGTCCTTCCTCAGCTTGGTTTGGACTAAGGTTATTGGAACATCTCTGCCAGCACGAAGAAACCCAATCAAGGGGCGGTACTGGGTCAAGGTAATGCCAATCGCGGTAGGCTTGGGCGAGTGCTTGATGTAGGGCTATGCCAAGCTTGGCGTTACCAAAGAATCCGGGACTTTTCAAACCCAACTCGTAACGGAAATAATAGGCTTGCGGACAACGGTGGTAGGTTTGAAGTTTGGTGGCGGAAATTTGGTAAGCCATTGGGGAGACGATGCGAAGTCAGTGCTTTGGATAATATTAGCGCGAAGTCTTCATAAGTATCGGTACGAAAGATGCTAAATATCATCTAGCAATAGTTTTATAGGAATTAGAAAGATTAATAAATATGCTAAGTTCACGTTTTTTATCGGAGTTTAGTTTATTAAGCTAGAGCAAAGAAGTTATCTTATTTGATAGGAAATAAATTAATAAAAAATGCAGTACGCAGCGTCAATAAAGTACGGAGGATTGTTAGTAAATGCTTCCGAGTGCAATTACGAGGCTTTCCGCAATCTAGGCTTAACTTGTCCCCATTGCCACGAGTCAGTTTTTCTAGTTCAGGGACACGACCGCTACTACAAAAAGATATCAAAAACTACCGAAGTAGCCTCGCACTTCAACCACCGACCTGACAAAAATAAGGACGCGATCGCCCTATGCGAGTTGCGTGTTAGACAAATTACAAGTACAGAAATAAAGATGCGAGAAACGAAAAGTAAAAATCAAAGGTTGCAACTATTTAACCGCCACCTGTGGAACATTTTACTGACTTGTTGCAAGTTGAAGAATTTTGAGGAGAAAAAGCAATCTCTTGATAGTAGTTTCAGGAGCATTTGCAAGTTTGATCCAAATGCAACGGTCGTAATAAATGCCTACCAAGACTTCCTAATTGGGCATATTTCCAGCTATAAAGATAGTATTATTTCTGAAGCTGATTTTTTCTTTAGCGATCTAATGAAAAAGATTAGCGATGACAAATTGTTTCTCCAGAAGGATTTAAAGGCTATTCTCACCCTATGAAGGCAACAAATAGATGCGAAAATGCAAGTAGAAATTTATAAGGAAGCTGTCACTTGCTTATTACAAAAAAAACACTTGCCAATTCTTGAAAAACTGATTGTTGCAAGCCTTTCTAATCTTGTTACCATAACTGCGCTATCGGTTGACTTAAACCTTGGGGATTCTGACCGTTTGCAAATATACAATAGCTTTTTCACAGGCGAAATTAGTCTAAACCAAGAAACTGAACTAGATATATATCAAGCGCTGGTAGAGGCAATGCTAACGCGAGATTCAGACTGGTTGAGCGCTGTTTATCACTTTGTCCGCGATGATGTACTCGAAACTATTGCTTTTACACCTTGAGCAGAAAGTTTTGCTAAGTTTAGTTGATAACTGTCTAGAAATAATTAAATTAAAGTGTAAATGCTAGAAGTTCAAATCTAAATGTTTATACAGCGTGATAAAATATTATTTGAGTTCTTACAATTGCTACTAAAAAAATATATTCGTCCTATCTACGCAGCAGTTAAAAAGTAATAATGTACATCTTTTAAAACATAATTAAATAACTGAGCATAATGACAAGAAGTATTTTTATTAATTATCAACCTGACTTTGGTTTTCAATGATAACTGAATTACAATTTGTTGCTCTTACGGATACTGTGCGGTCACTTTCTCAGTTGAGATACTGCTTGTATAATATGTATGTGGAGGGGGATTTTCTATATGTAGAAGCCAAAAGCTGCGACAACGAGCAGCAAAAATACCTGTTTATCTTTGATGCAGAGGGGAATTTATTATGACCAGTGCTAGAGAAATCTCATTTGAGCAGATTCGAGATTGGGTAAAAGGCGAGAGCGATAAAGGCAGACCTATGAAAGAAATTGTTGCAGAGTTAGCAAGTTCGCGTAATGATGTTACCCTTCTTTCGGTAAGAGATAGCCAAGAAAATAGACATCAAAAAATCATTAATTCAGTTCAAAAATTGTCTGCCAATAACTGAGAAAATAAAACTTTGTTATCCCTGAACACAAAAATTCCCCAAGCGTTCACCCAAAAGCTACAAGGGATAAAGGTAGCGAAGTTCCATCCGACCGCCACATAATTTCTGAAACTTCCATCTGGTTGAGATTACCCAAAAATTTTTATTATTGAGAAAGGGGGAAATTTTGAATTACAAAATTTTTCTGGAATGTTTTTCTAGTAAGAATTTCGGTTACTGCGTGGCGGCAAGTTGCAGTTTCGCTACCTTTGCGCCTCATTGGGCAACGCACCTAAAATTTTCAGCGTTCTTGTTTGGGCTAATGTCAAACCAGAAACACCGGAAATATTCATCCCTTCATAAGGTCTAGGAACTCTTAGAGTTTTAGATGAGGTGGTTTTAACTCCTGACTTGCTAATATTCCACAGTTTAATTGTCTCATCTTGACTGCAACTAGCTAGAAATGTCCCATCAGGACTAAAACTAAGGCACTTCACCCATTTATCGTGTTCTTGTAAGATTTGACAGCATTTAGAGGTTTGCATATCCCAAAGTTTAATGGTGCTATCGGTGCTGCTAGTGGCGAGATATTGCCCATCTAAACTAAAAGCAACAGATAATACTGGACTTGTGTGGGCTTGCCAAGTTTGGAGACATTCCCCTGTATTTACTTGCCAAAGTTTGACGATACCATTAGCACTACCACTAACTAAAGTTTGTCCGTCGGGACTAAAGGCGACGCACCGCAGCCAACTGTTATGTCCTGATAGAGTTTTGACACATTTGCCTGTACGAATATCCCAAAGTTTAACAGTTTGGTCAAGACTGCCACTAACAAATAACATCCCGTCTGGACTTTGGGTTATACACCAAATACCGCCTTTGTGTCCTACGATTTGGCGGTATGACCCTTGTTTTATGTCCCAGAGTGTTATCGTACCGTCAAGACTTGCGCTAATCAGCGTATTCCCATCCAGACTAAAAATAACTGAGAATACGGCGTTAGTATGCCCTTTGAGAGTGCTTAAAAGTTGACCTGTGGTAGTGTTCCATAATTTAATCGTGCGGTCTTCGCTACCACTAGCAAGAGTTTGACCATCGGGACTAAAAGCTACTGACCAAATCCAGCTTTTATGTCCTTGTAAGCAGTTAAGATATTCACCCGTTTTACTATCCCAAAAACGTATAACTCGGTCTTGACTACCACTAGCAAGAGTTTGACCATCGGGACTAAAAGTTACTGCCCAAACTCCATTACTATGTCCTTGTAAAGATTTTAAACAGCGATAAGTTTGAGTATCCCACAAGCGTACAGATTGGTCTTCACTACCACTAGCTAAAAGATAACTATTGGGACTAAAGGCTACTGATGAAATCCAGCTAGTATGTCCTTGTAAAAGTTTGTATTCACCTGTATTTAGATTCCAGAGTTTGATAGTATCATCGCTACCACTGGCTAAAACTTGACCATCATAGCTAAAAGCAATTGTTCGCAATGCGCGAGAGTGAGTCAATACAGATTTACATTTACCGCTAAAGTCCCAAAGTCTGATAGTTTTGTCGCTACTGCTGCTGGCAAGAGTTTTACCATTGGGACTAAAAGCTACTGACCATACCCAATGATTATGTCCTGTTAAAGTATGCAGACATTCGCCTGTTTTAGTATTCCATAATCGTACTGTGCGATCATAACTACCACTTGCTAGGATTTGACTTGAGGGGGCAAAAGTGACAGAACGAACTTCATCTGTATGTCCTGCTAAAGTTTTGAGTAGTTGACCTGTTTGCCAATCCCAAAGGCGGATTAATTGGTCTTCACTACCACTTGCTAAAAGCCGATTATCTGGACTAAAAGATAAGGAGAAAATGCGGCTAGTATATCCTGATAATGTTTGCAGACATTCCCCGGTTTGTACATCCCAAAGATTAACACTACGGTTGGCGCTGCTTGCTAAGATGCGACTATCGGGACTAAAAGCTACTGACCAAACCCAGCCTTCATCTACTTTGCAAGTCAATAGTTTTTTACCATCGCTAACTTGCCAAATATGAATTTCGTGGTTGATGTCACTTGCGGCTAAAAGGTTGCCATCGGGACTAAAAGCTACAGATAAAATCTGGCTGAAGGGTTCGCTAAAAACTGAGTTAGTTAAATCTGTACCAGTAAAGTTGACGCGATGGAGATTTACTTGTTTTAGGTAGGCTTGCCAAACTGTAAGATGAGAAAAATTGCGATCGCACAAATCAGTCTTTAGTTGACAAAGTAGATTAATTATGTTGCCTGCTATATACCCGGTTTCTTGAGGAGATTTACCCTGTACTGCGGAGATTATTTGCATCAATTGCTGGTCTAAACCGCTTTTGGTATTGCTATTAAGCAGTTGGGCGGCTAGGGGTGAAAGCAGTAACCGAATTTGAGTTTCTCGAATATAATCTTTAGCTTGGTTTTTGAGTAAAGCGTGAGTTCTTAACAGGTTAATTTTATTAGTAGTAATTTCTTGATAGATTTGTTTGATTAATTGGTGAGTAATATATTCCATCACCACTGGTTGCAAGGTAAATAAAGTTTCATGTTTTTCAATCAGACTTCGCCTTTCTAAAGACATTAATGCTTCAAGCAAACTAGCGGGGGATACTTGCGGCACAAAATTCGCTAATAGTTGTTGCAGGTTGATACTTTGGCGTTCAATTGCCAGACTATAGATTACTTGCTCTTCTAAATCGGATAAGCGGTTGAGTTGTTGGGCTAAAAGCTGGTGAATATCGCCAAAAACTGTTGCGCCTGGCGGCAAAAAATCTAGAAATTTAGTTAAGCTACCAGCAAAAAAGTCTTTTATTGCGATCGCTACCATATTTAAAGCTAAAGGATTACCAGAGTAGTAAGCAATTAATCTTTGCCATTCTTGATAGGAACCGCAAAAGTTACCTTTAAGATCAAAAATTGCTTGTCCGGCGCTAATGGGTAAACCTTTCAATTGCAAAGAGCGAATTGGCAGACCTTCGCCTTCTTTAGCCGCTATGCTTTGGGGTTTTTCCCGACTTGTTAGTAATAAACAGCTTTGATGGTCAGTTTCACCAATGCACCGGATTAGCTGACCGTACCCATCGTAACCTAGTTGATAGCCACTTTCGTGATCGCGCGATGGCGTAGAACGCCCGCGAAGACTCCGCATAATTGTTTCTACATTATCTAAAATCAATAAACAACGAGCAGAACGTAAACAATCTAATAAGCACAATATCTGACTATCTAAAGAATTTGGGATGCTTTTTTGTTGGTTTGAGAGAAATTGCAGCAATTCTCCTAATAAATCGCTTATGGGGGGAGCATTGCGAAGACTGCGCCAAATTAAATAATCAAAATTGCCCTGAAGCTGTTTAGCGCAATGTACAGATAGAGTAGTTTTACCAATTCCACCCATGCCAAATAAACCCACTACTCGGCAATTTTCTTGAACAATCCACCGCTCTAAAGTTGCAAGTTCAGTATTTCGACCGTAAATAGCACCTAATTGGGTTGCATCTCCCCAATCTTGACGTAATAACTTAGGGGTATTTTTAACGGCTTCAACTTTGCTAACAGCATAGCGTTTGACGACCGACTGGACATTATTTTTACTAGGGCGTATCTGCAAAGTCTGAATGTAGCGTAGTGAGCTATTTCAACCAAATAAGAATTGCTGCAATCGTCAGCATAGCTAGGTAATTCTCGGCTCGTTTTTCATAACGAGTAGCGACCCGAC
>JAABUN010006251.1_pt1 | contig 13882 bp, 14 predicted proteins | sample 5559311 | NCBI WGS metagenome assembly JAABUN01 (sample SAMN10711877, study PRJNA513370) | rock metagenome | isolation source: Antarctica rocks | place: Antarctica: Victoria Land, Siegfried Peak sud | reverse complement strand
TTGTTGGGAAGTCGTCGAGAAATTAATGAGAATTAATCGTAATAAGTTAGAGTATTATTTACGAGGCATGAGAGCTATGAAGCTTATCATGAATGCATTGTAGCTGTTATGTCACCCCCTCAGGTAACTGACAGACGAAAATTCATTTAGAGACTGCTTCTATGTCGGTATTTCCAAAAAGACTTTGAGAGCGGTTTTATATCTGTTTATTAATAGCTTAGAGGCTAAACCGCCTTGCTGAATTCTCTCAAGAACACTAGCAGAACAGGATCCTTTTGGAATGGGGCTACCAACAGTTATTAAACTAGCTAATTCAACAGAGCCCATCTCACGAGCAAACCGATACGCCACAACGGATTCACGGACAATAAAGCTTGGCATATCTAGACCAGGACTGAGAATGCAAGTAGCTTCAGATTTTCTTCTGCGGGTAGTTACATTTACAAATAGATAGTTATTCTCAGAAGTTTGCGCAATTGCAATATAAAGATGCTCGCCGTTAGGAGGTGTATCAATCAAAAACGCGTCCCCCAAATTAATGGAGATGCTAGTCATGAATAGCCTTGTCTAAATATGCTTCTCGAATTACTTCTTGCTGAATTTCTTGTATTTCTTCATTACTTTTACCGACATTCTTGAGAATCTCTTCTACTGAAATTGAAATAGCCGAGCCATGAGGATTTTGCCATTCTGGAAGATCGTGAGTCCACTCAGCAACAGTAAAAGGATCGAGATGCCCAAAATCTTTATAAACCTGCTGAATAATTTCCTCTTCCTCTTCACATAGATATTCATTTCCTGGTTCAGCTATCAAGGAAACAAAATTTGCGTAAGTAGAAGAAATAAACTTAGACCACAAAGGTAAAGCATCTTCAACCGCTTTTCCTTTAATGAGATCGTAAACACTACTAAGTACAGGACCATAATCCATTGAAACATAACGATCGCCAGTAATCGGTTGCTCTATACTTTCTAATGCAACACGATCAGCTATGTAAAGCATCTTAAGCAAGCCTAAGTATTTCATAGGTTGCCCGTGCAGCTTCAAGAGGATTGCTGCGGCTTCAACAGCTTTTTCAGGATGAAACTGAAACTGGATTGTCATGACCATTTAAAGAATTCGCTTATATGACTATTGTATGGCTTACCCACTGTTAAGCACTATTTTCTCTACTGTACTATTTGCTGCAAATCGCCTAGCCTAAAGATCGCACTTGAAGCTATAGGTGTTTGTCATTGATAATAGTTTAAATACTATTTCGGGATTTCACTCGTGACAGAACAAGGTCGTTACAAAGATACTGTTAATCTGCCTCAAACAAAATTTGATATGCGCGCAAACGCTACCAAGCGCGAACCAGAAATTCAAAAGTTTTGGGCAGACAATCAAATTTACGATCGCCTGTCGCAAAACAATCCTGGCGAAATATTTGTGCTTCACGATGGGCCACCCTACGCCAATGGTGCGCTACATATCGGTCACGCCTTAAATAAAATCCTGAAGGATATCATCAACCGCTATCAGTTACTTAAGGGGCGCAAAGCTCGTTATGTACCTGGTTGGGATTGTCACGGTTTGCCGATTGAACTTAAAGTTTTGCAGAATATGAAGCAAAGCGATCGCCTAAACCTAACTCCTTTAGACTTGCGCCACAAAGCACAAGAATTTGCTCTAAAAGCCGTCAGTGAACAAAGCCAAAGTTTTCAACGTTACGGTATTTGGGGCGATTGGGAACATCCTTATTTGACAATGACTCCAGACTACGAAGCAGCGCAGATTGGTGTTTTTGGGCAGATGGTTCTAAAAGGCTATATTTATCGCGGTTTTAAACCCGTACATTGGAGTCCTAGCTCTAAAACTGCCCTCGCTGAAGCCGAGTTAGAGTATCCTGAAGGTCACACTTCCTTAAGTATCTATGCAGCTTTTGCGATGACTAGCCTTTCGGAGGCGGCGAAGTCTGCGTTAGCACCATATTTACCCCAGTTAGCTGTTGCTATCTGGACAACTACCCCTTGGACAATTCCCGCTAATTTAGCTGTTAGCGTCAATCCTAGGCTCGATTACGTGGTAGTTGAAATTGGTTCAACATCCAAATATCTAATCGTAGCTGCTGATTTAGTTGCTACTTTGTCCGCTAAATTAGAAACTCCGTTAACGGTAAAAGCAACGGTTAAAGGTAAAGATTTAGAACATTCTACTTATCGACATCCTTTATTTGACCGCGAAAGTCCGATTTTGATTGGTGGCGAATACGTGACAACAGAATCGGGTACAGGATTAGTGCATACTGCGCCAGGTCATGGACAAGAAGATTATATCGTTGGTCAGCGCTACGGCTTGCCTATCCTTGCACCAGTAGATGAAAACGGCAACTTTACTGATGAAGCCGGAAAATTTGTTGGGTTGAATGTATTGGGTGAAGGAAATACCGCCGTTATTGAAGCTTTAACGGAGGCGGGATCGTTGTTAAAGATGGAACCTTACGCCCACAAGTACCCCTACGACTGGCGGACAAAAAAGCCGACTATTTTTAGAGCAACAGAACAGTGGTTTGCTTCGGTAGCTGGGTTTAGAGAAGAAGCTTTAAAGGCGATCGCATCTGTACAATGGATTCCACCCCAAGGAGAAAATCGCATTACGCCAATGGTAAGCGATCGCTCTGATTGGTGTATTTCTCGTCAACGTAGCTGGGGCGTACCGATTCCAGTATTTTATGATGAGGAAACAGGCGAACCTTTGATGAACGAAGAAACGATCGCCTATGTGCAGAAAATCTTTGCAGAAAAAGGTTCCGATGCTTGGTGGGAAATGCCCTTAGAGGAATTATTGCCCGAAAAATACCGCAATAGTGGCAAAACTTACCGCAAAGGTACAGATACGATGGATGTCTGGTTTGATTCTGGATCGTCTTGGGCGGCGGTAGCTAAACAAAGACCAGAATTACATTATCCTGCGGACATCTACTTAGAAGGCTCCGATCAGCATCGTGGTTGGTTTCAATCTAGTTTATTAACTAGCGTCGCTAATAACGGCATTGCACCTTTTAAAACCGTACTCACTCACGGCTTTACTTTGGATGAAAAAGGCAGCAAGATGAGCAAATCTTTGGGTAATGTAATCGATCCAGCCATTGTCATTGAGGGCGGTAAAAATCAGAAAGAGGAGCCACCCTACGGAGCAGATGTATTGCGCTTGTGGGTGTCGTCAGTAGATTATTCAACGGATGTATCTATTAGTAAAAACATCCTCAAGCAAATGGGAGATGTGAGGAGTAAAATTCGCAATACAGCGCGGTTTTTACTTGGCAATTTGCATGATTTTGACCCTAGCAAAGATGCCGTACCTTACGAGCAATTGCCCGAACTCGATCGCTATATGCTGCACCGGATTACTGAAGTATTTACCGATGTAACTCAAGCTTTCGATCGCTTTCAATTTTTCCGCTTTTTCCAAACTGTACAAAATTTTTGTACGATTGATTTGTCTAACTTCTACTTAGATATTGGCAAAGATCGGCTGTATATCAGTGCTGAAAATACTTTGCGTCGGCGCAGTTGTCAAACGGTGTTGCACGTAGCTTTAGAAAATTTGACCCGGGCGATCGCACCAGTTTTGTGTCACACTGCCGAAGATATCTGGCAATTTCTCCCCTATCCTACACCCTATAAATCAGTATTTGAAGCGGGTTGGGTACAGTTAGAGGAAAAATGGCATAAACCAGAATTATTAGAATTTTGGCAGCAATTAAGAACAATTCGCACTGAAGTTAACAAGGTTTTGGAGCAAGCGCGGGTTCAAAAAGCGATCGGTTCGTCGTTAGAAGCAAAGGTATTGCTATACGTTGCCAATCCCCAGTTGCGCCAACAGTTACACGCCCTTGATTCTAATTCTCTAACCAATAGAGTAGATGAACTGCGTTATATGTTTATTGTTTCTGGTGTAGAACTTTTGGAAACGCCTGAAGCTTTGCAGCAAGCCAAGTACAGCTTCAAATCTGATAGTTTGGGGATTGGTGTAGTTGCCGCCGATGGACATAAATGCGATCGCTGTTGGAATTATTCTACCTATGTAGGCACGTCTACCGAACATCCTTTGCTTTGCGATCGCTGTGTTGCTGCTTTAGTTGGGGAGTTTTAAGCTTCTCAAGCTTTGCTAAAAAAACAAGCGGGGGTTTACCTCCAAACCCCTGCAACCTAGAGTCTTATTTGTTTACAGACAAGGGGAGTTTCGTAAACTTTAGAGGTCAAAAGCTACACATAAACTACATACTTCTGTCATATTTAGCAAGCAAAATAAGAGTTATAGACTATCTAAAAGGAGTAAACTACAGTGCAATGGCAGAACTTGCCTCAAAAGAAGTTGCTGGTTGCAGGTGCAAGTCTTTTAAGTCTTGCCATTGCTGGGTGCAGTCAATCAATCGATGCTCAACCCATCAAGCAAGCCCCAAGTACCGTCGAAACCCAGGCAAGTAATGCAGATGTCCAAACTTTAGTCAACTTTGGTGCTAGAGTCGCTGGAACGCCAGCTACAGAAAAAGCTAGTAACTATTTGCTCCGAGAGTACCGCAAGGCTGGATATGTAGCGGAAATTCAAACGTTTAGTTATCCCAAATTTGTAGATTTAGGCTCAAATCTAACTATTGATGGCAAGGTGATTGCAGGTAAAGCTTTAAACGGTTCTCAATCGGGAAAACTTACTGCACCACTCCTTGTTGTGCCTAATTTTGGGCGCAAAACTGACTATGTAAACGTCAATATCACTGGTAAAGTTGCTATTGTCAAGCGCGGTGAAATTCGCTTTCTAGAAAAGGCTCAAAATGCTGCCAATGCTGGAGCGGTTGGCTTAGTTATCGTTAATACTAAGCCTGGTAATTTATTCGGTACGCTAGGGGGAGATGTCAAAATTCCCGTACTGGCGCTAACAGATGAAGCGGGTAAATCATTACTGAATGCAAATCAATCTCCTCGTCAAGTCAACCTAGTTGTAAATACCCGCCAAGGCAATATTACCGGACGCAATGTGATTGCTCGTTTACCAGGTATAACCCAACCAAAAGTAATTTTAGGCGGTCATTATGACTCGGTGGTAGGTTCTCCCGGCGCAAATGATAATGCTTCTGGTACAGCCGTTGTCTTAGCGATCGCACGTAAAGCTGCAAAAACGCCTCTAGCTCGTCAAGCTTGGTTTATGGCTTTTGACGGCGAAGAAGATGGTTTGCATGGCTCCAAAGCCTTTGTCAGCAGCGCTAAACCAGAATTTTTACAAGGTCTTAAAGGTATGCTCAACTTTGACATGGTAGGGGTAAACGAGCGCTTGCTTGTCGGTGGAACGCAATCTTTAACCAAATTAGCCAAGTCTACAAACCCCGAAATTACTACTTTTGGTGGTCGAGGCGGTAGCGATCATGCTTCTTTTGCTAGTGCTGGCGTACCTGTACTATTTTTCTACCGAGGCGAAGACCCCAATTATCACAGTCCTGGAGACAAACAGGTAGATGCGAAACTACTTGATGAAACGGCTCAACTAGGCTTCGATTTAGCCAACAAGATTCAAAATTAATTGTTTGATCCCAAGTTAACTAATCCTTAAATCCCAACAAACTAAAAACAACCATGCTAAAACTTTTACCAATAGGTGTGGTATTAGCTACCATTATCAGCACCCAAATACCCAGTTTCAGTTCCACCCAACGCCTACAACTAAGCCAGTCACCACTACTCGCCCAGCCTTACAATTCCACTTCTCCAGAAAATAATGATGCAGGTGGAAAGCTAATAACTACAACATTAGTAGTTGGTAGTATTGCAGTAGGAGGTTATTTAGCGACCAAAAAAGCAAATCTCATTAAACCTGACAGCAACCGTCTAGTAGACCAAGCTAGTCCTAAGTTGCAGAAAAAACTGCTAGTTCTTTTGCACAACGACAGCGAAACTGCTAACCGTTTACTAGCTCACACTAAACAAAACAACCCCCACCAGTCGGTTAATTGGGCAATGGAAAAAGTAATTTACGACTTAGAGCGCGATCGCGCCTAAAAAGCATAATCTTCTTTAAAGGACGAATTAAAAGTTTTTTGATTAGTCTCTAATATTTGCCCTCTTGCTTAAAAAGTGAAATGCGAGATATTTCCCCCTTAAAAAAAGGGGGATAGGGGAATGTCCGAATATTACATTCTCAAATAAACCTACACCGATACAATAACTTACGATTGCACTTGCGTTACTACCCTTACCTTCTCTAAAAACTCTTGAGTTAATTGAGTAAAAGCTTTTGCTCCCGCCGTACCAGGATTATTCAAAACTACAGGCATAAAGCTATCCACAGCTTTCGCCACATTGACATCAATGGGTATATTAGTGCTAAAAAGTTTGCTTGCACCAAAGTCTTGATTAACTCGCGCAATAACTTGACGGTAATATCTCCCTGTCAGCAAATTACCCGACATTGTAAAAACTATCCCCAACATCGAAACGTTAAAAATCTGGTCTTTTTGATGGCTTTCTTTTAAACTTGCAATTCTTCGCTCTAATAGTTGAATGCCAATTACTGACAAGGGTTCTGGTTTTGCAGGCAATATATAAAAGTCACTAGCCACCAAAGCACTGCGCGTCAACAGAGTATACCCCGGAGCGCAATCTAAAATAATAAAGTCGTATTCCGCAACTAGCGGTTGTAATATATTTTTGATTAAAAACCTTTCAAAGCGATTCCATACAAACTCAAACTCGCACTTACCTAAATCGATTGCTTCTTGATAAAGCATTTGCGATACTAAAAATTCGTCGTAAAGATCGATATCTCCCGGTAATAAATCTAATCCTGTCAAGTTGCAAACATTGTGTTGCACCACATCATGACTAGAAAACTTTGGGTTATCGACAGGATTAATAATTTGCTCAACTAAATATCTCAAAGTCTGCTTGCGCTTCCTAAACTTAGCAAACTCCGAAGGCGGCATCAAACTTAAAGTAGCGCTGATTTGAGTATCTAAATCTACTACCAAAACTCGCTTACCATGCTCTTTTACTAAAGCCGTCGCCAAATTGACCGACAAAGTTGTTTTACCAACTCCTCCCTTCATATTTGCCGTTGCAATAATATACCCCATTCATCCATCCCACCTACGCCAAACAACCAATTAGACTTTACCTGTCAACGACTATTTAAGCAATTTTCAGTCTTCAGACATAGATACCTAAAATTGCTAAACAATGTTAACTTAAGTTAATTTGATGTTGAATTATCATTGCGAGGACAACTAATCAGATGGCTCATATCTTACATATAGACTCTAGCCCACGCGCCGAGAAGTCGCATTCTCGCAGTCTTACTCACCGATTTATCACCGACTGGAAAAATGCCTATCCTCAAGATACAGTCACCTATAGAGATTTGGGACATCACCCCGTACCCCATGTAGATGAGCCTTTTATCGCCGCCGCTTACTCCGAACCCAAAACCCATTCCCCCGAACTACAGAAGGCTATTAGTGTTTCCGATACCCTAGTAGATGAGTTGTTAGCCGCCGATCGCTACGTCTTTGGCATACCAATGTACAACTTTAGTGTGCCATCTACCTTTAAAGCTTACATCGATCAAATTGTCCGCCCTGGGCGCACTTTTGCCACGAACGAGCAAGGTTATCAAGGCTTAGTTAATGGTAAAAAAATGCTAGTTATTACTTCTAGCGGCGGTAGTTATAGACCTGGTACACCTACGGCGGGCTATGACTTTCAAGAGCCTTTCTTAAAAGCAATTTTTGGCTTGATTGGGATTACAGACATCAGCTTTATTCACGCCGACAACCTCGATAGCGGTGGCGATGAAGAACGTAAGCAGTCTTTGACCGAAGCTAGTAATGCTATTAGCCAAGCAATAGTTAACTGGTAAAACCTGATTATTAATGCTTATCCGCTCATTGCGGCGGGTTTAGGCAACTAAAAGCGTCGTTCCTACTCAGAGTATGGAAAAAATAACTCCTTGGATAGTTGATGTTAATGCTGCCAAACAGCTAGTTGAGGCAGGGGCGACGATTCTTGATGTTCGCAGTAGAATTATTTGGGGATTTGGACACGTAATAAATGCTCATTGCGTAAATTGGCAGGAATTTTCTCAAAAAACTCTCCCAGAGAAGGGCAAATTATTAGACAATTCTCAAGTTTTAGAGCAACTCCTGCGTCAAATTGGCATCTCAAACAATAATCCTGTAATTGTAATTGGTAATCCAACAAGCCCTCTACATTTTGGAGAAGAAGGGCGGATTGTCTGGATGTTACGCACCCTAGGGCATTGCCAAGCAGCCTTTGTTGATGGCGGACAACAGGCGCTCGTCAAAGCTGGCGTAGCGCTGGAAATGTGGGGAACTCAACCGCCACAAATCGGCGATTTTAAAATTAATCGTACAAATAATTGGGAAATTCAAGCTCATCAATTGCAATCTAGGCTAAATCATCTTCAAAACCTAATTATCCTTGATAACCGAGAAGCTAGAGAATACGCTGGAGCTACTCCTTATGGAGAAAAGCGGGGCGGACATATCCCTAGGGCAGTACATTTTTACTTTAAAGAACTCTTACAACCCAATGGTTATTTACTATCCTCTGAGCAAATAGACTACAAGCTTAAACTTCTAGGAATTGAAAAGGGCAGCGATAAGGAAATTATTACTTACTGTACCGGGGGCATTCGTTCCGCTTTTTTTGTTGCCGTGCTAGTTAATTTAGGCTATACCAACGTCAAAAACTACGCTGGTTCAATGTGGGAATGGTCGCAAGCTGAAAACTCCAGCTATCCGCTTGTGAATTAAACAACTATTTTACCCAACTAGCAACAAAGCCGCGTAAAATTAGTTGCACGTATTCGGTAGACTTAGGAATTTAATCATGCCAGCAGCAGTAGGAACAATTGAAGCATTGGGGTTTCCGGCAGTGCTTGCCGCCGCCGACGCAATGGTTAAAGCTGGTTCAGTAACGCTGGTTAATTACAACTTAGCGGAGAGTGGACGTTTTGTCGTGAGCATTCGGGGTAAAGTTTCGGAAGTACAAATTGCTTTAGCTGCGGGAATTGAGGCAGGGGCGAAAGTCTGTGGAGAAAAAGCAATGACTTACTACATTGTTGCTAACCCGCCAGAAAATGTTGAAGTTGTTTTGCCAATTCACTACACGGCAAAAGTAGAAGAATTTAGAACTTAATAGCTTTTGGCAAGATTTTACTAAGGTAAGGCGCGATCGCCCTGGTGGCGCAAATTATTTTTGATGCGATCGCATATCATTACAGGTTTACTTGCGAAAAATATGCAAAGCTTAAAATTTGAGCGTTAAAAATTTAAATTAAAAACGTGGCAGTTTATCGCCATAATGCACAATCACCATACCAGCAACAATTAAAGTTGTACCCAAGTATTTTGCATAAGAAGATGCTTCTTTAAATAAGAAAATACCAAATAGCAATGCTAAAACTGATTCTAATCCCAAAACCAAAAGATAAGTTATGCTTAATTCCGACTTTTGCATAGCTAGAGTTTGTAAGCTTGCTCCGGCTGCAAAAAACACATACACAAGTAAGCTAGGTACTAATTGAGTTAATCCAGCAGAAAGTTTCATGCAGATACCGCCTACAGTAAATGAAACTGCCGCCATTAAGACTAATAATAAAGCCATTAATTCCTCTTATTTATAACTTCTAAATGTAATAAGACGTTAGTATCGGAAAACCATTAAAGCCAACAGAACAGTAAGAACTGGTGTAAGCACCTGTACTTAAAATCTCAATTTTGTCTCCTACTTGCAGATTCAGTGGTAATTCGTAATCGGCTTTTTCATAGAGAATATCAGCACTATCACAAGTAGGCCCAGCAAGAATAATTAGCCCTGTTTTCGCTCCATCTTTAGGAGTACAAATACGATACTTAATACATTCATCCATAGTTTCGGCAAGACCACCAAATTTGCCAATATCTATAAAAACCCAACGCTTATTTTCTATATGAGACTTTTGTGAGATTAGCACTACTTCACTTTGAATTACTCCAGCATCTGCAACAAGACTTCGCCCCGGTTCAAGCATCATCTCTGGCAGATTATTACCAAAGTAACTGTGCATAGATTTGGCAATAGCATTAGTATAATTTTTTACATCAAGAATTTCTGATTGGTAACTACCAGGAAAGCCACCTCCTAGATTGATCATCTGCAATTCGATACCTACTTGCTTCAGGGCTGAAAACAGCATTGCTGTTTGACAAATGGGCTTGTCCCATTGGGTAGGATCGGTCTGCTGGGAACCAACATGAAACGATACGCCATACGGAATTAAATTAAGTTTGTGGCTTTGCACAAGCAAGTCGTAAGCCATATCAATTTCGCATCCAAATTTTCGCGACAGAGGCCATTCTGCACCCTCATTGTTCATTAATAAACGACAATAAACCTTTGATCCTGGTGCGTAAGTAGCAATTTTTTCTAATTCGCCTAAGCTATCAAAGGCAAACAATCTTATGCCTAGTTTGTATGCACTGGCAATATCCTTTGCTTTTTTAATTGTATTGCCATAGGAAATGTCTGCTGGCGCAGCGCCAGCAGCAATACATTGTTCAATTTCATAGATACTAGCAGTATCAAATTTTGCTTCTAATCCAACTAATAGCTGTAAAATTTCTGGTGCTGGGTTAGCTTTCATTGCATAGTAAATTTGTGCTTGTGGCATCAGACGGCGCAAAGTCAAATAATTTTCGGCGATCGCATCTAAATCTACAACTAAACATGGGGTTGCCGGGCTTTCATTGACCAAAAAACGTTGGATTTTTGGATTTATCACGCGGCGATTGTTCTGAAAACAATTTTGTTTAGGAGTTGTCGTTAACTGATTCATGAAGTTGTTACAACTGACTAGGTTTTCGTTTTTACGTGCTTAAGCAATTGTACTGTAGTGTTTATAACAATTTGTCAGTGAACACACTGAATTACAGCAATAAACTTTACTTAATAATCAACAATTTAGCCAGTATTTTTACAGTTGACTAGCTGTATTGGCTCCTAGTAATCGCTAAATAAATCCAAAATTTTTTAATTCACTTGAGTGCCATCGGCAGTTTTCTCCTACGCGGGTCATCGCAGTCATACTTACAAATTTGTCAAGTGATAATACATTTTTTAGTCATCAATGATGTACGAGAAACATACCAATGTGGTTGTCACAGATTGTTGATCGCGAAAAGAATTTGCGACACAACTGTTAATGCGACCAAATGTTCGTACAATTATTGTCTGGTACATAATCTATCAAACTTAGGAGATTTCCCATGTCGTCAGCACAGGCAGTTGGATCGATTGAAACAAAGGGGTTTCCGGCAGTCTTGGCAGCATCAGACGCGATGGTAAAAGCTGGTCGAGTTACCTTAGTTGGCTATTTAAGAGCCGGAAGCGCACGTTTTACTGTCAATATCCGGGGTGATGTCTCCGAAGTTAAGGCAGCTATGGAGGCGGGTATTGCTGTAGTAGAGAAGGTATACGGCGGGTCTTTAGAATCTTGGGTAATTATCCCTCGTCCCCATGAAAACGTTGAGGCAGTTTTACCTATTGGTTATGGTGATGATGTAGAAATGTTTAGAGAATCCCGTGACCGACCAGCGATTAGAGGAGCGAACTAGAGACTATATTTATTAAAAAATCACAAATTGCTAACAGTGTAGAGATGTCTAAAACGTCTCTACTATCAGTAATATTAAATGTCTCGTGTCTCAATTATTATTCCGACTCTTAACGAAGCAAGCTGTCTGGAGCGTACTTTGCACCAGTTGAGTATTCTAAATCCTCCAGCAGAGGAAATATTAGTAGTCGATGGTGGTAGCGAAGATGAAACGGTAGCAATTGCTGATAAAGCAGGAATTAAAGTTTTAAGTTGCCAACCACCAGGGCGAAGTCTTCAAATGAATTATGGCGCAAAAACCGCTACTGGAGATATTTTGTGTTTTCTCCATGCCGATACTTGCGTCCCTGACGATTTAGTTGCTGTAATCGTTGCTACCTTAGCAGACAAAAGTATTGCTGGAGGCGGGTTTATTTCTTTAATGGCAGGTTTCCAAACTACCCGTTGGGGAGTATCGTTGCATAACTATTTAAAAACTTACTACGCGCCGTTAATATTTCGCCCTCTCCTATTTTTTAAAGGACTGCGTTTGTTGTTTGGCGATCAGGTAATGTTTTGTCGTCGCGCTGATTTTTGGGATTGTGGCGGCTTTAATGATGTACCTATATTAGAAGAAGCAGACTTGTGTTTAAAGTTGGTGCGGCTAGGGCGTATTTGTCAAGTGAATCGAATAGTCACTTCAAGCGATCGCCGTGTGGCGCATTGGGGTACGTTAAAAGCTACAGGTATATATCTTTATATTGGAATATTGTGGGGTCTGGGTGTTTCGCCTACCTATCTGAAAAAGTTTTACGAGGATATTCGTTGATTTAAGATTGACAAAGGCAGTGCGATTCGTTGATTGGTGAATCACGGTATCCAGCCCGTACATAACCAATCCAGCCGAGACTCCCAAGTCTAGCTGAACTTCTTGCGTTAATGTAGGTGTAAGTCCTACCCGTTAAACTCAAACGTGACTCCTTATCTGACCCCAGTGACTAGACTCGGTTTCTAGAGGCTGAAGCGGGTAACAGGGTGCAATCAGACAGCCGTTACGGGCTGACACTGGCGCTAATGGGGAGTTCCTACGTCTAAATAGATTCTAGAAAAGTGACCCAGTCAATGGCAGGGCGTAACAAATACCGATTATGCAAATTGCTAACGGTGGAAGACCCTGACCACGCCAGAGATTAGTATCCCGCCGAGTAATGTCCTTGACAACGGCACGAGTAAGGGGTTCTGGCGGTCAAATTGAATCAGACTAAGGGAACAAACAATCAACCTTGAGGAACGAATAAAAACGGTTTGTAGGTCTAAGGATTCGTAACCTTAGTAGGTCAGACGAGCGACGGAATCCCTCAAATCGGGTAGGATGCGGCGTAATTGCTGCAAGGTTCTTAGAGTACACTTGTAAGAGCAAATCATGGTTAGACACAGCAATAATGCTAGTGAACTTTGGACGAATCTCCCTTGGAAGAAATTTAAGAGAGATTTATTCCGGTTGCAAAAGCGCGTGTACAAAGCAGTGAATGTTGGAGACAAGCGCAAAGCTAAGTACCTTCAGAAACTTATCTTGAAATCCAGAGCCGCTAGGTATCTGGCTATTCGGCAAGTAACTCAGTTAAATGCTGGTAAGAAAACGGCGGGTGTTGACGCGAAGCTCTCTGGACGGAAGCTTCCGCCCAGAAGACTTCGCGGAAAAGCGTCCCTCACTTTTGAAGAACGCTTCTCATTAAACTCAATACTTAAGGAAAACGTTAACACATGGGTTCACAAAAAGCTACGTGAAATTCCTATCCCTAAAAAGGACGGAACGGTGCGTATGCTAAAAGTTCCCACAATCGCAGATAGAGCGTGGCAATGCCTCGCAAAATACGCGCTAGAACCCGCTTGCGCGTAGTAACTTTCCCTGCTAGGAGCTACGGGTTTAGAACGGGTCGCTCGGCTTGCGCGTTGCCCAAAAGATTCTGTTCACAAACCTAAACTCCCATGCAAAAGGAATAGATAAGCGAGTCATTGAACTGGATATCGAAAAATGCTTCGACCGGATTAATCACTCATCCATCATGGACAGACTCACTGCCCCCTGGGGCATCAAGACAGGAATTTTTCGCTGTCTTAAAGCAGGAGTAATATCATGTCCGCTTAACAGATTATGATAAAGATAGAGAGTGAAGAGATGACTTATGCCAAAACGGATTGCGCTAGTGGAGCATTCAAGTATTGCCCAACTGGAACAGCTTTATAAACAGGCGA
>JAABUN010006250.1_pt1 | contig 13884 bp, 21 predicted proteins | sample 5559311 | NCBI WGS metagenome assembly JAABUN01 (sample SAMN10711877, study PRJNA513370) | rock metagenome | isolation source: Antarctica rocks | place: Antarctica: Victoria Land, Siegfried Peak sud | reverse complement strand
GTGCAGACCGCCAACGAGGAGCTGGTTGCCCTGGTCGAGCAGGTCAGCGGACGGACCGTGCGCGTGGCAAGCGGAGCGCACGAGAGCCGGTCGTGGGACACCGGCTCCTGGGGGTGCGACCCGTCCGCGGCCCGCGAGCTGCTCGGCTGGGAGCCGACCACCGACCTCGTCACCGGACTGCGCCGGTGCTGGGAGGCCGGCTCATGACCGTCGCGGTGGTCGTGCCGGTCTACGGCAACCAAGCCACCCTGCTTGCCCTGACGGCGCGGCTGGCGGCGGCCCTGGACGCTCGACCGTGGCGGCTGCGGCTGGTCATCGACGCTTCCCCCGACGCCAGCGCCGCCGTGGCGGCGAGACTCGCCGCGGCCGACCCGCGGGTGTCGGTCACCGTGCTGGAGCGCAACGTCGGGCAGCACCGGGCGCTGGAGCTCGGCCTGGCCGCCGAGCCCGACGCGCAGACCTGGGTGTGCCTGGACGCCGACCTGCAGGACCCGCCGGAGGCCGTACCGTTGCTGCTCGACCGGCTGGCCGGCGACGACGTGGCGGTGGTTTTCGCAGGACGGCGTGGGGCGTACGAAGGACCGCTGCGGCTGCTCACCGGCCGGGTCCACCGCACCCTGCTGGCCCGGCTCACCGGCCTGCCCCCGGACGCCGGCGCGTTCCTCGCTCTGGACGCCACCGCGCGTCGTGTCGTGCTGGCCGCGAGCGCCCCGAGCCTGGTGGCGGCGATCGGAGCGGCCCGGCTGCGCGCGACGAGCGTCCCGGTCGCCCGGGCAGCGCGCGAGCACGGCCACTCGGCATGGACGGTGCGCGGGCGGCTGCGCCAGTCCACGCGCACCCTCGCCTGGGCGGCCCGCCCCCGCTGAGGGTGCCTGTCAGCGCGACCAGCGCTGCACGACCAGGTCCATGATCGTGCCCGGGAGCACCCAGGTGTCGGTGATCCGCAGCCCCTGCGCGACCAGGATGTCGTCGTCGTCGGAGGGCAGCGGCCGGCCGCGCACCGACTCCCGCACCAGCCAGACCGTCCCGGCGCCACGTGCAGGCGGGTCGTCGGGGGGCACGACCAGGTCCGGCAGCAGCCGGGGATGCTCGCGCTCGGCGTAGTGCTCGAGCGCGAGCGCGGCCCGCCGGTCCACCGCCACCACCGGCTCCCCCGGACGCTGCCGCTCGGCGACGAGGGCCACGACGCCGCGCGCATCCTCGCGAACACCCCGGCCGTAGACGTCAGCGACGGCCACCAAGGAGAGCACCACCAGCGAGCCCGGCCCGATGACGCCCCAGCGCCCCGGCAGCCGAGTCGTCCCCAGCGCGGCGAGCACGCTCAGCCCGAGCAACGCCGCCAGCAGGTAGCGCGGCACGAACACCGGCCGGGCCAGCTGCGCCAGGGTGACCGCGACGATCGGCACCCCGACCCAGCACGTGCCGATCACTGCGGTACGCCGGGCCGGCGCACCGCCGCGTACGCCCTGCCACAGCCCGGCTGCCACCGCGAGGACGATGGCCACGATCAGCGGCAGGCTTCCGGCCGCCCATGCCTTGACGGCAAGGGCGGGCACGGCGGCGCCGGCGTTCGGGATCGGCCCGATCGCGCCGTCGCCGAGCCCGTTGAGTTGCGTCAGCCCGACGAGCAGCAGGGTCGGGACGGCGGCGGCAGCGCTCACGGCGAGCAGCCCCAGCGCCTGGCGCCGGCGCAGCAGCAGCCCGGCCAGCGCCAGGCCGGCGACGACCGGCAGGGCGAACCAGTGGGCGAGCCCGGTCAGGGTCGCGCCGACGGCGTAGAGCCCCAGCCGGCCGCTGTCGAGCCAACGGGCCAGCCCGAGTGTGGCGACGGCGGTCGCGAGCATGGCCAGGCCGTAACCGCGAGCCTCCACGGCAAACTCCACGACGAACGGGTTGGTGGCCGCGACGAGGCCGGCGGTCAGCCCGGCGGCACGCCCGGCCAGCCGGGTGCCGGCGGCGGTCAGGACCGCGACCGCGGCGACGGCCGCGACGAGCGAGAGCAGGCGCAGGCCGACGTCGTTGGCGGGGAGCCGGGTCAGGACGAGCCACAGGTGCGCGACCGCGTAGTAAGGGGCGTTGTAGGACGGCGGAACACCGACGAGGTACGACGTCGTGCCCTCACCGGACAGCACCGCCCGGGCGAGCTCGCCGAACGGCACGGGGGCGACTTCGGCGGTGAACAACTCGTCGTACCAGAGGCTCTGCCGCCGGGCGAGGAAGGCGCCACCGAGCAGCGCAAGGACCAGCGCAGGAAGCAGGCCGAGGGCTCGACTACCGAGCCGACCCGTCACGCCACCCACCCTACGGTGACTGAATCCCACGCTTCGTCATTCTTCGTTCACCCACCGTTCACCCAGTAGGGGCACGGTGCACCTAGGCGTCGAGCGGCGACTGCCCGAGGGGAGCGTTCGTGGCAGTCGAGGACGAGCAACGTCAACTGGACCAGGTGCGGATCCACCTCGAGCAGGAGTTCTCGGACCGGGTCCCCGCCGATGTCGTCGCACGGCACTTCGCCGACATCGTCGGACGTTACGAGGGCGTTCCGGTGCGCACCTTCCTGCCGGTCCTGGTACGTCGCCAGACGAAGGAGTTGCTCGCGACATCTGAGTGAGCTCCGCCCGGGAGGCGTCCGCGTGGCGTACGAGAACTACCGCGGTGTCATTTGCCGGGCTGCAGGCCAAGCGCTTGCGGAGCCGGATGTCGGGGTTGAACCGACGACCTACCGCTTACAAGTAGGCCAGGCCTGAACGGCATACACCGCAGGCGTTCTCAGCGTGCAGCAGCAAGCGGCATGCGCGCCGTAGGTGTCTCTCCGAAAGGGTCCCGCCATGTTCCCCATCAGCACCGCAGTCCCGTCCACCTTCGAGGCCTTCATGGCCGCGAACGACCTCACGCACGACCACCCGAACCTCGACGGATGGCGGCGCGTCTGGCAGAACCAGTTGCAGGTCGAGGCAACGGTGCCGGCGGTCACGCCGCCGTGCCCGGCCTGGTGCACCCTGCCCGCCGGGCACGAGTACGACAGCACCGACGGGTGGGGCGACGACCTCGTGTTCCTACGTCGGCACGTCGCGTTCGAGGGCGGGAAGATCGCGGACGTCAGCGCCACGGAGCGCAATCACGCCGGGACGGTCACGGTCGACGAGCCCGGCATCTTCCTGTCGGTGGCGGACGACGACTACCCGGTCGAGCAGGTCATCGTGATCGCGGCCGAGCTGCTCGAGTCGGCGGTCGTGCTCGACCGGATCACCCGATGACGAGGACCGCCGATCCGACCGCCTCCGAGACGTCCTGCCCGCCGTGGTGCGGGCAGCCATGCAGCGGCGAGCACTGGCAGGACCTGTCCTACCTACCTACCTGCCTCGGCTCGAGCGCCTTACGTGCGCCCCTCGCTTGGCACCGCCTTTCCTGCGGTCGGCGTGGGCTTGCAGTTCAGCCCGCCCGACGGCGACATCGACCCCTCGGTAGTCATCCACCTCACCGGGTACGACAAGTCGGGCGGCGACCTCGACGAGAACGTCTTCCTGCGGCCACACGAGGCCGAAGCGGTCGCCCGGGAGCTGCTCGACAGGGTGGCCGTGCTGCGACGGACCATCTCCTAGCCGCACCTCGACGACGCGCCCCTCGGCCTCACGGTCGGGGGGCGCTGTCGTGTCTTACGCGCTCGCTGCCTTGCCTTCGGCGATCCCCCACGCCAGACCCCCGGCCGGTGGGGGTGCCTCGCAGGTGGTGTGATCCACGTCGCGCACAGGGCTGCATACGACCGGAGAACGTGCTCAAGACCTGGCGCAAGCCCGTCGAAGGGGGAACGAGGTCTGGGCCCCTGCGTTGTACGTAGTGCCACCTTGGTGCATAGTCCAGGAACGTCGGGGATCCGCCAGACCCGACCCACCCACACAGGAGCACCCCTCGATGTCCCCCGTTCAGCAGCTGCTTCCCGATCACCTGCAGCCCGCCGCTGAGCCCTCCGACGACCGTGAGGCGCTCTCAGCTGCGCTGTCGCTGCTGCCGGCCGAAGATCACCAGCGCATCCTCACGGACTTCATCCTCACCGCTCGCCGCTGCGACATCACTCGCGACTACGGCCCGCTCCGGCACCTCAACGACAGCCTGTTCGTGACCGCCCGCCTGCACTCCAGCGAGGAGTATCGGGCCGCGATCGCCACTGCGCTGAAGTCCGACATGGCCGTAGTGACGGATCTCGGCGACTATCTCGAGCGGCTAAGGGGCAAGACTCCCTAGCCGCTCGGTGCAGAGGGCAACGCACGGTGAAGCTCGACGAGGCACTCTCCGACGCTGCTATCGACCGCTACCTACGCGCTGGAGATCCGGACCTCGTTGAGTTCGCGCGAAGGACGGATCTCGTCTACACGGCGCTTGAGGCGATCCTCAACATGACCTGGCTGCAGATCTATGAGCACTGGGACGAGATGACGATCCCAGGCGCCGTCGCCATGGCGCTGACAGGTGACGAGATCATCGTCTGGCGCGTCAACATTGAGCGCCCGGGTCTGATCCAGGTGATGTACGTCGGCCGGGCGCCGATGTAGACGGGTCTCCCGGTCCTACTCGACTTCCTCGTCCCAGCGCCGAAGGCGTTCACCAGCAGCCGGCCAGCGGGGCCGCGTAGAGCCGCGCCCCCTTCGGTGTGCTGCCGTGCCAGGTGCCGCCCCAAAGGCCGTGCACGGGCGCCGTAGCGGCGTAGTCGGCGCACGGCCCGCGGACCGGGCAGCGACGGCAGACACGTTCGGCGACGGCCAGCTCGTCGGCGTCGGGCTCGTCGTCGGCAGTCCAGACGTCCGCGCCGGCCAACGGACCGCACGCGGCCAGCTCGACCCATGCGCCGAGCGGTGGCAGGTCGACCAGCGCCCGGGCCAGCTCGTCGAGGACGGACGGACGGACCGGGTCGAGGTCGATGTCGGTCACGTCACCCGCGCCGGACGGGCCACCCGCCACCGTGCCGGCGCCGGGGTCGGCACCCATCCCAGCGGTAGGCCGCGGGCTCGCAGAAGCTGGGCCCGGCGCTCGGGTTGGTCGGCGAGAAAGTCGAAGGACCACGGCGTACCCGAGTGCACCAGCGCGGGCGGCAGGCGGGCGCGGTCGGTGTGCCAGTCCAGCCCGTGCTCGGCCAGCCACAGCGAGCGGCCTCGGGAGTAGGCCGACATCGCCTCCACCCCGGACCCGCCCGGCGACCACACCTCGACACAACGGCTGGCCCGAAAACACTCCGGCAGCCCGTCGACCTCGGCGAGGACCGGCTCGACCTGGCGCCGCCTCACGACGCCGGTCGGACGGCGTACACACCACGAGCGCCGGCCGGGCGCCGGCCGGGACGGGCGTCGGCCTCCTCCTCGGGCAGCCGCAGCGCAGCGAGCAGGCGGGCGAGCGTGATGCGCTGCTGTCGCCCCTCGACCGCCGCCGGGTGCGCGCGCTGCCCCTGTGGAGACTCGACCAGGGCACCGTCACGGCGCACCGCAGCGTCGAGCTGGTCGAGCAGGTCGACGGTGCGGGCGGCCTCGAGCAGGAGACGGGCCTCGTGCTCGTCCAGCTCGTAGCGGCCGGTGACGGACGTCCAGAGCCGCTTGCCGGCCGCTGACAGGCCCGTAGGCGCCCTCTCAGGCATCACAGATGTCCTTTCCGGTAGGTCGAAGTGTTTGAACCCGTCCGAGTAGCGAGGCACCTCCTAGGCGGTGCGGGCCCCTATTGGGGGCCAGGGGTCCCCCCGCCGCGCGCGTGACGCCTTGCAGCAGCTCGTGCGCGCCGTGCCCCGCTGACCTTGATCATCACGCAGCCTCCGGCCCGTCTGTGGGCGCGCCGTCGTAGTCGGCTGCGGCCAGCGCCTCGCGGGCTGCCTTGTCACCTCGCGCGGCGGCGGCCAGCGCCCGACCGCGAGCCAGGCCGGCGGCCTTCACCGCGGCCGTCTCGTGCACCTGCTTGCGGCTGGGCAGCCGGCTGACGGCGTGCAGCTCACGACCGGCCGCGACGCTGCCCTTCTGGTCGGCCACGTCAGAACTCCGGCTCGACGTAGGCGGGCGTGGTGCTCATCGCGGGCAGCCTGCTCGAAATCTTGCGTGCCCGCTGTTCGGTGATCTGCAGCGAGCGCGGCTTCGGCGTCGCGGCCTCGACGACCGGCGGCGGCTCGCAAGCCTGCTGGAACTCGGCGACGCTCGGAACCCACGGCTGAGCCGCCGAGCCGGCCAGGAAGCGCAAGTCGGCCAGCGCGTCGCTGGTCGGCCAGGGCGCTGGCTCGTCCGACGGGCGGTCCACCCGCAGGGTTTCTGAGTAGGCGTGACCATGCGCGTCAGTGCCCTTGCGGGTGACCAGCTGCTCCCGGCCGCCCTTCGGCTGCAGCTCGCGGTAGTTGCGCAGCGAGCCAACGGTGGCGACCTGCTCGCGTAGGACGCGGGGCGTCACGACAGCATCCCGGGACGCGCTGTCCGGGGGCTCCAATGCCCAGGTGAGGATCTGGCCCTGAGCGCCGCGCACCGCCTCGTGGCGGGCCACCAGCGCCCGGGCCTGACGGAGGTCGTCCACCGCGGTGCCGCCGGCTGTCATGGCGCCCTCGGCGTCGCGCACGGGGCCGAGCCGGTCGAGTACCGGCCGGGCCTGCTCGAGTAGCTCGTGCAGCTCCTCGGCCAGTACGCGAAGGGCGGTGTCAGCGCCGGTCCCTCGCAGCCGCCGCCGGCGGTCGCCGAGCTGCGCGGCCACCGCTAACAGCATCCCGCGCGCAGCGGTGTGTGCCTGGCGCTGCTGCACCACTCGCAAGTAGTCCTCGCCGAGGTCGTCCGGCAGCCCCTTACCGGCATCCAGACGCTCGACCAGGCTGGCCGCCCACGCGCCGTCATCGACGGCCGGAGCGGTCGCCATGACCGCCTGCAGCCGGTCGGTGACCAGTGCCAGCGAGGCCGCCGTGTCCGTCAGCCCAGGCACCGCCGCCCAGGCCCGCTCGAGCAGGTTGGCGGTCGGGCGCGTCGTCGTCGCGCTCATGCCAGCAGCTCGTCGATGCGGGCCACGAGCGAGGCGTCCGGTGGGTGACTGGCGTTGGACGCGTAGATCGTGCGCTCACCCGGGGCGTGCCGGGCTCGCAGCTCGGTCAGGATCGTGCGGTCGTCGTCGGTCAGCAGCGCGGGGACGCGGCTGGCGACGAACGCGGCGGCCAGCATGTGAACCTGGCCGAGGGACGATGCGTTGATCATCGGTTCTCCTTCTTGGTGGTGGTTGTGGTGAGCAGGTGGTCCACCCGGGACTGCACGCGGTCGAGGTCGACCGAGCCGTCCGGGAGCAGGTAGCGCTCGAGCACGACGTCCTCGAGCAGTGCCTCGATTCGCTCAGCCGCGCCGGGGCCGAGCAGGCAGAGGGCGAAGGCGGTCCTGATCTTTAGCGGAGCGAGCGCGGCGCGGGCCGCCGACAGCTCGGCATCGAGTTGGGCCGCGTGGCCGGCAGCCGACTGGCGCTGCTGATAGAGCTCCTCCTTGAGCTGCTGGTTCCGGTCCTCGTGGTGCCGGGCGTACCAGACCCAGTACGCCAGCCGCTGGCCGGCCGTCATGAGGTCGACAGGCGTGTCCGGCGGGAAGCCGCGGTCGGCGCGGCGGTGTGGGGCGGTCATGACGGGGCCCGGCCCCCGGTGGCCGCGTTCACTCCTGGTCCTCCAAAATCAGCGACTGCTCCAGGTAGTCGGCCAGCCGGTCGACCTCGGCGGCCCACCACGCGGCTCGCTTCACGTCGACGGTGAAGCCGGACGTCGCGGCCTTGCACCTCGCGTCCTGTAGCGCCTTCTCAGCGCGCAGCAGCAGAGCCTGCTGCCGCCGCAGGTCGTACTCCGCGGACCGGCGGCACGAGACCGAGCAGTAGCGCGGCGGCCGGCCGGTGTCGGGCGCGGTCAACGGCTCCCCGCACCGGCATTTCAGGTCAGCGGACATGGGTTTCTCCGTAGGTCGAGGTTGGATTCGCTCGCCCACGCGCGGGCGAGAGTGGCCAGTCACGGAGCCAACGCGGGTGGGGGGGGTCGTCCCCCGGTGCTCGTCCCGTGGGCCAGCGGATCACGACGCGGCCTCTCGCACGGCGGCGGGCACACGGCCGCGGGGCGGGGGTGGGCTCGTCCGGTGAGCCGGGCAGTAGGCGTGCCAGCGGACGAGGTAGCCGCAGCCGGGCTCGGCGCAGCGCCGGATCACGCCGTCCACGCGGCTTCCCAGGCGTCTGTGTCTGCGCCGGTTGAGCCGCTCGCGCCGGATGCGCCGGTTTCTCCGGGAGGTGTCTGGCGAACCGGCGCAGGGTCTCGGTCGGGCGCCACGACGCCCATTCGGCGCCACACCGGGAGCAGGGCGGCCCGGGTGTAACCGCGGGGTCCGGCGCGGTCGAGCCGGGTGCTGTTGATGCCGTAGGAGCTGGCGAGCATCCGGCCGAGGCGCTGCGCCGTCAGGCTCTTGCCGAACGGTGAGCCGATGCCCCACTCGTCCGGGTGCCGGTTGACCAGGGCGGCCAGGAAGGAGGACGTGGGGACGAACGTCTCCCCGTCGGGCCAGAGCTCGTGCAGGTGCTTGAGGAGGAGCACCGCGGGGCGGTCGCGCACCATGCCGTCTTCACGGTCCATGTCCTGTTGCTCCTTGTCGTGGAGGGCCAGCTCATCGACGACGGCCGGCCACCGGCCGCCGCAGGCCTCGGCCACCCGCTTGAGCGGGGACCACCGCTCCCGGTCGCGGCCCTTGATGCCCTCCGGGAGGGTGGGCCGGTTGCGTCGTACGTCCTCGCGTACGCGATCAGCCCAGGAGGTGAGGTGGTCGCGCAGGTCGTGCGCGTCCTGCTCGATCAGCTCCCAGTCCGACTCCTCCACCCGACCTTCCAGGTCGGGCAGCAGGAGGACCCGGATCGTGCGGGACAGGGTGTCCTCGGGGAGCTGGGGACTGTTGCCGGCCATCGCCACCGGGCTGTAGGTCGGCATCTCTTTCGTGTCCCAACCACCGCCCTTCATCGGGACGAGGACCGGCCGGCTCGCGCCGCGTCGGTAGCCGCTGTTCAGTACGGCGATCAGCTCCCCCACGCCCTCCTTCTTCGGGTCGAGCGAGCGGTCCACCTCGTCGATGAGGATCGTCCGCATGCCGACGTCGAGCAGCCGCGTGAGCATCGACGGCGAGGACAGCGCGGCGGCCTGCACCGGGTTGACGCACAGCCGGTTCAGGTGGTCGAGGACGGTCGTCTTCCCGGACCCGTGGACCGGCGAGCCGATCAGCAGCCGAGGCGTCGTGTACGTCTCGACGACGACGTGCGTGTGCGCGACCCACAGCGCGAGCAGGTCGAGGTCCCGGTCGTGCATGGTGCAGATGAACCGCTCCAGCCAGGCCCGCACGAGGTCCAGAACCGAGCTTGCGCCGGTTCGGCCAGCACCCTCCTGAGAAACCGGCGCATCTGGCGCAGGCGGTGCTACCGGCGCAAGGCGGGGGCTCTCGAAGATGCTCACCCGGGCACCGCCGGACCGGCCGTGAAGCGGTCGTACAGGTCGTGCAGCGCTAGCCACTCGGCGTGCGCGACCTCGGCCGCGTGCTCCAGCGTCCCTGTCTCGGCGAGCTGGCGGAGCCGGTCGGCCGCGACGGTCAGCCGGCGGCGGAAGCTGTGCTCGACCACGACCCGGGCGTAGTGCCCGCCGTTGACCACCGCCGGCGCAGCGGCCAGCAGGTCGGCCAGGAAAGTCCCGGCCGGGCGGTCGCACGTCATGCTGCGTTCGGCGCCGGTGCGGCGCAGCTCGCCGAGCACCGTCACCGGGTCGGCGGGCGTGTCGTCGAGCAGGCAGTCCCGGGCGGCCTGGAACACCGCCTGGTGCTTCGGGTCGACGAAGTCGTCGACCTCGAGATGCATGGCGAGCCCGTCGGCGTCGACCTGCGTCATCAGCAGCAGGCAGCCGAGCACGGCGGCCTCAGCCTCCGGGCAGCCGATCGTGTCGGCGGTCATGACGACCACCGCTCGATGTCGAGCAGCCGGTCGTACTCCTGGTGGTTCGGTCCCCACGGTTGGCAGCCCGACGGCGCCACGACCGTGCCTGCCTGCTGTACCGCCTCGTACGCCGTCAACGTCAGGTGCGCGTGGTCCGCGAGCAGACCGGCGTGGCGCAGGTCGGACGGGTGTCCCCACCGGCCCAGCCACGCCAGGGTGCCGGGTGCGGGCTTCGGTGTGTCACGTGACACCTGCTCGACCTCGACGACAGCGGCGTGCAGCCGCTCGATCCAGCAGTCGATGCTCTTGTCGAGCTCGGCGACCGACAGGCCGTACGTGATCGTCGTCGCGGCGAACCATGTAGCCGGCAGGGTCCAGTAGGGGAAGGTGTCGCTGCCGGCGCCCTCCCGGCACATCGCCTCGACGGCGTCCGCCACCAACGGGTGGTGACTCAGGTCGAGCGGGAATCCTGACGGCCAGTCCTCCGGCCGAACGCTACCCAGCAGCAGACCCGCGATGTTGGCCCGGGCCTGCGGGGTCGTCGTGTCCTGCCACACCGGGCCGAGCTCGACCATCGGGGCGCCGGCGACCGCGGTGCAGGTGTGCGCAGGCGTGTAGAGCCCTCGGATACGCAGGAGCTGCCGGACGTGTCCCTCACTGAGCGCCCCGGCGTCGAGCAGCAGCGACAGGGACGCGGGCAGGTCGAGCAGGCGCATCTTCTGCGCCACGTAGGTCCGGGTCTTGCCGATCCGCTCGGCCACCGTCTGCTGCGTGGCGCCGTTGTCGAGCATCACCCGGAACGCCCGGGCCTCCTCCACCGGCGACAGGTCCGCGCGGTTGACGTTCTCCACGAGCTGCAACCAGCGCGCGGTTTCGTCGTCGAGCTCACGAACTACGGCGGGGATCTCGGACCATCCCAGCGACGTCGCAGCCCGCCAGCGGCGCTCGCCGTGCACGAGCCGGTACCGGCCGGCGTACGGACGGACCAGGATCGGGACGGCCATCCCGTTGGCCTCCAGCGACGCGGCCAGCTCGGCCAGCTCGCTGGTCCCGAAGCGCCGGCGGGGCTGGTCCGGGTCGGGGTCGATGAGCGCGATCGGGACCGTGTCACGTGACACATCCCGCGCCACCGGCTCCGCGCGCCCCGTGCCGTTCTGTGGGTGGGCGGGCGTACGCTCGGTCTCGGCCTCGTCCGCCAGCACTGCCTTCGCCGCTCCTGCCACGGGGCGGCGTTGTGCTGTCGGGGGCGACCCGTCGTCCGGGCAGGCCGGAGTCGCGGTGTCCTTGCCCCCGCTGCTAGTGGTTCCAGCGGTTCGGAGCGGCGCGAGGCCCGGGGGCGGCATTTAGGCCGCCACCTTGCGGCGAGCCTTCGCGCTGGCGAGCGCCAGCCGCTTCATGTGCGCGGCGTAGAGGTTGCGGGCGAGCTTGTCGCGCTCCTCGGGCTTCTTGGTGCCGTCGGGGTCGACCTCGGCGGCGAAGCGGGCCAGCAGGGCGGCGTGCCCGCGGTCAGCCTGCCGTCGGCGCTCGGCGGTGGAGGTGTGGGCCCAGCGGGTGTGGGCGGCGATGCTGGCGCGCAGTTTGCGCTCGGCGGGAGTGAGGGCGGCTGATGTACCCATGGGCGGACCTCCGAAGGAGGCTCCGATGCCCATCGGAGAGAGGTGGTTCGGCAGCCAGCCGCCGGGCCCAAGATCAGACAGGCGGCATGCTACAGGACTAGGAGGCCGTTGCCGCGCAGGAACTTCGGCGCGCCGCTGTCAGCGTGTCGTGGCGACCACCGAGGCCCGGTCGAGTTCCTCGGCGTGCCCGGGGTGCCGGCGGCAGCGCACCCACAGGCCGGGCAGCCACCCGTCGGCGGTGGCCGGCTCGGCCAGGTCGTCCAGCACCCGGGAGGCGCTGCGCGCCTTGAGCCAGCGCTCGCCGCTGCTGGGCAACCCCTGCGACCACTGGTCGAGCTGGTCGAGCCAGCGCTGCAGCACCTGGTCGTCCATCTGCTCGAGGTCAGTCTCAATCAGGTACTGCTCGTGCTCCCATGCCCGCAAGGTGAGCTGGTCGGAGGGCAGCCAGGCGATCCGACCGATGAACAGCACCCCCTCGCGGACCGAGAAGACCTTGGCCAGCGCGTCCCGGCAGCCGCCCTCGTCGCAGCGCACGTCGGCGCGGCGCAGTTGCTTGCCGGCGCCGATTTGTGCGTCGAAGCTGGCCTCGAACGCGGACAGGTGCTCGACGACGGTGGCGTGTCTGGCCCGCCGCCGCGCGAGGACGGCGCGCACGGCGGCCAGGTCGTGGCCGTGCTGCTCGAGCAGCGGATGGCTCACACCCTGTCCCCGAGGTTGAGCCGGCGGGAGGCTTCGCGGGCGCGTTCGTCGGCCAGGGATGCGCCGTACCGCCGGAGCATCTGCGGCGAGCGCCAGCCCATCACGCGCATCAGGTCGGACTCGCTGCCGTCGGCGGCTAGCCAGGCGTGCGCGGCCGTGTGCCGGAACTGGTGGGCGTGCAGCTCGCCCAGGCCGGCCTCCCGGCCGCGCCGCTTGAGCACCTGCGCCACGCCTGAGTAGGTCAGCGGCCCGCGGCCCCGTTCGGACAGCCACAGCTCGGCCCGGTCGGCGAAGCGGTCCCGTCGGCGCACCCGCAGGTACCGCTCGAGGGCCTGGGCGGTCTTCGGCGACAGGGTGACGGTCCGCGAGCGGCGGCCCTTGCCGAACATCGTGACGGTGTCGGTGTCGAGGTCGACCGCCTCGACGGTCAGCCCAGCGACCTCGGCCCGGCGCCCGCCGGTGGCGATGAACAGCCGCAGCAGCGCGGTGTCCCGCAGGTCGACGAAGTCCTTGCCGGGACAGGTGGCGAGCAGGGCGCGCAGGTCGTCGTCGGTGAGCACCGGGGTGGTCATCTCAGGGATCACCGGCGCGCTCATGTGCTCCATCGGGGAGCGGTCGAGCTCGCCCTCCTGGCCGAGGTACTTCATGAGCTGCTGCAGCGAGCGGTAGACCAGGCTGACGCCGGAGGCGGTGCGGCCCTTGCCCTGCAGGTCGACGAGCAGCCCCTCGACGTGCTCGCGCCGCAGGCCGGCCGGCTCAGTCGGCCCGCCGGTCCGCTCGAGGTAGCCGACCAGCTCGCCGCCGGCCGAGACGTACAGGCTGATCGTCTTCGGGCTCAGGTTGCGGGCGCGCAGGGACCGCTGCCAGCTCCGCAGCCACGACTCCCAGGTGCTTGCCGACCCTCCCATGCGGCTCACTGTGGACCACCCGTAGGTGTCTGTCAAAGCGGCATGCTTGACAGACTGGACCTACAGGCAGATGCTCTCCTGCAGGTCGGGCGCTTGCGGAGCCGGATGTCGGGGTTGAACCGACGACCTACCGCTTACAAGGCGGTTGCTCTACCACTGAGCTAATCCGGCGGACGCCCGAACCGTAGGGCTCGGAGCCGGGCATCAGCCGGCGTCGGCGACATTGCGCGCCTGCAGGTGGCCCTCGAGCTTGCGCTTGATGCGCTGCAGCGCGTTGTCGATGGACTTGACCTGCCGGTGCAGCCGCTCGGCGATCTCCTGGTAGCTGCGTCCCTCGACGTACAGGCGGAGGACCTCGGTCTCGAGATCGGACAGGACCTCGTCGAAGTGCGCCTGCAGGGCCCGGATGCGGTCGGCGGAGATGACCAGGTCGGCCGGGTCGCTGACGGCGAAGGTGGGCAGCACGTCGGCCAGCAGCCGCTCACCGTCCTCCTGTTCGCCGACCGGCCGCGAGAACGAGACGTAGTTGTTCAGCGGGCCGTGCTTCTGGCGGGTCGCCGTCTTGACGGCCGTGATGATCTGCCGGGTGATGCAGAGCTCGGCGAAGGCGCGGAACGAGGACTCGCGGGTGGGGTCGAAGTCGCGGATGGCCTTGTAGAGGCCGATCATCCCCTCCTGCACCACGTCCTCGCGGTCGGCTCCGACGAGGAAGTAGGACCTGGCCTTGACCCGCGCGT
>JAABUN010006249.1_pt1 | contig 13888 bp, 15 predicted proteins | sample 5559311 | NCBI WGS metagenome assembly JAABUN01 (sample SAMN10711877, study PRJNA513370) | rock metagenome | isolation source: Antarctica rocks | place: Antarctica: Victoria Land, Siegfried Peak sud | reverse complement strand
GCCTCTTCTTCGGCCGTGAGGAGCCTCGCCTGCTGTATGCTCCCCATGTACCATGCGAGTAGTTCCGGGGTTTCGGCATTTGTCTTTGACGGTGGTTCGATCCTCGACTTCGCGGCCTCCACACCTGCCTCCACTAGACTTCAGTTATGGTCGGGTCACCAGTCCGACTCGTTTGGTCTCGTCTATACGAGCCATTATCGTCCGGTTTGTTGAGCCGTTCGTAAGGTTAGGTTAGCGTTTGATGAAGTTTCGACCCGTCGCCGTTAACACAAGCACTGGACAAAGATCTCTTCGAGTATCGGCAGGATAATCGCAAGGTCGCCTACCAGCAATCTCGCGATGCAGTAACCGGTTACGCTAAGATATCTCCGTCTGCGGGCCTCTACCTCCAGCCTCCGGAGCCGGAAGGTTTACAGCAATAAATAATTTCACGATCCTTGCACACCTCGCCTGCGGCACGGAACTCTACACAGTCTCGGCCCGCTATCCTCCCGAGTTTGCCATTACGTCGGCGGCGGCGTTTTCGACGCCCACCACCACGAGATACGCGGCCGTCGCCACGAATGCCCCAAGCGGCCAGCCTGACAAGCTCGAAACGTGAGCGGACACCCACCAGGCTACCCCCACCGCCAGACCCACCGAGATGAAGTGGAAGCCGCCCCACAGCTCGACGTGGTTCGTTCCGCCGCCGAACTCCACCGTCACACCCCCGAAAGCCAGAATCCCAACCACCGCGAAGCCTACAATGGCCCCGCCGAAGAACGCGAACACCTGCGGCGGGCTCGGTGGTCCGTAGGCGTGCGAGAGCACTGCGCCGGTGGACCATACGATCAGCGTGTAGCCGTAGGCGGTCGAGCTGGCTCCCACGACGCTGCGAAGGTCGGAGCGGTAGCGTCTTAGTGGCGAACATCCGCGTAACTCCATGGGTATTCCTCCTTGGCTTAGACTGATCTCCGGGGATTCACGATGTCCTCATGTCCAGAGGTTATCCTCCTCCGAGGGCCAGTACGATCAGCCCTGCGATCCCGACCGCGTACAGGATCAGCACTACCAGCGAATCTATGCCCATGCGGAGGACGCGATGCCAGGGCCGAAAGACGAGACCCCAGATGTAAACGGCTGTGAGCAAGATGCCAAGCCCAGTCAGGTAGATGTCGGTGTCGTGGGCCTGCGGCAGTACAGACTGTCCAGAGATGAGACTCGCCATCAGGAACAGCACTGGTAAGAAGGCATTGCCGCCGAAGATGTCGCTCACCGCCAGCTTGTAGTCCCCGAGCCTTGAGGAGACCAGACCGGTAGAAACCTCGGGGAGGGCGGTGGCCGCCGCGAGGAAGATCGAGCCGAACAAGACACCGCTCATCCCGATCTTGCCGGCGATGGACTCCCCACTCTGCTCAAGGATTACACCTCCCGCCAGCGTGACGAGGGTCGCCAGCGAGAAGACGGCGGCCGCCCGGCCGGTACCGATCCCCTTGCTCTGGGCTTCGTCGTCCTTCTTAGCCTTCGAGTGGCCGCGGGGTTCCTCCTGGCCTTCGGGAGCTTCCCCCTTCTCTTGCCAGGGCAACCCGGAGCGAGCCTGGTTCAGGATGAGCAGCCCAATCAGCGAAGGTGGAAGCTGAGTGCCCATCACGGCGACGGTGAGCACGGCGATCACCAGAGCCCCTTCGAGAACGAGCATCAGAGAGGCCGCCCGGTAGGTCAGAGGCTCCCTCCCTCGCACGCCGAAGACGTCGAGGACTACGAGCACGACGGTCTGGATGGCGATTCCCCCGAGGATATTGCCGACGGCCACACCGAGGTTGTTGGAGAGCGCGGCGCTCGCGGTGATAGCGATCTCGGGCAGGTTGGTGACTATAGCCAGCATGATCAAACCCCCCAGTGCCTCACCGAGGCCAAGGCGCTGCGAGAGCACGTCGGTAGTGTTGGAGAGCTTTATACCAGCTACCCAAACGGCAGCGGCGGCTCCGACGAAGATGAGCACCAAGATTGGCAGCGAGAGCGATCCGAACATGCTCACAGACCTTGAACTGCTCGAAGTCCGCGGCTCGCTACCAGGCCGCGCGAGTGAAAGGCTAGCCCGGTGTGATCTGGTGTATGCCTTGCGGCTTTGTGCAGGTTCACAACTTCGATTGTCCAGGGATGACTCGACTCGCGGGTCACGTGGCCGTAACCTTCCCGACCAGAATGCGTTCCAGGAAACTCTCCCGGTCTATGCTCACGAGACCAACCTGCTCCCCGGCGCCGATCTCCGACAACGGGTCCAGCATGACCTTTTCGGCGTCCGCGCATGGCCCGTAAAGGACGGAGGTCAGTTGCCCTGGCGAGGTTTCCCTGACGGTCCATCCATCCTCCGTAGTCTGCAGCCAGAGGAACATTTCAGCCTCTTCCTCAGAACTGAAGACAGGCATCGCCTCTCTCCCGGCTTCGAGGCCTACGGTGAACACGTTTATCTGCCGGAAGCAGTCCTTCGCTATCATCCAATACCTCGGCGGCCGCACCTGCCTCGGGGACGCGTTAACTCGGAAAGCTTCTCTCATGATCTGCTCTTCTCCTCGCGTAAGAGAGCGTACTGGTAGGTCGTGATATTCCAAGTTTCGCCTCCACTCCGTTTGAAGCGTGCATAGTTCAGCTTGCAGCCTGACTTCTCACAGCGGTGTTCATGAAGGTTGAGCGCCGATCGGGTAGCCGCAGTGACCGAAGTAGCCTCGCGCGTCGTCAGCCGTGACCGCCGAAAGCGCCCGCCCGATAGCCTCCACCAGCGCGCCTCGGTCGCGGGCCTGGGCCTTCCTGAGCAACGTCTTGACCTTGGAGAAGGCCTCCTCGATGGGCGAGAAGTCGGGCGAGTAGGAAGGTAGGAACACGAGCTCGCAGCCCCGCGCCTCGATGAGCTTTCTCACCCGCTCGCCCCTGTGCGCCCCGAGATTGTCCATCACCACCACCCGACCGGGACTCAGCGACGGGGCCAGGACCTCCTCAACGTAGGCCTCGAAGACCGCCTTCTTGGTGGAGCCGACCACCGTCATGGACGGCCCCATCCCTTCCAAGCTCATGCTCGAGATGAGGGTCGTGTTGCGGCTGCGGTTGCGCGGCACCCGACCGTAGGCGCGCTCCCCCCGGGGTACCCTCGCCCGAAGCCTCGTCATGGAAGTGTGCGTCCCGCACTCGTCCACGAACACGAGCACGCGCGGGTCGCGGCGTTCGCTTACCTCTTCCCGCCAGCGGCTCCGCTCCCCCTCGTCGCGCTCTGCAGCCGGGAGGGACTTTTTTTGAGCGGCAGGCCCAGCCTCTTTAGGGCGCGGCTGACGGTGGCCGTCGAGACTGCAACCCCGTGCTCGTCCTCGAAGAGCTCGCGGTGCTCCTCCAGCGTCAGGTCGGGGTTGCGCTCGACTTGCCCAGGAAGCGTCGTCTCAAGCGCGGCGCCCTTCCTGGCCGGCGGTCCCGGCACCGGCCTGGGCTCCACCCCGCCGGTCTGGCGGCGCAGCCTCAGGTAGCGCCTGATGGTCGGCTCCGAGACGCCGAAGATCCGGGAAACCTCCTTGCGGGGCATCCCGCGGTCGCAGGCGGCCAGTATCTTCAGCCTGAGGTCCTTCGAGTACGGTCTCATGCCGGCAGTCTCGCACGTCGATCAATCTACACGCAAGCCGCTGTCAGCTGTTTTTTTGAACGGTTCGTAAGCTTTGGTTAGCGTTTGTCAAAGCTTCGGTTAAGCTTCCATCTATGGCCAGGATTTGCGCCTTCGGATTGTAAGTGACGTGGCTCTCACCAGCGGGCAGATCGGTGTAGAGGCGGTCAATAACTGCGTAAGAGGATCGAGCGGGGCACGTATCCTAGAAACCCAGCTTTACGGATCGTTCGTCTTTTACTGTTGGATCTCCATCTCCGAGCTCCAGGCGGAAGCCGGAGGTTCCCGTATCCTGGAGGCGGAAGCCCGAAGGACGGGCGCCAAATGGAACAGCGAGGTCGAAGTTCACCTCTCCTCCTTTCACCTCGCCGGGCTCAAGGAGGCCCTTCTCGTTGAACAGTATCGCTTTCCCAGGTACTACGTACTCGCTGTTGACGCTGGCTGCAGGATGGCCCTTGAGCCCCTTCTTGTCGATGAGGGACAAAGCGTCGGAGGTGAGCGTTACAGGAGTCTTCGAGACGTTCTTGACGGTGAAGGTTACAACCACGAAGTCGCCGAATTTGGTGCTCGAAGGGATCGTAAACTTACGCAGCGTGCCCACCCGACGGGCGTCGTGTACGGTCCAGTCGAGTTTTCCGGCGCTCACCGATTTGTCAACGGAGGTCGTCGTCCGTTCGGATGGGGAGGCCTCCGCCGCCTTCGCCGACGCACCCCCCACCTTGGCGCTCTTGGAGCCGACGGGCACCTCACTCAGAACCCCGACGACGGCGAGCGAGCCGACCACGACGGCCGCCATGAACACTATTATCCCAAGAGTACTCGCGAAGGTCTTCATCACAACCCTGCCTGTCTTTTATAGAGCTTACCCTCAGAGACAGTGCCCATACGACCTCCCACTCACACCTGACTCACCGAGCTTGCTCCCGGTCTCTAAAGTCCCGGCGTTCGCGCTGCGGTATTACCGTGTATTTGGGGTCGCGCGCGGACTGGAAGCCGGCCCTGTAGATCGCCCAACGCTCCAGGGCGGCCCCGGCGAGTATTAATGCGCCGCCAGCCGCCGCCGCTAGACGCCTCCTGCGCCCGAACAGTCCTATCACTGCGGCCCCGAGAACGGAGGACACTGTGGCGAGCTTATCGCAGCGGCTGGCCTCGCCCTGTTCATACGGCTCGGCAAGTAATTTACCCAGCCGGTGTTTCATCGCCTCCACGACCGCGACCTCCACGAGCGCTCCACCGGCCGCCAGACGGCGGGCCGGCCCCGCGTCCCCGGTGGGCGTCAGGATCGCCGCAGCGGCTCCGGCTGAGGCCGCGGAAGATGCGGCGAACACCAAAGGAAGCTCGCGACGCGCCTCGTGCCACACGGGGATAGAAGTATCCGCAATGAGGACGGCAGTATAAGTGGAGAGCGCCGGCCCGAGCAGGGTGGCCCCAGCCCCACAGAGGCGCCCGAGGCGTGGGAATACGCCGAGCACGTCGGCCAGCGCGGAGATCCCCGCCGAGGGCCCGAAGCCGGTCAGGACCCAGGTGCCGACGCTCATCGGCGAGGTGGGCTTGAAGACCCGGAGCATGTTATAGAAGCGCTCCGGACGCCCCAGGTCGGAGATAAGCAACACGGGGCTGACTGAGGCGCCCGCGAGGGCGGCGAGCCGGGCGCTGCGCGCGAGGCGGTGGTTGCCGGACAGTCCGGCGACGAAAGCGAGGCCGGACGAGGCTCCAGCGAGGCCGCCGAAGAAGAAGTAACAAGGGATCTCCCAGGTCCAGGTCGGCTCCTTGAGGATCGGCCGTCCATAGTAGGAGCGCGCATCGGTCTCCCGTCCGTTACGCCGGGTCTCCTCAGAGACCGAGACTCCCGACCGCGCGCTCATCAGCGTCCTCCCACGAACGCCGCCGCGACACCGGCCAGCAGCGCCCCTGCCCCGACGACCGCCGGTGCCCAAAGGCTCTTGAATTTCCGGGTTACAACCTCCGGGTCGGGCGGCAATCCGTAGACTTCCGGGTCGTCGAGCAGGAGGAAGAACGCACCCATTCCGTACTCTTCCTCGTCTGCGCCGTAGAGTCGGGCGTCGGTGGCGCCCGCCTCGTGGACCATCTCCAGACGACCGTTGGCCTTCTCGCGCAGCTCGTCGAGGGGACCGTACTGGATCGAGTCCGTCGGACACGCCTGGGCGCAGGCGGGTTCGAGACCATCCTTCGTCCGATCGTAGCAGAGGGTACACTTCCACACCCGCCCGTCGTCCTTGCGCTGGTCCAGGACGCCGAAAGGACAGGCCGGGACGCAGTAGCCGCAGCCGTTGCAGATGTCCTCCTGCACCACTACGGTACCGAACTCGGTGCGGAAGAGCGAGCCGGTCGGACACACGTCCAGACACGGGGCCTCCGTGCAGTGCTTGCACACGTCCGAGCTCATGAGCCACCGGAAGTCCGGGTCACCCACGACGGCCGGCGGACCAAGCCCCGCGTCCTGCTGGACGTAGACGGGCTTGCGCTGCTCGATGAAGGCCACGTGACGCCAGGTATCGGCCCCGAGGGCTCCCGTGTTGTCGTAGGAGTTGCCGGTTAGCTCCATGAGGGTCGCGGGCACGTCGTTCCACTCCTTGCAGGCGACCTCGCAGGCCTTGCAACCGATGCACACCGTCGTGTCGGTGAAGAAGCCCATCCGGGGTTTCTGCTCACCGTCGTAGCTCTTCTGCCCGAGAGGAATCACGGGCCGCGTCTCCGGCGTTTCATCTCCCTGGATGTTGAAAGCGTCCGTCGTTCCGGAACCGGGGATTACGTTGCCGGTCTCGCTCATGCTTCCTCCCTCCCGTTCTGGGCGTTCGCCCCAGCGTTCGCGCGGCGGCGGTAGTCTTCGACCAACTCCAGGAGAGCGGGACCGCGCGGCCTCCTGCCCGGCCGGATGTCGCAGGTCGAGACCTTGTACTCGCCGATATGGACGTTCGGGTCGAGAGAGAGGCCGAGGAGGTCGTTCGCCGAATCGCCCGTTACGATGCCCCGGCTGCCCCAGTGGTAGGGCATCCCGACCAGGTAGGTCTTGCGGCCTTCGATCAGGAGTGGCGCCAGCCGGTCGGTAATCAGAACCCGCGCCTCTATCGCCGAGCGCATAGTGGCGATGGTAGCCCATCCCCCGTTTTCGAGACCTACCTTCTCCGCAAGCTCCGGGCTTACTTCGCAGAACATCTCGGGCATTAGCTCAGAGAGATGTTCGATGGAGCGGCTCATGCCGCCAGCCGTGTGGTGCTCGGTGAGCCGGTAGGTAGAGAGCACGTAAGGGAAGATCCCGGCTCCGGTTGCGCCGCCTGCGGGGTTGTACTGGTTGTCGTCTCTTGGGAACCGCTCGCGCGCGGGGTTGGACCGCTGGCCGTAGAGGGCATTCTCGAAGGGCGACTCTTCCGGTTCGTAGTGGGTCGGGAGCGGTCCGTCGGTGAGACCAGCCGGCACGTAGAGCCAGCCGCGTCCATCGGCCTGCATGATGAACGGCTTGTCGCCCCGGATGGCGTCCTCGGCCTGCGCGTTATCGGGCGGCACGTAGTCGGGTCGCTTGGTCGGGCTGAAGTCCGGCACGTCGTAGCCGGTCCACTGGCCCTGCTCCTCGTCCCACCAGATGTACTTCTTGCGCTCGGACCAGGGCTTCCCTTCGGGGTCGGCCGAGGCGCGATTGTAGATAATGCGGCGATTCATCGGCCACGCCCAGCCCCACTCGGGCGCCACCCAGGACTGCTCCTGACCCGGCTTGCGGCGGTCGGCCTGGTTCGTCTCCTCGGCGTAACAGCCACAGTAGATCCAACACCCACACGACGTAGAGCCGTCGTCCTTTAGCCCCAGGTAGCTGGCCAAAGCCTCGTTGTTCTCGTCCCAGCCGTTGATCTCCCGCAGGACCTGATGCGCGTCCGGCTCCGCTATCTCACCTATCGTCGGGTAATCCCACTTCAGGTCCAGGATGGGGCGGTCCTTGGCGTCGGTCGAGTCCGATAGCTTCTCCCGGACCTTGCGCCCGAGGTGGTACATGAACCACAACTCCGAGCGGCAGTCCTCTTGGGGCTCGACGGCCTTGCGGTGCCATTGCAGGAGGCGTTGGGTGTTGGTAAAAGAACCGTCCTTCTCCGTATGGGCTGCGGCGGGCATGAAAAATACCTCGGTGCCGATGTCTTCGGACTTTAGCTCGCCGGTCTCTATCTCCGGGGAGTCGTGCCAGAAGGCGGCCGTCTCTATCTCGGAGAAGTCGCGCACGACGAGCCAGTCCAGGTTCGCCAGAGCGAGCCGCTGAAGCTTGCCGTTGGCGGCGCCGACAGCCGGGTTCTGACCCATCACGAAGAAACCTTTGCACCAGCCATCCACCATGCCCATGATCGTTGGATAGACGGAGTGGTCGCCGGTGAGGCGGGGCAGATAGTCGAAGCAGTAGTCGTTCCCCTCTGTCGCCGCGTCCCCGTACCATGACTTGAGCATGCTGACCATGTAGGCTCGCATGTTGCCCCAGTAGCCGGTCTTCGGGGCGTTCCGGTCCACGTACTCGTCGAGGTTCTGGTGGGCGTGGGCGTGGGGCATCGGCAGGTAGCCGGGGAGGATGTTGTAGAGCGTAGGGATGTCGGTGGAGCCCTGGATGGAGGCGTGGCCCCTGAGCGCCATGATGCCTCCGCCGGGCCGCCCGATGTTGCCGAGAAGTAGCTGGATGATCGCCGCCGCCCGGATGTTCTGGACGCCGTGCGTGTGCTGCGTCCAGCCAACCGCGTAGGCGAAGCACGTGGTCCGCTCCCGTCCCGAGTTGTCGCAGACCGTCTCGCACACCTGCGTAAACTGCTCCTGCGAGATGCCGCAGGTCTGTTCGACCATCTCCGGCGTGTAGCGGCGGTAGTGGTTCTTCAGGAGCTGGAAGACGCAGCGAGGATGCTGGAGAGAGTCGTCAGTCTCGGGAGGCTCTCCGTGGCTGAGTGCCCCGGCGTGCGCGCCGTGGGACTGCTCCCCGGTCGTTCCGCCCTGCTCGCGCTTGCCGGCCGAACCGTGGACTGTCGCCCCAGCGTACTGCCAGGTCGAGGTGTCGTAGGAGCGGCTCTCAGGGTCCCACCCACTGAAGACGCCGTCCAGGTCCTCGGTGTCGGCGAACTCCTCGTTAATGATCACCGGCGCGTTCGTGTACGCCTTCACGTACTCCTCGAAGTGCCGCCCGTTCTGGAGGATGTAGTTGACTATTCCACCCAGGAATGCAATGTCGGTGCCGGCCCGAATGGGGACGTGCATGTTGGAGACAGCGCTCGTGCGCGTGTAGCGTGGATCGACGTGGATGACCTTCGCACCCCTGAGGCGCGCCTCCATCACCCACTGGAAGCCCACGGGGTGGTTCTCGGCCATGTTCGAGCCGATATCCACGATACAGTCGGAATTGGCGAGGTCCTGCTGGAAGGTGGTCGCCCCTCCCCTACCGAACGAGGTCCCGAGACTCGGGACCGTAGAAGAGTGTCATATGCGGGCCTGGTTCTCTATCTGCACCGCCCCCATCGCCGTGAAGAACTTCTTTATGAGGTAGTTCTCCTCGTTATCCAGCGTCGCGCCGCCCAGGTGGGCGAAGCCTAAGGTGCGGTGGAGATGGCGTCCTTCCTCGTCCTCGTCCTGCCAGGACTCTTCGCGTGTCTTTATGACGCGCTCGGCGATCATATCCATCGCCGTTTCGAGGTCGAGGTCCTCCCACTCCTTCGAGTGGGGCTTGCGGTACTTGACCTTGTACTCGCGTATAGGGCTCTGCACGAGGCTGCGGGAGGCGGCCCCTTTCGGGCACAGACGCCCACGCGAGATGGGGGAGTCGGGATCCCCCTCTATCTGGGTAACCTTCTCATCCTTCACGAATACCCGCTGTCCGCAGCCTACCGCGCAGTATGGGCAGATAGACTTGACCACCCTGTCAGCCTTCGCCGTGCGCGGCTTCAGACTTTCCTGGTATGACGATTGCGCTGCTTTGCCCAGACCCAAGCTGTCGCCCCGGAGCTGGCGCAATACAGGCCAGCGCAACATCGAACCCCTCATACTCATGCTCTCCTCCGTCTTACCCAATCCATGTCCTCCCGCCCATCTTCTAAGCGCATATGCAACGTATGTGAAAACTAACATCAAGGTCTCTCGGGGCCGTGAGGTATGCGTAAAGCGTTGGTTAAGGTTCTGTAAAGGATGCTAATAATATGCTCATTGTAGCCCGTGACCATCGCCGAGCTACGGTATCCTGGGGTTGGGAAGATCTCAGCTGAAGCGTAGGGAAGGGTCATAGAGAAGGGAAGGGATTATGGATGTGAAGGCGGGTGCGTTGAGCGGCGCCGCGGGGACGGTTGCTATGTCGGGCCTGAATGCGGTCCTGGGTAAGGTTGGGCTGGTCTACGAGACCGTTCCGATGCAAGTCGTCGACCGTGCGGAAGAGGTTGGCCTCCTGGAGGGCTGGTCTCCGGCCAGGAAACGTGCCGTAGGTTTGGCGACGCATCTAGGCTACGGCATAACGTCCGGTATGCTTATCGGCGCGTTGCGCCGCGAGCATGGCCAGCCCACGACCGAATTTGCCGTAGGGATAGCTTTAGGGCTAATGGTCTGGGGGATCGGGTGGAGCTCGTGGTTACCGCTTCTCGGGGTCCACGAAGCGCCCTGGAATCAAAACACACCCGGAGTCTGGCTACCCGTGGTAGGTCACGCAGTATTCGGTGGAGTGTGGGGTCTTACCCACTGGGCGCTCACACACGAACAGGAATAATAGGATCCGGAACCTCGCCTTCACTATCGCCGCGCTGATGGCCGCGACGGGAGAACCGATGGCGAGCCCACGGACGAGTGGGCAGAACTGGAGTTGCTGCCTGAGTGGCCCGAGCAGGTCGAGTACGAGATGATCCGTCCGCCGGTCGTCTTTGGCAGCCCGTAGCCGAAAGAGCCGGCCAGACCGGGAACCCGGAGACCACGCTCCGCCACAGGATCGCCAGTTTCGAGCGGAGGGGGTGCGCGGCCTGTTCGAGCCCGAGCGTGTCGAGGGGAAAAGCATCCTGGTCCCGAAGGCCCGTAGGCTCATCCTGGACCTCAAGACCGAATACCCGCCGATGTGGAATAATGAGATAGCCACCATCTGCTACGTCCGCTTTGGCAAGAGGCCGCACGGCAGGACGGTCAGACGGGTTCTGGAGACGGAAAAGGAACGCGCTCTCGATGAGGCCCGCGCCTTCTACGCCCGGGCACCAGTGCGCGGGCACCGGCACGCAGGCCCCACTCCCAGCAGAGCCCCTCTTCCGGCGGCTCAGGTAAGCGCCACCTCAAAGGGCTTTCCCTTGAGGGAACTGACCTTCTGTATGGAGAAGCCAAGGACGTTGCCCTCTGTGTCCACCCTCTCCATCACCCGGTCGTCTTCCGTCTCGCGGAAGAAGCCTTCCTTGCGGCGCTCGAAGGTCACTTCGAGGTAGTCGCCCTCGGGATCGTACCAGAGCTTTACGAGGTCGCGTTCCACAGGGACTCTCCTTCCTTGACCTTGTCGGTCAGGTAAGCGGTAATTATGAAGGCTTTATTGAAACCGGTCTTCATACCATAGTGAATCTGTTCCTCAATGTACTCGCCAAGGTGCGTACTCACTAACTTCATCTTGTGCACGCATTCGCACCCGTCCGATAGCTCACACGGTCCCGGCCAGGCGGCGCTGTTCGGTGCCCTGATCCGTCAGACATAGACTACCCTTCCCTTTCCTAGGTGGATGAATTACGCTCACCACCCTCCCTTGCACCAGTGCCTCCTCGGCAAGCGCCACTATGTCTTTGTGCTCGCCGTTCTCGGCGCTGAGCCTCACCACACTCTCCCCTTCGGGACCCCGCTCCCGAAATAGCCTCTTGACGGTCACCTCCTCCCCACCCCCCAGCAGCGCCACGACCACCTCGCCGTCGGGTGGGTTTTCGTCCTCCTTGACGACCAGGACGCTCCCATCCCCTATCCAGGCTCCCGTCATCGACTGCCCGGTCACCCTCAACAGGTAACGCGCCCTGCCACTTGCGCGAGGCAACGCGCCCTGCCACTTGCGCGAGGCACAAGCAGCTCCGCAACCAGAGAGTACGCCTCGTCGCCAACCGCTATAGCCTCAAGGCCCCGCCCAGCGGCGACCCGTCCAAGCATCGGCGCCGATGACAACGCGCCCCAGCCCTTCTCGGTTAGCTTTATGACTCGCTTCTTTCGCCCCGGAGCACGCCCGGCAGAGCGCTCGATGTAGCCGTCCGCTTCCAGTTTGCCCAGATGGTGGTGTACGGTCTGAGAGCTAGAGAGGCCCACCGCGGAGCAGATCTCCCGCTCAAAAGGGGTCTCCTCACCCTCCCGCTTTCTAAGCGCAAGGAAGCCGAGGATCTTTAAGCGCCTGGGATGCAACCCTTCTCCCATAGGACGTACTCTAGCTGATCTCAGGCGTGTAATCAAACAACTGCTTGACGAGGGGAGGCAAATGACGCTAGAGTGAAGGAGAAAAAGACAAGAGAGTAAGAGGAGCGCCCCCGACCGGGTCCTCCGGAAGACCCACCCTCAGTCGCCAAACCGAGCGGTCTTCGGAGGATATAGAAACGCGTGTTTACGCGTGGCGTTAAAGCTGAGAGCATAGGACTGGTCTGGTCTACCTCCTTTCGGGACGCCCGGCCGGTGGGGCTACTGATTCTATCCAGGTAGTCGCATGGCCTAGCAACGATGAAATGCCTCAGCGCGAGTGGACGTATAGGGACACGCGTAAACACGCGTTAATTTGATCGACCTGCGCCGGAATGAGGCCCATCCTCGGCAGGCAGACGAGACAATAGATGCCTTCTCTTAAAGACAGGAGGGACTTCTGCCTAGGCTGCCCGGACCGGTAATAGGGAGCGTGTACGGAACAGGAGGAAACCTTGCTCGGGGCACCTGACGCTGTTACCTTGATCCGTAAGTATCTATTCGCGTAACGCGGACGCTTGCATAGGAGGCGCTCATGGAGCAGGGGACACAGAAAAAGATCCGACGTGAGGACGCGACCCTGACCGAGTTCGGGGCCCACCTCGAACCAGCGCTCCGTGTCGAGCCGGGCGAGACCTTCCTTATCGAGACCCAGGACAATTTCTTCGGGGAGATCGACACCGAGGAGGTCCTGCCCACCGCTGAACACCTGCCCTTCCTCAGGCACCAGTTCTGGAAGGTCAACCCCGTGGCCGGACCCATACACGTCGAAGGTTGCAAGGCCGGGGACCTGCTTGTACTCGAGATAGAGGACATAATCCCCAGCGAGCGGGGCTGGACGGGCTTCGCTCCGGACTTCGGCAACCTTGCGGGCAACGCTGCGTTCCCCGAGCTTCAGCAGCCCTACTCCCGTGTCACCCACCATAAGCCAGGTCCAAGCGGCACGACCTCCGACGGCACCGGTTCCTTCAACGTCAACCGGGAGGTCACCTATCCTCTGCGTCCCTTCCTGGGCACTATCGTGACCGCGCCGGAACGCGGGATAGAGAACACCCTTGTGAGCCAGGGACCGTGGGGCGGCAACATAGACTGCCGCGACGTGCGCAAGGGCAACAAGGTCATGATGAACGCCTACCACGACGGCGGCCTCCTATTCTTCGGGGACGCCCACGCCGCCCAGGGCGATTCCGAGTACACGGGCCTCGCCGACGAGACCGCCGCTGACACAAAGGGCCGCTGCCACGTCGTCGAACAGAAGCAGGTACCAGGGGTGCTGCGCATAGAGACGCCCGAGAGCCTGATACAGGTAGACTCAGCCCGCAACACGGGGAGTATGGAGCGGGCCTTGAACGGCGCATTCGTTGGCATGATGCGGTGGCTTACCGAGGAGTATGGGATGGACGAGAAGGAGGCGTACCTGCACTTCACCGCCAACCCCGACGTCAGGATACACACCTACCAGTTCGTCGGACCTGCTTTCTACGTGGTCGGTGTGGAGTTCCTCAAGGAGTACCTGTAAGGTAGGCAAAGGTTGCCGTTTTCTTTCCGCCGCAGTCGCAGCTCTTGGGCGAGGGGGACAGACTCCGGACATGTCTGGTGTATAGCAGGCTCTACAATCGCTTCCACGCATCGGGTGGCCCCTGGGGGCACTGCTCGGTGTTCCCTCGGCTTCAAACGGATGCAAGGTGCCTTGAACGACATTCTTGTCCGTAGATGAGATCGCGGTCTAGAGCCTAGAGCGTTTGTCATAGCAGTTGGTCCACCGAATGGTAGCCGCAGTGGGAGAAGAAGCCCCGAACGTCGCTCGCCGTCACCGCATCCAGCGCCCAACCCATCGCTTCGATCAGCGCCTCCCGG
>JAABUN010006248.1_pt1 | contig 13891 bp, 12 predicted proteins | sample 5559311 | NCBI WGS metagenome assembly JAABUN01 (sample SAMN10711877, study PRJNA513370) | rock metagenome | isolation source: Antarctica rocks | place: Antarctica: Victoria Land, Siegfried Peak sud | reverse complement strand
GTGGCAGCCTTTGAGCAGGAGCGTAACAGGGTGCGAGCAACTATCAGCTGGCGGTTTACCTCAGTAGACGCCCGTAACAAGCTGCATCGGCTCTATCCATCGATAACAACCTGACGGTGTACTAGTTCGGCTACCGCTACAACGTCTGAAAGCGCCATTTCGCGCGTCCTGACAGTTGAACCCACCAACCTATGAGACGTTTTTAAGCCTTGGGTCGAGCACATCACGAATGGCGTCGCCCAAAAGGTTAAAACCGACGACCGACAAAAATATCGCTAGTCCCGGAAAGATGCTCATCCACGGCGCACGCGAGAACTGCCGGTAGCCGTCACGAATCATCACGCCCCACTCGGGGTCGGGCGGTTGCGCGCCGAGCCCCAAAAAGCCGAGCGCCGCGACCTCTAAAATCACCGAGCCGATAGAAAGCGTCAGCTGCACCATGATGGGCGACAAACTGTTCGGCAAGATGTGCCCGAAGACGATTCGCGGCCCCCCACTCCCGAGCGCCTTCGCCGCCTGCACGTATTCGGAACCTCGCAACCCCAGCACGACCGAACGGGTAATCCGGACATAACTGGGAATCTGCGTGATGCTGATGGCGATCAGTGCGTTTGTCAAACTCGGCCCGAGCGTCGCGACAATCGCAATCGCCAGCAGAATTCCAGGGAACGCCTGCAAGATGTCCATCAGCCAGACCACCACCAGGTCAACTCTGCCCCCGACGTAACCGGCAAAGAGCCCTAGCAGCACGCCGGTGATCGACGAGATGGCAACTGCTGCAATCCCGATGCGGAGGCTTATACGCCCGCCGTGCCAGACGCGCACGAGCAGGTCGCGCCCGTTTTCGTCGGTACCGAACGGCAGCGTCCAGCGGCCTATGTCCATATTCGCGTCGTCACCGAGTTCGGCGCGCTCGGCCTGGTTGAGCGTCCACGACGGTGGCGACAACCGGAGCCGCAGGTTGCGGTCTCTCGAGGCGTCGTAAGGGCGCAGCACGGGGGCGAGCAGCGACATCAACACGAAAAAGAGTACGATCACGAGGCCGACGACGCCGGTCGGGTTACGAAAAAAGCGCCGCACCGCATCTTGAAGCAGCGACCGGCCCCGGACCGCCTCGGACCGTGCGGCGGCTTCTGCGGTAGCACTGTCTGCACTCATAAGCACCTCACGTGTACTGAATCCTCGGATCGATGAGCGCGTACGAGAGATCGACGAGCAGGTTGACCACGACAAAGACGAACGCGACAAAAATCACGCCACCCTGCACGACCGGATAGTCACGCGCGCTGATGGCGTCGTAAATCCATTTGCCGATACCCGGCCACGAAAACACCGTTTCGGTCAAAATTGCGCCCGACAAAAGCGAGCCGAACGACAACCCGACCACCGTGACGACCGGCAGAAGCGCGTTACGGAGCGCATGTTTGTTGACGACCAGGCGCTGCGCGAGCCCTTTGGCCTTGGCCGTGCGGACGTAATCCTGGCCTAACACCTCGAGCATCGCGCTCCGCGTCATCCGCACGATAATCGCCAGCGGAATCGTGCCGAGGGCGATCCCCGGCAAAATGAGGTGCCGGAGCGCGTCCCAAGAAATTCCCGGCCTGCCCCGGAGCAAACCGTCAAGGACAAATAAACCCGTCACGGGTCGAAAACTGAGCGCTACGTCGAGCCGCCCCGACGGGGGCAACCACCCCAGGTTGACCGCGAACACATAGATCAAAATAATCGCGAGCCAAAAAACCGGAAACGATACCCCTGAAAGCGCGCCGATCATCAGCAGCGTATCGACGAAGCTGCCGCGGTGGAGCGCCGCAGCCACCCCCGCCGGAATCCCTAACACGAGCGCGAAGAGCATAGCAATGAGGGTCAGCTCGAGCGTCGCCGGAAACCGCCGCGCTAGGCTTTCGCCCACATCGAGGCGCGAAAAATACGAGCGCCCGAGGTTGCCGGTGAGCGCCCCGCCGACAAAATCGAAATACTGTGAATCGAAAAACTTGACTGGATTTCCCGTTTCTGTGGCCTCAGCCGGGTTGAAAAAGAGCGGCTGATTTAGGCCGAGCTGTTCTTGAAGTCGCGCCCGCGCTTCGGGCGTCGCCCGTTCGCCTAAGATAAGCAGCGCCGGGTCTGCCGGAATAATCCGCGTCAGGGTGAAAACCAGCAAGCTGACCCCGAACAAAACCGGGATAAGACCTAAGATGCGCCGGAAGATATACCGCGTCAAGCGTACCCCCTCGAGCTACCGAACTCGTTAAATATCATGAACCTGAAAATAAAGTAGGGCCGGAACGTACGTTCCGGCCCTGAAAGCTTTAGTTGGACTTGCTGATGGTACTGAACGGAACGGTGCTCCCGAGCGGGCTCGGCGTAAAGCCTTCGACGCCGGTGCGTACCGCGTTTAAGACCGGGTTATGGTCAACGGGGATAGCCGGCACCTGGTCGTAGATAATCTGGTTGATCTGCCTATAAAGCTCGGCGCGGGTGTCCTCGTCGGGTTCTTGGCGCGCCTGGTCAAGCAGGTTTCTAACCTTGGCGTTGTCCCAACCGAAGTTGCGGACGCCCTCTTGTGAACCGAAAAAGGTGTAGACGAAGTTGTCCGGGTCGGCGTAGTCCGCGCTCCAACCGAGCATGTAGATCGGGAACTTGCCGGTGTTGTTGTCATCCAGATAGGTACCCCAGTCTTCGGTTTGCAGCTCGGCTTGAATCCCGATGTCGGCCAGGTACGAGGCCACCGCAGAGGCGACCGGCTCGGCTGACGGAAAGTACGGACGCGAGACGGGCATGTACCACATCTGCGTCGAGAAGCCGCCTTCGACACCCGCTTCGCTGAGAAGCTGCTTGGCCATCTCAGGGTCGTAGCTGTAGGGCTCCAAGTCGTCGCTGTAACCGAGCAGACCGGGCGGGATAAACTGTGAGGCAACCTGCGCGCCGTCACCGAAAAAGGCGTTGACGACTTCGTTCCAATCGACGGCGTGGACGATGGCCTGCCGGACCTTGAGGTTGTCAAGCGGTTTGTTGGCTTGATGAAAGCCGATGTAGCCGATATTTAAGTTCGAGTCTGCGGTGACGGCCTCGAGGTTAGGGTCGTCTTCAATCGTCTGCGCGTCGTCGGGCGAAAGGTTGACTGCAATATCGATGCTGCCCGCTTGCAGTTCGGCCAAGCGCGCCGTCGAGTCTTCGATACCGCGAAAGACGAGGCGTTCGACTTTCGCCGGTTCACCCCAATAGTCGGGGTAGCGCTCTAAGGTCAGCTGGCTGCCGTCAACCCATTCGACAAACTGGAACGGCCCGGTTCCGACCGACCCGACCGCAGGTTGACCGTAATCCGCCCCGGCTTTTTTAACTGCAGTGGGGCTGTGGATACCGAAGTACGACGACGACATCGCGGCTGGCAGAAAACCCATCGGTTTGTTTAAGTCAAGCTCGAGGGTGGTCTCGTCGATGACTTTCGCCTCTTTGACAACCGCCGCCTCGTCGCCTAAATAACCCCCGAAAACATAGCCCCACGCTTCGTAGATTTTGCCTTCGTCGCGAAAACCGTACTCGAAATCGGGATCGTTCCAGCGGTCGATATTGAACTTAACGGCTTCGGCGTTAAACGGTGTGCCGTCTTGAAAGGTGACGCCCTCGCGGAGCTTAAAGGTCCAGACGGTGCCGTCTTCGTTCGACGACCACTCGGTCGCCAGACCGGGTTGCAGCTCGGTGCCGCCCGGTTCGACAGAGACCAGATTTTCGGCAATCTGGTACGCCGCCGTCAGCGAGTTACCGTCGGTCGCGTCGTCTAAGCTGACGGGCAAGCCGCTGCCGCCGAAGACGAGCGTCTGCGCCGAACTCACGCTTAAACCAACGCCCAGAAAGAGTAAAAGGGTTACAACGAGTAGTTTTTTCACGTCACCTCCAGAAAGTACAAGGCGGCGGCGTTTGGTTTTTTAGAACCCAACTCGAACTAAAGACCTGTACACCGCGCAATGCTCATCAAAGCTTAACATAAGCGCGTCGTAAGCTCGTGAGGAGGAATATTAAAGCCCACAAGCGTGTTAGCTGGCAGATTACGTTGTTAAGAAAGCAGAATGCAGAACTAAGGATTTGATCCGACATCTTTATAAATAGCTCAGTCACCCTTGCAAAAAGCTATATCAACGAGTGAGCCCAGCTACCTTTTGGCTTTAGTTCTCGCATCCTGATTCTTCCTTGCTACGGGGCGGCCAACACGCCCTCCTCGAGCCTGTAACGTGCGTCAACGCCCCCCACCAGCCCCTCGTCGTGTGTGACCATCACCACCGCGCTCCCCTCTTCGCGGGCAAGCTGCGCTAACAGCTCGTAAACGTCAGCAGCCGAGGCGCGGTCTAAACTGCCGGTCGGTTCGTCGGCTAAAATGACCTGCGGGCGGCTGTACAAGGAGCGCGCCACCGCCACCCGTTGCCGCTCCCCCCCGGAGAGACGCTTGGGTAAAAACGTCGCCCGCTCCGAGAGCCCGACCCGCAAGAGCAGCTCCGCCCCCCTTGTTTCGTCCGGACGGCCCCCGATACGTCCCGGCAAAGTCACGTTTTCCAAGACGGTTAAATCCTCGAGCAGGTAGTGCTGCTGAAAGACCAGCCCTAAACGCTCGGCTCGCAGGGCCGCCAGCACGCGCTGCGGCAACGCGTCGATACGGCGTTCGCCCCAATAGATTTCACCTGCAGTGGGTCGGTCGAGCCCGCCTAAGAGGTGTAGTAGCGTGCTCTTCCCCGACCCCGACGGCCCCAAAATCGCAACGATTTGCGCGGGGTAAACCTCGAGGTCTACCCCTCTGAGTATCTCGAGGCCTCCCCCCGGCGTCGCGAAGGTGCGGGTCAACCCGGTACAAGCGAGCGCCGCCTGGTTAGGGGAAGACGTGCGCGTCGGCTTAACGGGTTCGGAACGGGTCACGCCGCTACTATAACCGCTGATTCACTCCTGCCAGAGCCGCCTTGAGAGAATCGGCAGCGACAAAAAACACCGACTGCAAATAAACGTCGAAAAAGTCACCTGTGAAGTGTCGGTGAGCGCCTACTGTGAAGCATTCCGTAGGGCCGCCAGTAACTAGGGCGGTTGTAAGACTGTTGTAAGAGTTTTGTCAGAAAGGAGGCGTCATAGTGGGTACAAACTACCGGGGGGTCTCTTTTGAACGAGATGATGAGCACAGCTAATAAAAGCGACCAAATACCCGAAGGGTTGACTATCCGGCGTCAGGGTGAGTCTTTGGAGACAGTGAGTTCAAAACTTGGAGACTTTAAGCTTCTAAATAACCATGCAAACTTTGAGATAACTCAGATAGACCTCAAACCGGACGCTCGCTTGACTCTCACCCCTGCTGGTACAACCACTGAAACTTTTTTCGTCCTTTCCGGAAAGCTTACCTATAGTTCAGGCGAAGATCAGCAGGCTCTTCTAAAAGGTGACTACATAGTTACGAAGTCGCTTACAGAGCCTGCTATCCTTACGGCCCTAAACAAGACGAGCTTGCTTTATATTACAGAGCAAGCACAGTTTCATACGATTAGTGAAGACCTAAATGAATTAAGAAAGTTAGCTGTCGAAATAGAGCTTAAAGATGGTTATACAGCAGACCACTGTTTACGTTTGCAAAATCTTTCTTACACTATTGGTCAAGAACTCGGCCTGAAGGCGGGGAAACTACACCTTCTGGATTACGGGGCATACCTTCACGATGTAGGCAAGATACGTGTGCCTCTTTCCATTCTGAATAAACCTGCGAAGTTATCTGCTGAAGAGTGGGAAGTTATCAAAAAACATCCAATCTATGGACGTGAACTTTTAGAACAAACTTTTATGAACGAAGCAGGTACCATCGTTGAGCAGCACCACGAGCGTTCAGATGGCAGCGGCTACCCCTACGGATTATCAGGTGACGAAATCCTCATCGAATCATCAATCGTTGCCGTAGCCGATACCTTTGACGCTATGACGACTGACCGCCCATACCATAAAGCGTCAACACAAGCTGAAGCAATTGCTGAACTTCGCGAATACGCGGGTGTTCACTATCCTAAAGAGGTCGTAAAGGCTTTTTGTTCAGCATTAAAAGCAGGTAGGTTGGCAATAGAGAGATAAAGCTTACACTCGAATCAGTGCAGTTCCACTTAATGACCTTTTGTCACGTTGGATCATGTAAAACAGATTACATTCATTTTTGATGTTGACGTTAGACATGCATCAATATAAAATTGTGCTTAGAAGACGAACGCCAGAGCGTCTTTGATAAGAGAACGTTTTTGTTAACGTTCTACTTTCAAGTATATAGGGGTGAAAAATGGTCCGGAAAATTGTCTGTGAAGGCGTTAGAATCAACGCGTAACTTTTCTTTGAAGTACTAGAGCAGGCTGCGTACAATTCAGCCTGCTCTTTTGCTGCCTTCGGGCCGCTATTTTTCGTATCGGCGCTCGAGTAAGAATCCTGTAAGAACCCGTATTTTATCCTTTATTTATAAAGCGCATCCGGACCATGCGCTTTACAGCCCCGCACCACGACTCTGGCGATGAACGGTGTGGGGCACCCCTTTTTAGCTTTACCGCCAAGAGAACTCGGCCCCGGATTGTGGGTATTTTCAGCGTATAAGGGTTGCAGCACAATGGTTCGTCGTCGCTGCAAAGTTTTTCACACGGTGTGGTAGGCTTTTTTCTAATGAAGCTTCATATTCGCTACTACGGAACTGCCTTTGGAGGCGCTCGTGGTTGAACTCGAGCCGTTTCTCGCTCAAGTCCCGCTCTTTAAGGGTGCGCCGCAGCGCGCGCTTGAGATCGCCGCGCAAGCCCTGCAACCCCGCACTTTCGCTCCCGACACCGTGCTCTTTCGAGAGGGTGACAAGGGCGAGGTCTTGTACGTCCTCAACCGGGGCATCGTCAAGCTTTTTAAGATCGACCTCGAGGGTCACGAAAAAACGCTCGCCATTCTTAAGCCGCCCGAGTTTTTTGGTGAGATGGCGCTCTTGGGTGAGCAGGGCCGGAGCGCCACCGCGCTCGCGATCCGCGAAACGCTCGTCTACTTGCTTTTCAAAGACGACTTTCAGCGGCTCTTAAAAGAGTATCCGAGCATCAGCCTAAACGTCGCCAATACGCTTTCGCAGCGGCTTTACGGGGCCAACGACGAGGCGCAGGTGTTGTCGTACAAAGACGCCCAGGGGCGCGTCGCGTACGTCATCTTGCGGCTTTACTGGGGCGGCTTGATCGACTTTAACGACGAGGGCAAAGCGCTCTTACGGCTGACCCACCAAGAGTTAGCCAGTCTCGCCGGGACGAGCCGCGAGACGGTCACGCGGGCGCTTAAAGCTTTAGAAGAAGAGCGCGTAATCAGCACCCGTCCTAAAGAGGTTTTGATTCAAGACCCCGAGGGCCTCGAGGAGATTTTGCACGGCGTTCGCTGACCCCGTAACCTCACACGCGGAAGCGGTTCCGTCCCCGCATGGACGCGAACACCTCGCTGCCATGCGGCTCGCAGGCCGCGATATCAACCGGGCCGTTACCGAGCTTTACGAGGTCTACGGCCCGGTTTTCGCCTTCGGCGTCGGGCCGGTGCGGTTTATCTGGTTTGTCGGGCCGGAAGCGAACAAGTTTGCCTTAGAGGACGCCGCCGCGCACTTTCAGCTCGGCCCGGCTTACGGTTTTTTGCGTACCATCGGCGGCGACACGGCGCTGATTACAAGTGATGAACCCGAACATCTGCGGCGACGGCGGCTCGTCCAACCGGCGTTTCACCGCTCACGTTTGGAGGCGCTCGATGAGCTTTTAGAAATGCGGTTGACCGCGCTGTTTGAAAGCTGGGTCGGGCACACCGTAGACTTTTATAAAGAGGTGCAGGGACGCGTACTAGCGATCATCTGCGAGGTGCTGTTAGGCCGGGCCGCGCTCGAGACGCCGCTGACCCAGGACGTCGCTAAGATGATGCGGTTTGCCAACCTGCCGTTTCAGTTTCAACTCGTTAAACTGCGCGTTCCCGGTAGCCCGTGGGCACGGTTTTTAGCGGCGCGGTCTCGGGCCGACGCTGCTATCTACCGTGAAATCGGGCGGCGACGTGAAACCGGCGACTCGGGCGACGATGTGCTCGGGCTTCTGTTAGATACCAAAGATGAATCGGGTCAGGGCCTGAGCGAGCGCGAGATGCGCGACCAGGCGATCAGTTTGGTGTCGGCAGGCTTCGATACGACGAGCGCCGCCTTGACCTGGGCAGTCTATGAGCTGCACCGGCAACCCGAGCTACTCACCGAACTACGAGCCGAGCTGCTAAGCGCAGATGAATCCCCCCTACTCGCTCAGGTCATCAAGGAAACCCTGCGCCTCTACCCCCCTGCTCCGGCGGGTTTGCGGCAGGCGTCACGCAACCTGGTTTTCGGCGGTTATCATATTCCGGCAGGGCACCCGGCAGCGTTCTCTATCTACGCGTCGCACCGCCTCGCAGCTATCTACCCTAAACCGCTACAGTTTAAGCCAAAACGTTGGGCGACGTTCTCCCCGCCGCCCTACAGCTATCTGCCTTTCGGCAGCGGCGCACGTTACTGTATCGGGGCAGGTCTGGCGACGCGGCTGCTGACGCTCTCGCTCAAGCGTCTCTTGCGCGACTACACACTGACGCCGCTATGGGCTGAGCCGGTCGCGGAGGCCGGAAATACGCTGCATCCACGGGGCGGCTTGCCGGTCGCGGTTAAGCGGGCGCTCGGTTAAGACGCGCCTCGAGCCCCCTTTTGACCTCCGGCCATTCGGAATAGATAATCGAAAAGAGCAGCGTGTCGCGGATATGCCCGTCTTTCATGATGCGTTCGGCGCGCATCGTCCCCTCAAAAACTGCGCCTAACTTGCGAATCGCTTTTTCGGAGCGGGTGTTACGGGCGTCCGTAAAGAAGTAGACGCGCAACAAGTCGAGCGTTTCAAACGCGTGACGCAGCATCAAGTATTTGCTCTCGAGGTTAACCCCGCTGCCCTGCACGTGCGGGGCGAGCCAGGTAAAGCCCAACTCGCAGTTACGGTTGCCGGTGTCGAGCCTCGAGTAACGGCTCGTTCCGACCACCTCACCGGCTACGAGCAGCGCAAGCGGATACGCCTTCCCCTCGTCTCGTTCACGAAAAGCACGGTTAAAGTACGCTTCGGCTTCAGCCGGGGTCGTCGGAGTCGAGGTGTAGCGGTAGCGCTCCGGCGACGCCGTGGCAATCTGCAAAAGCGGCGCGAGGTGCTGCTCTGTAAGCGGCTCGAGCGTGACCAAGCGGCCCTTTAAGACAAGTGGATGCTGGATGGGCAAATAACCCTAGCCGACCTGCAAATCGACGTCGGGGAGCGTGGCGACGTGTGCGGTTGGGGGTTGCGCCGCCAAATCGAGCTCGAGCGGAACGATTTCGGCGTACTCAATCGGGCGCTGCACCCCGAGCATACTGCTGATCACCACCGCGTGTGACACGACGATCAGGGTCTCGAGGTGTTCGTAACGGCGCAGCACGTTGACGACGCGTTTCCTGACCTCTTCGACGCTCTCCCAACTCCGCGCTTCAGGGGGCGGCGGTTGCCGCTCGGCGACCGGCACGCGCCGGTCTTCTTCGGCTCTATGTTTCGCTTGGTTAGAGGCGGCGCGAACACGTCTTTCGGCAAAAGGCACAAACCCCGTGTAGTACGAAAGCTGCTGGTTGGCGTCGCGGATGATGTCGTCGTCCATCTCGCCGAGCGAGTCTTTTTGTGGGAGCCACTCGTGCAGGTCGTATTCGACGTGGAGGGGTTTGTCGAGCGAGCGCGACAGGCGCGCCGCCGACTCTAACGCCCGCGCGTACGACGAGCTGAGGATGCCTTGGGCCGCTTCTAAGCGGTAGTCGCTGGCGATCACGTCGATCTGAACCCGGCCTTTGGGTGTGAGCGGTGCAAAAGAGCGCGCCCAACCGCGTACGCCGCGCGACTCCAGAGCGCCCCAATCGGTCTCACCGTGGCGGATAAAAAAGAGCTTCACGCTTGGTTCATCCGTTTTTGAAAGGTGTCCCGAGTGAGGTGACAAGTGCGGACGCCGGCATGGTTCAGGGTAGCATAAAGCGTGCTTGAGCGGCCGTAAATAGAACTTACAGGCGTTTCATCTATTAAACTGTGCATTGCGTCTCGAGGGGCCCCGGCGCCTCCCTTTCGCAGAAAACAAGACTTTGGTGCAGCCTGACTAAACTAGGGCTCAGGCGGGCGGACACCTGAAGCCTAGCAGGGTAACCTCCGGGGGAGTATGCGATGCTTAACTTTCCGGTTGTCGCTGCAGCAAGCTCAGCCTAACCTCATCTAACTTCATTTAACAAGATGAAAGTGGTTTACGCGTCGGTCTGCGTCAACCGCGCCGAGTATCTTGGGTTTCTTGTAATATAGACGTGTGCAAACTATCGACAATCTCTACCGGCGTACGGTACTTTCTGTCGCCGACGCGCCGCCGATCACGACGTTTATCAAAGGGCGGGGCTTTAATCTGGGCGTCTCGAGGTTCGTCGCCGGTGAACAGCTGCCCGAAGTCTTAGAGGCGGTTGAGGCGCTACGTCAAGACGGTTTAGAAAGCATCCTCGACCTGTTAGGCGAGTTCGTCGCTACCGAGGCGGGCGCAGCGGCGATGACAGGCGAGATTCTAGCAACCCTTGAAGCCCTTAAAGACGTACCCGGCGAACGTTATATGAGCGTCAAACCGACGCAGCTCGGGCTCGGCGTAAGCCTCGAGCTTGGACTCCAAAACGCCCTTAAAGTTGCCGAAAAAGCCCGCGACGTCCACGCGAGGCTCTGCCTGGATATGGAAAATGTCCCGTATGTAGACGGTACCTTGAAGCTTTTCGGCGCGTTGCAAGACGCTGGTCACACGCACGTCGGCACCGTGCTGCAGAGCTATTTGTACCGGACGATAGACGACCTGAACAGGCTTTTAGAACACACCCCCAACCCCACCTTGCGAATCGTCAAGGGGGCGTACCGCGAAAGCGACGCCGTAGCGTTTCAAGACAAAGCCAAAGTCGATCAGAATTACCGTGACCTGGTCTACCGGGGGCTCGAGGCGGGCGCGACGGTCGGCGTCGCAACGCACGACGAGAGCATCCTCCGCGAGGTCGAGGCGTTTGTCCGTGGGGCCGGGTTGGGGCCGGAGCGTTACGAATTTCAGTTTTTGTACGGCGTTAAACCCGCGCTTCAGCGCCGTTTGGTCGCTAAAGGTCACAAAGTGCGTATCTATATCCCGTACGGTCACGACTGGTACGGCTACTTCAGCCGCCGCCTGGCTGAACGCCCCGCCAATCTACTTTTTGTCGTCCGTGGGCTTTTCGGCTAGGCTACTTTACTGCTTACTTTGAGGATTTTTTGAGTCAGCGTGATTGTGCTGTAAGCTTCCCGCTGCTGTATTCCGACCTCTAAATTCTCTATTCCAAATTCACCGAAGCGTCTTACAGACGACGCCCCGGCACTTACACGTCTGAGTACAGTGATGTATATATACGCTGCAGAGACCCACCAGATACTTAAAGGAGCTTTATGGAGTTATTTGAACCGTACCAAGTCGAACCGTACTCGGATTTTTCGCAAAAAAGTGTCCAGGACGCCTACAAAGAGGCGTTAGAAAGTGTTCGAGGTCAGCTCGGGCAGGATTATCCGCTCATCATCGGCGGCGAACATGTGGCGACGACGCACGGGTGGCTCGAGTCCGTCAACCCGTGTCACAAAGAGCAGCTTGTCGGGCGCAGCGCCAAGGCCAAACGCAAAGAGGTCGAGCGGGCGATGGACGCCGCCTGGACAGCGTATGAGAGCTGGTCAAAACTGCCGATGAGCGCACGGGCGCGGGCACTCGTTAAACTCGCCGCCGTGCTGCGCCGCCGTAAATTTGAACTTTCGGCGTGGGAGACCTTCGAGGCGAGCAAAAGTTACCCCGAGGCCGAAGCCGACGTTGCCGAAGCCATCGACTTTTGCGAGTACTACGCGCGGCAGGCGCTAAAACTTACCGGGCCTTTGGAAACCTACGACTATCCTGGCGAAGAGAACACCTCGTTTTTAATCCCCATCGGCGTCGGCGTGGTGATTCCACCTTGGAACTTCCTGCTGGCGATTTTGGTCGGGACGGCAGTCGGGCCGGTCGTCGTCGGCAATACGGTGATCGTCAAACCCTCACCCGACACGCCGATCATCGCACAGAAGTTTATGGAATGCGTCGCCGAGGCGGGCTTTCCCCCCGGCGTGATCAATCTGGTCACGGGCGCGGACGCCGACATCGGCGACCTGTTGGTCGATCATCCGCGCACGCGGTTTATCAACTTTACAGGCTCGCTCGAGACAGGTTTACGGGTTCACGAACGCGCCGCCAAACTGCAACCGGGACAGAAGTGGCTGAAAAAAGTTTACGTCGAGCTGGGCGGCAAAGACGCCTTAATCGTCGATGAAACCGCCGATTTAGACATGGCAGCAGACGCTGCGGTGGCGAGCGCCTTCGGCTTTCAGGGTCAGAAGTGTTCCGCGCTGAGCCGTTTAATTGTGGTTGACGAGGTTTACGACGCGTTACTCGAGAAGGTCGTCGAGCGGGCGAAGAAGCTTTCGTTCGGCCCCGCCGAAAAGAACAACCACGTCGGCGCAGTCATCAACCAAAAAGCGGTAGACAAGATCATAGGCTATATCGAAAACGGCAAAACCGAAGCAAAACTTGTGCTGGGCGGGGGTCGGGGCGACGACGCAGGCTTTTTTATCGAACCTACCATCTTCGCCGAGGTGCCGCAGAGCGCGTCGATCGCGTGCGAAGAGATTTTCGGGCCGGTTTTGTCGGTCATGCGGGCTCGAGATTTCGACCACGCTTTAGAGCTGGCCAACGCGACGGTTTACGGGCTTACAGGCGGTGTTATCAGCAATGACCGCTCACGGCTCGAGCGGGCGCGGCGCGAGTTTCACGTCGGCAACTTGTACTTAAACCGCAAGATCACCGGGGCGCTCGTCGGGGTACAGCCGTTCGGCGGCTTTAACCTCTCGGGCTCGAACGCGAAAGCTGGGGGACCGGACTATCTGCGGCTCTTTATGGAGATGAAAACCGTCGCCGAGCGGTACTAGGAGTTTCAAATACACGAGAGCGGCCCGTAAAGCCGCTCTTTTCGATGAGGCGATATGGACGTAGCAGCGCAGTACGCTTTAGCCGAAGTTACCGAGCGTTTAGGTTGGATTCCCGGTGTTCGGGCCGTCACCTTAGGCGGGTCGTTAGCTAGGGGTCGGGGGCAACCGGGAAGCGATATCGACTTAGGCGTTTATTACCGTGCAGACGCGCCGCCCGACATCTGGACTTTTAAGATGTTGGCCAAGGCTGTTGACGACAGCGGTACAGACGAGACGGTGACGGGTTACGGCGGTTGGGGAACTTGGGTCAATGGGGGCGCTTGGCTAAACGTTAAAGGTCAGCGCGTTGACCTGATCTACCGCGACTTGGACAGAGTTACGAGGGTGTTAGAGCAGTGCCGCGCAGGACAGCCGGAAAGACACCTTCACGGCGGTCATCCGCACGGGTTTCACAGCCCTATCTACTTAGGTGAAGTTCACTATGCCCGGATTCTCTATGACCCGACAGGAGAATTGCGCGCTCTGCAAGAGCAACTTGCCGTCTACCCGCCGGAGCTTAAAAAAGCGCTGATTCCTACGTTTTTACACGAAGCCGAGTTCGCCCTAGCAATCAGTGACAAGTCCGTCAAACGCGCCGAGAGTTCCTACGTCGCCGGATGCTTTTTCGAGTGCGTGTACAGCCTCGTACAGGTGCTTTTTGCGCTGAACGAGCGCTATTTCATTAATAGAGTTGTTCCGCAATAGGCCACCAAACTGCTAAGCTGACGAGATGCTAGAGAAGATACGAGATGAGCGGCAACTCAAGGCGCTGACTGGACTTTCAAGCGAGAAGTTCAGTATCTTGGCGG
>JAABUN010006247.1_pt1 | contig 13893 bp, 12 predicted proteins | sample 5559311 | NCBI WGS metagenome assembly JAABUN01 (sample SAMN10711877, study PRJNA513370) | rock metagenome | isolation source: Antarctica rocks | place: Antarctica: Victoria Land, Siegfried Peak sud | reverse complement strand
CGCAAGGTCGGGTGGGCGACCCAGAAGCCGCATTCCTCCGAACTTCTCCCCGCTGCGCGGGGGATCGATGACTGGGTGAAACGGCGCACACGGCCAGCACAACCATCGCGCACCTCCTGATTGCCTCGGAAGCGCAAGGCCCGCGCCAGTGACCGGCGCTGCTCCTTGCGGCAATGACCGGGACTGTCTCTCCTCGGCGCCCCCGATCGGACTCCAACCTGTCGCGTCGCCAGGTACACCCATATCACCTGTCGCGCCTGACGCACACATCCGCCACGCAGTAGGTGATATGGGCTACCTGATATGGCTATCACCGATAACGCGGCGAGCAAGAACCACCCGGCACGAGACCCGCACGCGGCCAGTCAGCGAGGCCTGACGGCTACCGCGGGCTGCTCCGGCGCCGGTACGGTCGGCCAGAGAGTTTTTTGCGTCGGATATTCCGGCGATGGCCTTATTTATTGTCAAGGAACATATCGCATTAGCTCAGCTTAACGATGTCGTGGTATACCGACCAAGCGAGGCAGGGGAGGTGGCAACGGCGCGCGTCCGCACGCCGGCCGCATGCGGATGCGGCGCGGCTGTGGCTCCCACACCTTCCTTTAATACGGCGTACGCAGGGCGATAGCCGCCCCGCTACCAGCGGACGTAGTCGGCGGCGTTGTCGTCGAGGTCGTCCTGCTCGTGGGCGTAGCGCATCGTCGTCTGCGGATCGGCGTGGCGGGCGGCGTGCTGGACCTTGGGGAGCGGCGCGCCGCCCTTGAGGGCCAACGTCACGAACGAGTGGCGCAGGCTGTGCGGCGAGAGGCGGTCGGAGAGCCCGGCCGCGGCGAACCGCTCGCGCAGCACGAACTTCAGGCCGGTGTAGGCGAGCGCGCCGTGCGGCCGGTAGGCCGCCGCCCCGTCGGCGGTCGCCCGCAGGCGGTAGAGGCGGCGGAAGACGGTGCCCTCGGTGATCGCGGCCGCGTCGAGCCACGCGTCGAGCGCCCGGCGCGCTCGCGGGGCCAGCTTGACCCGCTCCCGCGCGCCGCCCTTGCCGGTGACGTGGGCGACGTGGTGGCCATCGAGGTGGCCGAGGTCGGACACGGCGAGGCCGAGGATCTCGGCGGAGCGCAGGCCGGTCGCCAGCATCGTCACGACCAGGGCGCGGTCGCGCAGGTCGCGCAGCGTCGCGCCCGTGCAGGCCTCCTCCAGCCGCCGCGCCTCCGCCCGGCTGAGCCAGAGGGTGGCGCTCAGCTTGCCGATCTTCGGCCCGCGCAGGTCGTCCAGGGGGTTCACGGCGATCAGGTGGTAGCGGTGCAGGCGCGCGAAGAGGAGCCGCAGCGGGGTCAGGCGCCGCCCGATCGTGGCCGGGGCGAGCGCGCGGCCGCCCGCGCCGTCGCCGAGGTGGCGCAGGTAGGCGGCCAGGTCACCCTCGGTCACCCCGCGTAAGGCGTCGAGGGCCAGGGCCAGTCCCGCGTCCGCGGCCCCGCCGCGCAGGTTCTCCGGTTCGGCGGGCAGGGCGACGGCGCCGCCGAGCAGCCAGGTGAGGAAGTCTTCGAGATCGGCGCGGTAAGCTCGCCGCGTCTCGGGCGACTTGCCGCGCAGGATCACCTCGGCCAGCAGGTCGCCGAGCGTCCGCACCGGCATCGCCGGGCGCGCGGTGCGCGCGGTGAAGGCCGCGGGCGACGCGACGATGGCGACGCTCGCCGTGTCATCGACCGCGATCGCGTTGCCCGTCGTCGCGTCCCGCCCGTTCGTGCCCATCGATCGCCTCCCCATCCGCTCAATGCCAACCGCCATGGCCGCCCTACATATTGTCGGAACCAGCCTATCCCACACGGCTATCTACTGTCAATAACGGGCATTATCGATAGTAGACAGGAGGGGGAGATACTGGGGCGCGTGGTGTGAATGCCATGGACGACGGCGGTTCGTCGGGGACGCGCACCGCGGGGCGGGACGCGCAGCGCGACCCGCCGGCAAGGCGACAGGGCAGGCACGCGTCAGCCCTCGTGGCCTTGCGCGGCACCGCCACGCTGGCTGACGCGCCACACCGATCGGGCGCGGCAGCGCCGCCATTACCTGCGCGGAGCACCACAGCGGCGCCACGATCCGGCGCGCGGCGACCGCGCCCTTCAGGCAGGGTCGAACCGGGCACGGTCACTGTCGGCGCGTGCCGCCTCTGCGCGCGGTTGATCGGGATGCAGACCGGCCATCGTGCGCCGGCCAAGGCCTGCCGCACTGCCCGCATCGGCCGCTCTCGCGGCGGGCACCGTACCGCATCGCGGGAACCCTAGAAACTGTTTGAATAATCGTCAGGCACGGGCGAGGCGGCGGACCATGAGGCGGGTCATGGCGACATAGATCAGCGCCTCGCCAGTGCTGCTGAGGCGCTCGAAATCCTTGCTGAGTCGCCGGTTCTGGCCCAACCAGGCGAATGTCCGCTCCACGACCCAGCGCCTCGGTAGCACGCCGCGGAAGCCGGGCGGTGGCATAATGGCCGCCCAGTCGATCACTTCGCCCTTATCGGCCCAGACGCCGCGCGGTCGCCGCGGGTGTTTGACGATGTCCACCGTCCAGTCGAGCGTCTGCTGCACCCAGTCTTTGCCGCGCCCGGCACCGTTGTACCCGCCGTCGAGCCACAGGTGGGCCAGCGGTGGGAATTGTTCCCTAATCGATGGTCGGCCCTCGGTCGACTCGGCGGATAGCAGCAACTTTATCCCGTCCCGATCGGCGATATTCGCCTCGTGTACTGTCGCGCGTAACACGAAGCCCTGCGTGTCGACGAGCACATGGCGCTTCCGCCCGTTGATCTTCTTGCCCCCGTCATAGCCCCGTGGCCCGCCGACACCGGTCGTCTTCACCGACTGGCTGTCCACGATCCCTGCGCTCGGCTGCGCCGCGCGGCCCTGCCGGACGCGCAGCTGCTCGCGCAACACGGTATTCAGCTGTGCCCAGGTGCCGTCATCGCGCCACTGTCTAAAGTAATGGTAGATGGTCTAATCACAAACGACATATTTTGTCATACACGACGGTTGCCGAGCGCGTTATGGCTGCGCCCGCGCCGACAATTGCCCTCACGGATCGAAGATCGCGAGGGGGGCAACGATGCGGCGGGAGTGGCAGGTGCGCCGGGTGTTGGTGGCGGACAGCGACGGCCAGCGGCGCTGGGATCGGGCGTATCAGGCGTTGCTGCGGCGGGAGACGGCGCCCTCGGGATCGCCAGGACAGAGGGAGGTGCCCGATGCGAGTAGCGCTCTATGCCCGCGTCTCGACCCAGCGGCAAGCCCAGACGCAAACCATCGAGCAGCAGTTGGACCGGCTCCAGCGCCACGCACAGGAGCAAGGTTGGGTGGTGACGCCGGAGCGGATCTTCCGCGATGACGGCTACAGCGGCGCGGTGCTCGGTCGCCCGGGCCTCGACGGCCTGCGTGACTGCGCGGCGGCGGCCGCGCTGGACGCGGTCCTGATCACCGCGCCGGACCGGCTGGCGCGGAACTACGTCCACCAGATGCTCATCCTGGAGGAATTGACGGGGCGGGGCTGTCAGGCGGTGTTCGTCGAACGCCCGATGAGCCAGGACCCGCACGACCAGCTGCTCCTGCAGATCCGCGGCGCGGTGGCCGAGTACGAGCGCACGCTCATCGCCGAGCGGATGCGCCGCGGGCGCCTCAACCGGCTCCGCGCGGGCCAACTCCTGCCGTGGGTCCGCGTGCCGCTGGGCTATCAGGTCGACCCGCAGCACCCGCGCGACCCGGCGGGCGTGCGGCGGGATCCCGTGGCTGCGGCGCTCGTCGTGCAACTCTTCGCCTGGTACCTGGAGGAAGGGGCCACCTTGCTGAGCGTGGCCGCGCGCCTGCATACCCTCGGCATCCCCAGCCCGACCGGGAAGCGCGAATGGCCGCGCGCCACCATCCGGGGCATCCTCCAGAACCGCGCGTACCTCGGCACCGCGTTCGGCCACCGCACCCGGGCGACCACCGCGCGCACGCGCCACTCGGCCCTGGTCCCGGTCGGCTCGGGGCGGACCCATGTCGCCCGGCCCGAGGACGAGTGGCTGCCGGTGGCGGTCCCCGCCCTCATCGCTGAGGAAACCTTCACGCGGGCGCAAGCCAAGCTCGCGCAGAATCGCGCGCAGGCGAGCCGCAACAACACGGCGAACCAGTACCTCTTGCGCGCGCTCGTCAGCTGCGGCGACTGCCGCCAGGGCACCCATGCGCGCACCACCTGGGACGGGCGGAGCTATTACGTCTGCACCGGGCTCCGACGCCTCGACGCCGCGGCGCGCTGTCGGGCGCGCCACATCCCGGCGGGCCAGTTGGAGGCGCTGGTGTGGGCCGATCTCGTCGCGCTCGTCACCGCGCCCGACCAGCTGGCCGCGGCGCTCGCCCGTGCGCAGGGTGGGCACTGGGTCGCGCAGGAACTCCAGGCCCGGCTCGCCACCGTGCGGACGGCGCGCGGTCAGGTGGCGCGCCAGGGCCAGCGGCTGCTCGACGCCTATCTCGACGGCGTCGTCGAATTGGCCGAATTCGAGCGGACAAAGCAGGAACTGCGGCGGCGGGACGAGCAGCTCCGGGCGCAACAGGGCCAGCTCGAAGCCAGCGCCCAGCAACAGCGCGACCTCGCCGGCGTGGCGACCGGCATCGCCGCCTTCTGCGCCGCCGTCCAGGTCGGACTGGACGAGGCCACGTTCCCGCAACGCCGCCACCTCGTCGAATTGCTCATCGACCGCGTCATCGTCACCGCCACCGACGTAGAGATCCGCTATGCGATCCCCACCTCGCGCGACGGCCCCCATCTCCCGTTTTGCCTATTGCGTACAGACTATCTAGACCGTCTGCCAGGGCGGCAGGTCACGCGGTAACAATCGCCAGGCGCAACCACCGCGCACCAAATAGAAGATCGCGTCGAGGATAACCCGATAGCTATGGACCCGAGGCCGACCGCGCGGCGACGCCGGCGGCAGATGTGGTGCGAGCAATGCCCATTCCCCATCGGTTAAATCGGTCGGGTAGCCCTGCCGTTCCATGCCCCAAGCATAGCCGCCGCGCCATTATTCAGACAGTTTCTTAGTGCATGATCAGGGGACGTGTTGTGGGAGGGCGAGATGCGGCTCGTAGGTGCAGTTGAGGGCGGCACAGGCGCGTTCGGCGGTCTCGCGGGCGGTGAGGGTACGATCGGGGGAGCAGGCGCGGCGCTTGCCATGGACCCATTTGGGCTCGATCGGGTTGAGCCAGGGGCTCTTGACCGGCAGGCGGCAGGCGATGATGCGCACCCCGACCCCGGTGGTTTTGACCCGGCGGTTGTGGTCGCGCAGCCAGGCGCGGGCCGCCTTACTGATGTGCCAGGCGGCGTTGTCCCAGACCAGCAGCAGCGCCGTCGTGCCGCGCGCCGCCAGCTGCTCGCCGCACCAGGCCAGGAACTGGGTGGTCAACGCGCCGACCGGGCGGCCATCCGCGAAGCGCAGCAGCACCTCGTTGGTCGGCGGCAGGTACAGGCCGTAGGCCGCCAGGACCTTGGGCTCCGCATCGCCCGCGTCCAGCCCGCGCTCGACCAGCCGCAGCGGCCGCCCCGCCTCGGCCCAGGCGTGGCAGGCGGGCGCGGCGAAGCGGCTCCACCAGGTCTCGTCCACGAAGCCGAGCGCCCACTCGGGGCGGCGCTTGGCGAGCCGGATTAGGGCGTCGCGCCGCTTTTTTTTCGGGCGTATGCCGGGTCCGGGCTGGCTATCCAGCGCCTGGCGCGCTGCCACTTGACGCCCAGCCGCGCCAGCGTGGCCCGCACCGTCTCGCCGGTCACCGGGCCGGCGGTCAGCCCCTCGGCGGCGGCAATCTCGGCCGCCAGCAGCAGGGTCCACAGGCTCGTGTCCCGCCCGAAGTCGCGCGGCGAGCGGTGCAGGAGCGCACGCAGGCCCTCGGCCCCCGCCGCGTCGAAGGCCGGTCGGCTCGTCGCCGGGCGCGACGAGCGCCGGGCCAGGGCGACCAACCCCGCGCGATTGAAGGCAGCGATGGCATTCCGCGCGCCCTGCTCGCTGCACCCCAGCTGCCGGGCGATCTGGCTGGCGTGCGCCCCGCGCGTGCTGGCGAGCACGATCTGGCAGCGGCGGAGCGTGAAGGCGTCCGGCGCGCGGAGCCCGGCGGTCAAGGTCTCGCGTTCGGCGTCCGTCACCGGCCGTACAAAAAGTGGAGCTTTCATGGGTGGGATCGGACCACGCACAGCAGCTCCTCTGCGAATGCACTAGGGCAACGCCGGTGCGGGCCGACCACCACCGTCACGACCGTATCCCATCGCCGCGCGCCGGCTGGTCGCATCGCCGATGGGGCCGCGTTTCCCGCGCTAGGCGACGAGGTCCGACGCTGACCAGCGGCACGGCAGGTGCATGACCGGTGCATGCAGGAAGCGCCCATCTGCAGCCAACCGACGACCGCATTCAGACCTCCTATTAACAGACCTTCTATTAAAAGGAAGGCCGGATCAACTGGCTAACGACGACGGGCCGGGTCCCGTCGTCGCCGGGGCGGGCGCTGTCGACCGGGGTGGCGCTTTAGACCGGCGTGCGGGCACGGCCGGCGCTCCCCCCCGCTGTCGCTGACGCATGGCCGGCTGCGACCCGGTCAGCAACCGTATCGACCGCCCGCCGTGGCACGCGCGGCGGGCGGCGTGGACGACCGGTGACCGCCAGCGGGCCGCCCGCCGCGTGGGCGACCGCCGCCGCCGCCGTAGCCCGCTCGCCCCCCCCCTGCCCCGCTCGGGCGTGTCGCGCAGGCGCTGTCTGCGGCGCGGGCCGCCGCTGTTGCCGCCGGGAGCGGGTCGGCGGACGCGGCGGAGGGCGCTGGCGCTGGGCGGGACGTTGGGTGTGCGCGGCGAGCGACCTGGGTCATCTCCGCCAGCAAGGTCGCCCCCTGGTGGTCGATGCGCGCTGATCGCCTGGCCGCGGATCCCGTGACCGGGGTGCGTTGGGTCGCCCGGACATTGTGGTCTGGCGACTGTGGCATCACCATCGTGACCGCCGATGCACGTGGTGCCGATGGCGGGGCGTGTTGCGGGAGCGGCGTGCACGCTGCGAGCAGGTTGATGACGGTGGATTGCCCGACCCGCAGCGAGCGCCTGCGGGTCAGGTGCGCATACCGCGTGTCGGTACCGACGACCTGCGGGATCGGCGCGAACCCCGGGGATGCAACCAGCCGGTGCCCGGGGGTGGTCGCCGGGAACGACCGCTGCGCCGTGATCGCTCGCTATATCGCTCTTCGGCCGTCGCTTGCCAACGCGGCCAAAGCAGCGGCGTGCCCTGTCAACGATCGCCACCTTGCCGCCCCTTCCCTTCCGCCGCCGTGCGTGGCACCGCCGCTCGGGCACGATGCGTCGGCCGCCGACGGTGGCCACGGGGCCGCTGCGGCGGACCTGCAGGGGGCCATTTTGGTAAGATAGCTGAAGCGATATGTCGCCTAGATAAGTCCCGTCCGGCGATGCAGATGAAGTAGCCGCTTGCTACCCTGTATCGGCCTGCTGGGGCCTTATCGGGTTCTGTTGGGTTGTGCGGTGATGGTCCGCTAGACCGAGAAAGATATCATCGTGAGTCACAGTTGTAGGCCCATTCTCGGGCGTCTCGCTCACCTTTGACAGCTGACAACCCGCGAACCGCACGTCAATTGGCCACCACGACGACCCATCCCCGCACAACCCAACAGAACCGTCGTTGGTGGTGCGGGGAAATAAAACCCTGAACTGGGTCCAAGAACCCTGAACGGTAACCGGCTCTCGCCGAGCTCCCACCAACCGCGAAAGTCCTATTGGCATATTTTACAACGACGGAAGCTATCGATGCCTAAGGGCTTGGCATTGCGGTGAGGTGGGGCACTGCTACGGCGGTACCGAGGAGATCTTGCTCGGTAATAGCTGCGCTTAACCTTGCCGTTAGGCAGAACCAACGGTCGCCATCCTGCCAGACCAGCGTTGCTATTGAAGAAGCACCTTGCTCCCGGACAGAATAGTGGCCGGTAGTGCTCCCCACGGGAAGAGATCGAGCGGTGCGGTTAGCGCCCAACTCGAATGGTACGGTGGCTTGTGAGAGCCAGAGCTGTGGCTCTGCGGCCGTATCCGAGTACACCGACGTGACACTATTGGGTGTTGAACTGTATGCGCCGCTGGGATCTACTTGTGTATTGCTGCGGTTAATGTTGACGCCCTGAAGGGTCAGACCCACGGGAACGGATGATGGGCCGACCACCGTTGCGCCCAGTGCCCCCTGCGCGCGCGCAACACTGACATTGTTGAGTCGTGGCACCAGTCGAGGTGCTACGTCGCGCGCGGTTGCAGGCGCGAGGCTATTCCATCGCTCGTTGATATCCGCATAGGTGGTGTGATTCTGCCGATCCACAATGACCGCGAGTGCGCCACCGAGGGTCCGCTCGGCACCACCGAGCCGATCGGTCACCGTGCCCCGGACGATGACGAAGTAGAGCGGTGTGTTCGGATCGAGGGCGACCGGCGATCGCGGTGCCGCTACATTCTGCGCGGTCAGGAATTGTTCTGCGGTGCGCTGCGTAAGCTCGGCCACGAGAATCTGGCGCTGATGTCCGACATAGGCGCGATCGCCTTGCGCCGTCGCCTGCCCCGCAAAGCAAGCCACGTCCGCGGCTTCGTCGGGGCTGAGCGCGACGGGTGGGGCACCTATCCCGGCGGCGGCGGCGGTTGCACCGGCGGGGGCGTGCAATGCGGCCTCCTTACCTGCGCGCCGGGCGAGTTGATTGGTGATCATGATCAGGAGCAGGAGTATCAGCGCACACCCGATTGCTCCGGTGAGCATGCCCGCCCCTCGTCGCAGGGCGCTGCTCGTGCTGGCTAGCCCTTGCGGGTACGGGAGTTTTTGGCGAATCTGCGGCCATAAATCACGGTCGTTAGGCATATGGTGCTGGGCATACGCCTCCAAGGCCTTGTGGATATCGCGTCTGTGCATAGCGAGAGCATTCCTTCCGCGGCGCTCGGCCGCCTATGCGCCATCGCTAGGAGACGGGGAGCAGCTGGCGCAGACGGCGACGGGCATCGTGGAGCCGCCGCCTGATGGTCCCTCCCGGGACGGTGGAGTGGCGCGCGAGTTCGGCGTCGCTATAATCGAGGAAGTAGCGCTGCACGATCGCCGCCCGTTGCACGGGGGCGAGTTGCTCGAGCGCGGTCCAGATTTCCTCCCGTGTTTCTGCGGAGAGGAACGCTTCGTCGGGTCCCGGCGCGAGCGATGGGCCCGGCAGCGGCCCCGCGGTCAGCAGGCCATCGAGCGAGAGCACGCGATGCCGCGTGACGGCCATCAGCGCGTCATTCGCAACGCTGCGCAAGAACCACGGCCCGAAAGAGCGACTGACATCGAATTGGTGAATGCGCTCATACGCGCGTAAGAAGGCCGCTTGGACAATATCTTCCGACAGGGCGGCGTCACGACTAATAAGAAACGCGGTCCTGAGCGCTTGCCGCTGATAGCAATGCACCAGAACTTCTAACCCCTTGATATCTCCCTGTTGCAGCCGCTTAATCGCCTCCGCTTCTTCCATCCCCCCTCCTCTGGAGCGCTGACCACATTGCCTCGCCGTATATACTATGCAGCCCTGCTCAGTTATGTTCGGGGTCATCGGTTCGCAATATTCTCTCGGCACGCTCAGCGGCACTATCGATGAAGGCCTGCTCTTCCAACGCTTATGCATGGTCGGTCAACCCGCGGGGAGCAGCCGCCGTACCGCGGTAACCGTGCGTCCTACCTCCTGGTGGTAGCGCCGGGCGATGTCGTTGAGTTGCGCGTCGTCGCCGTTGAGGAGCACCACCGCGTTGGTCAGGACGACATCGTTGTAGCGCCCCACCGCCGCTTGCAGCGCCAGCAGCGCCGCCAGGAACTCCCGGTCCACTCCCCCCTCGAGGAGGGTGCCGTCGAGCAGGCGCGCCGGCAGCGTCAGGCGTACGGGGTCGCGATAGGGTGTGTCGTTGCGCGTGCCCGCATCGGGGAGCGGAACAAGCGCCAGTTCGGTCCCCAGCGCATCCAGGAGGAAGGCGTGTCGGTCGCCCGCCTCCCGTGTCCGCAGGAACGCGAGGAGCTGCCCGGCGACGAAGGTCCCCAGGAAGATGGCGCTGGCGAGGGCGAGGCTATTCGCGACCTGGGCGAGCGTGAACTCGCCCGAGCCGGGGCGCACGCCGGTGGTGCCATACTGCCGCGACGCGACATTCTGGCAGACCACGATCAGCAGGAGCGCGGCGACCGCCACCGCGCCGGTGAGGGGCCAGAAGGCGGGCCAGCGCGGAGCGTGGCGGGAAGCTGCGGGCTGCATCGGGTCGCTCCTTATACCTTGAGAACGCTATTGCGTGCCGAGAGGCGATGATGTAACGCAGGGATTAACATAACAGTTGTGCGTACAAGCGAGCGGGACTGGATGGCGGTTGTGTTCGCGCCTGCCGGGTTGTGCGGTGAGGGGCAGTCGTTGTGCCCATTGGGCGCACGATCCGTGGGTTGCCATCGGTCAATGGTGATCGGGATATCTAGCAATGCGTCCATAGCGGTGACGCGTGGTGGCGACATTCTCGACCCCGCGGCCCATCAGCGCACAACTAAACAGCACCGAGCCGGATCCTGGCGTGGACGAACTACGGCTATTGTCCTACCGGCCCACCCCCCTATGCGCCCGTTTGGTATCGGGGCCCTTCCGCGAATTTGGTGCAGCCTGTTACCTGCCCCTTCGCGGGCGACTTTCGCTGGTTGTAGAACCACGCAGCCCTATTGCAAATCCCGCTGCACGGCATTCGCGGAAGAGACGGTATCGGGCGGCAAGCATCGATCACGGCACAAGGATGCGCGGCATCGTACGTCGATATTCGTCCGGGATAATGCGCTGATCCCCGTGCGCGCGGTCGCCGGGGGCATGACGGACTGGGCCAAGCAGCGAGGACCAGCCGTCGTCACGCGCCCATCGCCCAGCTCGCCGAGATGCGCGCCGGGTGACGCACTACGCCCCCCGGCGGCGAGCGGTAGTCGGCCCGACCGCATCGTCCTCACCGCCCGGCGCCGACGGCACCGGGCGCATCCGCAGCGAGGATCTGCCGCCCGAACTGGCCGAGGAGGACCTGGTACTGCGGGTCGCCCTGCTCGGGGTGCCACTCGAAACGCGCGCGCTCGAAATATTGCACATGGTAGACCCGGCCATCCTCCAACGCCTCGGGGAACGGCTCGGTCAGCGGGCGGCCGAACTGGCTCAGCCCGCCCCCGCGCTGCCAGTAGTCGAGGAACGCCCCGTCGATGTTGTGGCCGGTCGCGGGGTCGTAGCTCGGCCCCGCCTGCGGCGCGGGCGGGTCGGCGGCGTGCCCGTGGCGCTCCTGGTAGATCCGCCGCCCGAACTGCCCGAGTTGGACCTGCTCGAACGGCGACGCCTGCTCGGGGTGCCACTCCAGGCGCACCCGCTCGAAATACTGGACGGTGTACTCCCGCCCATCCTCGAGGGTCTGGCGGAATTCGCCGGACAGCGGGTAGCCGTTGATCGCCAGGCCGCCGTAGGCGAGCCAACGCCCAAGGAAGCGTCCCGCGACACACCGGTTGGTCTCTGCGAAGCACCGCGGCGCGGCCGCCCCGTCGCCGCCCACCGGCACGAGGCTCTCGACGAGCGCCACCAGCTCGCCCGCCGCCGCGCCGGGCTGGGGCGGGTCGGTCAGCCGCACGCGGTAGGTCGCGCCCGCCTCCCGCCAGCCGATCTCGAAGATGAAGGGCGGCGCGAGCTGGTTGTTCGGCCCCCATGTCGGACCCTGGAGATAGGCGGGCTGGCCGTGGACGGTGAGGAGGGTGGAGGAGTTGGGCGGGATCGGCAGCGCCTCGCCCGCCGGGTTAGCGGCGAAGGCGAAGATCAGCCGCTCCGGCCCCGCGCCCCGGTAGACGACGCCGTAGGGGTTGGTGCTGAACTGCGGGGCGACGAAGCGCCCCGGCAAGTAGGTCGGGCGGAAGAGCGGCGACGCCACCCGGAAGCCCTGCCGGGCCGCCGCCCAGGCCGCGTCGCCCGCGTCCGCGGCCGCGACCGGCGCGACCCCGAGCAAACCGCCCGCGACGAGCCAGATCAGCGCCGCGTACCACACCTTACGCGCCATAATTCCCTCCTTCGTCCTATTACGAATCCGGCGATCCGCACCATGGGGTACGGCCAGCGCGTCACGGTCGACGCCTGCTGTCGCCCGTCCCGCGCCGCCCCGACGTGCTCTCGCGTGAGTCTTGCTGACAAAACGACCTTCTTCGTCGATGGTTCCGCGATCATGCCGCAGCACGGGATTGCCGCGCTGGCCCTGCCTCCCGCTCGACCTCAGTGGATAGACTCGGCGATCCGTCGCAGGTCGCCCTCGGACGCGCCCACGTCGGTGTTCGCCAGCAACTCGTAGGTGACGCCGCCAACCGACCAGTGCAGCGTGACGAACTGCGGTCGGCTCCACCCCCCGGTGCCCCCATCCCACATCCCCCGGATGAGGGCGGCCGGTTGCCCGTTGACCGTGATCGCCTCGGTGCTGCCGTCGCCGACCAGGCCGGTCCCGCCGCGCGGCGGGTAGGTGCGCAGGATGAATGCGTGCTTGCCGTCGAAGGTCCAGTACAGGATGACGCTGGCCCCGTCGACGACCTCGACCTGGTCGGTCAGGACCGCCCCCTCCGGCGTCCAGGTGGGCAGGCCGAAGGCATAGGGGACGCGCGTGCGGGCCTCGGCCACGCTGACGCGCTGTATCTGCGCGACCGAGCGAGGTGCCCCGGCCACCGCGGTGGGTTGGTGGGCGCCGTCCCACCCCCGGTTGCTCTCGACGAACGTCGCCCCGCCGATCTGGCGGAGCCGCTGGACCGTTTCCAGCATCCCGGCCCGCACGCCCGGGGAGGTGGCCGCCGCGACCCCGCACAGGAGGCAGAGGGCGGCCACATACCGGAGCGCGTGGCGCGCGACCGGCGTGACGAACTGGTGAGGCATGGCCGTACTCCTCTCGTCGTGCAGTCGCTCATAGAGGGTTGCCGCGAACTCGGGGCGCGGCGGCTCGTGCAGGCGAGTCAGGAAGTCGTCGTGCTCGGGATCGGTCATGGCGATGCCTCCTCCCAGGCGGCGCGCAGGCGCCTGACGGTGCGGTGCAGGAGCACCCCGACGTGGGATTCGCCCAGCCCGGTCAGCGCGGCGATGGCGCGGTTGGTGAGCGCCGCCCCGTACTTCAGTTCGATCAGCTCCCGCTCCCGCGCGGGCAGGCGCGCCAGCAACACCCGGAGCCGGGCGAGATCGCCCCGCCGCAGGACGACGTCGTCCAGCGACAGCGCGTGGGGCTGCGTCGCGAGAGCGTCGAGCGGGACGTCGCGGTCGCGACGCTGCCGGAAGTGGCTGACGGCGACGTTGCGGGCGATGGTGAAGAGCCAGGTGGCGAAGGCCCCCAGGTCGCGCCGGTAGCGCCCGCGCCCGCGCCAGGCCTGCTCGAAGGTCTGCGCGGTCAGGTCCTCGGCCAGCGGCCCGGCGCCGACCTTGAAGCGGAAGTAGTTGTAGACGCGGGGCAGCTGCTCCGCGTACACCGCCGCCCAGTCGACCTCCGCCGCCGTTGCGGCCCGCTCTGTTGTGGGGATGCGTAGCCGTTCATTCATCTCGCAGAAATATACGCGGCGGCGGGGAACCTATTACAGCGCAGACACCATCGCCACGGCGAAGAGCGCATATCGCGTGGGCGCCGTCCGTGAAGGGTTACGAATACGGACGGAACTTACTAACGGTACCCCCCACACTGCCAATATCTGTCGGTGAGGTTGGCTCTTCCGCGGGGAGGGTGAAGCGTAGCTGCTACCTGTCTACACTCTTGCGCACCGCTACCCTCGCTCGCGAAGGAGTGTCGCATGCATCTTTCCGCCCTCTTCCCCCACCTGCGTAGCCTGCAACTCGTTCGGCATTGCGC
>JAABUN010006246.1_pt1 | contig 13894 bp, 15 predicted proteins | sample 5559311 | NCBI WGS metagenome assembly JAABUN01 (sample SAMN10711877, study PRJNA513370) | rock metagenome | isolation source: Antarctica rocks | place: Antarctica: Victoria Land, Siegfried Peak sud | reverse complement strand
AGCCCAGACCGTCGAGGCGGTCGACCGGATGGGAGCCGCCGCGGTTGCCGACGTCCTTGCCATCTTGAACGGCCGACCACCACGCCACCTCGTGTTGTGAAGGAGAACCCCGTGACAGTGTCCCCCGCCCTTCGACCACTTGCCGACGTCGGAGTCATCGCCGTGATCCGCGCCCCTGACCCAGCCAGCGCCCTGCGCGGCGTCCAGGCACTCGTCGCTGGTGGCGTCACGGGCATCGAGATCACCTTCAGCACCCCCGACGCGGCGGTCGTCATCGCCGAGCTGGCGGCGCGGTATCACGGGCAGATCGTCTTAGGCGCCGGGACGGTACTCACCCCAGGTCAGGCGGCCGAGGCCGCAGACGCGGGAGCCTCGTTCCTGGTCGCTCCAGGCAGCGACGACGAGCTCGCCAACGCCATGCTGGCCACCGGCCTCACCGTCCTCTTGGGGGCCTTGACGCCCACTGAGGTCATGCGCGTCGTGCGCCTGGGAACACACGCCGTGAAGGTGTTCCCGGCATCAGTGGGAGGAACGGCATACCTGCGTGCACTCGGTGCACCGTTCCCGACCGTGCCATTCGTCCCCACCGGCGGTGTCACCGCTGACAACGTCGGGGAGTGGTTCTCCGCCGGCGCAGTGGCCGTCGGCGCCGGGGGCGATCTGTGCTCCACCGCCGATCTCGCCGCCGGACGATGGGGCGACCTGACCTCGAAGGCGAGCCAGTACCGCGATGCCGTCAGCCGCTGGCGGGAGCAGTGAGCGAAGAACCCCCTGACCCTGTTCCGTCCGTCAAGGTGGCTGCGGCAGGTGAGCTGACCATGGGTTTCGTCGGTGTCAGCACCAGCAGATCGTCGATCATGAGAATCTTTCCGCACTGGGCAGAGCTGCTGGGTCTGCCCACCCGCAACCTGGTCGGGCATGACCTGCCCCTCGACGCGACACCCGCCCAGTACCGAGAGCTGGTCCGGCGGATCCGCGACGACGACGCGCACCTGGGTGCGCTCGTCACGTCGCACAAGATCGGCGTGTATCAGCACTGCGTCGATCTGTTCGACGAGGTGGATGAGTTCGCCGGCCTCTGCGGGGAGATCTCGTCCATCTCCAAACGCGACGGCCGACTGGTGGGGCACGCCAAGGATCCCCTCACCGTCGGCCTTGCCGCGGAGGAGTTTCTCCCCGCTGGTCACTTCGAGCACACAGGCGCAGACGTCGTCTGCCTCGGCGCCGGAGGGGCCGGCACCGCCGCCACGTGGTACTTGTCCCATCGGCCAGATCCGCCGCGGAAGATCATCTGTTCGGACGCCGACCCCGGACGGCTGGCCCACCTGCAGAAGGTCCAGGCCGCCGGAAGGCTGGATCCCGCGATGTTCTCGTACGAGGTGGTGCAGCGTCCCGAAGACAGTGACACGCTGGTCGCGTCGGCTCGTCCCGGCTCCCTGGTCATCAACGCCACTGGACTGGGTAAGGACCGCCCAGGATCACCCATCTCCGATGCCTGTGCGTTCCCGCCCGGCGGCGTCGTCTGGGAGCTGAATTACCGCGGCGGTCTCGACTTCCTCCACCAGGCGGAGTGGCAACAACAAGGGCAGCGGCTCCAGATCGTGGATGGCTGGCGCTACTTCATCCACGGGTGGACCCAGGTCATCGCCGAAGTCTTCGACATCCCGATGCCCCCGAGCACCGTGGACACGCTGTCCCGGGTCGCTCAGGATCTGCGGTGATCGGCTACGTCCGTACCGCGCTGGGGGATATCGAGCCGTCCGCGTTGGGACCGACCGACTACCACGAGCACCTGTTTCAGGTGAGCCCGCTGCTGCCCGGTGAGGAGCTCGATGATGAGGCGGCCAGTGGGCGCGAGGCACAGCTGCTGCGCGACGCCGGCATCACGGGCATGGTCGACGCGACTCCGCTCGGTCTAGGCCGGAACCCAGCCGCGGCCGCCCGGATCAGCGCAGCTGCGGATCTCCACGTCGTCATGGCCACCGGGGTGCACCACGGTGGCCACTACCCGGACCAGCACGACCTTCGCCGTTACACCAGCCAGCAGCTGGCAGAATTGTTCACCGATGAGCTGCTCCACGGCATGCGGCAGGACGAGACAGATCCAGGCGAGGTGGCTCTGTCGCCGGCAGGCAGGCCCGTGATGGCCGGTCTGATCAAAGCCGGCATCGGGTACTGGTCGATCTCAGATTTCGAGCAGCGCGTCCTGGAGGGCGTCGGCGCCGCCCACGTCGATACCGGGGCCCCAGTCATGGTGCATCTCGAGCACGGCAGTGCGGCCATCGAGGTGCTGGACCTGCTCGAGCGGTTGGGGGTGCAGGCCGACCGGGTCGTCCTCGCCCACATCGACCGCAACCCCGATCCGGGCCTGCACATCGACCTGGCCCAGCGTGGTGCCTACCTCGGGTACGACGGCATGGCTCGCACACGCGAGTGGCCGGAATCCATCCTCCTCCAGTGTCTGGAGAGCGTGGCCGAGGCCGGCGCCGCGGATCGCCTCCTGCTCGGCGGCGACGTGGCCCGGCGTAGCCGCTATATCGGCTACGGCGGGATGCCCGGCATGGCATACCTGCCAACCCGCTTCATCCCGCGAGTCGCGCGTCTGGGACATCCGAACCTGGTGCACACCCTGCTCGTGCACAATCCCGCCAGCTTTTTTTGCTGGAAACAGAAAACACGTTGAGAATACTTGACATCCTGTCATGACAGGATGTTGACTAACGCATCGGCGACGAGGCCGACGTCCAGGAGGATCCATGAACGGCTTTGCCGGGGCGCAGATCGCTGTCACGGGCGCAAGCGGGGGAATCGGCGGCGCGGTCTGCCGGTGGCTGACCGAACGGGGCGCTCACGTCTACGCCCTGGATCTCCGCCCAGAGCCGGGCCAGGTCGGCACGTTCATCCCCATCGACGTCACTGACCCGGACGGCGTCGCGGCTGCCGCTGCGGAGGTACTCGAGCATGGCGGTCGCATCGACGGGCTCGTCGCGGCAGCCGGGATCGCCGAAGACGATGTCGCGGCCGAAGAGATGGACACAGCAACCTTCGACAGGGTGCTGTCGGTCAACCTGCGTGGAGTCTTCCTGACCTGCCAGTCCTTCGGTCGCCCCATGCTCGCCCAGGGCAGCGGACGGATCGTCGCGATCTCGTCGATGTCCGGCAACCACGTCGTCAACGAGCCGCAACGGCAGTGCGCTTACAACGCCTCCAAGGCCGGTGTCACTGCTCTCGTCAAGTCGCTGGCCGTGGAGTGGGGTCCACGCGGTGTACGCGTCAACGCGGTGTCCCCGGGGTACGTCGACACCCCGCTCAATGCCCTGAAGATCCACCAGCACGAACAGTGGAAGCAACGCACCGTCGTCCCGCGGTTCGCGGAGACTGCCGAGATCGCGGCTGCGGTCGGTTATCTGCTCAGCGATGAGGCGGCGTTCTGTTACGGCACCGAACTGCTGATCGACGGCGGTTACTCCCTGCGCTAACCGTCTGTGGCTCTCGCACAGCCGCAGGTGGACCATCCCAGCACCGAGGAACGGAGGACACCCATGACGGCCGATCCGGCGGTTCCGGCGTTCGTCGCCCGCGACGTCTCGAAGTCCTATCCGGGCGTTCACGCCCTGCAGCACGTCGACCTCGAAGGCTTCCCGGGTGAGGTGCTGGCCATCTGCGGAGCCAACGGTGCCGGTAAGTCGACGTTCGCCCGTCTGCTGTCCGGGCAAGAGGCCCCGACGACTGGAGACATCCGAGTCGCCGGGCATCCCGGCCCCATCCGCAACCCGGCCGACGCCGACCGGGCCGGGGTTCTGCTCATGCACCAGGAGCCGCTCATCGTCGATGACTTCTCGGTCGGCGAGAACGTGTGGCTCTATCAGCTGCGGGCCGGCGCGGACGTACGGCCGTGGTCGCGGCAGCGCACCAGCACCGACCAGGTCACCCGACAGGCCCTCGCACACGTGGGTCTCGGCTCGACGGCGCCCACCCGGGCGGCCGCGGACCTCGGTCCTGGCCAACGACAGATGCTGGCCCTGAGCCGGGCGGTCGTCACCGATCATCGGATTCTCATCCTCGACGAGACCACCGCCTCGACCACCGAGGCCTACTTCGAGAGCGTCGTGGACTTCGTCGCCGAAGAACGACGCCACGGCAGCTGCGTGGTGTTCGTGTCTCACCGGATGCAGGAGGTCTTCGACCTCGCCGACCGGATCGCCGTGTTCCGCAATGGAGCGCTCGTCAAGGTCCTCGACGCCAAAGCCACCACTCCGGCGGAAGTCACCGCGCTGATGATCGGCGACGCCGTCAAGGCCCTGCACCGGCCCCCGGTCCAGTCCGCACCGGAAACGCCGCCGTATGTGAAGGTGCGCGAGCTCGCCAGCGGGTCAGCGCACGATGTGACCTTCGACGTTCGTCCCGGGGAGATCCTCGGGATCTACGGCCTCGTCGGCAGCGGCCGGTCGTCGGTCGCTCGGGCACTCACCGGCCAACAGCCCCTGGAACACGGTGAGATCACCGTAGGTGACCGATCGGTGAAACTCACCTCACCCAGGGCCGCATTGCGGCACGGCCTCGCCTACGTCACCGAAGACCGGCGCCGGGAAGGTTTCGTCCGCGACTTCACCAACCGCAAGAATCTCAGCCTCGTCGTTCTGTCCGATCTGTCCCGCGGGGGTGTCCTGCACCTGGGCAGGGAGGCCGACCGAGCCCGCGAGCTCGTCACCAGGTTCCAGGTCAAGGGGACGCCGGAAACCTTCACCAGCACCCTGAGCGGCGGTAACCAACAGAAGGTGTGCATCGCCAAATGGCTGGCCGCCGACCCCGATGTCGTCGTCCTCGACGAACCCACCAAAGGCATCGACGTCGGGGCCCGCGCCAACATCTATGAGCTCATCTACGAACTGGCACGGCGCAACAAGACCGTCGTCGTCGTCTCCAGTGAGGCCGAAGAGATCCTCCTGCTCTGCCACCGCGTCCTGGTCATGCGCAAGGGCGCCGTCGTCGACGAGCTCGACCCCCGGACAGCGACCACCGAGGACCTCATCAAAGTCGCCCTAGGCGCGGAGACGGAAGAGACGACATGACCCAGCAGACCGTCGAACAGACCCGGACGACCCGGGTGACCGGAGGGCAAGTCACCGAATGGCTGAAGGGCCAGTACCCCCTGTTCATCCTGGCGGGCCTGGTCATCCTGGCCAGCGTGCTCAGCCCCGCCTTCCTCAGTCAGCAGAACCTCACCAACCTCGTCCTCCAGCTGTCCGTGATCGGCATCGTGACGCTCGCCGAGCTGCTCGTGGTGATCTCCGGGGGAATCGACATCAGCGTCGGAGCTGTGGTCGGCCTGGCCGCGGTCCTCAGCGCCGGACTGTTCGGCGGCAGCAACGTCTTCGTCGGGTTCTTCGTCGCCCTCGCCGTCGGAGCGGCCCTCGGAGCCGTCAACGGCTCACTGGTCGCGTTCCGCGGCATCGACCCCTTCATCGTCACCCTGGGCATGCTGGCGCTAGCCCGCGGGCTGGTCTACGCCTACACCGAGGGCGCGCCTCTGACCCCCCAGGACCCCGCCTTCTCCGTTGCGGGATCAGCGACCATCGCCGGCTTCCCCGTCATCGGCCTGTTCTGGATCGCCGTCATCGCCCTGGTGGCCTTCATGCTGCATCGCACGGTGTTCGGACGACGCACCTACGCCACCGGCAGCAACCCCCAGGCGGCCTTCAGCTCCGGTGTGCCCGTACCGGCGACCCTGCTCAGCGTGTACGTCGTCGCCGGAGTACTGGCAGGGCTCGGCGGCTTCCTGCTGACCTCTCGGATCGGCGCCGGCACTCCGACCGCAGGAACCAACTTCGAGCTCGACGCGATCGCGGCGGTCGTCATCGGCGGCGCCCGACTGGGCGGCGGCCACGGCAAGGTCTTCGGAGCCGTCGTCGGCACCATCATCTTCGGAATCATCACCAACCTGCTCGTGCTGCTGAACGTCTCCACCTTCTTCCAGAGCGCCTTCAAGGGCGCCCTCATCCTGCTGGCCGTATTTCTCGCCACGGTCGGGCGCAAAGGCGGCTCTGGCTCGCACTGACCGCAGTCGCTCAGTCACACCCACGAAAGGACATCCGTTCCATGAAGACCTATCGAGTCGGCGCCACCCTTGGCGCCCTAGTCCTAGCCGTCACCGTCACCGCCTGCGGATCAGTCAACGACCAGGGCAGTGGCGGCGGATCCGGCGCCTCCGGCGGCGCCGCAGCCGGGAAGAGCGTCAAAGAACTGACCATCGGCTTCGCTCAGCGAACGGCCGACGCCCCGTACTACGTCGCCATGCAGAAGCAGGCCGAGAAGCTGGCCAAAGAGAAGGGCTTCAAGCTCCTCTTTCAGAGCGGCAACGGTGACCCCGTCCAGCAGCTCGACCAGGTTCAGACCATGCTCTCGCAGAACGTCGACGTCCTGATCGTCAACGCCATCAGCGCTGACACCGAGAAGAGCCAGATGACCGCCGCAGCCGGCAAGAAGCCCCTGCTCTTCATCGACACCCCCATCGCCGGCGTCGGCTTCACCACCGTCCAGTCGGACAACACCAAGATCGGCCAGGACTCAGGACAGCTCATGGCCAAGCGCATCGGCAGCGGCAAGACCATCAAGCTGGCCATCCTCAACGGCGGACCCACCGACGTGGAGGTCGGCCCCGCCCGCCGCCAGGGATTCCTCGACGGGCTCAAAGCTGGTGGCGTCAACTACGACATCGTGGGCGAAGCCAACGCCGGTTATGCCCAGGATCAAGCCGTGGGGCGGACCGAGGACCTCCTCGCCGCCCACCCCGACATCGACGTGATCTTCGGCTACAACGACGGAATGAGCCTCGGCGCCCTCACCGTCCTGAAGAACAAGAAGAACACCAAGGTGTTGGTGGGCGGCGTCGACGGGCAGAAGGAGGCCCTCGCCGCGATCAAGGATGGCGGCTGCCAAGGCCAGTACGTCTCTACCGGCCTGAACTCCCCGTCGCTGGCGGCGCAAGACGCCGTCGACATTGCGATAGCGGTCGGAACTGGTGAGAAGAAGACCACCGACTACCCCAAGACCAAGTTCACCAAGGCCGACGGCATCGACTGCAACAACGTCAAGGACTACTACGACCCGAGCAGCACCTTCTAGGTCGCACAGACCACCTGAATAGACCCAACTCCGAACCACGTGAAATCCCGAGGAGGCGGCGAGTCGAGCCCTACCGCGTGCGACGCATTCGTTTGGCCGCGGCCAGCGCCGCACTGGTGGCGGCGACGCCGATTGCCGCCAGGAAGGCGACGCGACCGACGCCGGTGAGGGCGTTGAGTGGCGACCAGGGCTCGGACGTGATCTGCGCCGGCGTACTGCCCACCAGGCTGTCGAGCAGTTCGAGGGCTCCAATGACGGCCGCCGCCGCGAGGAGGATGAGGACCGAAGCGCGGGCGCTCGCCGCCACGATGCCGGCTCGGCACCTCACGAGTGCACCCCCGCGTCCGATTTGCGGCGCAGCACGTGGCGGCGCACCCAGCGCCAGTGCAGGTAAAGGTGCGCGGCGATCAGGGGGACGAGCAGGGTCGAGGACGCGCTGTGCAGACTGACCCAGAAGGTGCGCGGTTGTACGTCGAGACCGAGCGAGGGCAGAAACTCGACGCTGATGGCGAAGCCGGAATAGAGCGCCGTGACCGTCACGACGAACAGCAGCACGTCCAGGGTCCGGTTGGTGCGCGGACGCCCTCGGGGTCGGCTGCCCCGCCGGAGCATGGTGGTGATCCAGGGCCACGACGTGATCAGGTGGCCCAGGAAGACGGGGACGAACGGGACCGCCAGCCACTCGTGAAGCTTGAGTCCGGTGCTCGTGGGCGCCGACAGCACCAGGAACACGATGAAGACCGTGACGTCACTGACGATGCGGGTCTGCGTGCTTGGTCGCCAGCTCCGCGCCCTGCGGTCCGACGTCGGGGTGGCGGTCGAGATGGAGGCCATTGCGTACTCCTGTTCGAGGGGATTGGCTTTCAGGCTAGGCACGCGCCGGTCACCGCCGCGTCCACCGCAAGGACCCTCTTCTGGGCCGTGGGGTCCTTCGAGAGGACGACCTGGACGTGCCGATACCGGAAGCGATCAGGATCTGCTTTGTGGTTCGTCGCTGCCGGTGAGTCCGTGCTGGTGGGCGAAGATGACGGCTTGGATGCGGTCTCGCAGTGACAGCTTGGCCAGGATCCGGGTGACGTGGGTCTTGACCGTGGTCTCGGAAACGACCAGGCGGGAGGCGATCTCGGCGTTGGACAGGCCCACGGCCAGCGCCTGGAAGACGTCGTGTTCGCGGGAGGTCAGCGGCTGGAGCACGTCGACGGGCACGCTGTCTGGGTCGGCGGAAGGAAGCGCCAGCTGGTCGCCGATGACGTCGAGCAGTCGGCGGGTGGTGCTGGGTGCCAGTACGGCGTCACCGGAGGCCACCGAGCGGATGCCGGTGAGCAGGTCGTCGGGAGGGCTGTTCTTGAGCAGGAAGCCGCTGGCGCCGGCGCGGATGGCCTCGAAGGCGTACTCGTCGAGGTCGAAGGTGGTCAGCATCAGCACGCGCGGGCTGGCGCCTGCTTCGGTGAGGCGGCGGGTGGCGGCCAGGCCGTCGAGGACCGGCATCCGCACGTCCATCAGCACCACGTCGGGGGCGTGGAGTTCCGCCAGCCGAACCGCCTCGGCCCCGTCGAGGGCCTGGCCGACGACCTCCATGTCGGCCTGGGCGTCGATGATCATGGCGAAGCCGCGCAGCAGCAGCGGCTGGTCGTCGGCGAGCAGCACCCGGATGGTCATCGCACGGCCTGCGCGCCGATATTCGGCGGGCCGAGGGCTGCCGTCCTGGCGGCACCTGATAGCGGCAGCTTGGCGTTCACCTGCCATCCCCTGCCCTCGCACGGGCCGGCGTTCACGTTGCCCCCGAAGACCAGGGCCCGCTCACGCATTCCGACCAGACCGAGCCCCCGAGTCGGTCCGCTCGATCTCTTCGGGCCGCTCGATCTCTTCGGGTCGGGCGGGGCCTCGGCAGATGGTCGCGGGTGTCCGTCGTCGCTGACCGAGATTTCGAGACGATCGGTTCGTCGGGTGAGGTCGACGACGACCCTTTCGACGTTGCGGCCGTGCTTGAGCACGTTGGTCAGGCTCTCCTGAACGATCCGGTACGCGGCCAGCTGGATCGAAGGGGCGAGCGTGGTGAGGTCGCCGGTGGTCCGCAGCTCGACGTCGAGCCCGGCGGATCGCACCAGCGCTGCGAGCTCAGCCAGCTGCTCAGCCCTCGGCGCAGGAGTGAGGTCGCGGATGCCGTCAGCGCTGTTGGCGCGGTTGGTGCTGTCGGTGCCGTTCATGTCGTCATCGCGGCGCAGAACCCCCAGTAGGCGCTGCATCTCGCCCAGGGCCTGCCGTCCGACCTCGGAGGCCTGCTCCACCGTGTCGCGAACCTGGCCCGGCGAGCCCACTGCGACGGCGGCGTCGTTGAGGGTGATCATGACGGAGAGGCTGTGCGCGATCACGTCGTGCATCTCCCGGGCGATGCGGGCGCGTTCGGCGGCGACCGCGATCTGGGCCTGGTGGTGCTGCTCACGCTCGGCGGTCTCAGCGCGGTCGCGCAGCGACATGATCCAGGCCCGACGGGTACGAACGTAGATCCCTGCACCCCAGGAGGCGGTCACGGTGCCGGTCAGCATGATCGGCGCGAGCAATTCGCCGTGGGGTTGCCAGCGGGTCACGGCCATGATGACGCCGAGCTGGGCGACGAGCACCGACATCCCGAGGGCCCATCGTGCCCGGCGGTTGTCTCGGTCGGCGGCCCGAGCACCCAGGGTGTACAGCATCACCAGGACCGCGATATCGCCCATGAGGGGCGGCCCCCATAGCCATTGCGCCAGAGCGACGAACCCCAGGAGTGCTGCCGCGACCTCCGGCATCGCTCGCCGCACCACGAGGGGTGCGGCGAGCGCGAGGTCCCACCCGAGAGCCTGAGCGCCGCGTTGGTCGGGGCCGAGCGTGTCCATCAGCGCCACCGCCGCGAACAGGCCCGCCGCGACGGCGAGATCCCCCACGGTCCGCGGTACTCGGGCGACTCTGACGGCGCCACTGGTCGGGGTAGACACGAGATGGCCTCAGGCGTCGCGACGACGCAGCAAAACCGCCGCCACCGCCACGGCCCCGACTACCCAGGCCACCAGCACCAGCGCACCCGCAGTGGGCCGGAGCACGTCAGGCGGCTGGAAGCTCGACACCAGGCTGGCGCCGGCCTCGGTGGGCAGGTACTTCGACACGGTCTGCCCGAACGAGCCCAGCAGGCTCCCGGCGATACCCGGGAGCACCAGCACCAGACCGAGGTAGGTCACCAACGCACCCGGAGTGCTGCGCACGATCCAGCCGATCGCGACTCCCAGGGCGGTCAACGCGCCGAGGTACAGGGCGGTGCCCACCACGGCACGCAGCGCCCCGGGGTCGCTCAGTGAGGATCCCGGGCGGTACTGGCCAAGCAGGGCCTGGGAGACCCAGAAGGCGGTGAACACCGCCACCAGCATGGTGACCACGACGATCGAGGTGATGACCAGCTGCTTGGCCCACAGCACCGGCAGCCGCCGGGGCACGGACTGCAGGGTTGTCCGGATGGTGCCGCTGGAGTACTCCGCCGTGACCGCGAGCACGCCGAGGGCACCCAGGAGGAGTTCGCCGATGTGGAAGCCCTGCAACGTCGCGGAGGCCGCGACGTCCTCGGCGTCGACGCCTGGGCTGGGGCTGCGGGTGAGATAGGCGATCACGAGAGAAAGGCCGACCAGGCCGACGACGGTGGCGCCCAGCAGCATCCAACTGGTCTTCAACGAGCGGAACTTCACCCATTCCGACTTCATGGCACCGGCCAGGGACACCGGCCGACTCGACACCGAGGACTCCCAGTGGTCAGGCGGAGGCAGGGGTTCGCCGGTCGTGACCGGGGCGGGCTCGGGGTGGGTCGTGGCACTCATGCTGCTTCTCCTTGCTCGTGGGACTGGTCTGCGTCCTCGGATTGGATCGACGTGGGTCGGTTGGCGCGGTACTCGACTTCGTCCTGGGTCAAGGCCAGGTAGGCGTCCTCCAGGGAGGCGCCCTGGACGGTCAGCTCGTGGAGGATCACTCCTTCTCGGCCCGCAACGGCGCCGATCTCCTCGCTGCTGCGGCCCTCGATCTCCAGCACGGTGTCGTCCAGCCGGCGCACGGTGACGTGGTCACCGGCGATGGCGGCGGCGAGCCTGGACGCCTGTGGGGTGCGGACCCGGACCCGGTTGCTCGCCGACTCGGCGATCAGCTGCGACACCGGCTGGTCGCGCAGGATCCGGCCGTGACCGATCACGATCACGTGCTGGGCCACCAGGGACATCTCGCTCATCAGGTGCGAGGAGAGGAACACCGTGCGGCCCTCGGCGGCCAGGTCGTTCAGGAGCCCCCGGATCCACCGGATGCCGTCGAGGTCCAGCCCGTTGACCGGCTCGTCGAGGATCACGGTGGACGGATCGCCCAGCAGCGCCGAGGCCAGGCCGAGCCGCTGCCCCATGCCCAGGGAGAACGAACCGGCCCGCTGACGAGCCGAGCCCGACAGGCCCACCCGTTCGAGAACCTCGTCAACCCTGGCCTTGCCGATCCCGGTCGTGGCGGCCATCGCGAGCAGATGCGAGCGTGCCGATCGCCCGGGATGGATCGACCGGGCTTCGAGCAATGCGCCCACCTCCCGCAGCGGCCGCTCGTGCTCGGCGAACGGCTTGCCGTTGACCTTCACGGTCCCGCGCGTGGGGCGGTCCAGACCCACGATCATTCGCATCGTGGTGGACTTCCCGGCCCCGTTCGGCCCGAGGAACCCGGTGACCTGCCCCGGTTTCACCGTGAACGTGAGGTCGTCGACCGCCACCTTCTCGCCGTACATCTTGCGCACACCATCAGCCTCGATCATGTCGATCCTTTTCCCAGTCGGTTGTGTGATTCGACGCTAGGCAGCCACCCACCTGCGCCGCGTCCTCCGCGGGAACCCACTTCGGGACGCTGCGGGTCCTCCGGATGGATGACGCCGCACTGGGTGCCGCTGTGCCCGCCGGGGGCCGGAGGTCGTCGCCGCGAACCTTTGGGCAACTTCATCTTGATTCAGATTATATATTGTCATACGATCCGTCTATGACTCCTCTGCCACTGCCTGCCGCGTGGGCCGAACCCCTACCCGAGGCCACCCCCCCTCCGGGAATGGCCATCTACCAGCTGCCCACGGGCACGTACGAGACCCGAGCGGCGTTCGCCGTCCGCGGCGGGTCGCTGCGCGACAAGCGCCACTTCGCTGCCACGGCGATCCTGGTGCAGCACCCGAAGGGCGACCTGCTCATCGACACCGGTTTCGGCGCCGATGTCGCTGCACACATTGCGATGCTCCCGCGGTTCGTCCGTGCCCCCTACGAGGTGACCCAGACCGTGAGCGAGCAGCTCGACGCAGCCGGCTACGACCGCAGCCGGCTGCTCGGGGTGTTGGTGACCCACTGCCACTGGGACCACGTGAGCGGTCTGGACACCCTGCAGGTGCCCATCTGGATGAATCCAGGGGAACGGGAGTACGCGGCTGAAGACCCCGACGGCAAGGTATTCCTCACCGTGTCCGAGGGGCACGAGATCCACGAGTACGAGTTCGACGGCCCGTCCTACCTCGGCTTCGCGTCAAGTCACGATGTGTACGGCGACGGCTGTGTCGTCATCGCCCTCGCAGCAGGCCACACGACCGGTTCGGTGGTCGTCTTCGTGACCGTGCCGTCCGGTCAGCGCTACGCCTTCATCGGCGACCTCACCTGGCAGCTGGACGGCATCCGCCGACGGGTCGAACGCCCATGGCTGCTGCGCAAGCTCGCCGACACCGACCCCGCACAGGTGCGAGCGGGGCTGAGCCGTGCGATCGCCCTGGCCGACCTGATGCAGGTCATCCCGGCTCACGACCGCGACGCCTACCAGGGGATCCCTGCGCTGACCGCCCGCCAACCCGTGAACGGAGGAAGCTGAGATGCCCGTGCAGAGTCACCCGTCGCCAGCCCGACCTGGACCGGATGCCGCGCAGCGCCGCCCGTCCAGCGCAGGCCCCTCTGTCGACTCGGAGATTACCTGGCTTTTGCACCGAGCAGCTCAGCGGATGCGCGCCGCGACCGGAGAGCAGGCGGAGAAGCACGGCATCGGGATGCGCGACTACATCGTGCTGAGCGCCCTGCACCTGACCCCGGGCCTCACCCAGGTCGAACTGGCCAAGACCCTCGGGCTGGACAAGACCACTCTCATGACGCAGCTGGACCGGCTCGAGCCAGCGGGCCTCGTGGTGCGTCGTAGCGACCCCCACGACCGTCGCGCCCGCATCCCGGAGATCACGACGAAGGGAAACGCCCTGCGCGCGAAGGTCGCCCGCGCCTGCGAACGCGTGGAAGCCGCAGTGCTGGACGGCGTCAGCCCAGAGCAGGTGAGGCTGTTCCGGCGCATGCTCTTCGCCATCATCGGCGACACCGAAGACCGCGGATCGTGCCTGTGATGGGCCTGCAGCGGGTGTCCCTCCCTGTGGCGGGCTGCGGCCATGACTGACCGGTTCGTCACGGGACGCGCGATCTACGCCCGAAACTTCGGCGTCGACGAGGCCGAGGCAGAGCGGATTATCACCGAGCGCGTCGGTCCGGACTTCACCCGGGAGGTCTTCGAAGCGGCCGGGGGCCTTGGCTGGCAGGGCACGTCACTGACCGACCGTGACCGAAGCATCGCGATCGTCGCTGTGCTCGTATGCCAGAACGTGACCGACGCGCGGCTGGTGAACTACCTGACGCTGGCCCGCCACAACGGGGTCGACGAGCACGGTCTCACTGAGCTCATGGTGCTGCTCACCGCCTACGTCGGGCAGCCCTACACGTCGTTG
>JAABUN010006244.1_pt1 | contig 13897 bp, 9 predicted proteins | sample 5559311 | NCBI WGS metagenome assembly JAABUN01 (sample SAMN10711877, study PRJNA513370) | rock metagenome | isolation source: Antarctica rocks | place: Antarctica: Victoria Land, Siegfried Peak sud | reverse complement strand
TAAATGAGAAAACTCATATTCAAAAAGCCAGTAAAGTTCGTTCCACCGATGGCTTGATGCTACATTGTTGGGGAAAACTCGCAGTCGCTTTCTATTTGCTCGTTTTCAACTACTGATTCGCATTATATCAAATGTTGTCGAGCCATCGGGCGCTGAAAGTCGCATCAGCTGTCTGACCAAACTTTGAATTATACCGAATTAAATTCCGTATAAATTTTTTACGCCGAATTATAAAATACTGCAAATAGGTGCTTTACCAAAATTGCGACCGAGAAAAGCCGAATACTTATAAAATCGATAACTTTTTGAATTTGTGTCAAAAACGGTCGGTTATGACACAAGGCATACCACTTTTGAATGTTTCATAAATAAGCGTTTTTGATACAAAAATAATCCGCAAAAGGATTTTCCAGCCGCGAAGGAAATTTTTCTACTAATTCCAGATTTGCGGATTTTCAATTCTCGACCCAACGCTTTAGCTGTTCTCGCTTCTTCTTCCGTAATCAAATTATAAAAGGTAATCCGACCGCAAACTATTAATATGATGCCGAACGTGATTGACCATATTATAAGCAATGGCGCGAACCGAAGCCGGATTGTCGTTTACCGTGCCTGTTCTTGACCACGCCTCATCATTTAGATTTTGAAAAAAGATAATATTCGCTCGACAGAGATTTGAAAATTCTTTGATTAGATCGGCGAGACTGATTGAATTAAAATTGCCGTTAGCGATGAATAAATCCTGGTCGAAACCTGCGAGCGGCGTCTTATCGCCGTGTGAGATTCTCAAGGCGCGATAAGAAAAAACTCGCTCGCCGACAATAAGATGTCCGAGCAGTTCCTTAATCGTCATTTTGCCCGTAGCATAAGCAAACTCGCCTCTTTCTTCCGAAATCGAAGCGAAAAGATTTTCGACTTCGGTCAATTGTTTCCGCATCACGGAAACAATATCGGTTTCTTCGACTAGCGAGCCATAATCTTCATAATCATCTTTGTATTCGGTTTTTACAGGTGGTTTCATATTTGAATTTTAACGTAATTTGATTAAATTAGCTGACGGAGGAATTATGAAAACAAAGTTTTTAATCGTGCGAAACTTATAACGAGGAAACTATATCTCTAATCTGTATCAAGTAACATTCGTCGCAAAATGGGTCGTTTTTGATACATTCACCTTCCATACTTACTACGAATCTTTACCGCTCGCTCCAACCCGTCCGAGGCTTCTAAAACCTTCAATCGCAAATCTTTATCGAGATTCGGATTGTCCGCCAGAAATTTATTAATAATCGCAAGAGCCTGTTCGCTTTTCTGCCCGCCGATGAACGCGGCGAGCCAGCCGTTGATGAAAAAGATTTTTCGGTTGCGTTTGAGGTTCGGCAATTCGGCTAACGCTTTTTCCAGATAGGGCAAAGTCAGTTCCGAACGGCGCACGGAATTGAACGGTGTGAGCGCCGATTCGATGTAGCTTTCGGAGATGTCTTTGTTGCCGATAAAGTCGTTGAAATACTTTGCGGCGTTTTCCGTCGAAGGGAAACCGGCTTTTGCGGCGTAGGCGTAGCGTTTTGCTTCGTCGCTCGTTTCGGTTTTCTGCAAATCGGCGAGAAGTTTCGGCGCGTCGGCATCGTTCAAAACGGCGAGACGCGCGGCGATGTCGAATTTGTCTTTTGTTTTTAACTGTAAATTTTTTATTTGTAGTTTGCCGCTCAAAGTGTCTTTCAAAATTTGTTTTGCTTTGTCGGTTGAAGCGACGTTCAAAAATGCTCGATAAAAAGTGATTCGCTGTCCGAGCGTCGGCGCGTTCTGCATTTTATCAATCAGAAGCGTTTCGATTTGCGGCGCGAGTTCGGCGGCTTGCGCGTCTGACAGATAATAATTCATCACTGTTCCTACTCTGCCCAAAAGAGTTTGAATCGTGCTTTCGTCCGTTTCGACATTGATGTTTTTGATGACGAGTGCGACGTAATCACGCGGCGCGAGTTCGGCTTCGCGCACGCTGTCCCACAAACTTCCCCACATCATCGCGCGGAGAAAATCGTCTTTTTCCGTTTGGATATTTTCTAGAACGTAAGCGCGGCTTCGCTCGTCAAGCAGAAAGATGCCGTAGCCGTAATCTTGGTAGTTTGGGAAAACAAAACTTACTTTGTTTTTAATACCTATTAAACTCTTCAAATTTTGCTTAACTTCAATAGTTTGAACTACTTTTTCACCCGGAATTTCAACTTTTTTTCCGTCCAAAAGTCGAAGTCCTTCAAAAGCGCGGGAAACGTCCAAATTCTGCACCTGCCTTGAATCGTCTTCGTAAATAATCAAGGCTTTTGTTTTCTCTTTCCAAAAAGCTGAATTTTCAAAACTCGGTTTTTGCGTCAGAAAATAATTTCCCGTGCTTCGCAACTTTCCCCAAATAGTTTTGTAAGGCGGAATTTCCATTATTCTAAAAACTGGCATTCCGCGTTCCGTTACCCAAACATTCGCCCAATCTTTCAAATCCTGTTTACTTGCCAATTCAAATTCCTTCACCAAATCCGTCCATTCGGCGTTTTTGAATTCGTGTTTCTTCAAAAATGCGCGGACTGCGGTTTGAAATTTATCTTCGCCCAGATAGAACTCGGCTTGGCGCAGAAACGACGGGGCTTTGCGATAGACGATGTTGCCGTAAGCAGATTTTGCCGCCGAGAGATTCGGGATTTCCTGATAAATCGGCGTCGTTCCCTTTGTTGCGTCGGTCAGATAGGCAAGCTGTTTGTTGCGCTCGTAAAAGATTTTCCACGCATTGTATTCGGGCAGAACTGATTCGAGCGTCTTATACGCCATAAACTCGGCAAAGCCTTCCTTGAGCCACAAATCGTCAAACCAGCGCATCGTTACCGTGTCGCCGAACCATTGATGCGCGGCTTCGTGAAAGATGACGTTTGCCCGTGTAATATAATCGTTTTTCGTCGGCTCGGTCGGGAAAATAACGCGGTCTTCCCTTAAAAACGTCGCGCCGGCGTGTTCCATTCCGCCGAACGGAAATTCGGGAATCAAAACAAGGTCGTATTTCGGAAACGGGAATTTGTAATCGAACCACGATTCAAGAAACTTCACGCCTTCGCGGTTCAGTCGAAAGACTTCCGCCGCGTGCTGTTTGAATTTCTCGGCTTGCGATTTGCGGACGTAGATTTTTGAGTTTCTGGAACGAATTTCATCATTACTAACCCATATACGTCCATCTTTTTCCGCTTCATTTTTCGACTGTTTCTCTTTAGTTATTTCGTCAAGCAATTGCCTTTGATTTCTTTCATCAAATTCCGCGAAATCGCCCGCCGCAAACGCGAAAACGTATGTGCTGATTGGCTTGGTTTCTTCAAACAAAAAATATTTTGCACAATATTTAATATCTTGATTTTCAGGCGTAATAATTTTTGCACCTGTTGCTTTATTTTGATTATTTGCAGGCTGTTTATCATCTGGGATAAATCCGCTTACATTTGAAGTAATGTCTGGTCTGACCGATGGTTGCAAACAATATGGAGAGAAAATTGATTTGAGCGGAGTATTCGTTACAATTTTCCACGAGACAGATTGCGGAACTGTTACGCCTAATGTAAACCGCGCCTTCAAATCCGGCTGGTCGAACACGGGAAACGCCGTGCTTGCGTCCGACGGGACGAACAGCGAATAGACGTATTCCGCGCCGTCTTCCTTGTCAACATAGCGCGTGATTGCCGCGCCGCTCGTCGCAATCGGCGATGTGAAATCTAGTTTGATAACATTTTCGCCTTTTGTAACGCCGTCTTTGAAAACGAGGTGTTCGTTAATTTCTTCAAACTTCGCCGCTTTGCCGTTGACCGAAACGTTTGAAACGGTTGACGCATCTTCCTTGCCGCGAATCTTGCGCCAGTCGAGAACGATTTGGTCGGCGTTATTTTTGAGCGATACTTCAATCGTGCCTTTCAAAACAGGCGACATTTTCTCTAACGTCAAATTCAATTTATAACGCACGTCCGAATAATTCGCGGCGCGCCATTTGGCGAGACTCTGCGAGACGCCGGTTTCAACCGAATCAGATTGTGAAAAGGCAGGAGCGGATAATAAAACCGCCAGAAAAACTAATAGTGGAAGCAATTTGAGCATATTGATAAGGATTATATTTCAGAGGCTCTTGTTTTCCAGCATAATGTGCATTTCTAAAGCGGACTTTTTCATATTCGACTTCACTCTAACAACGTATCTGGAAAAAGGTAGGATACTATTGCCCAATTCAATTTGGATGAAATTAACTCAACAAAATCGCTCGAATTTGCTGACTTGTTTTTAGTTTTTATTGACGCTTTTGAATTGGGCAACAGTATCCGCTCGTTTTAGGGATAGGTTTTTGCTGCGATAAAACAGCAACAATTATTTTCAGATAACCACCTTAGTATAGAGAAGCTCAAATTTATTCTTCCATCACCGAATCTAAATATAATATAATAAAGTGATTTTCGGATTACAGGAATGAAAAGTAAAACAAACGTCATCCTTCCTTTAGCAATTGCTACGAGCAGCGATCTTTCACCTTCATCAAAAGTCATTTATGCCATACTTAAATCTTTTCAAAAAGGTAAGACTCTTCCGAATAATGATTCATCGGTTATCGTCACTCATGCTGAAATAATCGAAAGAAGCCATCTATCTAAAAAGACTGTTACAAAATCACTCAATCAGCTTGAACAAGGAGGATGGATTGAGCAGGAAAGAAATTCAGGTTCGGCAAACAGGTATATTTTTATAATTCCTGAGATAGGATGAAGCGGCTGACCAGCGTCGCTTATCGTGGCATAATGCTACCGGCTAAAGTGAATCCTAATGTCTAGACAGCAAATGCACTTTTTTAAGGTGATTTCAATTGTCAAAAATTACCGCTTTTTGCTCCTTTCTTTTCTTTGGTTTTCAAGCCGTTTTGATAGACCTCAAACGGCGTTTGATATTTCAATGACTGATGCGGTCGCTCAAAATTGTAAAAATCAAAATAATTTCTTAAACTCGTCTCCGCTTCCCAGAGATCCTGGTATTCGTTCAAATAAACTTCTTCCTGTTTGACTGTCCGCCATAAGCGTTCGACGAAGATATTATCAAAACATCGTCCGCGTCCGTCCATACTGATCGCTATTTGATGCTCTTGTAAGACCTTCAGCCACTCGATTGCCGTAAATTGGCTGCCTTGATCCGAGTTGAAGATTTCCGGGCGACCTTTTTCAAGCGTCCGTTTCAAGGTTTTGATAAACGTGCTCGCTTCCATTGAGTTAGAGACTTCCATTTCGATCACGAACCGCGAATGCCAATCCATTATAACCAGTAAATAAATGAATCCGCTCTGCAATCTGATGTAGGTAATATCGGTTGCCCGGACTTCATTCGGTTTCTCAATCAAACGATCTTTGAGCAGATAAGGAAATCTCAGATGTTCCTTATTCGGCTTCGATAAATTGGGTTTCGGGTAAATCGCTTCAAGTCCGAGTTTTCGCATTAAGCGCTTTACTCGCTTATGATTGACTTTGTATCCCAAATTCCGCAAATAAATCGTCATCCGCCGGTAGCCGTAAAACGGAGTTTTTGTATATTGCTCATCAAGCAAACGCATCAATTCGGCGTCTTCAACTCCTTCCGGTCGCGGCGCGTATAAACACTCGACCCCGCAAACATGGACACGTCCTCAAGTTCCGTTTTTCGGCAACGCTCCCGCTTCTTTTCCGGCGCGCATCTATTAATTCGAGCAAACGTTTCTGGTGCTTAACCTCGAAAAAGCGGTCGGCTTTATAGTTTTGAAGCAGAATGAGCAGCTTTTCCGTTGTTACGGATTCGGCGGCGGCGACTCTTTTATTCCGATCATACCGCTTCGTTTGGACAAAAGGCGTTAACAATTCCGTCCGATGTTAGATAGTTCATAAGGTTGGTTAATCGGTCAATCCTCAGCAGGGAAAACGATTTCCGCATTGTACTGGTCAATCTTTATGCGGTTAGCGCACGATTTTACATCGACCGCAAAATGCCAGACAAAAGTTTCATCGCGCATTTTACCGACGCCAAAAACATAGTACCTGCCCCTTCCCAATTCTTTGATATTAGCCTGACCGGAGCGGTTGGTTTTTAGGGTGAATAATTTATGTTTGGAAATACCGGCTTTAATCAATAAAGCGATCAATGCCGATTCATCATCTTCGGATGAAAATGCCGCCGCCGTCGCCGTCAAATAATCCTTATCCGTCAGCTTGCTCTTGTGTCGTTTTCGGTCAACAAATTCCGGCTTAAATCCCGACTCTTTCAAAATAGTTACCAAACTCTCGTCGAGCAGGTAAAACTCGGTTTCCGCAATCGGCAATGCCGTCTCGTCTTGGTCGCCGAAATAGAAATTTGCTTTTAAGGTTAAAGACGGGTTGAGCAGGGTCAGCGAATTTACGTCATCGAATTGAAAAGCGGTTGAGCCGAACGCATTCAATTGTCCGATTAATAGCAGAAAACAATTTAATACAAGCTTTTTCATTTTTCTATATTTCTATGGGCAAACCGCGCCGAAATCGGCGGCGGCGCATTTATTCGCCCATTTCCATGCAGGCGACAAATTCTGGTTCACGACCGGCGCGTCGAACGATTCGAGAGGCGAGACGCGCCGCGTTGAAAAAACTCCGCGCCACCTGCCCATAAAATTATCGGCGCCGAACGCGATTGTTTTCGCCGCCCGGTTCGCCGTAAATGTATAATCGGCAAGCGCGTGCAGCCTGCGCCAGACGCCCCAGTAATCGTTGGCATCGGTTGCGGCTTCCGTTTGTCCTAAACCGTTTGTAACCGGTAAACCGTGTCCTGCGCGAAGCGAGCAAAAAGTTTGCGACAGCTTGATAATTTCCCATTTGCGCTCAGCAATTTGCGGCAGTTTGTTCCAGATGTCGTTTTGTGAAATCAGATGTTCGTTCGTCTCGTCGTTCCAGTAAATCTGCACGACCATTTTCGTCGACGCCGGAATCTGCTGCATATCGGTTCCCCAGTTATACCAGGCAGCCATTATAAACATAAACGTACCGTTCGCGCCCCAGCCCAGTTCGGCCGCACGCCGAGCCATTTCCGGCGTCGCGCCTGCGCCGTATGAATGTCCGGCGAACCCGATACGCGTCGTGTCCATTATATTTGCGTATTGCTGAACAGCCGTTTGAAATCCGTTCCAAAGCTGATTGTAGCGCGCGACGTTCGTCGTGAGAACATTTGCCGTGTAAGGAGAAAAAACGACGATGTAGCCGTTGCTCGCCAGCTGACGCAGCAGCGCTTCATAAAGTTGATAGCTCGTGCCGCCGAAACCGTGCGCGAAAAATACGACCGGGGCTTTATTTTGCACGCTCGCGCTATTAGGCAGGAAAACTGAAATCGGAGCCGGCGCGCTTTGGTCTGGATTTGCAATGGTCTGGCGCGTAACGGTAAATGGTCCGGCACCGCCGTATTCGCCGGAGAGCGGCAGCGTCGTCAATTTCAAACTCGCGCATTGCGAAACCTGAGCGCGAACGGCGAAAGCGTTGAAAGCAAGAACGGTAAAAACTACGGCGAGAAATAATTTTTTCATTTTGTTGTTGAATCTATTTTTCGTGAAAGTCGGACAATGTAAGATAAAGTTTAACTTTTATCCGGCATTTTTACACCAGTTTTTTTCGATAGCCCTCTCGGTTTTCAAGTTAAAGGTGCGAAAAGGGATATTATAAATAAAACATTTCAAATTTAATTTTCTGACCAAACTGATCATAATTCTTTGTGACGCGGCTTTCGCCGTCCCAAACGGCAATCAAAGCATCGGCGTATTCAGCCATTTTTTGATTGCGGACCGATTCGTAAAGGTATCTTTTTAGAAAATTGCAGCGCGCACAAGAGAACCGGCAGCCTATTAAAAGCGCTGCCGGTTTTTTTCGTTATAACAAAACAACCGAAGTTTTATTGCCTGACCATTTACCGATTAAACGCGCTCGGAACCGGTTTGTCGCCACTTAAACCGAACCGGACGACGTCGAAACCGTCTCTGCTTCTTAACCGGTACCAGTTGCCTTCCGACGGGCGATATACGGCGATGTCCGTTCGACCGTCGCCATCGTAGTCGGCGGCAACCGGCGTATCGGTTGACAGACCAAAGACCACCGCCTCGAAATTAAATGCCGGGACGCCCGTCGCGCGGGCAATATACCAGGTTCGCTCCGACGGGCGATAAACCGCTAAATCGGCTTTGCCGTCGCCGTTGAAATCTCCGTCGACCGGAATGTCTTCAGCCAAGCCGAAACGGTCAATTTTAACGGTTGAATCAGAACTTCTGAACGTATACCAAACTCCTTCCGAAGGGCGGTAAACCGTGTAATCGGATTTGCCGTCGCCGTCGTAATCGCCGAGCATCGGAGCATCGCCCGCCTGCCCGAACCGAAGCGCGTTATATCCACCGCCGATGGCGAGCCGATACCATGTTCCGTCCGACGGTCGGAAAACAGCAATATCTGCTTGCCCATCGCCGTTAAAATCCCCCGGTCTCGGCAAATCTCCGGCTTGACCGAAGCGTTCGTATCGAACCGCTCCGTTTGAGGACTGGAGAATATACCACACGCCGTCGCGGAACACGGCGATGTCGGTGCGCCCATCGCCGTCGTAATCGGCAGGCACTATTTTGTCGCTCGAGAGTCCGAATCTAACGCCTGAATAGGGCGAGTTGGAGGCGAGCAGATACCATCTGCCTTCTTCAGGACGGTAGAGCGATATGTCAGATTTGCCGTCGCCGTCGAAATCGTATTTCGCTTTACTTTTAGCGGTGCTTGATCCGTCGACTCTTGATTCAATAACCGCCTGAATTGCCGGCGATACATTGGAGAAGAAATCATAACCCGTCAGTGTTTCAACTTGATCGACGGTTGTCACGTATTTCTGCCAGGCATCGGGCCGGATACTGTCTATGTTCGGCATGATAACGGCAATGACGCGCGTATTATTGTTGACGCGCGATACGTCGCTTGCACCGGAAGAATCATTAGGCAACACCAGAATTACTTTCCACGTATAAGAAGGAACAGTTATTTTCCCGCCCGCCAGCGTGTATGTTACTCCGCCGTTTGATCCGACGCCGCCGGCGCCGACGCTGCCGGCGACAATATAAAGTTCGTTACCCTGATTGACAATTGCTCGGCTGTCGCTCTCTAACTTCTCCCACGGACCCTGGTTGTTGCCGGGCGCCTGCGGCATCATGTTGGTCATCAAGAAGGTCGCCGAATTATCGGCAATTGTCCGGGTGCGATCCGCCGACGGTGTGTGATGTCCGCGGTCAAATCCGGAGCCGGAATAATCAAACTGGGTAACATGATACCAGTCAGCGGGCAATGTATCATCGGGACGAAAATCGTCCTGCCGGGAAGCCGAGCCGAGCCACGACGCGTCAAGATGCCAAGAAACCCAATTCGGAATCGCGCGGTCGCGGTGGTAAGAAACCGCGTACTGCGGTTTGAGTAATAGATAGTTGAACGGGTTATTGACATCGGTTGTCGCTCCCGATGGATTGCCCAAAATAAGATGTTCGAGCGGGTCTGCCGCCGCCGTAATTGTTAAAGAAATTGAAGTTGTCGCCTGGCGGCTTTGGGCATCCGAGATGCTGATTGGAACTGAGCGGCTTCCGCCCGATGAATTTGCCGGAATTAAGGCAAGATACGAAAAAGTGTTGTCGTTTGCCGCCGTATCGCCATTGGTTCCGTCGTCAAAGAAATTCTGCGCTGCCGCGCCGCCGATTGACGATAGATTTCCTGTAACCGTAACGCCGGAACTGTTCGGGTTGGTTGCCGGATTTACCGACACTTTTAATAAAACAGAGCTTCCCGCCCCAACCTGACCGGTGGATGCCGAGCCGCTTGCCGACAAGGGAATACTGCCGCCCGTCGTTACCAGAATGTCATCAATTCCGATCAACTCGTCATTCCCGAGCGCGTTTGCTGTTATAATACGCACCTGAACGAGCGTCTGGTTATTAACTTCTGCCGGCAGTGCGGCGTTAACAGGCGTAACAAGCGTTGCCAGACCGGGACCCGACGACGCGTCGGCGACAAAGCCGCCGGGAATATTCGTATAATTTCCGGTCGAGCCGATCCGGTACTGGAGCGCGACCGGCTGAACCGCATTGTCGGTCGAGCCGTCGATATCACGCAGATTATATGAAATCGTTACATTGGTTTTGCCGGTTGCGTCTAGATTGAGAACCAGATGCGGAGCGTCAGCGGTGCCGGAACCCTGAAACGCAACCACTGGATTTGATAATTCAAATTCGGCAATTCCGCCGCTTGTAAAAGTGTCGGGGTTTGTTTGATTGGCAATAACAGCCACCGGGGTTGAAGATCCGTCCGCCAGGATCGTCTGCGGATCGGTGCCGATAGCTGTCGTTAAATCGTCACCGCGATAACCGACGATACCGGGGACATTACTCCAGTTGTTGTCGGTAGAAATCAAACTTGTATTGGACCAATCCTGTGCGAATGGAAGCGGCTGCGCAGATCCTAAAGACGGCGTCGGCGTTGGCGTAATAGTCGGGGTCGGACTAGGCGTCGGCGTTGGCGTTGGAGTAACCGTTGGGGTTGGAGTCGGTGTCGGCGTTGCGGCAGTACACGGATTTATTGCCGAAGCGGTATTCCGCGGAATTGGCGCAACGGCTGAAAAATCGGTATTATTGGCGTCGGTGTCGCTGCAACCGCTTCCCATTCGCAAATCGCCGTTTGTGTTAGAGGGAGCCGGTGCGGGCGCTGTTCCTTCAAAACCGTTGGCGGTTGCGCCGAACCCGATAAAATCAACGATTCCTGCTCCGGTTCCGGTGGTAACGGCTCCGCTTAAGGCAGTCGTATTGTTGACTAAAGCCACTTTACCGGCAGTTGCGCTCATAGCAATGGTCCCGATTGTGTCCGGGGTCGGCAAGTTTGTTGTACCGCCCGTGCCCATTGCTTCCTGAACCAAATAATACTGGCCGGGCTGGAGGGTGACATTTGTCAAAGTAGTAACCGTCCATGACGTTCCGGTTGCGCTGGCATATTGAACTGACCAGCCGGATAAATTCTGCGCGCTTGTTCCTAAATTAAACAATTCAATAAAATCATTTTTATAAACAGAACCGGCATTGCCGCCGCCGCCGTAAACTTGACTGATAACAACATTTGTTGAAACGGCGTTTCCTAAAATAGAAGGAGTTTCAGTCGTCCATAGTAAAAAGTTTTCGCGCGCCTGCAATTGTACCGGCGCTGAAAGAAAAAAGGCGGACAATAAAGTTATCAATGCTGTCATAGCCAGCATTCGATGAAGGCGCGAGCATCGGTTCACACAAAAATATTTACTCATTTAATTAAACTTCCTTACAATTTTGAATTTGCTTTTAAGGCGATGGGTTATGCGGGCAGATTAGTCTCAAACTCTTAATATTAATTCCTAAGTAGTCTGACATATTTATCGTAATCTATTCAAAATGCTTGTAAATCACTATGTTTCAACAAGATATGCGATTACTTAATATTAAATTTCGTCTCTTTAGGTTTAGATAAAATTGTCGGACTACTTACCACACAATTACTAATGTATTTCAACTACAAAATAACATTGAATCAGTAATGTTACAAAGAAATTTCCGGCAAGTTATCTTTCAATTAACATTTATTAGGATGACTTTTGCATATTTAAGAGTTTGTTTGTGCAGCTGGAAAATCCATTGGGCTGAACGATACTTTGAAGCTCCTGGCATCCGCTTATAAAGTTTCCGATGACGCTACTTTCGACTGGAGAGTGCTTCAGCCTATAATCAAATGAATTTGTCCGGTTATTTTCTGGTTTAACTTCTATATTCATTGCAATTATCGCTTGTATTTCCTTATGCCATGCCGACCCAGCATCTGCCGGATCGTCACCAGGGCAAAGCCGAACCGCTCGGCGATGACCGCAGCCGTCAGACCGTCCTCGACATACAGTTTACGAAGCGCCGCGCGATCAAGCTCCGGGCATTTGATTCGGATTTGCCGGTGTTCATCAGCCGCGCGAAGTTTCATTTTATAATGCGCGAGGCTGCGGTAAATCGCGTAAAACGTGGTTCCGAGTTGCCGCCGGATGTCGGTGAGACTGATTTTATCAATGGAGTAAAGTTTGTCGAGCGTCTTTTTGTCGATCATCTCGACCGGCTTTCTGCGCGAGCGTGCCGGTTTGTCGCTGGGCGTCCTCGTGCGGCGCGGGCAGCCAGCTTGCTCCAAGATTTGCTGCACTCGCACTCGCGATAACCCGTAACTATCACCGATCTGTTGGAGCGATTGCCCGGCACGATATTTTGCAGCCATTTCCTCAGCGCGGCGGCGGCGCTTTTCTCGCAGCTCTTCGACAGCCTGTTTTGTTTCAGACATTTTTAAAAATTACCAAATAATACTGACCGTTTGAACTGAAACCAGTTCAACTTAAAAAGAAAAAAGAACAAAAAAGCCGAATTGTTCCCGCTTGAATTTTAAGAATCAAAAAATAAGCTCCGTTTGAACTGAATCCAGTTCAACTTGATAGCTGTTTAGACTCTGCGGTTTTCCCGGTAGTCAAGAACTTGTTTTCAAACAACCAAAATGCGAAGTGACGGGCTATTATATCATTTGACCGCTAATCCGGTAGATAATCTCCTGTTTTTTCTCTCCCGTAGATAATTATATTAGACTTCTTGCAAAAGTAATTTAATGAGTAAGGGCATAATTATACAATCCGGCAATCAAATTAACGCGCAGCATCAAACGTCGCCGCTGATTCCGATATTGCCCGGAAAGTATCCGAAAGATTTTCAAATGCCGAATCACATTTTCAACCAACACCCGCTCCCGTGCCAATTGCTTGTTCGCCGCCTTCTGCGGAACGGTCAATTCTCCGCCTTTTGGCTTTTTGAGCGGCGTTCGACTCTTCTTGTGCAACTCCCGAATACCTTGATAACCGGAATCCGCCAGACATTCGGTTTTCTTCGGCAGGCGCACTTTACTTGCTTTATAGAGCGAAAAGTCGTGTCTCGCTCCTTTGGCAAAAGCCGTGTCCAAAATGCGCCTGGTGCGTTTGCAGACGCAAACCTGTGTTTTCACGGTGTGCCGCTTTTTCTTGCCCGAATAATAGCGGCGTTGTTTCTTTTCGGACGTTCAACCGCCGTTTCGACCACATCGACGACGACGACCTCAACGTCCGGCGGCAGATTCTCACGCCGCTTGACCGGCAAATGGAATTCCTGCGCCCGGCTTAAAATATTCTCAACACGAGTAATAATGCGTGAAACGGTTGATTCGGATATTCCCCAGCTTTTGGCAATGTGGAACATTGTCCGATACTCGCGCAAGTATTCCAAAGTTAACAACACCTGGTCTCAGGCGACGAGTTTCGCCGGTCTGCCGGAAACAAATCTCTGTGCGGCAAATTTGTGGCGAACAATCCCGCACATTTTGTCAAAGGTTTTTCGCCCGACACCACAGTATCGTTTGAAATCGGTGTTAGAGAGTTCTTTTAGTTTTTCGTAAAGCATCCTTCTTTTGATGCTTGGTGTTTATTTATCTATGCCACTTTTGCAAGAGGTCTATTATAAAAGACCGTCAATTTGAACGACGACACCCTTTTGCTTTGCCAGTCCAAAATGAGATTAGGAAAACAACGAAAAACGTTTGTATTACGCACCAAATCTTAAATTTTACTGGATTCTTCTCTCTGTAAACTCTTTCGGTTCGTCCACAATACATAAATCTTTTCCGATAAGATTTAATTGTCTGGGTCGCCATCATAAGCAGGCAAGACAAAGTTCTGAGGTATAATGAAGGAATGAAAGTGCCAACAAAATTTGTCAAAACTTTGTCTGAAGAAGAACATAGCAGACTAAGCAGGAATCATCAAAGAGACGAGAATTTTC
>JAABUN010006243.1_pt1 | contig 13897 bp, 9 predicted proteins | sample 5559311 | NCBI WGS metagenome assembly JAABUN01 (sample SAMN10711877, study PRJNA513370) | rock metagenome | isolation source: Antarctica rocks | place: Antarctica: Victoria Land, Siegfried Peak sud | reverse complement strand
CCACGATGTAGCGGCATGGCAAGTTACTCCGGTTAGTTTTCAGATATCAGATATGAGAATACTCATATTCTCATCTTTTTTCCACTACATTTAGTGTCACTTTTGAGTTTGCAGATACGCCCTAGTAGCAATGCTATATATTCGATAGTCGCTTTTCGGTAGTTTCCTTGCTCTCTCTTGTCTCGCAAACTATCCAGATTATCGGGGTTTCCATGTACACACCAGTGAGCTACTGTCTGATATCCACATCCAAGAAATCCCTGAATCTCTTGGTAGGTTTTCCCATCATTTTGCAGTAGGAGAATCAGGGCGTGTTCCCGTAGCCTTGGACAATCACCTTGCCGTACTGCTTGTTGCAATTTTTTTGTTTGCTCCTCGTTGAGGAATCCTTTCGCAGGCATCGTCCTTGTACTTTGAAGATTTCAGACTTTAATTTTATACTATTTAGAAGTCTATTAGCTTACAACACTAGTTGCAATATTTCTCCTATTTGGGAGTCCAAGTTGATCTGGCAATTCGATCACAGATTTTCTACTTACGAGAATTGTTCTGAACAAGAAATTGAAAATGGCAATACTAAGTTAGTAAGCGAAGCCTATAAACTTAACTCTAGTTTCAGAATTCAACCAAGAAGGTGGATGCCGAACAGCGAACAAAGCGAATTACACAAAAATTGGAGTTCTAAGCACAAATGGTTAGTTGGTTACAGAGATATAACCAATTCAACTAATGAAAGGACTGTAATATCTGCCATCTTACCCCTGGGAAATCCTGATTTCACTCTAAGAATTTGCTTTTTTGACAACTTAAACAAAGCTTGTTTGTTAGTCGCTAATTTTAATGTCTTGGTTTTCGACTATATAGCTCGTCAAAAAATTGGAGGAACACACTTGTCTGATTACATCATGAAACAACTCCCTGTAATTCCCCCAGAAGCATACACCCAAGAAGATATTAAATTTATTAGCAGCCGTGTTCTCGAATTAGTTTACACTTCCTGGGATATGCGACCATTTGCTCAAGATATGGGATATGACGGCGAACCCTTTATTTGGAATCCCAATAGACGCGCATTATCAAGAGCAGAATTAGACGCATACTACGCCAAACTTTACGGACTTACCCGCGATGAACTGCGATATATTTTAGACCCTACTGATGTCTACGGCGCAGATTTTCCTAGCGAAACATTCCGCGTGTTGAAAAATAATGAAGTTAGACAATTTGGGGAATACCAGACTCAACGATTAGTGCTAGAGGCATGGGATAAAATGTTTGGTTTAAAGTAAAATATTATCTGAATAGTTGTTAAGCGGAAAGTTTTAGGGGCGGCTCTACCCACCTAAAAGATTTTTAAGGATGAAAATATTGGCGTGAAAACCGATGCTCTCTTTTACGAACTCATTAAAGAATTACCACAAATCTTTTTTGAACTGATAGGCGAATTTGATGTCAACTTAAATGCTTATGAATTTACTGCACCAGAAATTAAACAACAAGCCTTTCGTTTAGACGGCTTGTTTTCTACTCTTACGGGATTTGACGATGAACCGTTATACTTTGTAGAATTTCAAACTTATAAAGACGAGCAATTCTACGAACGATTGTTTGGAGAGATTTTTGTTTACTTTCGCCAATACCAACCTGCCAATCAAGATTGGTATGCAATTGTAATATACGATAGGCGCAGTCACGAAGTTACACCGCATCCCCGCTATCAGACCTTGCTGGAAAAGCATCTACGCCGCGTCTACATCAACGAGCTGCCTAAAAATGCAGAACCGAATTTAGGAATTGGAGTGGCAAAATTATTTATAGAGACTCCAATCAAAACTGCTTCTTTAGCACAAAGGCTCATTAATCAAACGACAGAAGAATTATTAGATGAAGACCTCCAGCAAAAAATGGTAGCATTTATACAAGCTATCGTTTTCTACAAGTTTCCACATCTTACTTTAGAGGAAATTGAAACTATGTTGGACTTAAGCGAATTCAGGAAAAGTCGATTATATGAAAGTGTTTTAACAAAAACTAAGATAGATATTGTACCAAAGCTGTTGGAAAAAGGACTTAGCGTTCAGGAAGTTGCAGAAATACTAGAGTTAGATGCAGAAGAAGTAAGAAAAGCAGCACGATAGCAGTAAAAGTTTATTGCGACTGCAACATCCGCGTACATTGCCCGATTTGTCTCAACACTCCGCAGCAAAACATTAGTGCCTATAAGAATCCTAAACTCTCATTGTCATATATGTGATCGCGGCTCACAGCATAATCCGATAACAGAGGCGTATTCTGGTTGTGGTTTTCAGCCCATTCCCGAAAAGCACGCGCACGTTTTTCTGGAATCGTCTTAGCCGAAGGAGCTTCCTTCAGTTCTCTCAAACGTTCAACCATACTATTAAGGTGAAGCTTAATTTGCTCAGGAGTTAATTTCATCATCTTGACAAGCACTTGAGTAATTACCTCTAAATCTTGTTTATTGTCTTTAATATTTTGACTGGGCGTTGCTGATTAGATGTATGAATTTCGGCAACGAGACGTTGCATTGCAACGTCTCTACATTGGTTTTGAAATCACGCATTCATCATTTTCACGCCCTGAATTGGGCAACGCCATATTTTGACTGTTTTCAGTAACTCGGTTCTGTGTCATCTTTTTATCCTTTAGGAAAAATATACGTCGAGCCAATCTCGCTGGCGATTTTGATATAGGGCAAACATCAATAATAGGCGTTGCTGATCAGATGTATGAATTTTGGCAACGAGACGTTGCAATTGCTAGTCTCTACATTGGTTTTGAAATCACGCATTCATCATTTTCACGCCCTGAATTGGGCAACGCCCAATAATATTTATTCTCTTACAAAGTTTTGGGGGAGATCATTCCCCTAACTTTGCCTTTAGCTGAAAACACCAAGATTTCGGCTAGGGCTGTGATGAATTTATTTTAATGCAGGCGATCGCACCCCTCCTGTGATTTATCCAACTAATTTGGGCATCCTAAGACAGAACCTAGGCAACGAACGTTGCTAAATAATTAAGCTGTCGCAGTTTTTTATGTCCCAAACTCCCAATTCCCAAGCTACCCTTGATATTTTTAACCTGCGTGATGAAGTAATTAGTGACTACCGCCGCTATATCAAAAGCTTCCTCAAAATCCGCGAATCACGAGTAGAGGAATTTGTCGAGCAAGAACTAGAACGGGGTAAACTGTGGCCAGATCCATTAGTGCAACTCAATCCTGCATATAAACATGGTGCAACGGTTACAGACCTAGTACAGCAGAATGTACTACATCCAGATTGCGATCCGCTACTTTTCAAGAAACGGTCAACCCTATACCTTTCACTACCACCAAGAACAAGCATTTCTCGCCGCCCAACGCCAAGAACCTTATGTACTAACTACAGGTACGGGTTCGGGAAAAAGTATGACTTATGTAGTACCAATTTTCGACGATTTACTGCGTCATCCAGAAATTAAAGGCGTTAGAGCAATCTTGGTCTACCCCATGAATGCCTTAATTAACTCCCAGAAAGAAGAATTTGATAAATTTTTAACTCAAGTCCCAAGTAGCCATATCCGCGTAGAGAAATACACCGGACAAGAGAGCTTGAAGCAAAAAACAGAGATTCAAAACAATCCCCCTCAAATTCTGCTTACCAACTACGTGATGTTGGAATTGATGCTTTCTCGTACTCACGAAGATAGTTTGGTTGCTTCCCCCAACTTAAAATTTTTAGTAGTAGACGAACTGCACACTTATCGAGGTCGTCAAGGTGCGGATGTTGCTATCTTAATTCGCAAACTCAAAGAGCGCTGCGGTCAAAAGCTGCTCTGCATCGGTACTAGCGCCACTATGTCTACAGAAGGTAGCCGAGAAAATCGCCGCCAAACCGTAGCTGGAGTTGCAAGTAAGTTGTTCGGCGTAGAAGTAAAATTAGAAAACGTCATTGACGAAACTCTAGAGCGTTCTATCCATTTAGATCCAAGTAGTGAAGAACTTTATCACAGTATTACAGCAGATTTACCAATAGAGCGATCGCTTGTAGCCTTTAAAGCTCATCCACTCAGCGCCTGGATTGAGATGAATTTTGGACTAGCAAAGGAGCAAGGGCATTTAATTCGTCGTACTCCTATTTCCTTAGAAGCCGGAGCCGCCGAGCTTGCTTTTCAAACCCAAGTTTCCTTTGAAACCTGCCAAGAAACTCTCAAGCAGATGTTTCTTTGGGGTAGCAAAACTAAAGGATTAGCGTTTCGCCTGCATCAATTTATCTCCCAAGGTGGCAGCGTTTACGCCACTATTGAGCCTTGCAAACAACGCTTTTTGACCCTAGAAGGACAGTACGCCACCACCAACGAGCGCCTGCTCTATCCCCTTGTTTTCTGTCGCGAGTGCGGTCAAGACTATTATGTAGTGCGCTACGACAGAGATAAATGTACTATTAACCCGCAACTTGCGATCGCGCTAGACTCAAGCGATGCTGAAATTGATGAAGGCTACTTTACTCTAGATGAACCAGAGCTTTGGGATACAAGTTACGAAGATCGCCTTCCCGACAGTTGGTTTAACGACACCAAAAAGCGGGGGCGTGTTGCCAAAAAAGATTATGAGTCCTATATTCCCCAAAAGTTACAAGTTTTAGCTAGTGGCAAAGTCACTAATTCTCTACTATCAGGTACAACTGGTTGGTTTATCCCCAAACCATTTCTTACCTGTCTTAATTGCGGTGTTGTGCATGACAAAAAAAAGAATGAGTTTACAAAGTTGTCTCGCTTGAGTAGTGAAGGTCGCAGCACTGCTACAACTCTATTGTGCCTTTCCACTGTTAACCGTCTAAAAGCAAATCCCGCCGCCGTCAAACCTGAAGCCGCCAAAATTCTTAGTTTCACCGACAACCGCCAAGATGCTTCTTTGCAAGCGGGACATTTCAACGATTTTGTCCAAACAAGTTTCCTGCGAACAGCACTCAATAAAGCACTCCAGAGCAATCAAAGACTCACTCATAGTCAACTAGCAAGTGAAGTCATTAAATACATGAATTTAGACCAATCCAGCTACGCTATTCAACCCGCCGAGTTTGGCGCGGGTAAAAAGCGCAACGAAAAAATCTTCAGCGAGTTAGTTGAGTACCGACTTTACGAAGACTTACGCCGGGGTTGGCGGATTGTACAACCAAATTTGGAACAGTGCGGTTTGCTAGCAATTGAGTACGACGAACTAGGGGCAATCTGCGAAGAACTGCAACTTTGGCAGCAGTATCCGCATCCTTTGCTATTACAAGCATTACCAGCGCAAAGATTATTTATTGCCAAAGCTTTACTAGATCATCTCCGTAAAGAACTAGCGATCGATGCAGCATTACTACAAAGCGATCGCCTAGAGCAACTCAAGCGCGAAGTAGCCCAAGCAATCAAAGATCCCTGGAAATTCGATCTTGATGAACGTCTGCACCTAGCTAATTGGGCATCTATTAGTAGCGGTGAATCTGAGCAAATTAAGGTGAAGCTAACTCCTCGCAGTAAAATCGGTCGCTTTCTGCGTTCAACGACTACTTGGTCATTACAACAACTACTACCTGAACCAGAATACAACCAGTTAATTCAAGCTTTAGTCAATATTCTAGGCACGACAGGCTATCTCAAACTTGATGGAACGAAAGTGCAACTGCAAATCAACTGCATGATTTGGCAAGCTCAAACCCTTGAGAGCATTCCTACCGATCCCCTTGTAGGTAAACGACTCCAAGGTAGCAAAAATCCTCAGCTAGAAGTTAATCAGTTTTTCCAAGACTTTTATCAAAGTAATGCCCAGCAATTACATAACTTAGAAGGGCGGGAACACACAGGACAAGTCAGCAATGAAGACCGTCAGGAACGAGAAAACAAGTTTCGTCACGGGCAGTTGGCATCGCTATTTTGTTCTCCCACAATGGAACTAGGAATAGATATTTCCGACCTCAATGCCGTTCACTTACGCAATGTCCCGCCGACTCCTGCTAACTATGCTCAACGTAGTGGTAGAGCCGGGCGGAGCGGACAAGAAGCGCTAGTTATTACCTATGCCTCGGTTGGTAGCGGACACGATCAGTACTTTTTCCAGCGTCCAGAGCAGATGGTGGCAGGAGTAGTAGCGCCACCAAAACTAGAACTAGGCAATAAAGATTTGATCGAGTCTCACGTCCACTCTATTTGGCTAGCTCATACAGGGCAGGATTTGAAAGACTCAATGAACCAACTTCTGGCGCTGGATCTAGAAGGATATCCCCTCAAAGATTCTGTGCGATCGCAACTAATTCTCAGCCCTGATGCTCAAGAAAAATGTCTGCAAGCGGCTCGAACAATTCTGCTCGATACTTTTTGTCAAGAAGACCTGAAACGCGCTTCTTGGTACTCCATAGAGTGGCTGCGTCACACAATTGAAAATGCTCTCCACACCTTCGACAAGAAGTGCGATCGCTGGCGCAAGCTTTATAGTGATGCGATTTCTCAACGGGATGAGGCGCGACAATTAATTGACCGTTCAGCTAAAGGTAACACCACCTCTGAAGAACGAAAGTTAGCTGAAACGCAGGAGCGAGAAGCCAAAAGACAAATCGATCTATTGGTTGGACAACTCAGCCCTGGCAATAAGCAAACCCAGTTAGAGTTTTATCCATACCGCTACTTCGCGGCGGAAGGTTTCTTGCCAGGATACAACTTTCCTCGGCTGCCAGTCCGAGCATACATTCCTGCTGGCGACTCTGGCAGATTTATTTCCCGCCCTCGCACCGTTGCCATCCGCGAGTTTGCTCCGGGTAATGTCGTCTACTACGAAGGCTCAAAATTCCAGATTGCCAAGATGCGCGTCCCGGTTGGTGGCATCGAGGATAAATACACTCGGATTAGCGTTTGTGCCAACTGCGGCTACTTCCATGAAAAAGATAATTCTCTGCGTGACACTTGCGAAAACTGCGGCACTAAGATTGTTGCCGATAGCTACGGCAATCCTGCCAAACTCAGCCGCGTGCTGGACATCGAAACTATGATTACTCGTAGGAAAGAGCGCATTACCTGCGACGAAGAAGAACGGCTCAAGTACGGTTACAATATCACTACCTACTTCCGCTACACGCCGCAAAAACAAGAAAAAGCATCAGTATTGGCAGCAGACGGAAGTGAACTATTGCGGCTAACTTACGGCGAAACGGCAACAGTCCGACGGATTAATCGTGGTTTGCGGCGCAATCAACAGGAACGAGGATTCAAGCTTGACGTAGCAACGGGAGTTTGGGGCGAAAGCTCAAATGACATAACTCCAGAACACTTGCAAACAGAAGTTAACCTTTTGGTAGATGATACCTGCAATATTTTAGTAATTGAGCCAGTCAACATTCCTATTAGCAATGCCAAAGCATTTCTTGCTACCTTCCAGTTTGCGCTAGAGCGAGCCATCCAAGCAGTTTATAAACTTGAACCAGCCGAACTCGCCTCCGAACGCCTTGGTGAGGAAAAATACTTATTGTTCTGGGAAGCGGCTGAAGGGGGAGCGGGTGTTTTGTCCCAAATTCTTGAAGATCCTAGTGCTTTTAGAGAACTTGCCCATACTGCTTTAGATATCTGCCACTTTTTGCAACAAAAGGAAAGCTGTACCCAAGCTTGCTATCAATGCTTATTATCCTATCGCAACCAATTCGATCACCCACTACTTGACCGCTACTTAATTAAGGACTGGCTCAACGGGCTTGATAGTAGCACTATTAATCGTCACGCTGTAGGCAGTTCCCGCGAAGCTCAATATCAGCAGTTGCTACAGCAAACTGATCCCAAATCCGAGTTTGAGCGTGTTGTTTTGGCAGCAATTTATCAAAGAGGATTAAGGTTGCCAGATACAGCCCAAGAATTGATTTTTCAAGCCAACTCTAAACCTGATTTTTTCTATAGAGATGCAGGAGTAGTCATTTTCTGTGATGGTTCGGCTCACAATCATCCAGAACAACAAGAACAAGACCGCATTGACCGCGACAACCTTAAATATACTACTGGCTACTATGTCTTAACCCTCCGCTATGATGAGGACTGGCAGGCTAAGTTAGCGGTTTTATCTTCTTTGCTCTAGGCTGAGACAAATTACAAATTCCAGTAGAGATGATATAAATTTCTAAGACAATCGAAAAAGCTAACAAAAGTGTATGGATGGTGACTGCACCAGTCATTTAAAACTTCAATTATTACTAAAATAATACTTTTAAGTCCGAAGATAGTAAAAGTACGTTGAAAGAACGCCTGGAAACGCTCACCCCAGAGCTAGTGAAATTAGTTACAGAACGACGTTCTGTAACTAATTGCTTCATCTGTAGCTGGACTTTAGAGAATGGGTAATACCTCCCCATACTGAATTTTGCCCTCTAGCCCCCAAGTTTGGGGAAACGTAAAAGCCTCAACTCAATTCAAGAAACTACTTGTATACACTGTCGCTAACCTTGGGATACGAGTTTGGGGAATGATGACAAATCTTTTTATCACACCTTTACAGGGGTTGGAAGTTGCAATTGTGGGGGCGCAAGACGCGCCGTTACAGCTTCAATAAAGCCACTAAATAATGGATGAGGCGCACTGGGCCTTGATTTAAACTCTGGATGGAACTGAGTCGCAATAAAGAACGGATGGTTAGGCAGTTCGATAATTTCTACTAAACGACCGTCAGGAGAAGTACCACTGATGATGTAGCCCGATTCTAAAAACAAATTGCGGTAGGCATTGTTAAACTCGTAACGGTGGCGATGTCGTTCGTAAATAACTTCTTTTTGATAGAGCTTGTGGGCTAGAGTATGCGGCTCAATTCGGCAAGGATACAGCCCTAAACGCATTGTACCGCCTAGATCTACAACATCTTGCTGTTCGGGCAACAGGTTAATCACCGGATGAGCGCCTGTTGGATCGAATTCGGCGCTATTAGCGTCTTTTAGTCCGGCAATGTTTCGCGCCCACTCAGTTACAGCACATTGCATTCCTAAACATAAACCCAAAAAAGGAATTTGGAATTCGCGCGCGTACTTTACCGCCGCAATTTTTCCATCTACACCCCGAATCCCAAACCCTCCGGGTACTATTAACCCGTTAATTCCTTCAAGATAATTTTTTGCTTCATCGGTTTCCAAATCTTCAGAATTTATCCAACGCAGGTGCAGATCCCCTCCTGTCGCAAGCGCTGCATGGCGCAACGCTTCTGTAACTGACAAATAGGCATCGTTTAGCTGCACGTATTTACCGACAATGCCGACTTCTATTTTGTGCGTGGGGCGATATAGATGGTCAACTATAGTTTGCCATTGAGTAAGATTTGGTTGGCGGCGTTCGAGGTGGAGTAATTCTATTGCTTGCTCTGCCAGCCCTTCCCGTTCTAACATTAGCGGTACTTCATAGATGCTGCTGGCATCTTGAGCGGTAATTACGCATTCCATCGGTACATCGCAAAATTCCGACATTTTTAGCTTTAAGCCCACAGGTAACGGGCGATCACAACGGCAAACTAAAATATCTGGTTGAATACCAATCGAGCGCAATTCTTTAACAGAATGCTGGGTTGGCTTAGTCTTCATTTCTCCCGCCGAAGGAATCCAAGGTACTAAAGTTACGTGCATATACAGCACGTTTTGCCTGCCTACATCTTTACGAAACTGGCGGATTGCTTCTAAAAAAGGTAATGATTCAATATCGCCTACCGTCCCACCAATTTCTGTAATCACTACGTCAGGATTGGTATTGTGGGCGACTCTTTGGATGCGTTCTTTGATTTCTGTCGTAATATGCGGAATTACTTGGACTGTACCCCCCATATACTCGCCGCGTCGTTCTTTGTTTAGAACTGCTTGGTAAATAGAGCCTGTAGTCACGCTATTGAGGCGAGACATCGGTGTATCGGTAAACCGTTCGTAATGCCCCAAGTCTAAGTCGGTTTCTGCCCCATCATCGGTAACAAATACTTCCCCATGCTGAAAGGGACTCATTGTACCTGGATCGACATTAATATAAGGATCGAGTTTGAGAATAGATACCGAGTAATCCCGCGATTTTAATAATCTACCCAAACTCGCCGCCACAATACCTTTACCAATACTGGAGACTACGCCACCAGTAACAAACACAAATTTAGTCATATAATTATTAGCCTTAAAAACAATTGGAGAAATACACCCCGTTAATTGTGCCACAATACTCGCTGTTAGCTTTTGACAGGGATTGCGCTAGCGCTAGCGCGATCGCAGAGCTTCGCGCTATTGGCGATATTATAAATATCTTCTATATACTATTTTGGCGTGAGAAAACTTTTAGGGTCGGCAGCATTAGGGACGGTAATAATTACATCCCCGGCGATCGCCGGGCAAACTTTGACGGTTGTTTATCCTCCCACAGGGCATCAAACTACCTCTAACCAAATATTTTTGATTGGTACAGCGCCAAAAGGCGAAGTATTGGTAAATGGTAAACCTATTAAACGCAGTCCGGCGGGACATTTTGCTCCTAGTTTCCCTTTAAAAGTAGGAGATAATTTATTTACTTTGCGCTACCAAAATCAACACTTAGAAATTAAAGTTAAGCGCTTATCTACAATTCAAGCACCGCCGAAGGGATTAGCTTTTGCTCCAGATTCACTGACTCCATCCTTAGATATAGCTAGAGTTCCAGGGGAAATTATTTGTTTTGGAGCAACGGCTCCGACCAATGCCAAGGTTAGTGTTAATTTAGCAAGTCAAACTATTGCTTTACTTCCTCAAACGCAAAACATCCAACTGCCGCCCAATTCTGCGGCGCTGACGCAACAGAATCGACCGATTACTGAATCTATAGCAGGCAAGTACACAGGTTGTACTACGGCTTTGCAACCAGCTAGTTTAGGAGTACCAGAATTTCAGCTAACAGTTGGTGGTAAAACAACGAAGCAGCTAGGTACAGGCAAAATTACTATCCTTTCCCCATTACGGCTAGAAGTTGCCGAAGTTATCGCCGAATCAGGCGTAGCGAGAACGGGTGCGAGTACCGATAATTCTCGGCTTACTCCTTTACCCAAAGGTACGCAGGCGACAATTACCGCCAGAGAGGGGGAATGGTTGCGCTTAGATTATGGTGGTTGGATTAATAGTAAAGAAACACGCATTTTAAAAAGTGCAGCGCCGCCTACTTCAATTATTCGCAGCGTCCGCGCTCGTCAAGTAGCGGGAGCAACAGAAGTAGTGTTTCCTTTGCAAGTACCCGTACCTATAAGCGTCCAACAAGGTGACAAATCTTTTACTCTGACTCTCTACAACACTACAGCCGAAACCGACATTATTCGCCTAGATGATGACCCGCTAATTTCGCGTTTAGATTGGCAACAGGTGGCTCCCTTGCAAGTGCAATATACTTTTAACCTCAAATCGTCCCAACAGTGGGGATATACGCTTAGATACGATGGTACGAGCTTGGTTTTATCTTTGCGCCATCCACCAAAAGGGGAAGGAGGACAAAATACGCCCCTTAAAGGCATTAAGATTTTGCTCGATCCTGGTCATGGTGGTAAAGAATTAGGTTCTAGAGGAGCTACAGGTTATCCTGAAAAAGACATTAATTTACTGATATCCAAACTGGTGCGATCGCATTTAGTGGCAAAAGGTGCAACAGTTTATATGACACGGGAGGAGGATAAAGATTTACCACTGGGCGATCGCGCAAATATGATTGATAAACTAGCTCCTGACTTCGCACTTTCTATCCACTACAACGCTTTACCTGATGGCGGCGATGCTATTAATACTAGAGGAATAGCTGCTTTTTGGTACAACGCCCAGGCACACAGTCTAGCTTTATTTATGCACAATTATTTAGTTAAAAAGCTGGCTCGTCCTTCCTATGGCGTGTATTGGAATAATTTAGCGCTGGTTCGCCCCACCACTGCGCCCTCGGTGTTGCTGGAACTAGGTTTTATGATTAATCCCACCGAGTTTGAGTGGATTACTAACCCCGAAGAACAGCAAAAGTTGGCAAGGGCAATTTCTGATGGCATAACCGAATGGTTTAGTACCGTCCAGTAGTAACAATAAAGGCTTTATTTGCAACGTTTGTTAACTTCTTGCAATTAAAGCCTTTGAAGAACAACCTAACTAAGCTCTTTTCCTCCAATTACCCCAAATGGCAAAAGTAATTCCAGGACTTTGAATATTGAGGAACATAGTCTGACCATCTGGAGAAAAGCAAACACCGGCAAACTCAGAATCATTTAATGCATTACGCGCAAACTGGTAGAGTTGCCCTCTAGGATTAACACCAACCACATAATCTGTGCCATTTCCATCCTCGCAGAGGAATAGGTCGCCAAAAGGAGACAAAATGACGTTATCCGGGTTTTCTAGTACTGTCTCATCATTTGGCTCAACAAATAGCTCAATAGTACCGCCATCAAATTGGGGATATCTACTAGGAATGTAGCGCCAAACCTGACCCTTACTAGCAGCACCGCCACTCGTGCAGGCAAAATATACTTCGCCACTGCCGTAGGTCATGCCTTCTCCACGAGAAAACTGAGCGGCTCCTTTCTCAAATCCTTCAACCCTTACAGTATCACGTACAGGATTTACATCTTCAATGCGAACCCACTCAACCGCCATTGGTTCACCTACAGTGAAACCTGTCTTAGTAATGGCTTGAGGTTTATCTTTAATTTTTAAAGCCTCTAAAACTCCTCCCGCTTGTAAAACTCCTGGATGGTTGGGAATGAAGCGATAGAACAGGCTAGTACCGCTATCTTCAGTTTGATAGACAATTCCAGTGCGAGGATCTACAGCGACAGCTTCGTGGTTAAAACGACCCATGCCTACAAGTGGTATAGGGTCTACAGGTTCAGTGGCGCTGGATGGAACCTCAAAATTATAGCCGTGATACTTAGAAACATTGTTTACACCGTTTGGTGTATTGGTGTCTGGAGTAGAAGTATTTTCTTCACAGCTAATCCATGAACCCCAAGGAGTTGCGCCGCCAGCGCAATTACGATAAGTGCCGGCAAGGGATGCATAGTCTTTGATTAGTTCCCGATTTTGTCCTAAAATTAAAGTAGTTGTCCCACCGCGATTAAGTGCGTCGTATTTTTTAAGTTCTGGAGCTTCAACTTGTGTGCTAGAACTTGGACTAAGTTCGTGATTACGAACCAAGACAGTGGTTTTTCTAGCGCCACGAAAGGCAGCCATACCATCATGACCACCGGGGACAGGATTTTTGTCACTCATCATGTCACCAGTTCTAGAAAAGGCTCGATATTGAAATCCTTTAGGTAAATCTAATAACCCCTTAGGATCGGCTTGAAGCAAACCGTAGCCTTCTCCAAATATTGGTTTACGTCTAGCTTCTCTGGCATAAAGAGCTTTTAAGGGGTCAGCAAAAACCGCACAAGACGCTCCTACACCTGCTAAGGCAAAAAATCGGCGACGCGATACAGACATATTGTTCTAAGACTTTTTTCTATACACGCCAACACTTTAGTAGACCTTTATCATGCTTAGGCAAAGGTAAGATTAATCTATGGTTAATCAGTTAATGCGAGGAGCGCTTATTTATCAAAATAACAGTGCGGCGTTAATTAGGCGATCGCATGGCTATTTGCCTAACTTGCTCTACAGGCAAGTTTAACGCCCCCGCTATTTGTTCTACGCTCAAGCCAAGCTTTAACAAGTTGGGGATAGCTTCTTGTTTGCCTTCCTGTCTAGCTTCTTCGGTAACTTCCTGAAAATACCGAGTTTTCTTTAATTCATCTAGCCCAAACATACAGCAGTTCTCGATTGAATGAGATAAAGTGAGAGGCATTGTCACCAATATTAATTGCTAAATGGATGAAAGCTTACTCAAATGATTTACGCCAGAAAATTGTGGAGACAAACAGGAGAGATCTG
>JAABUN010006242.1_pt1 | contig 13899 bp, 10 predicted proteins | sample 5559311 | NCBI WGS metagenome assembly JAABUN01 (sample SAMN10711877, study PRJNA513370) | rock metagenome | isolation source: Antarctica rocks | place: Antarctica: Victoria Land, Siegfried Peak sud | reverse complement strand
GACGATACGGCGGCTGTCGAACTGGACCTGCTCCGGAAGACGCCCAAACTCCGCATCGACCCGATGGATCTCCGCATCGCTTCCATCGCACGCGCCCGGAACATGACGGTCGTCACCCGCAACCTCGCCGACTTCGGCCGCGTGCCGAACCTCCTCGTCGAAAACTGGACGCAGTGACCCCCCCGGAGGCCGGCCCGTGGCGACCGCCGAAGTCCTGCCGGCCCCGGAGCGGGCACCCCCCTGGAAAGAGTTCGCCGCCGCCCCGCTCGTCCCCGTCGCCCTCGCCGCCACCCTCGGCATCCTCATCGACCGCTACCTCGGCGGCTCCGCGGTCGCCGGGTTGGGCATCGCCTTCGCCGCGGTGCTGGCCTGGAAGTTCGTGCGGCATCCGCACGCCGTGGCGCTGCTCTGGTTGGCGTTCGCCGGGCTGGGGCTGGCCCACCACCACGCCCACCTGCACGAGTTCCCGGCGGACGACATCGGCCGGCACATCGACACCGACAAGCGCTTCGCCAGCGTCCGCGGCGTCCTGCTCGAAGACCCGATCACCCGGCACCGCAATCTCGCCGACCCGCTCGCCCCCGAGCGCCGGCACGACCTGGACGTGAGCATCCTCGAAGTCACCGCCCTCGAAAGTGGGAGCGGAAATTGGCTCCCGGCCTCGGGCCGCGTCCGCCTCACGGTCGAACACCCGACGACACCGGAACCGACCGCGCCGATGATGGGCCTGCAAGCCGGGGACTCGGTGCAGGTGGTCGGCCAGTGGCGTCGGCCCCGGCCGCCGGGCAACCCCGGCGAGCGCGACGCCAACGACGCGCTCCGCAACCAACGGTTCCGCGGCGAACTCCGCGTCTCCGGCACCGGCGCGGCCATCACGCGCTGGGATTCGGCCCCGTGGGGATACACTCGCCTGCTGGCGACGACCCGGCGGCGCGGCACGGCGACGCTAACCGAGAACCTGCCGGCAAACGAGTCGCCCATCGCCCGCGCCCTTTTGCTCGGCGACGGCAGCGCCCTCGACCGTGCTGAGTGGGACGCCTTCGTGCGCACGGGCGTCGTGCATGTGCTGGTGATTTCGGGCCAGCACCTCGTCTTGCTGGCGGGGTTCGTCTGGATCGCGCTCGGGCTGTTCGGCATCCCGCGCCGGCGGGCCGCGTGGGCCGTGGCCGTCGTCATCGTGGCCTACGCCCTGCTCACCGGGTTCCGGCCCTCTTCGGTGCGCGCCGCCGTCATGGTCGTGTTGGTTTGCGGGGCGATCATCCTGCGCCGGCGGGTCCACACGGCCAATTCCCTCGCGCTCGCCTGGCTCGCGATCCTCGCCGTCAACCCAACCGATGCCTTCGACCTCGGCTGCCAGTTGTCGTTCCTTTCCGTCGTCACGCTCATCTACGGCGTCGGCCGTTGGGTCGAGCCGAAGCCGCTCGGCCCGCTGGAACAGTTGATCGAGAACACCCGCCCGACATGGTGGCGCATCGTCCGCGGCGCGCTCCGGGCCGTCGCCGCGGCCTACTTCGTGAACTTCGTGCTCTTCCTCGTGAACACGCCGCTGCTCATCGCCCAGCAGAACGTCGTCTCGCCGGTGGGCCTCCTCGTCGGGCCGGTCCTCGTCGTCCTCACCTCCGTGGCGCTCGTCGCCGGGTTCCTGCTCTTCCTGCTCGCCCCCGTGCCCGGCGTCGCCGACGCTTTGGCCGCTGTCACCCAATTGTCACTGAGCGCCTGCGAGGGGGTCGTCCACGGGGCCGACGGCTTGCCCGGCGGCGTGGGCTACCTCCCCAGCCCGCCGGTCTGGTGGCTGTTGATCTTCTACCCCCTCGCTGCGGCGATCTTGTTGAACGGCGTGGCGCGGAGCCGGTGGCTCCTCGGCACCTTGGCGGCGTGGGTGCTTCTCGGCCTGCTCGTTCCGACGGCGGAGTGGCCGGCCAGCGAACTGCGCGTGACCTTCCTCGCGGTCGGGCACGGCGGCTGCGTCGTGCTGGAAACGCCCGACGGCCGCTGCCTGCTTTACGACGTGGGCACCACCGGCGGGCCGGACGTGGTGCGCCGCGTCGTCGCCCCCTACCTCTGGTCACGCGGTATCCGGCGGGTGGACGAGGTCTTCGTCTCGCACGCCGACGCCGACCACTTCAACGGCCTCGTCGAACTGACGCAGCGCTTCCCCGTCGGCCGCGTCACCTTCACGCCGAGCTTCGCGGAGAAGCCGACGGCACAGGTCGCCGAGACGCTGCTGGCCCTCAAGAAGCGGAACGTGGAAACGCGCACGGTCTCGGTCGGCCAGGAGTTCACGGCCGGGGACGTGCGCTTCGAGGTGCTGCACCCGCCGCCAGCCGGTCCACCGGGGATCGAGAACGAACGCAGCCTCGTGCTGGTCGTCGGCCACGCGCAGCATACCTTCCTGCTGACAGGCGACATCGAGAAGGCGGGCGCGGCTCAGGTGCTCGGCCGCCCCGCCGTGCCCGTCGATGTGCTGCAAGCCCCGCACCACGGCAGCAAAGCGGCGTTCTCCCCACAGTGGAAAGCCTGGGCCGATCCGAAGTTCGTTGCCGTGTGCCGCGGCGACCTGTACGCGAACTACCTCCGCGAAGCCGACTGCGGCCCGAACGTCGTGCTGTGGGATACGGAGACGCACGGGGCCATCACCTTCCGAAGCCACCGCACCGGCCTGACCGCGGAGGCCTTCCGCACCGGCGAACGACGGATCGTCGTCCGCGGCGGGAAGTGACGGAGAGGAGACCTCACCGCCTCTCCGAAGCCGCGAGGGGACCGGAAAAAGAAGTACAATGTCTTCCTCCCCCTCTCCGCTTCGGAGAGGGGGCCGGGGGTGAGGTCTGCGCAATGTGGCAGCGCGTCTTCGGCCGTAGTGACAGCGGCTTGACACCGACGCAAATCGCCGAAGGGCTAGCGGCCGCCGGGTATTTCCCCGTGCCGCACTTCAAGGGGGACGACCTCGGCTGGACCTCGGGTGAACTCCACTTCCCCAACGGTTCGCCGATTTTGCTGGCCCGCTACCTGACGAAGCCGGACGACCTGCGCGCCGACCTGAACACCTTCGCCGCCGAACTCGAAACGATGACCCACAGCCCGAACGCCGCGCCGCTCATGGAGCGCGTCATCCAAACGCAGCAGATGGTGACGCTGCGCAAGCCCTTCGACCACGCCGACGAAACGAAGTTGGACGCCGCGTGCGAACACCTCGTGCGGGCGCTCGCCGCCGCGTGCGACGGCGTGTACCAGATCGACGGGAAGGGGTGGTTCACCGCCGACGGAGAATTGCTGGTGCAGGAGTATTGAAGGCGGTCCCGTTACGAACGCACGACGACGCCCGTGCGGCCGACTTCGAGAAAGGAATGCGTTCGGAATTCGGAGACGATGACCGGCAGCAAAGGCCCGAGGAGCGCTTCCACTTCCCGGTTGCCGATGTTGCCCGTGGAGATCAACAGGAGCCTGGCGGGACGGCCGAGCAGGATGTGCGAATCGACGAAATCGGCGTCCTTCGTGACCACGGCCCGCCCCTCCCGATCGGCCCTTTCGATGACGGCCGTGTCCGGCGCCCGATTGGCATCCGGCAAATCGAGGGTATGTACGGCGTCGCAGCCGGCGTCGCAGAGCCAACGTGCCAGCCGGCGCGGGAGTTGGGCGTCCACCAGGAATTTCATGGAGCCGCGCCTTGCAGGCGGCGGGTCCGCGACAGGCGGGCCGCGAACGCGAGCACGGCCAGCAGGTCGTCCCGTTCCAAATCCTCGTAGTCGGCGAGGATTTCCTCCGTCGTCATGCCCGAGCTGAGCAGTTCCAGGAGCGATTCCACCGGATAACGCAGCCCGCGCACGCACGGCTTGCCGTGGCATACGGCGGGATCGACGGTGATACGGGCGAGCAAGGTGTTCATCGCGTCATTCTACCCCGTGGAATCGGGTGCGGGTATGGACGCGGTCGGCGCACCGCGCGGTTTCCGCAACTCCGTCGAACTGATGTCGAGCCGGAAATCCTCTTCGGTCAGTGTCTCGAAGAGCGGTCGCCACTCCGCGCTCAGTGACACGTGGATGTCATTCCACGTGCGGAACACCCCGGACGCATCGGCGCGGCCACCGACGGCGAACCGGCACCCCCGTTGCAGGATCGCACGCAGGCTCGCGTCTCGGGCCGTCTCGTCGGCGTAATACTTGGCGTCGAGCAGCCGCACGGCGGTGTCGAAGCCGACGACGAAGAGCGCGCCGGGGAAGAGCACGGACTTCTCCTCGAAGACGGCGGCCCGCGTCACCCACAGCGGGGCGTAGCCGCGGAACTGCGCCGCTCGTTCCTTCCAAACCTCGCCAGGCAGTTCGGGCTTGTCCACGTTCGTGCGGCTCAGCTCGAAGTGGACCGGCCGACCGAACTTCCGTTCCACCACGGCCGCGAGGGTGCGGTGCCCGGCGTGCAACGGGTGGAACGAACCGGGCAGGAGCGCCAGCGCCGCCGGAGGGACTGCCGGGATCGCGGAGCCATCAGGTAGGTGCAGCAGGGCTTTGCGCATGGCGTGTGGTGTACGCCGCGGGCTTCCGTAAAACAACGGCGGCCCGCCCTCGCCCTTGGTGCCCCGTGCGCGTTCTGTTCCTCGGTGACATCGTCGGTGCCCCCGGTGTCGCGGCCGTGAAGAAGCTGCTGCCCGGCCTGCGCCGCTCCGAAGGGCTGGACTTCGTCGCCGCCAACGGCGAGAACGCCACGAACGGTTCCGGCCTCAGCCCCAAAGACTACCGCCATCTGCGCAGTGCCGGGATCGACGCGCTCACGCTCGGCGACCATATCTACAAGAAGCAGGAGATCGCCGATGTCATGGCGAACCCACTCGAACCGATCTGCAAGCCCGCGAACTTTCCGCTCGAGGCCCCCGGCCGCGACCACGTTCTCATCCGCGTGGGGGAGGTGACGGTCGTCGTGGTCTCGCTGATGGGGCGGACCTTCATGCGCCCGGTGGACTGCCCCTTCGCCGCGATCGACCGCGTGTTGAAGGCGCTGCCGGCCGGCCCACGAGTCGTCATCGTGGACATGCACGCCGAGGCGACCGCCGACAAGTACCTGATGGCGCATCACCTGAAGGGCCGCGTGTCGGCGGTGTTGGGCACGCACACGCACGTGCCAACCGCCGACGAACAAATCCTGCCCGGCGGCACCGCCTTCCAGTGCGATGTGGGCATGTGCGGCCCGCACGACGGCGTCCTCGGCCGGCGCATCGACCGCGTGCTCGGCACGGCGATCACCTTCGTGCCCAGCGCCTTCGACGTGGCCACGGGTGACGTGCGGTTGTCGGGCGCGATCGTGGACGTGGATGCGGCGACGGGCCAGGCGACGGCGATCCGACGGGTGCAGTGGCGGGAGGAGGGTTCTGCGTGACAACCATAAGAATTCCTGGCACATGGGAGGATAGCGCCGTGTGGGAAGACCCCGATCGTCGCGGAAGTCCATCGCACACGCGAGCAACTCGCGGCCGAATTCGGCTTCGACGTGAAAGCGATCTTTGCGGACCTCCGGAAACGCCAGGTGGAGTTGGGGGCGAGGCTCGTGCTTTTGAGAAACCCCACGGGTCCGACCGATCCGATCTCCCAGGAATGCCAGCCGTTGGAGGCTCCGGAGGCCAAGTTTTAGCGTCCGTCGATGGAGAGCCGCCCATGTTGAATGCACCTTGGGACGACGACCAGGTAATGTCCTTGAATGCCTTCCAGGCCTGCAACTGGTCTCACCCGTTTACGTGCGGGGAGAGATACACGGACGGAACACACCATGTCCTCGTGGCCACCAAAGAGGGTTGGCTTTGTCCGAAGTGTGCAGCGGTTGGCAGAAGATTCACGCAATTGAGTTGTCATGCTTGGATGGCGGACTGGTCGTGGAACAGGGAACCCTTGTAATTCGCCCCGGCGTGCTTCCCCATGACCACCATCCCCGTCGATCTCGGCTCGCGCAGCTACCCCATCCGCATCGGGTCGGGGCTGGCCGAAGGTGTCGGCGCGTTCGCCCGCACTGTCGCGCCGAAGTCCGAACTCGCGTTGATCGTCACCGATGAAAACGTCGATCCGCACGCCCCGGCGCTGGCGGAGTCGCTCAAGGCCGCCGGCTTCCGCACTTCGACCGTCATCCTCCAGCCGGGCGAGGAGACGAAGTCGCTGGCGTGGGCCAACGAGCTTTACGACGAACTCGCGGAGCTGCACGCCGACCGGCGGACGCTGGTGATGGCGCTCGGCGGGGGCGTCATCGGCGACCTCGCGGGCTTCGCCGCCGCGACCTACAACCGCGGCGTGCCGCTGTTCATGGTGCCGACGACGCTGCTGGCGATGGTCGATTCCTCCGTCGGCGGCAAGGTCGGCATCAACCACGAGCGCGGCAAGAACCTCATCGGAGCGTTCCACCAGCCCGCTGGTGTGAGCATCGACCTCGACTACCTGAAGACGCTGCCCGAGCGCGAGTTCCGTAGCGGCCTGGCCGAAGTCGTGAAGTACGGCGTGATCCTCGACGCGGACTTCTTCGGGCACCTGGAGCGGAACGCGGCCGCGATCCTGGCGCGCGACCCGGCGGCGCTCGAAGCCATCGTCGCGCGGTCGTGCCAACTCAAGGCCGACGTGGTGCGGCAAGACGAGCGCGAGGAGACGGGCCTGCGGGCGGTGCTGAACTACGGGCACACCTTCGCGCACGCCTTCGAGATCGCCGCCGGCTACGGCACCTGGCTGCACGGCGAGGCGGTATCCGCGGGGATGGTCTGCGCCGCGCAACTGGCGGAGAACCTGGGCCGCGTACCGGGGTCATTCGGGGCGCGCCAAGCGAATCTGTTGGAAGCCTTCGGCCTACCGACGCGCGCCCTGCCGGAATGGAACGCGGACGAGATGATCGACGCCATGCACCGCGACAAGAAGGCGCAAGCCGGCCGGCTCCGCTTCGTGCTGCCGACGAAGCTCGGCCATGTCGAACTGGTCGAAGGGGTGGAGGAAGCGGCGGTGCGGCGGGTATTCCAAGGCGGAGCGGCCTGAGCCGCGTCCGCCCTCAGTCGGCGTTGTACCCCTCGGGGAACTGCTTCACCTTCTTGCCGGTGATGCGGTAGAGCGCGATGGCCGCGCCCGTCTGCACCGCAGGTTGGTCGTCCAGCAGCAGTTTCTCGATCCGCCCCGCGGTCGCGGCGATCCGCAACCGCCCCACGGAATCGATCGCGTTGCAGCGCACGCCGAGGTTCTCCTTCGCGTCGGCGGCGAGGGCCAGGAGCGTATCCGCGGTCTTCGCATCGCCGATCTCGCCGAGCACGAGCGCGGCCCATTGGCGGACGCTGGGATCGGCGTCCTTCAAGGTCTCGACCAGTTCCGGCGGCGCCTTCTTGAGCTTCAGGAAGCGGAACGCCACGACGCCCTTCTCGCGCACCTTCGCGTCCTGGCTCTTGAGGCGATCGTAGAAGGGTTGGACGTGGGCCTCGTCGCGGGTGATCCGGTAGAGGGCCTGCATCCGGGCGTCGACCAGGCCCTCGTTGTCGCGAGGGTCTTCCTTCACCGGCACGGACGGGCCGCTGAGTTTCGCGGCGGCGGCGTCGGCCAGCTTGGGATAACGCGCGACGAGGTCAGCGACGGCGAAGGTCGCGGCGCGGCGAGCGCTCGAACGCCCTCGGATGCAACCGATCTCGATGTCCGTGGTCTTGTCCTTGACGGCGCATTCGACCAGCGCCCCCAGGCACTTCTCGCTTCCCCGCTCGCCCAACAATTTGGCCACCCGGCTCCGGAGGCCGGCGTCCCCCTCGTCCGTCAACCGGGCCGTCAGGAAGGGTTCGATCTCCGGGCCGGGGATCTTCGCCGCCGCGTCGAGCATCCGGTGCCGGAGTTCGACGCTCGGTTCCTCCTTCAAGGTTTTTTCCGCCACCGCGACCTTGGCTTCGGCTTTCGGCTCCCTGTCGAGGGCCTTCCGGAACTGATCCATGACCTGAGCCTGGCGCTGCCCTTCCTCCGCGGAGACGGGTCCGGCCACGGACCACGCCGCCGCGCTGAGACAGGCGAATACGGCGAGTGCGATGCGAAACATCATTTCGTGCTCCGGTGAGGAACCCCAAGTGGCGGCACGCCCATACCGACTTAGACGAGGTCCGACACGCCCAAGTTTTACTGAGCCGTCATTTCGTCGGTTTCTTCTTCTCCTCCGCGGGCGGCGGGTGCTTCTCGCGCAGGCGGGCGAAGGCCGGGCCTTGCAGCAGGGGGCCGAGGTCGGGGTCGGCGTAGGCCACCGACACGAGCCACGGTTGCTGCGTCATGGCTTCGAGCAGATAGACCTCCGCCTCCTCCGTGTTCTTGGTACTGGCCAGCGCCAGCGCCTGCAGGACCGTTGGCGGGAACTCCTCGGTTTTGAGGAACGTAAGAGCGGCTTCCGGTGTCTTGGCCTTCACCCAGGCGCGGATCAGCCGATCGAGGGCTTGATACCGGAACGGCGCGTAGGTGGTATCCGGCCCCGTGGGTTGATCCAGGTACGCCTGCATCTGCTCGGCGCAGCCGAGGTAGTCCTTGTTCATCCAGCGCAGTTCGCCGCGCCAGTACCGCAGCGCGGGCGGCCTGGGGTCGGTCTTCTCCCGGGCGGCCAGCAGCTTGGCCAGTTCCGCGGCGTCGGCCTTGGCCACGCACTCCCGCGCCAATTCGTTGAAAGTGGTTTCGTCCGAGAAGCGTTCCAAGGCCGCGGCGGAGCGTCCGAGATGGACCTGCGCCACCAGCCACTCGTGGCGGGCCGGTTCGTAGCCGCTCTTGTAGTCCTTGTCGAAGTCGTCCGCCGGTTTCACCCGATCGAGCACCGCGCGGGCGTCCTTCTCCGCGGCCGCGTGATCGCCGGCGCGGTTCCGCTGCTTGGCCCGGTAGACCAGTACCCACACGTCGTCCGGGTGTGTCTTGCCGTGGGCTTCGAGCAGGGCCTGGTACTTTCCCAGAATCGTGTCGGGCGGTTCGCCACCCTGCTGGTCGAAGCCGAGGTCGATCAACTGGTAGTCCCACGACTGCATGGCCCTGCGGAAGGCTTCGGCGCGGTCCCCCTCCGGCACGGCGTCGTAGGCTTCGCGCTGACGCTTCTTCCCCGCGCTCCCTTGTAGGAATACGTTCAGTAGCTTCTCGTGCGGCTCGCCGGCGAGTTTCCCGGCCGCGCCCTGGAAGACCTTCGCCGCCTCGTCGAAGGCATCTTGTATGAGTAGCGCCTGCACGAGGGGCCGCGCGGCCGAGTGGTCGTCGGGGAAGCGGCGGCGGTGGGCGCGGGCCAGGAGTTCGAGCGTCTTCCAGTCATCGTACCAGCCGCCATCATCGAAGAGGCGCGGGAACAACCCCCGGAAGTGTTTCAGCTTCGAGACACGCTCGACGAACTCCGCTTTCCCATCGGGGGGCGTCAGTTTCCGCAGGCCCTGGAGGGCGACGAGTTGGTGCGGGTCGAGGTCGAGCGCTTGCTGGAAGAGCGCCCGCGCCGCGTCGGGCTGTTCCTGCCCGGCCTGCGCCGCGCCGGCCCAGGCGAGGGCATCGGCGTCCGGCCCTGCGGCCGCTTGGTATTGCCGGGCGAGGTCGGCGACTTCGTCGAACCGGCGGTTCTCAACGAGGGCTTGTATCCGGAGCATCGAAGCCGGGAGGTTGTCGGGATCGCGTCGGAGCAAGACTTCGAGCCGGTCGAGGGCGGACACCTCCACGTCGCCGAACAGGAGGGCGTAGCGGGCCTCGGCGAGTTCGTAGGCGTCGGCGAATTCGTCGGTCGCTTGGGCGCGGGCGGCGATGTCGAGCTGCTTGCGGGCTTCGTCGATCTCGCGGGCGTCCATGGCCTTGTGAGCGGCCGGCAGGCTGCGCAAGTTCAACATGAGCCGATCCCGGCCCGCGTTCGTGCTTTGCGAAATGAGGCCGAGCGCGAGGTCCATATCCGAGCGCTGGCCGGTGCCCAGGTCCGTCCACGACACGATGGCGAGGCCGTCCGGGAACTGGACCCGCCTCAGCGCCCAGCGGATCTTGGTCCGCGCGCCGTCCGGTCGGGGGAAGGACGTGAAGGCCTCGAAATCGTCCTCCCCGGCGAGCCGGTTCACGTGGTGCAGTTCCATGCCGGCCCAATCCCACGTCCGCAGGGGCGCGGCCACGCTCCGCAGCGCGGCGGCGAAGGCCCGGGATTCGCCGCCGGCGTTGGGCGGCAGTCCCTCGTCGGCGGGATCCTCGCGGTAGGCCATGTCCAGCGGGGCGATTTGCCGGGCGCGGTTCAACATCGCGGTCGTTTCAAAGCGCGGGTCGGATGCGGCCTTCGGTGGGGGTGTCGCCTTGGCGAAGTCCGCGAAGAACCGCCGCACGCTTCCCACCGCCGCTTCGTCCGCCTCGCGCCGGACGACCGGATCCGAACCGAAGAAGTCGGGCCGGCCCGCGCCGTTCGGCGAACCGGGATAATAGCCGCCGTACCCGTAGGGCTGCTGTGCCCTCGACGGGTTCTCCTGGTTGTACCACGCCACGCCGACGCCGCCCGTGACGAGGCTGAACGCCAGTAGCAAGATCAGCGCGCAGCCGACGTATTGCCAGGCGGAGCGCTTCCGCTTCTTCTTCGGCGTCTCGGTCATCGGCGCACCTTGTAGAAGACCTTCGAGATGAACCCTTCGGCCGCGAACGCCAGCAGCACCAACGCCAGCAGGATCGGGAAGAGCGGGATCGGCTGGTCGAACTTCGTCGTCACGATGTCGCGGAGCTTGAGCGCCTTGTCGTCGGCGACGATCGCCTTCGGGCCGAAGAGCGCTTCGATGGCCGCTTCCGGCACCTTGTCGAGCGTGCTTTCGTCCTTCGACACGGCCAGCCCGACGCGCTGTTCATACGGGTTGTCCTTCGCCTTCAGCCGGAATTCGCCGGCGTTGAGGCTCAGCGGCGGGCCGATCTTGAACTGCCCGCCGCGCAGTTGCACCGCCAACGGCGCGGCCGGCTTCTCGCCTTCCTTCGGCGGCTCGGCTTCCTTCGGGTTCGCCTCCTTCCCCGCGACGCCCGGCCCGGAGAACTGCCACGTCACCGGCTTGCCGCCGAGTTGCGTCGGCACCTTCAACAGCACGTCCGGCCCCGTGGGGAAGTTGTACACGGCGTCGTCCGGGCTGCCGACGAGGTAGCGGATGAGCAGGTTCGGGAAGACCGTGGCCCACGAGGAATTCGTCGTCTTCCAGTAGTCGTTCCAGGTCTGCGTTTGATCCGCTTCGTCTTGCGGGTCGAGCCGCGTGCTCAGCAGCAGCACCTTCCCCTGGCCGACGCTCTGCTCCACGATGGCCGGCCGGCGGTTGGCCTTGTCCTCCTCGCCGTCGTCGTAATAGACGACCACCTGCGCGTCGGGCTTGAGCTTCGTCAGTTCCCAGTGCCGCCAGGCCTTGCGCGGGTTACGGATCACATCGACGTTGCCCCGTTTCTTCCAGTCGAGGAACGGCTCCATCAACTTGTGCTTGAGATCGTCGTCGGAGTCGATCTTCCAGCTCACGCCGCCGGGGCGGGTGGGGTCTTTGAGATCCCAGTTGCGTACGCCGTCGAGCTTGGCGGGCATGAGATCGAACGTTTTGTACCCGTCGGACTGGGTGCCCGGCGCGATCAGCAACTTGCCGCCGGCCACGACGTAGGTCCGCAGCGCCGCCTGTAGCTTCGCGGGTTCGGCAACGTTGAGCAGGCAGACGGCCTCGTAGCCGCCGAAGTCCTTCGCCTCGTCCGGCGTCACGACGGTGCAGTCGAACTCCTGGCGCTTGGCGTGGGCGAGCCGCCAGAAGGCCGCGTCGAACGGGTCGTCGCTGACCGTCAGGATCTTGCGCTTTTCGGCGACGGCGAAGGTGAAGCTGCGCTCGTTGTCGAAGGCGAGGTTGTCGTCCCTCAGTCGAAACACGACGGTGTGATAACCCGGCGCGAGACCCGTGAAGATGAACGGCACGCCCTGCGGCGAACCGGCCGCGAGGAAGACTTCCTTGGCGTCGAGCTTCGCGCCGTCGTCGAGGATCGCGTCCACCTTCGCGCTCGGCACGTCGGCCCCGTCGGCGCGCACGGTCACGGTCAGCACCGCCGGTGCGGAGCCGGACAGCAATTGCGGCTTCATCGCCACGTTGAGGATCGCCACGTTCGTCGGCTTGTCCACGCCGACATCGACGAACAGGTGCGCGACCTTCGCCGCGTTCGCCGGCGACGCCACGTCGCGGAGCTTCACCAGGCCTTCGGTGCGGCCCGCGTCCCAGCACGAACTGGCGCGATCCCCGAAGACGACGACGACGCGCGGCAGCGGTTCGGTGTCGTCGCGGTCCTTGTCGGCGTCCTTGAGGGCGTCGTAGGCCGTGGCGAGGGCGTCGGTGATGGGCGGCGAATACCCCGTCAACGCGGGGATGGCGTCGATCTTCTTGTGAGCGTCGGGCACGTTGTCGGCGAAGCCGGCGACGGGATCGTTGGGGTCGAGGATGGCGATGCGCGAGCCGGCCGGGAGGTCGTCGAGGAACTCGTGGGCGCGGCGCCTGGCCTCGTCGAAGCGCGACACGCCTTGTGCCTTGTAGCCCATGCTCGGGCTGGTGTCGAGGATCAGTACGGCCGCGACCGGCTGTTCCCCGAGGGCCGAGAAGAACGAGCCGCCTCCGAGCAGCGTGAACTCGCCGATGAGCGGGGCCTTGTACTTCTCGCCGATCTTGGGTTGGAAGAGCGCCAGCGCGAAGAGCAGAATCAGCAACATCCGCAGGGCGAGGAGCAAGAAGTGGCGCAGCCGCATCTTGCGCTGGTTGGTCTTCTGTTTCTGCACCAGGAAGCGCAGCGCCGGGAAGACGAGCTTCTTGGGCTGCTGCTTCATGATGAGGTGCAGCAGCACCGGCAAGCCGACGAGCGCGAACCCGGCGATCAGAATCGCGTGCATGGGGGGATTGTACGGGCGGGGAATCGAAGAACGACGCGGGTTCTCCTCTGGCTCCCCCTCTCCGAAGCGGAAAGTGGGATGGGGGGTGAGGTCTCCGGGTCTACCTTTGGATTTTGGCGGAAGCGGCGCAAGATGCTGTTTTTGGCTTTTTCGGCAGAGTTCCCGGACGCGATTCGCCGCAAGTTGAGGAGTGCCATCGTTTTTCATCAGTCCCGAGCGCTCCCCGCCGACCAACGGCGTGCGAAGTTCCGGCCGACCTACACCGCCCCCAGCGCCGGTTTGCCTTCCAGCAGCTTCGCCTCCGCCGGGGCGCGGGGGCGCACGCTTACGGCTTCTTCAGCTTGAGGGTGCCCGTCAGTTCGCCCCCGTTGTCGGCGCCGGCGCGGATTTGGAGTCCGTCCTTCCCTCCCTTGGCCTCGATCTCCCTGAGGCCCGGCGTATCCCCCTTGAACTTCAAACCCGCCGCGCCCACCTCGCCTTCGACATCGTAGTACGACTTCCGATTGGGGTCGTCCGACGGGCCGTAGTCCATGCGGGCGATCCCCTTGAATTTCTTCCCGGTCCGTTCGGTGATGACCAGCATGTAGTTGTGGTTGCCCGGATCGCCGTTCCAACGGAGCTGCCCCGCCCAGATCGCGCCTGCGGCGTAGGCGTCCCTCGGATCCGGTTTCGGGATGTCCTTCGGCTCCGGTTTCGGAATGTCCTTCGGTTCCGGCTTCGCGCCGGGAACCGCGGAGATGAAGGCCTTCATCTCCGCCTCCACCGCGTCCGACTCCTCGTCCTTCTTCGCCTTCAGATAGGCCGTGACCGCCACCTTGTAGGCCGCCACGAGCTTCTGGCGGGCGGGAAGAACGCCCCGATCGAAGGCGTTCCCGGCGGGGTGGTTGGGCACCTTGCCGGTATCGACGAACGCCTTGCGGTCGGCCTTGAGCTTTTCGACGAGTTGCTTGTTCCCGGCCGCCCGCGCCGCGTCCTCGGCTTTGTCGAGGTCTTCGAGGCAAGCGGTCTTGAGCCGCGCGAGTTCCTTGTCGTACTCGTCCTTCGCCTCCTTCAACTTCGCTTTGATGGGGT
>JAABUN010006241.1_pt1 | contig 13902 bp, 20 predicted proteins | sample 5559311 | NCBI WGS metagenome assembly JAABUN01 (sample SAMN10711877, study PRJNA513370) | rock metagenome | isolation source: Antarctica rocks | place: Antarctica: Victoria Land, Siegfried Peak sud | reverse complement strand
AATCGAGCATAGCAATGTCATCTGGGCCGCAAAGCGCTGTTCTAACAGGGCCAGCAGTTCGGCCTCGACCAGGGCCACTTGCTGGGTCAAGGTTTTGAGCATCTGTTGCAATCGCTTTAGTGCGAGCTTACTAATGACCGGTTGGCGTTGCAAAGCTTCCAGGGAATTGCTAACCATTGTTTTTTGCTTGAGCAACTGCTCGTTCACCTGTTCGAGTTGCCGACATTCCACCAGCACCGTTTCGTCCGGCTGCCAGACCTTTACCGGTTGCTGCTGGCCGTACCGTAAGAGCCACTGCGCATCTTTACGGTCACTTTTGCCTTTACTCAAGTGCATCTGGATGAAGCGCTTAATGACGAGTGGATTCAGCACGGCTACCTCTCCACCCTGCTCATGCAGGTAATAGGCCAGGGCCAAGTTATAGGTGCCGGTGGCTTCCATCACAAACCGGCACTGGGTCCCACAAGCCTTCACTAGCTGCTGAAAGCCCGCTTTATTATTACTGACCTCCAGGTGTTTGACGAGCTCATCCACTTGGTAACAAACGGCGAGCGTGGCTTTACTCACGTCCAGGCCGACAACGGGTAATAAAGAGGCGGTAACCATCATTGAAAGTAGTGAAAGGGTGGGGGAAAAGCACTACGAAGGACTTCTAGGGAGTCTTTTACTATCCTGATACAGGCTCTTTAGCCTACTGGAACTGTCCAAAGTGACCCTAGAAAAAAGCGGGGATTGTCATGTTAAACGAGCTCTATCGCCCAATAAGATTAGAATCTTACTCCGCTCTTTTCCTTCGTTGACCTAAATTAAGAGGTCGTGTCTGAACATAGGATAACATTGGTTGTCGGACAACTCTGAGAATTGTGGCAGATTTCTGCCGCCTCAAGCAGCGTTGCCATTACTGTGTTTTTTCATTAACGGCTCTGGGTGACCAGTTGGGGTTAGTATTGCCAGGGTTTAGTTACCCCTACTTGTTTACCTCCTAACTTTCTCGATGATTTCTTCCGCCACCAACGCTCCTATTTCAGCAGAGGCGGCCACTTACACCACGCTGCTTCGCTTGCACAAAGTCGAACTACACGTGCACCTGGAGGGGGCTATCCCGGCCGCCACCTTGCACGCCCTGGCCCGGCGGCACGGCGTGCGGCTGCCCGCCCGCACCGAAGCGGAAGTAACGACTTGGCTCCAGTTTCGGGATTTTCCGCACTTTGCCCAGGTGTACCAAGCCATTTCGCGCTGCATCCAGACGGCCGAAGATGTGGAACAGCTTACCTACGAGTTCCTGCGCGAGCAGGCGCGGCAAGCCATTTGGCACACCGAATTTACCTTCACGGCTTGGACCCACTTTCGCAACTGGGGGCTGCCCTATGCCGAGCAGTTTGCGGCCCTGCACCAGGCCCGCCAGCGGGCTGAGCGCGACTTTGGGGTGAGCAGCCTCGTTATCGTGGACATTCCCCGCGGCGATGCCAGCCCGCAGCAAGGGCTGGTGGTGGCCGAACAGGCCCTGCTCGCCCGGTCCTGCGGCGTGGCGGCGCTGGGGCTAGGCGGCTATGAGGTAGGGAACCCAGTGGCCCCCTACCGGGCAGCGTTCGCCCTGGCCCGAGAAGCCGGCCTACCCTGCGTGCTGCACGCAGGCGAAACCGCCGGCCCAGCCAGCATCTGGGAAGCCTTGGAAACGGGGCACAGCCGGCGCATTGGGCACGGGGTGCGCTGCCTAGAAGACGAACGGCTGGTGGCCTACTTACGCGAGCACTGCATTCCCTTGGAGGTGTGCCCCACCAGTAACGTCTGCCTGAAGGTGGTCGACCACTACGCCGCGCACCCACTGCCCACCTTGCTCGCCTAAGGCCTCCATGTGACGCTGAATAGCGATGACCCCGCCCTGTTTGGAACCAGTTTAACGCAGGAATACTACAAGAGCCACTACGAGCTGGGACTATCACTGGCTACGCTCACCCAACTGGCGCAAAACGCGCTGAATGCCTCGTTGCTGCCATTGGCCCAGCAAGCGCAGCTCCGTGCCTGCTACTTTGACGCCCAACCGGGAACTGGTTTATTGAACCTAACTTCTTGTGCCGCGCCAAAGCGCTAGTTGGCTCAAAATGAGTTATATGAAATATATTTTTTATCCTTAGTGTAAGTTTAGCCCCTGGCTGCTACAAAAAGGCCAAGCAAGGCCAACCGCCTCATTTCGACTACGAAATTCCTCGTTTAGCCTACAAACCCCACCGAGCAGCCCGCGAATTTTGCCATGTCATTTAACTAATCGAAAAAACATGGTACAGCAATCGGAAACGCTCCCCGGCAGCACGACCCCCACCCCCCCGCCGGATAAGATTTGGTTTATCACCGGTGCCTCGCGCGGCTTTGGCCGCGTGTGGACGGAGGCGGCCCTGCGGCGGGGCGATAAAGTAGCCGCTGCGGTCCGCACGTTGGCCAGCCTGGACGACCTCCAACAAGTCTATGGGGCCAACCTCCTGCCGTTGGAGCTGGACGTGACCAACGCGGAGCAGGCAAAAGCAGTCGTCGCGCAGGCACACGCGCACTTTGGGCGCCTCGATGTGGTGCTCAACGGGGCGGGTTACAGCCTGGTGGGCACCATCGAGGAAGTCAGCGTGGCGGACATCAAGGCCCTCTACGACACGAATATCTTCGGGGCGCTGGCCGTCATCCAGGCCGCGCTGCCGCTGTTGCGCGCGCAGGGCAGCGGGCACATTATTGGGGTGTCGAGTAGCCTCGGGTTGGTGGCCGTGCCGCTAATTGGCTCGTACTGCTCCTCGAAATGGGCCTTCGAGGCCCTGCACGAAAGCTTGGCGGCCGAGATTAAGCCCTTTGGCTTGCACGTCACCCTGGTGGAGCCGGGGGCTTACGCAACGGAGTTCGCCAGCCCCCAGTCCCTGAAGGTGGCGGATAGCCTGGACATCTATGTTCCCTTGCGGAACAGCATGATGGAACGGCTGAAAAACGCGCAAAGAGGAGACCCGCAGGCAACCCCGGCGGCCTTGTTCGCCCTCGTGGACGCCCCCGCGCCGCCGCTGCGCCTGTTTCTGGGCAACCAGTCGCTGCCCAACACGCGCGCTGTCTACGCCGCACGCCTCGCCACCTGGGACGCCTGGGCCCCCGTGTCGGACGCGGCGCAGGGTTAGCGAACGGCACGGGCCACTGCGGCCGCGCCCTGCCCAACGGGCTTGCCTGCTCAGGCACTTACTTTTACTTAAGTAAGCAGCCGGCGACGACGTGCCTCGTCGCCGCCAGCTGCCACAGGCCGCGCGATGAAAAACCCAGCTACCAGCCTACACCGCTTTGCCTCCATCACGGAGGCGCACCGGGCCTTTGGTCTACCCAAGCCCCTGCATCCGCTCATCAGCCTGGTGGATGCCACCGCTACCCCGGTGCAGGTAGGGCCCGCATCCGGTTCTCACCTACTCGCCTTCTACAAGATAGCCTATAAAACGGGGGGCAGCGGCACGGTCAAGTACGGCCAGGGCCACTACGATTTTACGGAAGGCAGCCTGCTCTGCGCGGCTCCCAACCAGTTCATTGGCAGTGAGGAGGAAGCCAGTACCCAGGCAGGCTACGTCTTGCTTATTCACCCCGATTTGCTAGTGGGCTATCCGCTGGCCCAAAAAATCAAGCAGTACACCTTTTTTTCCTACGCGGCCAACGAAGCCCTGCACCTCTCCGACAAAGAAAAAACCACCATTGTCGCGCTTTTCCGCAGCCTGGAGGACGAGTTGTGCGAGCGCCTCGACACCTTCAGCCAAGACGTACTGCTGGCGCAGGTGGAACTGCTGCTGAGCTACACGCAACGTTTTTACCAGCGGCAGTTTATCACCCGCCGCACGGCGAACCGGGGGCTGCTGGCGCAGGTGGACGCCGTACTCCGCGCCTACTTCGGCGGGCGCCAGGGGCTGCGCCAAGGCCTGCCTACCGTGCAGTACCTGGCGGCGCAGGTGCACGTAACGCCCAGCTATCTGAGTGACATGCTCCGCGCGCTCACTGGCCTGAGTGCCCAGCAGCACATTCACCACCAGTTGATTGAGCAGGCCAAAGAGCGCCTCTCGCTGACGGAGCTTTCCATCAGTGAGATTGCGTATGAGCTGGGCTTCGAGCATTCGCAATCGTTCAGTAAGCTGTTCAAAACCAAAACAAGCACGTCCCCGCTAGCGTTTCGCCAGTCGTTCGCGTCTAAAGCATAGCCTGAGGTAGCGTAATTTTTTACCCCTTTGTAGCCAGAATCCCCTTATAGGGGTAGCACAAGACTAGGGACAGAAATTCCCGCTAAGATTATGCACTATGTTTACTAAACTCCTTTCAGGTGCTTAGGCAGCCGTTAACACTTTTTAAACGCCCGTTTAGAAAGTGTTAGCATGCTCACTATTCCCCTATGCTAAGTCTATTTTTAGCCCGGCTGGCGAATCAAGTTCCCGCTGAAAGTGCTTGCGAGCATTATATTGAATATAGCGTATAATCTTAGCGGGAATTTCTGTTCCTAGTCTTGTGCTACCCCTAGTGCTGCAAGCGGGCCAAATGGCTGAAAAAGCCGACAACCCGCACCAATTGGTTGTGCTTGTTGAACTCTACAAAGTCGGTGCCGTAGGTCGCCGTGCCATCGGGCCGGTGCTGAATCCAATTAAACCGGCCGACGTGGCGGTATTCTTCCACCGCGCTGTTAAGAGAAATTTGGGCACCCGGCAGGGCTTGGTGGAAGCCCGCGATGAGGTCGATAAGAGCTTCCACGCCGCGCACAACGGGGGTCTGCGGGTCTTCGTAGGTCGAGTCGGGCGTCCAGCAGTGGGCCAGCAAGGCCCGTTGCCGGGCCGGGTCAGTTTCGGCCCAGGCGGCGGTGTAGTGCTGGATGATGGTGGGGCGGTCGAGTGGGGTCATGGGAAGGAGAAGGAACGATATAAGCACGCCCAGTCGGACACTTAAGCCAGTTTGGTCGTGGCAAGCAGCTGCCAGTCAGCCAGGGCGGCTAGCCGGTGCGGGGCCGCTTCGGCCAGGTATTCGGGGCTCTCCACCAGCTGTCGGAAGGCCTCGAAGCTGGGGTACTCCACGAGGGCAATTTCGTCCCATTGCTCGGCGGGTGGGCCGACCAGGCGGGCCAGCGCCGTACCCACCCACACCGGCTGAATGCCTTGGCCCTGCGTCAGCCTACCGAAGGCCGGTACGTAGCGTTGGTGATAGGCTTCGCGGCCCGAGCACGGGGCCTGGTCGGGCGCGGCGTCGCCGTAGGTGGCCTGCGGGTGGTAGCGCAGCAGGTTGAGCATCACGATGGGCGTGCCGGCGGGAATGGCCGCGGCGGCCGCTTGCACAGTGGCGGCGGCTAGTTCAGTGACTTGCATGAGGAGAGGGGGTAGCTGGATGAGCAGGCAAAGCTCCGCCCCGACCAATCCCTTCCTCCTTAAAGTACTTTAAGAACGCGCCCGCTACGCCCGCTTTTTGCGCAGCATGCTCAAAAACTCGGGCGTAATGCCCAAAAAGGAGGCAATGTGCTTTTGGGCCACGCGCTGGTGCAGCCGGGGGTAGTAGCGCAGGAAGTGGGCGTAGCGCACTTCGGCCGTGAACTTGCGGCGGGCCTCGGCCTGCCGCTGGGCCAGCAGGTAGCCATTCTGAAACAAGAGCCGGAAGAAGCGCTCAAACTTGGGCACCTGCTCGCAGAGTTGCTCCAGGTGGTCGAGGCGCAGGTGCAGCACGTCGGTGTCTTCCAGCGCCTGCCAGGCCAGGGACGACGCCCCAGGGGGCCCGGTGCGCTGGAAGTTGCCGCACCACCAGCCTTCGGTGGCAAAGGCCAGAATGTGCTCCCGGCCCTGGGCATCGGTGGCGTAGGTGCGTACGCAGCCTCGCACCACAAACGCAAATTGCGGCATCCGCTGACCGCCTTCGAGCACCAAACCGGAGCGGGCCACGTGCTGCCACCCAAGCAACGCCGTAAAGATGACTTCCTCACCGGGCGTGAGCGTGATGTAGCGAGCGACGTTAGCCAGAATAACGTCGTACATGCGGTGGGAAAGGTAGGAGGTTGGGTGAGCAGCTCGTCGTTCAATGATACGCCGATTGCTTGGTCAAAGCTACCCAAATCACGCTTCATAAGTCAGGGCTTACGCATCAAACCGCAACGAGTGTACCAGGAGTTGACCTTTGTCTTTTTAGACATTACTAAGGTCTTTATGCTCAGCCACCTCGTTGCTTCTTTCGCTACCCTGCCTGACCCGCGTTGCGCCGGCCGCACCCGGCACCGCTTGCTCAACCTGCTCGTTATCGCCGTTTGTGCCGTAGTGGCCGGGGCCGAAACGTGGGTCGACATCGCCCCCTATGGGCAGATGAAGCACGCGTGGCTGACTACTTTCCTGGACTTGCCCCACGGCATTCCCTCCCACGATACGTTTCGGCGCGTCTTCTCGCTGGTGGACCCACAGGGGCTGGAATTGTGTTTCCGCCAGTGGATGGCCACCACCGCTCCCCCGCTGCCGCGTGAGGTGGTCGCCGTGGATGGCAAGACCATCCGCCGCTCTTTTGACCGGGGGCGGGCGCACGGCCCGCTCCACGTGGTCAGTGCCTTCGCCACCCAGCAAGGGCTGAGCCTGGGGCAGGTAGCCGTGGCGGGTAAAGGACAAGAACTGACGGCTATTCCCATCTTACTCAAAAGCTTGCACCTGGTTGACACCATCGTTACGCTGGATGCGCTGGGCTGCCAGCAAGTCATTGCCCGGCAGCTGCTGGCTCAGCAAGCGGATTATATCCTGGCCTTGAAAGGCAACCAGGGCAGGTGCCACCGCGCCGTGGTCGCCTACTGCCAGGCGACCTGTTTCGACCGCTGGGCCACTCGCCCAGCCGATTACGACGCCTTTGACCGCCGTCATGGTCGCTGGGTACGGCGCCGGGCCTGGGTATTACCGTTGTGCGCCGAGCTAAGTAACTGGCCACAATTAAACGGCCTATCTTTGGGCATGCGTAAACGCTTTGTCACCTTGGATTCGGACGAACGGGCCACCTTGCAGGCTGGTCGGCACCATCACCCCCAGCACCAATTCCGGGCGCGGTGCCAGGGCTTGTTGTTGAGCGCGGATGGTCACCCAGTTTCGGTCCTGATGCAGGTGCTGGACGTACGCCGTTCAACGGTATACGCTTGGTTCACGCGCTGGGAAACGGGGGGCCTGGCCGGGTTGACCAACGCAGCCGGCCAAGGCCGGCCGCCAGTGCTCACGGCGGCTGACGAGCCGCAGGTGCATGCGGCCGTGCGCGCCAACCGTCAGCAACTCAAAGAGGTGAAAGCCACCTTGCGCCAGGAATTGAACAAAGACTTCTCGCCCCGGACGTTAAAGCGTTTTTTAAAAAGTGTGGTGGGCGTTGGTGCCGGTTCCGCCACAGCCTGAAACCGGCCCAGGACCCGGAAGACTACGCCGATAAGGCCGAACGCTTGGCCGATTTGCAGGAGTTGGAAAAAGTCGGGCACATCGACCTGTTTTACGGCGATGAATCGGGCTTTTGCTTGACCTCGGCCCTGCCCTACGGCTGGCAATTTCCCGGCGAGCAGGTCGCCACCCAGCCGCGTCACAGCCAGCGGTTCAACGTGTTGGGCTTCTACAATCCCACCACCAACGACTTGCATGCCGTCGCACGCAAAGGCTCCCTAGACGCGGCCTTTGTCCTCGATACGCTTGAGACCTGGGCCGCCACGCGCACCCGCCCCACTGTGCTGGTGCTCGACAATGCCAAAATCCACCATGCGGCCGCGTTTCAGGCCCGCGTGGCCGCGTGGCAGGAACAGAACCTGTATATTTTCTACCTGCTGACGTACAGTCCCCACCTCAACAAAATCGAAACGCTGTGGCGTAAAGTTAAATACGAGTGGTTGCGACCAGAAGCCTATCTAACGTTCAAATCCCTCAAAACTGACGTCTGGTATATCCTGGACCGAGTCGGGCACCAATACACCATTCAATTTGCCATCTAACACTGGCTGATTAATTGTGACCAGTTACTTAGTACACTACCACGTGTTGACGTTGCCCCGGCCGCTGGCCGGCCGCCACAATCTTTTCGCGCAAATCGGCTGAATAAGCTTGCACTTCCCCGCATACGCAACTAATCGGAATGTGTGCACTAGCCTCGAAACAACTCTAAATTTAGCAGTTGGTGAGCGGAGCGCGGAGCTACTAGCTGACTAGGCCAGTGAGGTGACAAATTGCACTAGCTCGGCATTAAACTTATCCAGTTCCTCGTAGAAGAGAGCGTGGCCGCTGTGCTCAAAGACTACGAGCGTAGCGTGCGGCAGGCCCAACTGTAGCTGCTCAGCCAGCGCGAAAGAATTAATCTTATCATGCCGGCCGTGAAAGATGGCCACGGGCACCTGAATGCTGGCCAATTCGGGACGCAGGTCTGCTTCGCCCATCGCAACTAGGGTCTGCACGGAGGCGTAGGGCATTGCCTGCATGCTCAAGTCTGCCAACCAAGCTGCCAGTTCCACCGGTAGGGGACTGGTGTAGCCGGCGGCAAATTGGGTCAGCGCCAGCGGCCGGTTCCGAGCAAGCGAATCAATCAGACCCTGCACATCTTCCATAGAGAAGAAACTATGCGGAAAATCGTCGCGGCGGATGCAGGATGGGGCTGTAGCTGAAAACAGCGCCAGCTTGCTAACATGCGCGCCCGCATGCCGGCTCATGTAGCGGATAGCAATTGCTCCGCCCGTGGAGTAGCCGCCCAGCGTTACATTATCTACCGCAAGCGCTAGCAGCACGGCTTTGATATCGTCGGCATGAACGTCGTAGTCATAGTCGCCGTAGGGCTTATCCGAACGACCAAAGCCGCGCAGTGTAAGGCTGATGACGCGGCAGCCGGCCGCCAGCAAGGGGGCAAACTGGTACTCGTACATATCGCCGCTGAGCGGCCAGCCGTGCAGCAGCAGCACCGGTTGACCCTGCCCGATATCAGTAACGTGCAAGCGCACATTCGACTCAACTTCAATATATTCCAAGCGCCCAGGCGCAGCCGGAACGCGGGCCGCTGATGCTGGTAAAACCGACTCAGCAATGGTGATGGCAGGGAGTGGCATGTATGTAATAAAAAGTAAAGGTTACCCCAGTTCCTGCGCCTTAAGCATACAGTAATTAGCAGTGACCAAATATAAAAGAGAGGGTCGTGTATCAACAGCGCAGATAGTTAAAAGAAGAAATGAAATATAAACAAGGTGATTAGTCCATCATGAAAGAACTGCTTTTTGGAGAAGCAAATCGTTTTGCGGGTGAGTCGCTTGAGGCGGGTGCGCAAGGTCAGGTGCTTGCGTTCGAGCCGTTGCAGCGGGGCTTTGCCGGCCTGCCGCTGCCCGGCCGGCAAACAGGCTTCATACGCGCCCCAAGCGTCCGTGAACCACTGCGCCACGGCCCACCCGGCGGCTTGGAGTACGGCCAGCAAGCGGCGGAAGGTGGCGTGGGTGCGCCGCCCAAAAACGAAGGCTACGACTTGGCCCGTGGCCGCGTCCTCGACCCACCAGAGCCAGCGCTGGGTATGCTTGCAGCGCACAAACGACCACATCTCATCCGCGCACAAGCGCAACGGCTTCGCCGGGTCGGGGGCATAGCCCGGCCGTGTGGGCGGGCGTTGAGTCACGGCCTCAATTTTTTTTTAAGCTCGCCCATGACCGTTTGCGGACTGATGCCCAGCACCCGCGCCGTGTCGCGCACCCCGCTGCCGTTGAGGGCCATGTCCGTGATTTTCGCCCGGATGCCCGGTTCGTGCACTTTATGGCGGTAACGTAACTGGAACGTGCGACGACAAGCCGTACAGCGGTAGCGCTGGGTACCATCGGTCGCCTTACCGTGGCGGTAAACAGCCTCCGGCTGCTGACAGGCCGGGCAGATAACGGGTTCTAACACCATGCCCAAAGCTACGCAACTCTACAGAAGCAACACACAACCAACCGATTGAGTTTTGTACCAAACTTTCGGCCGACCCCAAACTTTTAACCAACGCTTACTAGATTACCTTACTCTGCCTTATCGAGTGGCGTTTTGCGGGCGCTGGGGTCGGTTTGGCACTGCTGGTAAATCAGGCGCGCAATGTCTAAGTAGGACACTTGAAGCGCCGTAGCCAGTTTATGTAGCTCGTCCTGGGTAAGACCGCCCGGCTGGTCATGGCGCTTGTCATAAGTCCGAGGGTTAATATTCCATAGCGCAACTATATCCTTCTTTTTTAGCCGGGTGCCGTCCAGTAACTCCGCCAGCGTCGAGGCTTTGATGGTCAGGTCGGTATTGTCGGCGGTGAAGCGAAAGGTTATCGCAGTTGGAGCGGGGGCGGTGGCCATAGCAGAGGCGGGGTAGGTGAAACAAGCTAGAAAGGTAACTTTTAGCTTGCGTCGATGATGAAAAAAGAATTGCCTCAAGGGTAGGCGCACTTTCTTTTAGCCCGCTACCGCTTACTTAGTTTATGACCTTTCGGTGGTGTTGAAGCCAACGGGTGAAGATAGGGCGCGTAACTCCGTCGCCACGACCCAACCCTGGGCCGGATGCGCTATCAAATCGCACTTGCTGGGCTGGTGGTGGGGTCGAAGAAATGAAACGGCTGCACTTGGCGCACGTCGGGTAACTGGCTAATCGTTTTCATTGGGGGGCAAGAAAGTAAGTAGCTTGTTGACTCATGAGTTGCAGCGGCATCCGCTCGGCTCGTTGAATGGCCTGCTCGACGGCGTGGGGGTCGGCATACGTGGCCAGTTGCCGGCGCGCAACCGCGCGCAGCCGGCCCACAAACTGCGGGAGGGGCACGAAACGACGGTAAGCGAGCAGGTTGTTGCTGCGGGCATCAATCAGCGCGAAGGTGAGCGGGGTTGGCTCGTCGTGCTCGGCCCATCCCTCCCGCTGGGCGGGGTCGCTCATAGTGCGCCAATTCAGCGACACGTCGAACAGCCAGCGCCCACCCGCAAAGCGGGACAGAATGAACGGCACCCCCGGCGCGGCCTCGTATAAGCCGTACTGAAACGGTCCGCGCCACAGGGCCACGTCGTCGGCACTGGCCTGGTTGAGGTAGTAGCAAATGCTGAAAAAAGCGGGCGTAAGGTCGGCGCGGGCCTTCTCCTGGCCATCGGCCGCGTTGTGAACGGGATAGGGCTTTCCTAGGCTGAAAACTAGCATGAAACTGGTTTTTCAGCGTTGGATGGAACCTGAGCCGGTTAATTCCATCATCACCTGGCCATCTGTATCATCCGTGATGCGGTCCGGGTACACGAGCACGTTGCGGCTGCGTGGTCCTCTCTCCCGCTGCCAGAGGGTGTAGAGTTGCGCATAAGGAAAAATGTCGTCCTGGTGAACGCCCTCCGGCAAGTCGTCCTGATAAGCGGCCCACATGTACACCCAATCCAGGAACTCCCGCGTGTCGGCCGGCAAGTCGAAATACTCCAGCGTCTTGACGCGGGCGGTGTCACTCTGGTACTTGATGAGTTCGAGCAAGCTCTTGTGGCTCTTCTCCCGTTGGTAATAGTCGCCCAAGTCGCCGCGGCTAAAGCTCTGGTTCATGTGCCGGCGAAAACCGTAATCCGTTACCCAATCATGGGTCGGCAAGCTCTGAAAGTTGTACATGGTGAGGGAAATGGAGTAAGTGGCAAAATAGGGAGCGGCTGGGAGAAAGAGGCACGGGCGGCGGCTACTCGCGCACAATCCAGACGGCCCGCTCGGCGTCCTCGTCGCGGGCGTGCGGGTAGTCCTGGCGCACCTCGGCCAGCAGCCGGGCAATCGTGCCCGCCTGCGCGCCGCGCCCCTTCTGCGGTACGGCGTAATGCTTAAAATTGACGTTGGGAGTGCGGACGTTAAAGTACCCGATGCTGCGGCCGTGCTCCGCTAAGTCGTCGGTAAAAACTACGGCAAACAAGTTCATGGCTGGGGGCTAATCGATGAGGAGAGAGCTGGCTACGGGCAACCCCTGCTCGGGGCGGCTGGGACGCGGGCCGGTGGGTAACTTCGGTGCGAACCAATCCCGAAAGGCAGTAGTGAGGCGGTCGGCGACGATGGCCAGCCGCTCCGGGGCGGCGGTGCCGGCGTCGCCCTGGGCGCGCTTAATCCAAACATGGGAGCCGCCGCTGCCTACCTGGTAGCCCGCGCCCATCAGCTCCTGCACGGCCGGCGCAAGGTCGCGTAAATCGGCCTGGTGGGGGTGGGCCTGCACGTAGGCCCGCACCTGCGCTAGCAGGTGCGTTTCGGCCTGGTCGTGGGGTTCCTGTTCAATGGCTAGGTACGCCTCCTGCACGGGGAATGCCGGCGCGGTGGGGGCGGTCATGGTGGCCTGGTTCATGAGGTTGAGATACTGGTTAGGGATGAAAAAGCGGCCGGGCTGGTCAGGCCCGACCGGGGGTAAAATCAGAAAATTTTAGCCGCGCACTCGTTTCAGTGCCTCGGCCTGGTCGGTTACGCCGATGCCATAGAAGCTTTGGAAATGGCCGTGTTCGTCCAGCTTGATGCCGTCCCAGCGCAGCTCTGAATCGCGGTAGATGACGCGGTAAGCCCCTAGCGGCCCCTCGTGCTGAGCAATGTCGAGCAGCACGTTTTCAATATCATTGGTCACGGACTTGGTGCCGTTGTGGTCCAAATCAATAATTTGGAGAATGCCATCGTCGGAAAGCTCATAGGAGAAAGTGGAGCGGGGGCCTTGGCGGCGGGGGTTGGGGTGGGGGCGAAAGGCGAGTGCCATAAAAAAGGGGGGGGTAAGGTGAAAATGATATTAGCTTAAAGTAAGAGTAAGGAATACTGGCCGCCGTGGCTGGTCGGGGGGTGGGGATGGAAACGGGAGTAGGGTTAGGGGTAGCAGCTCCCGCGCTGCTACCCCTAACCGGGGGCTAGTCGGCCGCTAACCAAGCCATTTCAGCGGCGTAGAACTGGCGGGCCAACTCGTCGCTCAGCGGCTCGGCCACGGTCAGGGTCACGCCCTGGGCCGTGTGGCTGAGCGCGGGGGCGTGGCCCTGCACCGTCAGCGCGGCGGCGAACTGCTCTAGGTCGCCCATCGAGCTATCACTACTCACGCTGTGGTTGCCGGCGTGGTGGCCGAAGCTGCACTGCGTGTTGTACCGCTGGCGGCGGTGCCAGTCGAAAAAGGCGGCAAACTGCTGGGCCAGGCTCGGCGCCTGGCGCAAGTCCAGCGAGTTAAGAAAAAAGCCGTAGGCGGGGGAGTAACTGCGCTGTACGCTGATGTATTTTGCGCCGTAGCTGGTGCGCACGAGCTGGCCGGATGGGTCAATGCTCGTGGTATGTTCCTTGTACTCGTACAAGTCCTCTAAGCTGTTGAAGTGGCCGCTCTCGAACGGGTCGGTAACTGCCTCTACCTGGCGCGCAGTCGGCCCGTCCGTGTACCGAATATGCACGCTCGAACCGTTGGCGTAGATATCCGAAGTAACGCCGAACTTCACGCTGGGAAAGGCGGCTTTCAAGGCTTCGCGGATGAGCTGCGCCGTGCCCGCCGTGGTGTAGCTACGGGTGGTGACCCCGCCGCTCACCTGCTCGTAATAGGGCTGGCGGGGCTGCTTGCGGGCCTCGGCCTTGCGTTGCGCGGCCTGACCAGCGGCAGTAAGGGCTTCTATTACCCGTTGCTCGGCCTGGGCGATGCTAGAGGCGCTAAAGTGCTTGGCTGGCTTGCTCTGCTTGCCATAGAAAACCAAGTAAGCGGCGCGGTCCTGGCCGTAGTCGCGCACATAGCCCGCGGCTACGGTGTCGGCAACTCCTTCCGTCCGCACCTGGCGGGCATTGGCGATATAAAATTGGCGGCTTTGCTCAAAGGTGGCGGTGGTGCGTTTCATGGTGAAGAGATTTAAACTTTAGCGACCATCATAAAGGCCGCTAAATAATGCCAGGATTTCCAGTTTACAATGGAAGTTTCAAAGCGAACTAATAAGGTCCGAAAAGAATCGAACCAGGCCCAGGTGCG
>JAABUN010006240.1_pt1 | contig 13904 bp, 21 predicted proteins | sample 5559311 | NCBI WGS metagenome assembly JAABUN01 (sample SAMN10711877, study PRJNA513370) | rock metagenome | isolation source: Antarctica rocks | place: Antarctica: Victoria Land, Siegfried Peak sud | reverse complement strand
GGCTGCACAGCTCGCTGGGCTATCAGACCCCGGAGGTTTACGAAAGCTTGAAGCAAGCGCCAGCAGCTTTAGCTCCCCTGGCGGCTTAGGTTATACTTCGATTGTCCCAAGTTGCAGGCCAAGACCACTTGTCGGTTACGACCTTTTCGGGGACAACGCCTCTGCGTTCGACGGCCTGCTTGAAAAATGCTTTAGCGCTTTCCAGGTTGCGTTTCTCGCGTAGCAGCACGTGTTGGAAAGCGAAACGGCTTCAGCAAGCCTGTTTCAGGCTTAGGTACTAACCTGAGCTAGCTATTTTATTAAACTCGGTTGTAAGCATTCCGGCATAGCCCCAGTTCTCTTCATCGACGAGATCAATAACGATGTGGATATGCTCTGGCTTTTTACCCAACACTCTTTGAAGGCTGGAGGTAATGTCTTTGACGATTTGGGCCTTATGCTCTTTCGTCACACCAGTTTTCGTGATTTGAACATTCACGTAGGGCACAATTCACCTCGTTAGATACATTTCTTAATTCAAAGTACGGTGCTATGTGCTGACCTCTTGTATTTAACCTAACAGTCGTCAGGGAACCGAATAGCGAAGAGTGTTTCAGCTTAATCAAAATCTATGTCCCTTGCAGCATTCCTTACCGAACTCTCGTGTCGTTCATGTTCTAACCGCCTCGCCTTTTCTTGTCCCCGCTTCTGAGCTTCATACTGTGCAATGTCTTCATTGACCTTTTCGACGACCGCGATAAGCGTATCCCTGTGATACTGCTTCACTTCGTCTACAGTTGTGCCATCCAGAATGACCTTACTACCTGAAACGCGAGCAATGCCGGGGCGGTGCATGGACGTGAACCTCGGAGGTCTGTCCCATGTTTGCACAAAGTGCCTAGCCCACTCGGGAGATGGCTGTTTAGAAAGCTGAAATGGAACGCGATACAGCGCACTACCTCGTGAACCATCGTTCAGCGGCTGGCCCACTTCATCAAGGATGATACCTGTAATTTTTATGGGTGCGTCCGGCCCTGCTGTAAGTCCTGCGGGTTCAACTCTTTCTGAGGCTACCCTTTCAACTCTTCCGAGGGGGGGCGCTTCGGGCCGCAGGCCGAGAAGGGTAGTTCTCAAGTCCTCATAACCCTCTGCAAAGTTATCGCCGGTCAGGTCAACATAGTATTTCCCTAGTAACCATATTGGCGCTGCCTGTTCCCATGTACCACTTGCCAAAATCGGCAGAAATTTGCGTTCATTGCCGGTGGAGATTGCCTGTGCCGTCATGATGTCACCCTCGTACCCGACGCCGCCTTCCCTGTTATCTGATTTGCGTTTGTAGATGGGTGTGCAGATAATCAGCACATAGTTGTTAGAGCTGACTGCTTGTTCCATAAAGTGCGTGAGCTGGTCGCCTGGTGCAGTGTGCCACTGATCCAAAGTGACCTCGACCCCATCTTCCGCGCGCAGTTTGGTTGCTAATTCCCTGACCCAGTTCTTATGCTCTGGCGGCTTCCAGGTATATGAAACAAAGGCTTTGGGATTACCGTTTTGAGCTTCTACCATTAGGTCAACTCCCTATAATTTATACAATCAAAGTGTATCAGGTAGGCTTTTTGATAAGCAGAATAGCTTTCCAGCACAGAAAAATTACTGCTGTCCTTGCAGCCTCGGCAATGCCTTTGCCACACGAAAGGGTAAAAGCTTTCTCTTGTACAGGCTCCCAATCGAATTTTAGTGCTGATAGCTCTTCTAAAGTTAGTTGGTAATCATTCTGATGTGCATAGTTGTTTCTGATTCGATTTATCGCTTTGAAAGCAGAAAAGTGCTTTTCTGACAGCAATCCCATTGCCTTAGCAATAGCCAGCTTCAAGTCAAAAGAAATTCTGTTTTTGAATAGTGCTCCTGGTTCGGCTAAGTGGTTAGAAATTAGTGTTTCTAAAATTTTCTCAATAGCAAGGTGGCCCTTCAGAATCGGTGAAAGCTCGGCATTGTCGAAAACCAGTTTTTCCATGACATACTCGTCTAAATCGTCATGGCTCAAATCACTGAAATTCAGGTTTCGCTCCTTTCAGAGATATCTAACGGTAGTTATCGAACCCAATCCAACCAGCGCCCGATAACTAGCTCATTCATCTCGGCGTGATGGGTGTTTTTCATTGCCACAGTTTCAGTATCAAAGCTGTGTCTCTCGGCTAGCTCGCCGCCGTGAAAGATGCTGCACCCCCCCCCAACAGGTCGTTGGCTTTGTCCTTGGTGCAGCTCGGCACTTTGTTGTTGTAGGGGCAGAGCCGATTTTTCTGATAGCGGATAGCCTCGGCGCTCCGGTTGTAGATAGGAAAACCAAAGACTTCAGCAAGCGGCTGATCTGGCATAGGCGATTATTGCATGATTTCGGCCGGTTTCCCCAGCTATATCCGAGTGGGTAGACTTTTAGGATGCCTAAAAGAACCTTTACCAATTGAGCACCAGATGTTGCTTATGCTCAATGACCTTGTTGTCGCTATAGTTGTTCTTGTTGAGAAGCATAGCGAGGGTGAGAATCGCGTGATAACGCCTCAATTGTTGCTTTCGGCCTTTGCACTGGAGATTGAGTTGAAATGCCTACTGAAAATATGCGAAATTGACTTTCCTAAACGCGCGGGACACAACTTAAAAACCCTGTTCTTTCTGCTTCCCGATCCTAATCGTGAGAGGATTATAGAGATTCACCGAAAGCAGAGTGAAACGTATGGAAGAAGCGCAGCAGAAGCTGACGCGTACTTCCATGACACACTTGAAATCGCACAGGAAGATTTTGTTACCATTCGTTATGTGTACGAGAAACGTGGTGGACACGAGACGAGAAATCTAGGTCCCTTGGTCTTGGCGATCTATTCATACATCTTCGAGGTACGCCCGGAGTGGAAAGACCATCAGGTGGACTTAGGTTTAACGAACTAATCCCTCTTTATTTGATACCGCCCCGGTCGGCTCGTAGCTGGCTCGAGCACCTTCAATAGCCCCAGCTCGACAAGTCGCCGCAACGCCTCAGCCGCGTTCCGGTGCGCGACGCCCAGCAGCCCCTCGAGCTGCCGTACCGACACCTCGACCTGACCATAGGGCTCGAGGTAGAGGTAGACGAGTCGCGTCGTCGGGGTCTCACCCTTCAGCACCACGGGCAGGTGCGGCGGGTCTATAGGGACGGCTACCCCTCGAGGATGTGTGTTAGGGGTACGCACCGGTCTTCCCCCTCGGTCTACCGCCTAGTAAACCGCGCGCACCCGGGCGCGGCGCTCGCCCAAGTCCTCGACGAGTCCCAGCTCCCGGTCCCGCAAGCGGGCAAGCCCAAAGGTCGTTGACGGCCGCGACAACCCCAGCGCCTCGTTTCGGGCTGTGTAGGCGTGTCCCCGGCGCTGGGAAAAGACCGGGGAAAGAAATAGGGTTTAGTATTCGCTCGGCAGCGTCACCACCCGCTTGGTGCCGTTCTCCTGAATGGTAAGTCAATCCGCCTGAGCACGACCACGCTAGCTGAAGAGCGCCCCGATCCACCGCAACACATCCGGCGCAAGCCGCAAAACCACCAGAAACAGAACCAGCGCAGACAGGGCCGCCAGCAGCGCTACTACAAACTGCGTCAACCGCCCAGGCTTGAACTCTTTAAGGGTCTCCCTCAGAAGCTGTCGTTCTCTCTGTAGGTCTTGTTTGACCTGCCTCAGCTCCTCCCGCTCTTTTATCAACTGCACCGCGAGTTGTGCCAGTGCTTTAGCTTTGGCGTCAAGTTGCTCCCCGGCAAGTTTGAAGTTGTTGACAGCCAAGTTATGCACCTCGACTTGGTAGGCAAGGTCTTCCTCTCGCTGCTCCCGGCGCGTCGTCTCCTCGTCGTGATACTGCTTGAGATTACTGACCCATTCAGCGACCTCGGTCTCGGTCATACCCGCGCTCTTGATCGAGGTGTCGATGATGGTTTTCATACTGTTGTCCGACATGCTCCAACTCCCTCTGCACCTGTTTGATCTCATCGCGCTCGTGCTTGTACTCCTGGTAGCGTTCCGGTTCTTCGCCTCGCTCTCGCATTGCCTGCACCCCTGGCCCCATATGCCTCGTGGGTTCTCGGTCGATGCCCTGGTCTCGCAAGGTTCGGTGATCGACGCGTTCTAAGCTGCCGTCTCGTTCTAGGGAATGGTTGAGGTCTCGAGCCCAGCGTTCGCGCATCTCTTCGATCTGCTGGCCACCGTGGAACTCCCTAGTTTTGGGTGCGCCGCCGTGTTCGGGTTCCAGGGTGTTAGCTCGTTTGAACCATTGGTCTCGGTCTCGGTTGTGACCGTCGTTCTGGCGTTCGGAGATCATCATGTGGGCGTGGGGATTGTCGCCCTGTCCGTCTTTCCCCCGGCCTTCGTGGACCGCCATCGTATAGGGGAGGTTGCTCTCTCGGGTCAGCTCTTGAGCGAACTCTCGAGCCAGTTCGATCTGTCTCTCTTGTTCTAGTTCTCTAGGTAAAGCAACCTCGACTTCCATATACAACCGACCATTTGCTCGTTCGTATTCGTCGGCGGCGCGCCAGTAGTCCCTGGGGTTCTCCTCAGCCCATTCGGGCATGTTGCCGGACTCTCTATGGAGGCATCTATCAGGTTGGTGTTCGTACTGGTTTTCTCTCTGTAAGTAGTCCGATTTGCGAGCGGCGACGCTGCCTTTGGCACGGGTACCGCCGCGGACTGAGAGGTGGTAGATAGCCATCTGTTCGTCTCCTTTCGGGGGCTCGAGCGTTGGTCTTTTGTCAGTTCTTTTTGAGTTGACTCGAGCCATCTTGTGAAAGATTTGCGGCTCTGCTTTGGGCTCGAGGGTCGGGTCGTTGTCGGTTCGTTTTGAGGTAGCTCGAGAGGTTTGGCTCCTTCTCCTTTCTTCGCCCCGGCGAGCTGTCGATCTCTTCGGTTTCGGCTCGAGCTGGGCGCTTTTGGTTTCGTCTCGAGGTCTCGTTCTTGTCTTGAGCACGGTGCGTTTCCGGCGAGTAAACGGAGCGTAACGAAGTGGAGTGGAGTTTATGAGTTGGGAAACGCATAAGTGCGCTTTGCTTTTTGCAAAGGTTCGCTGTACTCACGTGGGGGTTCGGTTCGGGCGGATTTAGGACAGGGTAGCACAGCTCGCGCTAGAGTGGGGGATGGCCCGAATTACTGACGAGAAACTAGAGCAGTTACGCGTTAAAAAAGAGCGGCTTGAAGCCAAGCTTAAACAGCTCAAACAGCAGCAGCGGTATCAGGACCGCAAGGACGAAACCCGGCGCAAGATCATCACCGGTGCGTCGGTAGGCGCAGCCGTTCGTGATGGTGTCGTCAGTCCCAAGCTGTTAGCTCATGTGCTCGACAAATATGTAACCAAAGACAACGAGCGGGAGTTTATGGGGTTAGGTCCGAAGCGTGGTGAGGTGAGTCGAGAGCTCGAGCCAAGTGAGGTGGCCAGTGACGCTGAGCCGCTTAGTGAGCAAGAACTTTTTGAACAGGAGGAGGTCAAGGCATTGCTCGAGGAGGATGGGCGGGGAGAGTAAAGAGGCGCTAGATCAGGTCACGCATTTGTCGCCACGGTGAGCAACATCAGCAGGTGCATCTTCTCGAGACCTTGCGCTTCACCGGCTGCGAAGAACTGTTCGGAAAGAGAGTCACGCGTCACCGGTTGGCCCCGGAAAAGCGCGGTACCCGAACCTATCTCGAGTGCCTTTTCGGTGGTGAGGTAGTCCTCGAGTAAACGATCTATCACAGGTGAGTTTGCCGCCGTTCGATGCTGCGCTTTCAACCCCGATTTCTTACTCATGCTTTAGTTTAACCACGCCGGTTTGACCGTGGTGAAGATAAACGCCGTATAGCTCGAGCTGAAGCCTAGCAACCTCCGGGGGAAAAGAAGCGTGAACGCCAGCAGTGAGAGCTGCGTGACTTCATATGATCATCCGCCGCGGCGGGATCGTTCTCAGATTGTAGGTGTCGGGTTAGGACTCTTTGGGATCAGGGATGCCCAGCGCCTCATACACCTCGGCGTCGATCTCCGGCCCCTCGTCGAACAGTTCCTCAGCTACGTCGTGCGTTTCCCACCACTCGGCCTCTTGCTCATGGGTCATCGCCTCGAAGTCGGGCAGCTCGTCGGAAGACGTGACGAGGGTACGAGCCGTATCCCGGAAGTTGGTCTTAAGCGTGCTCATCGCCGCCAGTGTAGAAGGTTCGTCGTAGCGCCCTCCGTCAGGCCGCCGGTAACACCTTGACCTCGAGCGGCAAGGTCAAGCTGTCTTGGTCGTGTTTGCTGAAGTTCATCACCACAAACCCGATTACCCGGCCCCCCGGCGTCCGTCGCTCGAACACGTCGTCGGCTACCTCTTCCAACGTCGCCGGGGCATCCTCGAAACGCACCTCGAGCAAGTCTCCTTGTTGGTCGTACCAAACCTTTATTCCGGCCATACCGTCCTCCCTTTTTTTGGACGGCTGCTGTAATAAGCCGTCAGCACAAAAGCGTCGTCTGAAAGTAGTTTAACGACCACCTGGAGATACTTGCTCGTCACCGGTGTCGTCTCGTAGAAACGTCCGTAGACGTGAACTGTTATGTCGGTTGGGGTAGCGACTACAAACTCAGGTTGGGCCAGCACCTCACGGATACGCTTCTCCTGCCCCTGCATCTCGGGATGCTCGAGGATATGGGCCTGCCGCTCCTCGGTGAGCCGGATGGCTCGCCCCTGGTGATCGGTAAGCGTTTGCATCCTTTACCCTACCGGCTCCGACATTCCTAAGACCACGCCAATGATTCCAGATTCCAGTAAGACTTTGGGGTTTCGGGGACGGTAAACCCGCTCATAACCCCTTATCGTGCGTCCAACCCTGGGCGTCTCCGCTCCCCGCTGCCCCCCCAGTGGAGACGCCCAGGGCTTTGTTCGGTCCTTCACCTATGACTTTCGACTCTGTCTATCAGGATATTGGACTCTAGCGCACCTCATCCACAAAGGTCTACTATGGTCTCTCCGCTGGGGAGCGCAGCAAGTGGGGAGTACCTGGAAGCCTGTGTGAGCAGCTGCTCGGCAGGCTTTTAGCTTTGCAGCTAGCTTTATGCTCTCGGCACCGGCCCCACCCGCCGCAACTCGACACGGCGCAGCTCCTCCCAGCCTTGCCACCCCTCGAGCCTGCTCTTGGCCAACGCCCCCGGCTTTCTGGCAAAGCCTTCCTGGGCGTCGATCACACACCGCTTGACGACGTGGTAAACCACCCCGAAACTCCCCTCAGCACGGCCCTGATCGTGCAGTCTCAGCAACCTCCACAACACATCACACCAAAACCGGTGGCTCTGCCCGTCGGCGAGATTGGCAGCCACCGCCCCGGCCGCCAACTCAACGGCTTTACACCGGTCTGAAAAGTCCACAGCAGGCACGTCCAGGATGGTTTCTAGCGCCAAACTCGGAAGTGAGAGAGTCACGTCTAACGGAAGGGAATGACAGTAACCGGGGGCTAACGCCCAAATCACCAAGGGCTTCAGCGACCACTCGCTCCCAAGGGGTTTCTGTGACTCTCTCAGTTCTTGAAGATACCGATAAGCGGTCCTTCCAGCCCTGCGGTCGGCGTCCAGATCGCGGTAGCTGCCGTAGTCGTTGATGTCGAGCTTAGCCTGCGTACCGGGGCGCAAGGCAATGGCGATGAGGGTACCGTCGGCCCGTGTACAGCTCTCGCCCTCGAAGGTGGCGCTGCTCTTGCTCCCTCGGTAGTCGATCAGTCCGACTTCACGCAGCAGCGGCAGGTAGCGGTACAAGCTGGCGTCGCCTATACCCAACACCTGAGCCAGCAGCTCGGCGCTCTGGTGGACGGTGAGCTGAGTTGCCGACTTGTGACCCCGGGCTTGCTTCACGGCCAGCGCCAGGATCACCAGGTCGGTGTGTAACGACTCGACGGCGGCGCGGCGGTCGCGTCTGGCCTCGAGGGTCGGTACATCCGCCCGCAGCGTCTCGGCGAGCGCCGTGGCTTCAGCGATCAGCTTGTCTCTGGCCTCGAGGCAGTAGAGGGCGGTGCGGATGCCCTCGTGACTCAGCGTCTCGGCGACCACGGCGCGCGCTGAGATAGTCTCTGAGGGGCCGGGAGCTACCAAGTTGCGATACTCGGGGCCGCTCGAGCCTGTTACCGGCGCAGCGGGGCGCTCAGGGGGTGACTGGGGGATTCGCTGCTCGGCTTCGTCAAAGCTGAACAGCTCTACCGGTTGCTTGTTCCGTTGGGCTAGGGTCTTGCTCAGCTGCTCGAGCTGGACTTGCAACGCTCTATTCATGGTTAGATTTCGACTTTCGTAGGTCAAGACACTTGACTACACCTAACCGAGCGTTTACGCTGATCTTTGACGAAGATAACAGCTGTAAACGTTCGGGCTCTCGATTTTCAAGATCGAGAGTTCCTGCGTTTCTTGTACCGCTACGTCCTGCGTAGCACCTTTTAGGTCATAACCGCCTCAGTTGGGACAACCTAACACAGACGGCTCTTGGGGGACTACTCGAGCCTCAACAATGTCCTCGCCGCTGTGGGTTTTCATCTTGTGGTAGCAGAACTACCCAGGGAAGAAGAAAATCTGTGAGTCGGTATTAAACTTCGCAAGGTTATTACCGACACCATGGGGAGTGGGGGCGGGCCGGTGGGGGTGGTCATGGCTCGAGTCTCTATTTCTTTTTCATTTTCTCTATAAGAAGTTGAAACTTCATGTGGGCGACCACAATAGCAATAAACCCTTTAAGTTCTTCGACTGTGGCGTTGTGTTTCTCGGTGTAATGAGTTTTGTCGTTTCCCAACCAAGACGCTGCCCTAGCACTTTCAATAATTCCGGGGTCTTCAAGCTTTTCTATCGCTTTGTCCAACCGGAGGCTTGGATTTCTGACCTTCTCCCGCTCTTCACTGCTGTCTCGGTACTTATGGTTGACGAGAAAATCTTTGACCAGAACTTCCAAAGCTCGCCGATAACCACAGCCGACAATTTCATCTAAACCAAGTTGCTCAGCTTGTGAGTAAACCGCAACGTATCTGGGCGAAAGCTTCTCAATCTCTTCGTCAAATTTAGCTGTCACTTTGGAAGGGTGTTGGTAGAACTCTGTCTTCTTTAAGTCGTCACCTGACTTGGGTACAGCTTGGGGCGAGTTGAGCATAAATAGCCGGTTAGGGGAGTCGCAACCAACGCATCTAAACTCTGCAAACAGCGACTTCCCACCCATTTTTTGCCATGGTAGAGCGACACCGACTTGAGACCGGGCGCAATTTCCACAGTTGATGTCTAAGTTTGATGGGGCATGAAGATTACCTCTGGTCGTATTTGTACCCCAACTTCCCTTGGCAGAGGTGCTTTCAATCTTTTTCACAGCATCTACACTAACTTGATAGAGCTTTATTTCGCGTCTATCACCTCAAAAATTGGACGCTGCCGGGGCCGCCGCTCGCCGATCTAGCACAGCAGCTTTAGGAGCTCGAGTCATAAGAGTCGAGCACGGCACGATTTCATGAACGTTGATTTTTTAGTACCTGCTGCGTCAGGGCGATAAGGCTTTCAAGCTGCGCCGAGGCATCCCCTCGTCGCCACGCGAGTACGATATCCATTGCGGGTTCGGGTTCAACAAGGGGACGAAAGACAACGCCGGGGAAACCGATTTGCTCGAGTGTCCTGACCAACATAAAGACGCCTACACCCGAGGCGACGAGCCGGGCCATGCTGCTAAAAGTGTAGATGTGCGGGCCTTCGTTGATCACGAGTTGAGGTTCGATGTCGGCGTACCGGCAGACCGAAAGGATGTAATCGTGGGTGCTGGGGCTGATCGTGCGGGAATTGATGATAAGTTTCTCGCCTGCGAGGGCGCGAACAGGCACGGTCTCAAGCCTAGCGAGCGGATGCTTTTCAGACAAGGCCAAAATAAAGGGTTCCGACCAAAGGGTAAGGCTCTTTAGCGCCTCATCGTTTTCGTCTAAGTTCGCCAGAAAAAAGCCTGCATCGAGCCGTCCTTCTTTTAACGCGCCTATCTGCTCGAGGGTGCTGCCCTCCTGATGCTCGAGCTGCATCTCGGGGTGCGCCGCAGCAAAACGCTCGAGAACGCGGGGGATAGACGTGTAGTTGGCATATTCGGTAAAGCCGAGGCGAAAGTGTGTCCGCTCGACGCTTGCTTTTCGCTGCAACTGAGCGACGCCCGTCTCAAGCTGCGCCAGGGTCTTTTTGGCAAGCTCGAGGAGGTCACGCCCCGCTTCGGTGAGTTGGACATGGCGGCTTGAGCGCTCAAAGAGTTTGAGACCTAAGTGTTCCTCGAGTTGGCGAATCTGGTAACTGAGAGCTGGCTGGCTCAGAAACAGCCGTTCGGCGGCGCGGGTGAAGTTGAGCTCTTCAGCAACGGCGACGAAGTAGCGGAGGTGGCGCAACTCGAGCTTCATCTATAAATCTAGTTTATAGATTCTGTGTCCGAAAAGTATTGGACGCGAGACGTATACCGCGCGCACACTGCGGGTACGGAGGTTGAGATGAAGCGACAAAACTTAATAGATACCGGTTCTATTGGAACTTGCGTTGTGAGGGCGTCGCCGCGTGCTCAGGTTAAGACGCAGCCTCGAGTTCGTCCGCGCGCAGCGCGCGTAGAGAAGCCTAAAGAAGAGGATAGTGCGGTCTGGCTAATGCGGTTTTTAGCGCTTGCGCTCATTCTCTTCGTGCTAGTTATACTCGTTTTCCAAGGCTAGCTGACTACAGAAACTTGCTGACCTCGGCGAACTCCGCGAAACGTCCAAAGAAAAACAAAGTTCCTTGGTCTGCTAGTGAGTATAGGGTTTCCCTAAAACCTCAAATGCCCTGCGCTGCCGGGGCTGCCGCTGTATTCCATTTATCAACACTTCTTGTGTGCTGAGCATTTGCCCTTACCGTTTGACGCTGCCTCTAGTGACTTTGGAGCAAAACGCTTTTAAGATTGCTACCAACACTATTTTTAACGTTATTTTTGATGTTGAGTTTAACGTTCTCTGTCTAGCTTTTCTTCGATGGCTGCGACGATCCAGCTATGGCGTGAGGGTTTCCTACCCCGCCGTACCTTACTTCGGCGCTCGTCAATCTCAGCAATCATGCTTTGGTAAAGCCGGAGCTGTACATTCCTCTGCTCATCCTCGTAAACGTCTCCCTGCCGGTCGTTGGCAACACTTCCACCGCGTTCGATGACCTCTTTGACTTTAGCGTCGTCAGGCTTGGGTTTGCCCTCTTCAGCTCGAACTGTGCTTCGTGTAGGTGCGCGTGTAACCGCCATCGCTACCCTCCTATCTTAACGTCGCTAATAACATTATTTTCAGTATTACAGACAACGTTAAAAAGCGCCTTGAATTCGGCTTTGGCCTTACGGTCTTCGGGTTGCAACTCCATCACGCCCATACCTTGAGCCGCTGCGTTCGAGAACGCTTTGCGGTTGCCTAGTGGGGTATCGAGAAACTGTACAGCGTTCGCGTCTTTAAGCACCTCGGCAGCTTCATCGTTGTCGCTCCCTCTTGGGTCGGCGCGGTTTAAGAAGGCGTAAGCTCTAAGCCCAGGGTTGATCGTCTGGATTTCTTGAATTAGTCGTGTGACCTTCTCGAGGGTCCACACGTCGAACGAGCGCGGGTTGAAGGGGACGAGGTAGACATCGGCAACTGAGAGTGCGGCCCGTTGACTTGTCGTGTCCCTACCGCCTGTGTCAATTACCACGTCTTCATACTTGCTGGCTAAGCGTTTGAGTTCGTCTCGAGCCGCTTGACCGGTGAGCTGCACGGAGGTGTACCCGGCGTTCCCTTGCGTGCGCTCGTTACGCCATGCGCTGAAGTCGGTCGCCGTCTCCTGGTCATCGGCATCGACAAGCAACACGTCCTTACCATCTTGGACAAGCGCAACCGCTAAGTTTGTAGCAACAGTGGTTTTGCCGCTGCCGCCTTTGATTCCGCCGATAACATAGATCATTGGCAACTCCGTTTGTGGCGTCATTTATAACGTTGTTAATGACACTAAAAGCAATGTTAACATAAATAGGCCGAACGCTGATTTTGCAAGCTAGGCACACGATAATCAGCCCTTATCAAAACATTTATGAAGGTGTCAGAACGCTTACGCTGCTTGAGAAAATGCCGCTTGCTGGCTAGCTTTCCAAGGTCGCAGCAGTAGTAAGAATCCGCCCTCTAAAAACTCAAAGATGGGCGATCCCACGATGTTATTATTCGTTACATGACCGACGAACAGAGGCAGGCGCTCAGGGAAGCCAAGGGGTATCTAGAACAGACGAAAACCATCCTTAGCAAAGCAACAGACTCTAGGGGTTTCCAGCAGGCTGCGGCAGGCGTCGCGGTGGCTTACAAGGCGCTCCAACCGTTCGACTACTTTACCGATGAGACAATGGACTTCGAGAATTCACTTATAGAAGTTGCACATGCTCCTGGAGCCGATTCAACACAGATAGCAGTGTGGGTACCGCTCTCTAACGAGACTTGGAACCGGGAGAAGGTAGAAGAGCAAATCCACTTTTTAGAAGAGATGGTTCAGAACCTCGAGTAAACAAACACATCACGGTCTCCAAAAGACCAGCTTGTACCCCCCATAACCCCTTTTATGTAAGGGTACTCGTGAAAATTAGCACTGCTTCTATATGCAACAAAGCTCATCCTCTTTGTTTCAATTTGGGTTAGAAAAGAGGCGCGAACGCGAGCTCGAGCATGAGTAGCCATGAAAGGATACCCGGTGTAAAAGATGAATGAGACGATTATGTAACCGCCTCATTCGTAAAGGCTGAAACGAAAAATCTAGTTACTTAGTGCAGGAAAAGCTGCCATCAGGTGGGCAAAGGTTACCCCCCCCATCTCACCAGGCACCTCGCCGTGGGTCATGTCGTCCGCGTGATAGGCCACTACCAGATCCCGGTAGCCGTTGTCTACAGGGACCACAAGCTCAAACATGGCGTTGCCATCGGCGTCCGCGCGAAACTCGTTAGGCAGACCGCCTGCAGGCTTAACCTCTTGACCAATAGCTGAACCGGCAACGCCGGGGATGACATACCAGGTGGTATAAAGTCCGTCCGGCACGAGACCCTTTGCCTCGAGGCGGACCGTGTACTGCTCGGCAGATTGCGCGACGATGGTGGCCGCGCCGCTCGCCTGTTGCCAGCGGTCCTCAGTAAAGGCTTCGGGTACGCCGCTATCTACCACAGCGGACAGCTCGGAGGTGCTCGCCGCGCCGCCCGACATACTCTCAGCACCCGTACCTTGAGCGAGGGCTAGACTTGAAGTGACCATCATGATCAAAACTAATACTGCAAAAATTCTTCGCATTTCCAACTCCTTTCTTGAGTTATTAGTTACTACACCAGTTATGAGCGCTACCCACCGTCAACTGCTTGACTGACGTGACCCTCATTAATTCATGCTTAGCTAAGCGTCTGTCTCAAAATGACTTACACTTCCGTGTCGGCAGCTTAGCCTAGACAATTGAGCGTGACGAGACTGTAAGGTTGTTTGGTCTTGGTTCATTTCCTTGGACAAATCCAGTAGGGTCTAGAATCCTGCCAAGGAGTGAGATCATGTCAGAAGGTAAAAGGGTAGTCAGGCAGTACCCAATGGAGTTTAAGGTTGACGCGGTGAAGCTGCTCGAGGAAAAGGGCTACACCGTTTCAAAAGCCGCTAACAGCCTCGGGATTCCCCAAGCCAACCTCACCAAGTGGCGCAAGCAATACCGTGAGGGACGCCTGGTAATTGGAGACAAACGAGCTCAGCCGACGGCAGAAGAGGCCGAGTTGAGGCGCTTGCAAGGCGAGGTGAAGCGGCTGGAGATGGAGCTGGCGATTGTAAAAAAGGCCGCGGTGAGTTCAATGGGTCAACGCAACACCTGATAAAAGAGGCTTAGTGGAGGTGTTCTGTTGGCACGGATGAATCGGCGGAGCGTACCTAGAGAGGTACGAACGGAGATATGGTCAAGGTGGAAAG